>Ga0182015_10006259_pt1 | contig 12018 bp, 11 predicted proteins | sample 712P3MmetaG_FD_120478 | JGI IMG/M metagenome (GOLD analysis project Ga0182015, IMG submission 120478) | Permafrost microbial communities from Stordalen Mire, Sweden - 712P3M metaG | ecosystem: Environmental > Terrestrial > Soil > Wetlands > Permafrost | place: Sweden: Stordalen | collected...
TCGGGTGACGACTCAGGCCTCGGGTGCGGCGGAAAAGCGCCCTACTGCGACACACTGAAGAAAGCCGAAGACAATCTTGCCGGCGCACGCGCCGCTGCCTTGGAGTTGAACTGGAAGCAATCCTCAACACTGGTCGCCAGCGCGGGAACCAATCTCGACTCAATTCTCGCGGCCGGCGTAGCGGATCGCTGGGCCCATGGTGAAGACGCATTTCGCTATGAGCTTGATGTGGTCAAACAGCACATCGACCGAGCCGTCGCGCTCACCGCCGGTTTCGAGCAAACCGCGGAGTCGGATCGCGCTTACGTCGTGGCCGGAGAAGCTTTCAAAATCAAAGTAACCCGGCGCTGCCGGCCCGATGTTTCCTGCGCCTTCGAAGAACCTGCACTGGTCTTGCCGGACGAATCAAAACAAGCCGGACATGCGGACAGCAAGTCAGGCGACGCCGAATTTACGGTCACGCTCACGGCACGGCAGTCTAAGCGCGACGGCTTCGAGGGCAATTCGCCCGAACCTGCGCCGTTGATCGAGGCCGACCAGGCGATGACCGTGGCCGGATACAAATTTACCGCCGAACAACCGGTCACGCACATCGAGGCCAGCTCGACGCGCGTCGATCGCGCGCCGCTCAGAATGGTTCCGGCTTACACCCTGATCGTGGAGCCAAAACAGGCGGTTGAGTTGCTGGCGAAAAAACAGGCGCCCTTCGACATTCTGCTGCGAGTGCATTCCTACGCCACGCAAGGGCACAAGATCGAAGTAGGGCTCGACGTACCGCAAGGCTGGACCGCAAGCGGCGCGGTGCGATTGGAATTTGCCGGCGCCGGCGACAAATACGCCAAGCTGACGGTGACGCCGCCGCAGAAAACTTCACAAGGCAATTTCACTCTTGCGGCCTATGCGAAACTCGGCGATGAAAAATTCACGACTTCGCTGGAGCCGCTGCCCTCGTCGCCGACGCAGCTCTGGAGCGAGCCGGCGCAATGCGTGGTGCATGCGTTCGAGATCAGCGTTCCCGAGCATCTGCGCGTGGGCTACATCACCGCGGAAAGTGAGCCGGTACCCGAAGCGCTGGAACGGCTCGGCATCCACGTGGAAATGCTGGACGCCGCGGCGCTCGCCTTCGGCGACTTGTCGCGCTTCAACGCCATCGTCGTCGGTGTTCGCGCGTACGAGTTGCGCCACGATTTGCCGGGAGCGAATCAGCGCCTACTCGACTACGTTTCCAACGGCGGAACACTCGTGGTGCAGTACGAGCGCGATTTTGCCTGGGACCACGCCCAATACGCGCCCTACCCGGCGAAGATCGCTCCGACAGCCAACATCCTGCCTCGCATCACTGATGAAAACTCGCCCGTCAAATTTTTGAAGCCAGACGACCCGCTCCTGAACAAGCCCAATAAAATCACGCAGGACGATTTCAAAGGCTGGGTGCAGGAGCGCGGCCTCTATTTCTGGTCCCAATTCGATTCGAAATACACGCCGCTCCTATCCATGAACGATCCCGGCGAACCCGATCAAAATGGCGCGCTGGTGTACACGCGCTACGGCAAAGGCACGTACATCTACACCGCGATCGCATTTTTCCGCCAATTGCCCGAAGGCGTTCCCGGCGCATACCGGCTGTTCGTAAATCTGCTCGACGCTTCGCGAACGACTCGCTAGGAGCGCTGGAGTTATCCGTTCGGTCTTCGCCGGGTGCGTGCCGCAGCGCGTCTACATGTGCTTGCATCGTTGCCGGATGCGAAACCTCGAGGACTCTGAAGTTTTACCGCGCAGGCCGCGTGCTATCCTTCCGCGAGCGAAACATATTTTCGACCGAAAGGGAGGCGCAGATGAAAAAAGAAATGTGGCCGAAGCGCGAGTGCGTCTGCCGTTCCGCTCTGGCGCTCACGCTCTGCGTTGCGGTCTTGCTGGGTGCGGCCACGCAAGCGGCGGCGCAGCAGGACAAGAAAAACAAAAAAGATTCGTCGACGCCGAGCACCACGTCGGTAATTCCGTTGTCCGACCAACAACAGATCGATTACCTGATTTCCACGATGCTGGGGGCCTGGCAGGTCGGTGACGTCGAAAAGCTGCGCCAATCCTACGCGGACGACGTCACGATCGTCGCCGGCACGTGGGATCCTCCCGTGGCCGGCTGGAACAACTATCTTCCTCTCTATCAACAACAACGCGGCAGAATGACGCAAGTGCGCATGGACCGCTCGAACACCTTCATCAAGGCCAACGGCACGTGCGGCTGGGCTACCTATCAGTGGGATTTTTCCGGCACCGTAGACGGACAGCCGTCCGTCTCGCAAGGTCACACCACCCTCGTACTGGAAAAACGCAACGGCAAGTGGGTGATCGTTCTGAACCACACGTCGGGAGCCGAGGGCCCCATGAAGAACGCCGCACCGCCACCGAAAACTAATTGATCTCAACCTTAATCGCGGAGATGAGGAGGACGCAGTCGGCACGTGCGAGGCACACCTCAAGCACCGCACGCACACCTCGACCGCGCAAACCTTTAGCTTGGTATCCGCCACGAGGCTACTCTGCGTTCGATCCGCTAGAAGCTCTTCAGACCTTGCCACAACACCATGCCGACGATAACCAGAAGCAGTGCTCCCGCGAGAACGCCGCTAGTCGCAATCGGCTTAGTCAATGATCCGATCCTCGCAAGCAACGCGCGCTGCTCTCTCGCCATATGCTCTCCGGCCGAATCGAGGAAGAGCTGATCGTCTTCGTGGCTGGTGAGCAAGCTCCGCCAAATCAACAAGCCGATAAAGACGGCGGTGATGGCTCCCCATGCGAATAGTAAATATAGGACGGGCCCCGTAAGCGCCGATTCCATCGTAACCTCCCGTTGGACCGAGCCGCGGTGTTTGCCGAGGGCTGAAAGGGCAAACAAGGGGTAAATCGGTAATCTTCCGGGAGTATAACACCATGGATTTGAATTTCCACTGGTTTGCATCAGAAAAACAAGTGCCGCTGGGCCCACGCTCGCGGCCCATCAGCGTCCGAATACAGGGGGCAATAACCTCATGGTGAAGACAACGCGGGTAGCGATCGTGACCGGAGCAGCCCAGGGAATCGGCAAGCGTACCGCCGAGCTTTTGGCCGAGCGTGGTTACAGCCTGGCGCTCAGCGACCTGCGTTCACCCGCGGAAACTTTGCGCGTTGTGACCGCGCACGGCGCGGAAGCGATCGAATTTCTGGGCGACATCGCCGACGAATCGGTGGTGTCCCGCTTTGCCGCCGCCGTAGAAGGCCGTTGGGGCCGCGCGGACGTGTTGGTCAACAACGCCGGCATCAGCATGATCGCCCCGGCCGAAACTCTTTCCGCCGCAGACTATCGCCGCGTCCTGGAAGTAAATCTCGTAGCGCCGTTTCTGCTTTCGCGAGCGTTCGGCGCGATGATGCTGACGCAGCGCTCCGGCAGCATCGTCAATGTTGCCTCGGTCGCTGGCCTCGTCGGCATCGCCGACCGCGCCGCCTACAACGCCTCCAAGCACGGCTTGATCGGCTTGACGCGTACTCTAGCCGCCGAGTGGGGCGGCCGCGGCGTGCGCGTAAACGCCGTCTGCCCCGGCTGGGTAAAAACCGAAATGGACATAGCCGACCAGGCCGGCGGCAGCTACTCCGACGCCGACATTACCAACCGCGTCCCCATGGCCCGCTTCGCCACTCCCGACGACATCGCCAAAGCCATCGCCTTCCTGGCCGATCCCCAAGAAAGCGCCTTCATCAACGGCCATCCCCTGCCAGTCGACGGAGGCTGGACCGCTGACGGCAGCTGGGAATCGCTGCGGCTACGCCACCGCTAACAACCCAGCCCAGCGTGGCAAGCAGATGTTGAGAGGCGCCGCCTCAGCGCGCCCCTTCCGGTCAAGTCCTGGGTGCCGCACCCTTTGGTTTGCAAGGGTGCGGATTTTCCCAAACACAACCACCATCGCGCAACATCTGACGTTTGCGGCGTGCCCCGTCGCGGCCGCTCCCGCGTTGACAAACCCGCAAGCGTCAAGGAAAATGAAAAAGCCTCGCAGCAAGGTGTGACCGCAACAAATCGTCACGCAACATCACACCGCATATGTGCCCGAATGGCGGAACTGGCAGACGCGCTAGATTCAGGTTCTAGTGGCCTCACGGCCTTGGAGGTTCGAGTCCTCTTTCGGGCACCACTCTTCTAAAATTGTTAAGCGTTTACACGGGAATTACCGACTGCAGCGTTAAAGTCCGCTCCGGTACATCCCCTACCAACACATTTCGCTCGCCATCGGAACGGAGCGATTCGCCATCGCGCCATCTTGGCGATACCGCGTTCACACCCTGCCGTCGGGCCGGTAAGCTCCCATCAATCTCGCAATCAGCACGGCAAGGTACAGCACGCCGAGCAGCGCTTCCAGGACCGTTACGGAACGCGCTTGCGATGAGACCGCGGTTATCCCCGCCGAACCAAGCGAGGTCATGGTGCCGAAGCTGTAGAAAATGAAATCGAAACGGTCCGGAATGACGTGAAGGTTCGTGCGCGGATCGAGATAAAACGCGTGTGGCTGGAAGGCCGCCACCATTTCGTAGACGCTGGCGAAACTGAATCCCACCATCAGGTAAATACACAGCGCTCCGAAGATGGTTTCCGAGTCGGGCTTTTCCCTGGCGAACACGTGCCGAAAAATAACCACGGCAATCACCACGTCAAAAACAAAACTCAGCACGATGTTGAATATGGAAAACAGGCTTGCATCCGCTTTGGGCGGCACGATGCGGTGGAGCAACGCGGGAACCGCAAGCACGATGGCAAGGAGGAGCAGACTGCGGTGAATTTTCGCCGCGTACACGCTGACTAAAATGGCGAAGCTTCCGATGACCCGAAATGCGTAGTAACCGAAGCGGCTGGCTTCGGCATAAGGGTAGAGAATCAGTGTCGCCAGCAGAAAAAGGAACAGCAAAAAGAATCTGCGGCCGACGAGAGCCGCCGTTCGTTCGGACTGAATCGCCTGCATCATGAAATCGTGCCCGACTCCGCCGCGGAAGATTGCCGCGTCAAGACCGAGGAAGAATTTGGCAAGCTAATTTGTACGTTCCGCTTGCCAGACACCGTGGATGCCGTGGTTCCCAAAATTTCCCTTCATCATATTTCCTTCGATCGTTCCACGAAAGGTAAGCACATCGCGGCTCTTGGTGCTGAACACGATGTGATGCACGTTCACCGTGCCCGCCAAACCGCCTGACTGGTGCGGTCCCTTAAAATGGCCGGAAAGCAGATTGCCATTTTGTTTGATTTCGATGTACTGCGTAGCCGCTTTGCCTTCCATATTCGAGTAAATCGCCCACTTGCCCGACACGTCGTCGGGCGGCGGCTCCGTTGGCGGTTCCTGGGCAAAAGAAACGCCGTTCACCACGATGAGCAATAGAGCCAGCGAAAGTAAGAGCGACTTCAAGCCATAGTTTTTCATCGCATGCTCCAGCGGATGGGCGAGTCCATTGTTCTCGGCACTTCATATATAACAGGGTGCCATGCACTGCAATCACAATCAGCGAACTCGCTGGACCGCCGTGCATTTCAGCCCGGATACCACACCTTGCGGGGATCCGTGTCGCTTCGCTGATAAGACCAGGCCTCATCAATCAGCCGTTTCAAATCGAAGCGCGGTCTCCATCCCAGCAAAAATTTTGCCTTGCTGTTGTCCAGCCAGGTCGACCAATACGGCGTCTTGATTTCCACCGACGGCATTCCTCGCGTTTCGCGCAAATACTCTCCTACTTGCCGATAATCCACCGGCTCATCCATACAAATATGGAACGTTTGCTGCCGTGCTTTGGGATGGCCGAGCGCCAGGATCGTGCTCTCGACCAGATCGCTGACGTGGACGAAGTTGCGTTTCACTGGCGTGCCTTGCGCATCCAGCATCACCGGCACAGCGTTGTTCTTCACACACTCTTCCGCGCGGTCGCGACCGACGAGCTCTCGCCACCGTGGCCCTCCGAATACGTCTTCTCCGAACGACAGCGAATATTTGAAGTCGTCCTTCTCCATGATCCACGGAGCTCGCAAACAGCAGCCGGAAAGATCGTATTGCACGAAATACTGCTCCAGCATCACCTCCTCAAGAGCTTTCGAGAGCGCATAGCATCCGGGATAGGCGCTGTGCTTTTGCTGCTCTGTCACCGGAAGCGCGTGGGGATAAAAAAAGTGCCCCACCGCGGCATCCCCACCGATCAAAATGATTTGCTTAAAAGACTTGCTGAGGCGACATTCCTCCAAGAGCCAGAACAAGCCCTTGACCGTGACATCGATCACGCTTTCTTCCGTCTCCTTGCAGGTCGCGCAATGAATGACGTGCGTAATCCCGTCCATGGCGGCGCGCACAACCTCTCGGTCGGAAATATTTCCACTTACTATTTCCACTCGATCCTGCGGCTCAGGATGGCGGTTGTGACACAACGCTCGGATCGTGAGATCGTGGCAATCATCGCTGCCTAAAACGCGACGAATGAAGTGCGTCCCTACTTTGCCAGTCGCGCCGGTCACCAGAATGCGTTTCATACGTTCCGCCCTTCAGGCCAACGCCAACACCCGTTCCGCGCACCATCACTCTAACGCAAGCGCGCGAAGGTTTTTCTTTTCCCTGGTATCAATCTTGAAAAGTTAGCGGCGGCGTTTCTTTGGTTTGCGGGACTTGGACGAAGATTTATCGAGGCCCGCCACTGCGGCCAGTTCTCGGCGCTTCTTGCTGGCCCATCCTGGTTTGGTGACTTGGCGGCCGCGCGCGATTCCAAGTGCTTCCGCGGGAACATTGTCCGTGATCGTGGAACCTGCCGCGATGTATGCGCCGTCGCCAACGCGTACCGGAGCGACCAGCGCGGAATCGCTGCCGATAAATACGCGATTGCCAATCGTCGTGGGATGTTTGTGGAAGCCGTCGTAGTTGCAGGTAATAGTTCCCGCGCCGATGTTGGCCTTGGCGCCGATCTTCGCATCCCCCAAATAGCTCAAGTGCCCGGCTTTCGTTCCTTCGCCCATCGTGGTTTTCTTTAGCTCCACGAAATTCCCAATGTGTACGCCAGCTTTCAGGTGATTCTCGGAGCGAAGCCGTGCAAAGGGCCCAACCGTCACGCGTTCATCAAGGCGGCTATTCGCAATCACGCAGTGCGGCTCGACGGTGACATCATCGCCAAGAATCGCGTCGCTCAGCACACTTCCGGTACGAATCGTGCAGCGGGCGCCAATCCTCGTCTTGCCCAATAAATGCACCGCAGGCTCGACAACGGTATCTTCCCCGGCAGTTACGTCGGGATCGATCAGCACGGTGTCCGGCAACTGAATCGTCACACCCGAATTCATCAGATCGTTGCGCTTCCGCTCGCGAAATATCCGATCCACTTCCGCCAGATCCACACGCGTGTTGCATCCGAGGACTTCGCGCGGATCGGGAGCCACCTGTGCCAGAACGGTTTCGCCCTTCGCCGCCAGAATCGCGATCGCGTCGGTCAAATAAACTTCGCGGTGCTTGTTGTTCGGCTTAACCTGTGCCAGCGCGGGCCAGAGTTTATCGAGCGTGAAGCAGTAGATGCTCGAATTAATTTCGTTGATGTCGCGCTGCTCGTCGCTAAGCTGCGATTCTTCGACGATTGCGCCGACGTTGGTCTCGGATTTACGCACCACGCGCCCGTAACCGGAGGGATCGCTGACGACGGCGGTAAGAATTGTCGCCGCGGCATTGCCGGCCCGATGCGCGGCAATCAGCGCCCGCAAAGTCTCGGTACGCACCAGCGGCGCGTCGCCTGGTAGCACCACCACAACCTTCGCGCCTCCCACAGCACGACGAGCCACCAACATCGCGTGACCCGTTCCATGCTGAGGATGTTGCAACACGGTCGTCGCGCCAGTTGGCTCGACGACGGCGGCAACCTGTTCAGCCTGATACCCAACCACCACAACGGTTTTCTTTGCGCCCAAGGGAGCGCACGCCCGTAAAACTTGCTCAACCAACGCCCGCGCGCCCGCGCGGTGCAGCACCTTCGCAAGGCTCGACTTCAGCCGCGTTCCTTTTCCGGCCGCAAGGATAACAATCGCTAGATCTTTAGCTGGCATGGCGTCACTTCATTCTGGGGGAGCAGTCGGGCTTTCGCAAAGGAGTGATTTCACGCCCGCTTCGAAAGGTTTAATCCGTCGCAGGGGCAGGTGCCACCCGCGAAAGGTGCGCTTCCCGGTCTGCGTTCATGTCGGAATCCATGCCGGAATGCGTCGATTCGTCGGTGCCAATGGTCCAAAGCGAGGGGTCGGCCAGCAGTCGACTCACCAGCTGTGTGTGCAGGGCGTGCCCGGCTTTGTAGGCTTCGACGCGGGCGAGCAATGGCAGGCCCGCCAAGGCGAGGTCGCCGATCAGGTCGAGCGCTTTATGACGGCCAAATTCATCGGGGAAGCGCAACGGGCCATTCATCACGCCGTCGTCGGTCAAAACGATGGCATTCTCCAGCGACCCGCCGCGAATCAAGCCCATCGAGCGCAGCGGCGCAATATCCCGCTCAAAGCAAAAGGTTCGTGCGCGAGCCAAAAGGTGGCGAAAGGTCTGCGGATTGACGGCCATTTCCACTTCCTGCTGGCCCACCAGCGGGTGCGGAAAATCCACATAGCAACGAACGTGAAACTCGTCGGCGGGATAGATGCCGATGCGGCGGTCGCCTTCCACGACTTCCAGCGGCTGCAACACCTTCAGGTAGCGGCGCTTGCGGCGTAGCTTGCGGATGCCAGAATGTTCCAGCATCTGCATAAACGGCTCCGCGGAGCCGTCCAGAATGGGAATCTCAATCGAATCGATATCGATGAAAATGTTGTCGATGCCGCAGGAATAAATCGCCGCCAGCAGGTGCTCGGTCGTGGAAAGCAGCACGCCCTGTTTCATCAGGCTGGTGGCGTAGCTGACGCGCGCGACGTTGTGGCCCTGCGCTTCAATCGGAAAATTATCGAGGTCGATGCGGCGGAAAACAATGCCCGTGTCGGTTGGCGCTGGAGTCAGACGTATATGGCCGTAGACGCCGGTGTGGAGTCCCACACCCTCGGCGGATGACGAGCGGACAATGGTCGTCTGGAACATGGACGCTGTTAGGATAGCATTTTGTCACCCAGAGGTTGTACTGTTTGTTCCTTAGTATCAATAACTTATGGGCACAAACAGGCCAGTTGACAAATGGACTGTGGTAAACGCGCAACAATGTCGATGTTTGCCGTGTCTTTCAAGGGACTTTTGCTACCCACCCGCGAGGAGGCTTCCTTTCGCTTTCCTACCGCGTCCTATAGCTTTGCGATGCTATAATTAAAAGCTGAATTTTCGTCTCAGGCGGGGTAAATGAATCGAACAGCGCGCTTAGGCATTCTTGGGGTATCCGTAGCAATCTTTTGCTATGCCGGCATTGGCCACGTCATGGGTCGCACTCCGGACGATCGTGCGTACAAGTCGCTCACCGTCTTCGGCGAAGTGCTGCAAAAGATTCAGGCCGACTATGTTGACGAGCCGAACATGCACCTGGTCACGGCCGGGTCGCTGCACGGTTTGCTCGAATCGCTCGATCCTGAATCCAGCTACCTGACCCCACGCGAATACACCGAATACAAGCAGAAGCAGCAGAACGCCGGTACCGGCGAGACTGGCTTAACCCTCAGCAAGCGCTTCGGCTATGTAATCGTCATTTCCGTTTTGCCAGACAGCCCTGCAGACAAGGCCGCCATCCACAGCGGCGATATTTTTGAGTCCGTTGCGGGCTTTACCACGCGCGACATGTCGGTAGGGCAAGCTCTGAATTTGCTGAACGGCCAAACCGGCACCGGGGTAAAAGTTGGAGTGATCCGCCGCGGCAAGGCCGACCCCGACGAAGTAGACATCGTGCGCGAGAAGCTGGCGACCTCCAAGACCATCGTGCAGAAAGCCGATCCCGATATTCTTACCTTGCGCTTGCCGTCGCTCGATGTTGGTCGCGCCGAAGACGTGCGGAACAAACTCCTCGACGCCGAAAAGCAGGGAGTTCGCAAAGTTATTCTCGATCTCCGCGAATGCGGCCGCGGCCCGGTGACCGAAGCAGTAGCGGTGGCTCGCCTGTTCGTACCCTCGGGCACCCTGTCCACGTTGCGTGGGCAGACCGTTTCGACGGAAGTATTGTCCGCCGAACCAAACAAAGTGGTTTGGAAGGGCCCTGTGTCCGTGATGATCGACGGTACAACTTCCGGCGCCGCTGAAGTCCTGGCATCGGCGATGGTCGCTAATCATCGCGGTGATGTAGTCGGCGAGCGCACCTTCGGGTTGGCGTCCGAGCAGAAGCTGATCACCATGGATGATGGCTCGGCGCTGTTCCTCACGGTGGCCAACTACTACAACGCAGCCGGAAAGCCGATTCTGGAAGACGGCGTCGAGCCCAGCGAAGTTGTCCGTGCAACGGCGGACGACGATTCCGACGGCGATGATGATTCCGCATCCGCGAGCACGACATCCAAAACCCCGCCCGCGGGACCGCGTCCTCTTTCGCCGGAAGATCCTATTTACCGCAAAGCTCTCGAGCTGATCAAGACGCCTGCGAAGAAAGCGGCCTAGCCGCAGGTGATCGGGCGGACCGGCTCCACTTTCCCAAGACCAACCAGCCGGCTGCCTTCCTTCAAACGTTCCCGCATTTCCACGCTTCAGATGTTAACGGTGCTGGCGTTCTGCCTCGCGCTCTGCATTCCGTTTCTGGATGGTTGCAAGAAGAACGAGAAACCCTTGCGAGCCGCGGAAATTCACGTCATCACCAAAGAGTTCGTTGCGGCAGCTGCTTCCGCCGGAGTTTCCCCCTCGGACGTGCGCAGCGAATTCAATGCCTCGGATCAAGATCCTGACAGCCGTGATCACGTGGACATCACACTTCGTGAAAACTCCAGTGAGAAGTCTGGCGATGCAACGGAGCGTGCAGCGACGGTGCGCTTGCTGCAAGCGCTCGGAGGCGTTGCGACGAAGCACAGCCTGACGCAGGACGCTCCATCGGAAAGCCGCGAAGGGATTTTGTCCCAATACCGCCGCGCGGGCTTTCCGACTCACACGATCCACATCCATTTCGCGGCTCCAGCGGTCACTCAGGAATCGCCTGTAACCGAGGACCACGCGCGGCTGGCCATCATTCTGGACGACCTGGGCAACGATCTCGGCGCTGCCGAAGCGATTTTTGCGCTGCCCTATCCCCTCACGATTTCAATTCTGCCGAATCGTCCGCATTCGGTAGAGATCGCCGAAGAGGCCCACCGACGCGGCTACCAGGTGATGCTGCACTTGCCCATGGAGCCGGTTAGTCAGGGCAAGATGGAATCCCAGGAGCTGCGTCCAGGAATGTCCGGCAAAGATGTGCGAGCCCTCGTGGAGGAGTTTCTAAACGCGGTTCCCGATGTGGAAGGAGTCAACAACCATCAGGGTTCGCAGTCAACGACAAACCTGGCGCTGATGAACGAATTGATGCCGTTGCTGCGCCAGCACAAACTTTTTTATGTCGACAGCCGCACCACTGCCGCGACAGTCGCCTATGATGCTGCTCGGCAAGCGGGCGTGCGCACCGCGTTTCGCAATGTGCCGTTTCTCGATGACGTGACGGAAGTCCCGGCGGTACGCAAACAGTTGCAAATCGCCTTGCACGATGCCCGCGAAAAGGGAGAAGCGATCGCCATCGGTCACCCCCATCCAGCTACGTTAAAAGCCCTGCAGGACGTTCTTTCGCAAGCAAAGGAACAAGGCGTCCGCTTGGTTTTTGCCTCAGAGTTGGTCCACTAACCCGCGCCTTTTAGCGCTCACTGTGCAGCGCGTTGCTATGACATAACCGCACCGCGAAAAGAACGAGCTTGCCATTCTGAGGGCATCCGACGAGGATGCTCGAAGAATCTCAGCCACCAACCGCTCAAGTCTGAAAGTCGCCGCGAGCTTTTTTCCGCTCGGTCCTAACAAAAACTCTTTCGCCAGAAGGGCCGTTCTTGTCATTTTTCCGCCGCCCGTTTCGCGGGATAGAGAAAATGAAAAACAA
>Ga0182015_10006262_pt1 | contig 12017 bp, 10 predicted proteins | sample 712P3MmetaG_FD_120478 | JGI IMG/M metagenome (GOLD analysis project Ga0182015, IMG submission 120478) | Permafrost microbial communities from Stordalen Mire, Sweden - 712P3M metaG | ecosystem: Environmental > Terrestrial > Soil > Wetlands > Permafrost | place: Sweden: Stordalen | collected...
CCGCCGGCGGATTCCGACGACAGCATGGACGGGGGCGCTACGAAATCCTGGCAGGCCACCGAGTCGCCTCTTTGGACTTTCCAGGGAAATTCGCCCAAAACATAAACGGTGCTCGCTCTCATGGAGTCGAATGCGAGATAAGTCTTGCCGCCGAAACGCACCGCGGGTTTGCCGCGTGCGTGCAGTTGCTCCGGCAAAGCGGTTTCAACGCGGACGAAGTTCCAGTGGCCGTTGTACTCGGTGATATAGCGGAAACCTTTGTAGGGATTAAAGAGCAGGTATTCGTCCCAAGAATACGAGTCGTCTCCCGTCGAGACTTGGCGCACTTGAAATCCGATCACTTCGTACTGCGTGTCGCCGATTTTGCCACGGACCCCGAGCGGTATGCGTGGCTTGACTTGCGTCTTTCCTTGGAACTTCTGAAGGATTTGAACCTCGGGCGTCGACGCGTCGAGGACGCTGAGGCACTGCGGGCAAACGACACTGAGCGTGTTGGCGAAGCCGCGCAACTGCACCGGGCCGCCGCAATTGGGGCACGAGACCGATTTGGCTTGAACCGCCGGCATCAGGTCCAGCCCTCGAATTCACGAAGGTTTTTCAAGTGTAGATCATCGAACTCGACGGCGCGGCCGAGAAACAACAGTGGAGGTTTTTCGCTGTAGTCGATGGTTCCGAAATCAGCGCTGGTGGTCCTGAGATCCGCGAAGATCAAGTCCGACTTGTCCCAATATTCGAACGGCAGTTCCCCTTGCACACCTTTGTAATGCGCCTTCGTTACCGACGTGACTTGGTAGTTCTTGCTTTGCCATTGGAACGTCTGACCTTTGTCGGTGCTGGGCGGTAAAGGCTGAGGCGGCTTGGACAACCAGGAAAGATCATATTCCAACTGGGCGTCCGCGAGCCAGCCGCTCGATCCATCGTTGAAAACGATGTGCCATTCGTTCCAGCCGCCTTGCTCGTACTCATAAATGATGCGGCCTACGACCACGAAGCTTTTGTTCTGGTAGGCGCCTTCGGTTCCGATTTGAATGGGCGAGGCGTCGGCCGGTAGGTCGGCAACTTCACCGACTTTTTTCAAATCAACATCGGTGCGCACCAGAATCGAATGGCAGGATTCGCAAGTGGTCTGGACGGCGCTGGACCAAAGAAACTTCACCGGCGCGCCGCAGTTGGGGCAGTTTGCCGTGGGCCCGCTCATATTTGATAGGGCCGCTCCACTTGACGCACGGAGACTCGCGCGGGAGCAAAGCCGGTTTTCAGCAGCGCTTCAAAATCGGCGCCTTGGCGGGGCCGGCAGCAAAAGACATTCAAGCACAGCGATTCGTATTCCGGGAAAGTATGGCAGGCGAGATGCGATTCGGTGAGCAAGCTCACGCCGGTGATGCCGCCGGTGTTGGGGAACTGATGCCAGCTGGTCTTGCCGAGTGCGTGGAGATCCATTGCGGCGACGATCGAGCGAAACAGTTCTTCCAGGCGATCCTGGTTCACGAGCGCGGCGGCTTCACAACCGTAGGCTTCTACGATCCACTCGAGACCGTTCATGTTTTATTGCTGCGCGGTGCCGCACTCCGGGCAGAATTTGGACGCGCGCGTCATCGGCTTTCCGCAGTTGGTGCAGAACTTGGTCTCGGTCGCAGGCGCAACGGGAGCAGCCGGCGCAGGCGTAGTCGGGGCCTGTTGTTCGGCGGGCTTCACTGCGTTCAGCATGCTTTGCGCCATGGTGAGTCCGGCGCCCAATCCGACGCCAATGCCCGCGGCTCCTCCGCCTTCGTTCGCGGCCGCGATAGGCATGGATTGCGCCACTTGGAACTGCGTGTACTTGCCCATGTCGCCGAGCATGTTCATGCTGATGCGCTGATCGAGCATTTTCTGCAGCTCGTCCGGCAGCGAGAGGTTTTCAACCACGAAAGTTTCGAGCGAAAGCCCGAGTTCGGCGAAGGACGGCTTCAGTGTTTCAACAATCTTCTGGCCGAGCGCGGCCTGATTGGCCGCCATGTCGAGAAAGGGAACGGAACTTTGCGCGAAGCTATCGGTCATGCGCGCAACGATGGTGTTGCGCAACTGGCCCTCGAGATCGGGAACGCCATAGATATCGCGCGTGCCGCTGACCTTTTGGTAGAACACCTTGGCATCGGCGACCTTGTACGCATAGATCCCATACCCGCGCATGCGGACCGCGCCAAATTCCTTGTCGCGAATTGTGATCGGCGTGGCGGTGCCCCAGCGCTGGTTGGTTTGTAGGCGCGTGGAGAAGTAGTAAACGTCCGACTTGAACGGGGACTTGAAGGCCTTGTCCCAATTCATGAGGTACGTGAGAATCGGAAGCGTGTTTGTGTTCAGCGTGTAAAGGCCCGGCGCGAAGACGTCGGCGATGCGGCCTTCATTGACGAAAACCGCCATCTGGGAATCGCGAACCGTGAGCTTGCCGCCGTTCTGGATTTCCATGTCCTCCATGGGATAACGGTAGGCCAGGATTCCGTCTTCCGGTTCGGTCCATTGGATGACATCGATGAACTGCTTGGAAAGGAAACTCATACGCTTGTACCCGAGTATACGGCAGAATCGGGAATTTTGTTCCCGTTTCTAGTGGCTGGTGGCTGGTAACGGGTTGCTGGGATTGGAGATTAGCTCGCTCAGGCGCTGCTTCGCGTAGGGGTCGTCGGGATTGGCCGCCAGTACCTGGCGCAGATTCTGGATGGCTTCGTCGATCCTCCCCAATTTGGCTTGGGCCGTCGCCAGGTTGAAGCGCGCACTGGCGTAATCCGGGCGGGCTTTGAGCGCCAGCTCGAATTCAGAGATGGCTTCCGCGTTCCGGTTGAGCGTAGCGAGGCCGAGGCCCAGCATGTTGCGCACTTCCGGCCGGTTTGGTTCCAGCCGCGCCGCAGTACGCAGCTCAGTAACGGCCGCCTGCGGGTCCAGACGCGACAGCAGAATCGCTCCCAGATTCATGTGCGCGACGGGATCGTTGGGGTTCTTTTCCAGGCGGTGGCGCATCACGGCTTCCTGGAGTTCGCGGCGATGGTCGCCCGCGCCGTGCGGCAATATCTGCAACCATAAGTGGCCCATTTCGTCGGTGGCCTGGTTGCCCGCACGCACCCGCCGCGGAGGATGGTTGGGGTTGCGGACGTTGGCGGCCGAGTTGTCGTAGTGGTACCGCATGTGGATCACGGAATCCTTCGGAAGAAAAACCGGTTCGCGGTAATAGTAGACGGCCTGCCAGTTTTGATCCCAGTTGGGAATGCGCACCAGCCATTTCTTGGAGCTGGCACCCTTATGTGAATCTCCGGGCAGCGTAGCCCAGGCTTCCAGCAACTTCCCTAAATAATGAGCGTGCGGATAGACGGCCAGAATATCGGCATCCAGCGGCAGCTTGAAATCGTCTGAGATGGGGAAGTCGCGCACGCCCGCGGGGATGTCGAGCGCCTCGTCGTCCTCGAGTTCGACCAGCAGCGGGAACTTGGTCTGGGGCTGATCGGTGAAGTACAGCCCGATGGAGGGCCGTACTTCCTCCTGCTTGCCCGAGGGCTGCAGATGCATATTGAGCACGAGCTGGTTGCCCGGGTCGAGGCGCCAAGCGAGGCTATTGGACTCCTGGGCCGGCTCGATGTGTGGCGTGTTGCCGGGCTTCCAAAACAGGAAATTGCCGTCGGGGTCGAATGGGCTGCGCGTGATCACCAGGTCCATTCCCGGAAAGCCTTTCCCCGGAGCGGCCTCCTGAAGGTGCGCCGATCCCGTCCGATCCACCAGCAGATTGGCATGGTGCACGACGCGCGGCTGGCCGGGGCGAATCTCGACGGCGCGGACCCATCGCCGCGCGGTCAAGCCAGGAGTGAAGATGAAGTTCCAATAGATATCCCGCCCCGAAGCCGGCAACTCGAATGAGCTTCCCGCTTCCAGCACCAGGTCGGGTTTGCCAAGCTGCCAGGCCTCATTGGGGTCGGACCGGGTGAAGGAGGGCGGGGGCGGAATTTCGGCGACTGGTCCTTCGGGAGCGCCGTCATGCACCCATTCTGAAATAGCTTCGATTTGCACAGAAGTGAGGCGACGCTCGTCGGCAAAATCGCCAAAGCCTTTTTCCGGCAGCCACGGCGGCATAAAGCCTGTGCGCGTCGCGGCCGCGATCTGGGCGGCGCGCTTCTTGACGTCTGGATAGGTGAGCAATGAAAACGGCGCGGCTTCGCCGGGATGATGGCACGTCGCGCATTTTTCGTAGACGATGGGAGCGATATCGTGGGCAAAGGTGGGTGCTGCGCGTGCGAACGAAGTAATTGCGAGCCACAGATAAACACAGATGAACGCGGATCGGTGTTTATCTGCGTTCATCTGTGGCGCATCTCTTACTCGTAGCGTAACGCGATCATGGGGTCGATTTGCGTGGCCCGGCGAGCGGGAATATATGTCGCGAGGAGCGCGACCGAAATCAAGATGGCCGCCACAGCCGCATAGGTGATGGGGTCGGTGGCTTTGACGCCAAACAACAAAGTGCCTAGGAAGCGGTTGAGGCCGAAGGACGCTGCCAAGCCGATCACCACGCCGATGCCTGAGAGCAGCATGCCCTGTCGCACAACCAGCTTGAGCATGTCGCCTCGGGCGGCTCCGAGCGCCATGCGGATGCCGATTTCCTGGGTGCGCTGCTCCACCGTGTAAGACATCAGGCCGTAGATTCCGATAGCGGCGAGCAACAGCGCGAGGCCGGCGAATATCGTCAGCAGCAGCATGTTGAAGTTTTGGCGCGCGGTGGACTCCGAGATAACCTGATCCATGCCGCGGACCTTCGAAGCAGCCAACTGGCTGTCGACGGATTGCATTTCATGCTGGATGGCGGCGCTCAGCGAAGACGGATCACCCGCGGTTTGAATGATCCAACTGAGTGGAATGATGCTATTGGCGAGTTTGGTGAGGCCTTCGGCGACTTGTGTTTGTGGGATGTACATCACCGCTGCATCGACCCCTTTCAATCCGTTTTCGCGTACATCGCCTACGATGCCGACGATCTGGCGGGTGGGCTCTTCAAACTGCGGGCCGAGTCCCTTGCCGATGGTGATGCGCTGTCCGATAGGATCACCCTTGGGCCAATATTTTTTGGCGAAAGTTTGGTTCACGATCAAGACCCATTGCGAGTTTCCAGTGTCACGCTGGTCGAAGAAGCGCCCTTTCAAAAGAGGCACGCGAAGCGCGCTGAAATAATGGGGGCTGCCAAAACGCCATAACTCGTCGCCGTTGTACAAATCACCCTTGGCGGGCGGAAGGCCCTCGATGTTAAACGGCAAGTCGAGACCCATGCTACTGACGGGAAGAGTGACGGTGGCCGCGGCGGCGCGCACTCCCGGCAACGCTTCGACGTGATCCGTTACCTGGCGAACCATGTTTGCGACCTTAGCGGTGCTGTCGTACCGGCCGCCGCCTAAAGACGTTTGCATGGTGATGACATTGTGAGGGTCGAAGCCGGGATGGACGGAACGCAATCCAACGAAGGTTCGGATCATGAGAGCGGCGCCGGCCACTAAAATAACGGCCAAAGCCATCTCGCCGGCGACCAGAATGCTACGGACGCGATTGTGGCGCAGTCCGGTTCCCGAGCGTCCACTGGCTTCCTTGAGGACCGAGTTCACGTCGAGCTTGGAAATTCGGAGGGCGGGGAGCAGGCCAAACAGCACGCCAGTGAGAAGCACGATGGCGAAGGTGAAGGCGAGCACGTGCCAGTCCAGCGTGGACACAACCGAAGCGACGTGCCCCTCATCGTTGATGCGCGGAAGATTGCCGGGGCTGACGGCCAGAAGCAGCGGCACGCTCCAGGTTCCGATAAGCAAGCCGAGAACCCCGCCGATGGTCGAAAGAAGAACGCTTTCAGTGAGCAACTGGCGGATCAAATTGCCGCGGCTGGCGCCGACGGCGGTGCGGATGGCGATTTCACGCTGGCGTCCGGCGGCGCGGGCGAGCAAGAGGTTGGCGACGTTGGCGCTGGCGATCAATAGAACAAAGGCGACGGCTCCTACCAGGACCAGCAGAGCCAGGCGAACATTACCCACCAGCGCATCGCGCAGCGGAAGCACGACGACGGTTTCGTCCTTATCCATCCACTTGGGATTGGCGGCCCGAAATTGCTCGCCTCCCACGGCCATATTGGCCTTCGCGGAATCCAGAGTCGCGCCGGGCTTAAGGCGGCCGGCGGCAAGCAGAAAGTGGCCTTGATTGGTGCTATCGGGATCGGCCTGCATGGCGAGAAAGACGTCGGCTGGAGGATCGGAATGGAAGGTGGCAGGCAGGACTCCGACGACAGTATAGGGATCGCCGCCGAGCAGGATCGGCTTGCCGACCAGCGTGGGGTCGCTGGCGAAACGGGTGCGCCAGACGTCGTCGCTCAGGACGGCGGCCTTGGGGCCATTGGGCAGATCCTCTTGCGGCAGGAAGGTGCGGCCGGAAGAGGGCGAGACGCCGAAGACCTGGAAATACTCGGCGGAGACGTGAATGCCCTTGACTTGCTGCGCCCGATCGCCCGAGCCGAGGTTCAAGCCTGGCCCGGAGAAGTCGTAAAGAGCCAGAGCCTGGAAGGTCTGGTTGGCCTTTTTCCACGCCATGAACTTGGGGATGGAGACTGAGTCACCGATGTCGCCGCCCTTGTAGCCGCGCTCGACGCGCATGATGCGGTCCGACTGCGGGTAAGGCAGCGGAGCGAGCAAAACCGCGTTGACCACGGAGAAAATGGCGGTGTTGGCGCCCATGCCGAGCGCGAGGGCCGCGACGGCGACGGTGGTGAATCCCGGGTTGGTGATGAGAACCCGTAAGGAGTGGCGCAGGTCCGAGAGAAGGCTGCTCATACGGTATGGTACGAGCAACCTCGCTCAAAGTTCGCACGAAGTGGACGCCTGGATGGGCTTGCTTGCCAGGATGAGTTTTAGCTTTGAGTGGAAGCCGAACTCATCACTGACGCAACCGAGCTGAATATGAGGCTGATGCTGCTGGAGACGCCGGGCATAATGGCTCCAGCGGCGACCGCTACGAAGCCAGCCATCAGGGCATATTCAATAAGATCCTGCCCGCGACGATCCCGCCAGACCCGCATCAGAAAAATCAAAGCTTGAGTACCGATCATTTTTATTGCTCCTCGAAGTATTTGGCGGCTTTCGTACCGCAGTCATTTTGTATAACGTGCATTGATTCTCGACTAGTTAACGAAGTTGAACAACCCCGCCGATAGGTTGATGGGGGCCAGTACCGAGCCCCAGCGACAGTACTATATTGAGGCGCGTACCATGGTGAAAAATACCCCGCAAAGTATTTGGCCAGTGTCGGTGTTTGGGCTTGGTTTCCTGTTGCTTATCATGGGGTTATCGGGCGTGGCGAGTATCCAGGAGACGCGGCGGATTCACCAGCAGATTTTGGCGGTGGAGGACAACTACCGTCACATTGAGAATTTGGTGGAAGGGATTCGTTCGGACACATCGCGGTTAGCGGTGCTCCGGCGGGACCGGCTGCTGGTGCGGAATGTCGCCGCCCAGGCGTACAACGTGCAATTGGCCGCTCTGCGCGCCAAAACCGAATTCAGCCTGGCGCAATTGAAGTCGCTGCGGCCGCAACAGAGCAGCCGGGCGGTGGATCGGTTGGAGGGTGCGTTACGGGTCTATCTGGGCACGGTTGGGAAGGAGTTTCAAACCGCTCCGGAGGCCGCGGAGGCCGAGTTCATGGACGATGGATTCGGCTGGGAGACCATGCCGATCTTTGCGATTGCCGAGGAGCTCGGAAAGCTGAACGACGAGAATTTCGAGTCGCGGCGGCTAGCCCTGAGCGAATCGGTACAGCATCTGCAGAACGACATCTGGGAGACGATGTTAACCGCGCTGGTGCTAGGAACCATCATCGCGGGCACCAGCGTGTTTCGTATCTCTTCGCTCGAAAAGGAATCGGCGGCGCATCGCCAGGCCAGCCAGCAGGCGGAAGTGCGCTTGCGCCATCTTTCGCAGCAACTGGTATCGTCGCAGGAGCAGGAGCGCAAGGCGCTATCGCGAGAATTGCATGATGAGATTGGGCAACTCTTGACCGCCCTGCGAATGGAGTTGGGCAACCTCGAGCGGGCGCAAAGCGCGCGAGGGACGGAGAGCGATCCGCACCTGGACCAGGCCAAGAAACTGGCCGAAAGCACGTTGCGGACGACGCGCGATATCGCGATGGGCCTGCGGCCGGCGATGTTGGACGTGCTGGGCTTGGGGCCCGCGCTGGAGTGGCAGGCACGCGAGTATTCGCGACGCTACAACACGCCCATTCAGTTAGAGGTGGACGGCGATTTGCGCGACGTGCCGGATCCGCACCGCACGTACTTGTACCGGATCGTGCAGGAGGGGTTGACCAATTGCGCGCGGCACGCGCAGGCCAAGAACATTCACGTGCGGCTGGAGGATTCCAGCGGCTCTCTGGCCGTGGTGGTGGAGGACGACGGCGTAGGGTTCGATCAGGACGGCGGCGTGGCGTATGGGCTGGGCTTGCTTGGAATCACGGAACGCGTGCGGGAGTTGTGCGGTCAAGTGTCGATCCACTCAGAGCCCGGGAAAGGGACTCGGATTGCGGTGATGCTGCCGCTGGCGCGCGAGAAGGCCGCGAGCGATAACGTCCCAAGCGAAGTTGGCAGCTGATGAATGCCGATGGAAGCGAATCTTAGATCCACTGAAAGCCAGCTGCTGCTTCCGCAAGAGACGGGCCTCAAAGCAGCGCCTATCCCCACCGCGCGACTAACCACCGCGCGACTGACCGCCGCGCGACTAACCGCCGCGCGACTAACCAACGAGCAACGGCTCAACGTTTCAAGCGCCGATTGTTGCGCTTGGGTTGGCCATGCTGCTCGCAGTTTTCTTCGGTAGCCTTGGCCTGGCTTTCTACATAGTGCTGCCGTGGATCGCGATCGGCATAGTCGCACGCTTTCCAGGTGACTTCACCCTGTTTCGAGATGGAAGCTACGATTCGCGTCTGCCGCTACTGATGCTATGGTTTTTTGGCGCGTGGAATCTTGGAGGTCCGCCCGACGTCAAGTTCCTCGGAGACTGGGCTTCGCCTATCTGGATGGCGTGTATCCCAGCCACCTTGCTATTTCTAGCCATAGTTGCAGCCGACCGGTTCCTGTCCAAGAGGACGGAAACCGGACTGATCCTACCGCTGCTGCTGTCTTGCATCTACGCGTACGGTGTAGTGCTCGACCTGAATGTCAGGTTGGACCGTTCGCCGGCCAGGACGTTCCAGTCAAGAGTCGTCGACATGATTTATCGAGCGAAGGTGGGGCCCACTTTGGTTATCGACCCGTGTGGCCCTCTCAACGAAAGAAACCGGGTTCGGGTAAGCCAGGCCGAGTTCTCAAAGTTCCAGCGCGGTGGTCCAGTTTGCGTCTTGGTCAGGGATGGAGCATTTGGGCTGAGTTGGTACCGAGCTCAATCGTGTCCTTGATAAGGACCTGGGTTGGCTGACAAGCTGGCGCGCAAAGCGGTGAGAACGGCGCGGGCCTTATCGGAAGCAGGACTTCCCGAGGAGCCATAGAAGGCGAGGACGTTGGCGCGCAATTGTTCTGAGATGCTGGCCGGCGTTCCTTCCAGGCGCTCGAGCAGTTTCGCATAGGCTTCGTCGGCCAAACGATAGTCGCCGAAGCGCGCGGGCCGTCCGGTATCGAAGTTTTCGTTGACGAGCTGCAGGCGGTCCTCGCGGACCGCTGCCAGCAGTTCCCGGTAGCTCCGGATGGTTTCATCGAGGCTGGTGAGAAACAACTTCTCGGCGGCGGGAGGCGGAACCTTGAAGGAGAGGGCTTTGAAAGGCCCGATTTTCGGCATCAGCCGGAACAGGAACCCGAGGAATCGCGCACCGAAGCCGGGGCGGCGGTATTGGTTGCCCCAATCTTTCTGATACGCAGCCATCGAAATGCGATAGACGTATCGGCGGCGAGTGATGCCCGTCTGCAAGGTTTCAATGGCCTTCTTATTGGCGGACCAGGCGGTTTGGGTCATTTCCGGGAGAATTTGGCTCACGGTGAAGCGGTAGGTGCCGAGCGCGAGATCGAGGTTGCCGAAGAGATCCTTTAACTCGACGCAATAGGTTTCTTTGAAAGCGCGTTCGAGAAGCGGCTTGGCGACTTGAAATCCGATGAAGTCGTGATATGCTTCGGACGCATATTGGCCGCGGGCGATTTCGACGACATCGAAGCCGAATTCGGTTTTCAGATGCGCCGCGGGGTTGTCCTCGTAGGTGATCTCGGATCCGAACTTGGCTCGCAGCTTGGGATAAACGAGAGGGACGGTGCGATTGACCGCGACCGGGTGGCCGAGGTTATCGGCGGCGTAGTGGGCGAGTGCGCCGAGGGCGAATGCGTAGTCGTTTATGTCCCCGGATTCCCGAGCGTCTTTGAGCAGGGCCAGGACGAAGTCGCCGCTGCGTGTGTAATGGACAAGGTCGCTGAAAAACTTGCTGCCGAACGGATAATAACCCATGTCCTGGATGATGGCGCCGCCGTAGGCGTAAGCATGGGCGTCGCGCAACTGGTCCACGGTAGCGTTGGGGAAACGCTCGAGCAGGAGTGGACGGAGCTCGTTCGGCCAGGCGGAGTCGATGATGGCTTCGTGCGTGAGGACGGAGTAAGCCGAGGCGGGCGCCGCGAGCCAAGAGCCGAGGACGAAGGCGAATGATAAGGTGGTAAACCAGCGCACGCTCAATGTGATCCTGCCTGGCCGGGAATGTTACCGGCGGTTACTGGATGATTCGTTTGCGGACCGCGTAGAGCACGATGTCGGCCGTGGAGTGGAGATTGAGCTTCTGCATCAAGCGGCTGCGGTGGGTTTCGATGGTGTAGAGGCTGACGCTGAGCAGGGTAGCGGCTTCCTTGTTGGATTTTCCTTCGGCGAGAAGTTGCAGGACTTCTTTTTCGCGGTCGGTGAGGAGATCGTAGGAATCTTCCAGGCCCTCGCTCTGCATCTGGCGCATGTAGTCCTCCAGCAGAGTTTGCGTGATGGCCGGACTGAAGAAGAGTTTTTTGTTGGCGACGGACCGGACGGCCTGGAGCAAGTCGGCTTCGGCGCAGTCCTTGAGGAGATAGCCCTGGGCGCCGGCGGCAAGGGCGCGGACGAGGAAGGTCTCGTCGCAGTGCATGCTTAGCATGATGATGCCGACGTTGGGATCCCGCTTGACGATTTGGGATGCCGCGTCGATGCCATTGAGCTGGGGCATGGTAATGTCCATGACCACCACGTCGGGCGAGAGCTCTTCGGTCAGGCGAACGGCCTCGCGGCCATCGGAGGCTTCGCCGACGACTTCGATTCCAGGGTCGGTCTGGAGCAGGAACCGAAGACCTTTGCGAACTACTCCATGATCGTCGGCAACGAGGACTCTCGTGGTGGAGGGCATGGAGCGGCTTCTGGAGGAGTTATCGGCAGATCGAAGGATTTTCTTGAGTTGCAGCTCTGCAGATAAATGATCTTGTTTTCTTGTAGTTACAAGGAGAGTCACCGCATTGCATCTTTTTTGTCTATAACTGTTGCCAACGGGAGCCAGGTTTGCTATTCTGATCAAGGTCGTCTTGAGCCGTTTTCAAGACGAAAGTCCGGAGTGGCGTTGGCCACCGGGCGAGTATCGGTAGCTGAAGTTCAAGCCACGGATACAGTTTCGGCAGGTAGCAGAAGCAGTAACGCCTCATCTCCTGTCAGGTAGTTCTTTCAGTTCCCAAAATTTCGGTTCAGGCTGAGCATTGCCAAAAATGCCGGCAGGGGCCAAACGGCTTTCGAGGCCGGTAGTTGGTTGGGTTTTTCCCGTGCAAGCGGGGATCGCCGGGCTGGCTACGCAGATCTTTGACAATCTGGTTGGACGCAGAAGTAATGTTCGTCAGAACTTTGAGTAAAACCGAGTCGATATAACCGGTCGAGTTCGTTTCGCTCCCAACAGGGGTGGAATGGATGAGGTCGGGAGTCTCACAAGATCAAACGAGAGTTTGATCCCGGCTCAGAATCAACGCTGGCGGCGCGCTTAACACATGCAAGTCGCACGAGAAAGTGGAG
>Ga0182015_10006263_pt1 | contig 12015 bp, 6 predicted proteins | sample 712P3MmetaG_FD_120478 | JGI IMG/M metagenome (GOLD analysis project Ga0182015, IMG submission 120478) | Permafrost microbial communities from Stordalen Mire, Sweden - 712P3M metaG | ecosystem: Environmental > Terrestrial > Soil > Wetlands > Permafrost | place: Sweden: Stordalen | collected...
AATTGATGAAGGAGCACGGGACGTTCTACTGCCCGACTGTGTACACAGGGGAGTTCGTCGCAGAGCAGGCGAAGAAAGGCGCATATCCGCCGGCGGTTACTGCGAAGGCGTTGACGGTTGGACCGCAGATCATCAAGACTGTGACGCGGGCCTACCAGGGCGGGGTGAAGTTTGCCTATGGCACCGATGCTGGCGTTTATCCTCATGGCCAGAATTGGGAAGACTTTATCTATTTAGTCAAAGCTGGTTTACCTCCTGCTTACACTTTGCAAATGGCAACGATTAATGCGGCTCAGTTACTCGGGCATGAAGACGAACTGGGAACGGTCGCGCCGGGTAAGTTTGCCGACTTAGTGGCGGTCCCGGGAAATCCTCTCGATGACATTACGGTGATGGGTAAGGTCAGCTTTGTGATGAAGGCTGGGGTTGTCTACAAGCGGGACGGCCAGGAAGTAGTGACTCAGTAAAACTCGGGCTCGGCCGCTTTTGCCCGGGGAGTCTGCTCTTTTTTTCACCTGCATTTTCCCGGTGATTGATTCCGGGCTACTTAGCTGGTGTTGACAGAAGTGATAATGGTTATGTATTTCGGGATCAATCAGATGCGAGGCGAGTGCGAATGATGCATTCGTACGCATGAGTGACGCGTTCGTACTCATGAATGAAGCATTGGTGCGCATGAATGATTCATTCGCGCGTATGAAGTAAGGGTCACGGGCGCAGGGTGCGGATCTCAAAAAGTCGGCGGGCTCTCTTTTCATTTCTACAATCGTCGCCATTGTTCTTACTCCATCCAAAGAAAAAGGCCGCTCGATTGAGCGGCCTTTTTCTTTTCTTACTCCCTATTATTAGAATACCAAGTTTGACTATAAAACCTGCCAAATATCTTTCGCGAAATTGGCGGGGAAGTCTTTATAAGTCAATGGTCATTACGTTGGATTTTCGTGTTGTCTCTTGACAGATTTTCCACATTTGACCCTTCGAGCCGATATTGAGCTCTAAGGCGGAGGAAAATCCCCGCTTCTAACCCAGGAAGCCGAGATACGGGGCGGTGCCGAAGTTGGCGAAGTTGGGGAAGACCTGTTTGATCTGGCCGTCGGAGAGACCGAACCAGCGGGCCAGGGTACCGGCGTACTGGTCGACGGAGGTGGTGGGGATGAGGCGGCCGGCGCCGACGTCGTTGGCCTGGTTGACGCCGATGACGGGGTACTGGCCATACATGTCGTGGCCCTGGACGGCTCCTCCAACGACAAAGTGGTGGCTGCCCCAGCCGTGGTCGGTGCCGTCGGAGTTGGAGGTGAGGGTGCGGCCGAAGTCAGATGCGGTGAAGGTAGTGACCTGGTTGCCGAGGCCCGTCGATTGCATTAGCCCGTCGAAGTACTCGAGCGCCTGACCGAGTTGGGTGAGGAGTTTTGCGTGGGTGGGCGCCTGGCCGTCGTGGGTGTCGAAGCTGCCGAGTTGGACGTAAAAGATCTGGCGGTTGACACCGAGGCTGGCTCTTCCACCGATGATCCTTGCAACGGTCTGGAGCGAGGCGGCGAGCGGATTATCGGTCAACATGTTGGTAACGGGATCGAGATACTGAGGCGGATTGGGAACGCCGGCGGGGCCGGCGGTCAGCATGGACGAGGCAAGAAGCGCCTGGGCTTGAATGGAACGATTGACGACGACTCCGTATTCCTTCGCAAAGAGGTTGGTTTCATCGGCGGTGAGGATCGATGAGAGGGCGCTGGAGCCTGCCTGGGAGCCGAAGAGGGGATTGGCCAGGCCGGAGATGGGAATGGGGCCGGCGGGGGTGACGTTGAGCTGGAACGAAGTTTGGCCGGAGAGGAACAGCGCGATTCCGGCGGTGGAGATGCAGGTGAACATGGAATTGGAATTCATGTTCATGCTCTCGATGAGGTCGGCGACCGCGCCGCCCCAGCCCACGTGCTCGGCGCTGCCGCCGTTGGAGGCGATGGCCTGCCATGCGGCGGTCTGATCGAAATGGGAGAAGAGGGAAGCGGGGAGTGGAACGGAGTTGGCCTGGACCTGGGCCTTGGTGGCGGGCGCGATGAGCGTACCGGTGTTGGCGACGATGGCGGCGCGGCCGGAGTTGAAGAGATTTTGGACGCCGGTGAGGTAAGGGTTCAGGGCGAAGGTGCGTCCGTTTTGTGAGGTATTGGGGACGATGGGGAGGAGCTCGGCCAGCGGGTAAGCGAGGCCGGGCGCGCCGGAGCGGGCCTGGGTGAAGGCGGAGAAGGAGGCCGAGTCCGTGGCGATGACAGTGCCGTGACCATCGTTGCCGCCCTGGAGGAAGACACAAACGAGGGCCCGGTAGTCCGACGCGCCGGTGCCCTGGGCCATGGCCGCGAGGGAGTTGAGGCCAAGGATGAAAGGGCTGGCGTACATGCCGGACATGGTAGCCAGCGATGCGGTGCGGAGAAACTGGCGGCGCGACTGCTGATGCTTGTCAATGCACTTGCACATGTGGGGGCTCCCTAAAATTGAGCGGCGAAGGCGGGTGAGGCCATCGTCAGGTAGATTGCGGTCTGGACTCGAGCGGTGAGCGCGGCGTTGATTGCGTTCTGATCGCCGGATGGTATGGAGATCGCATTCACAGCGCCGAGAATTTCGCTGTAGAGGTTGCTGTCCATTTCGCCGGCCATGAGTAACAAATTGATACGGTCGAGTAACTGGTCGGGCGTCGCGGCTAAGTTGAGTTCGGCGCCGTAGTTGGAGAAGATGTCTGGCCCGCTGGCGGCATTGCTGCCGATGGCGCCCTGGAGGTAGTTGAGGTAGCCGACGACGGTGGAGACATTGGTCATCTGCATCTCGGGCCCGACAAGTCCGGCGGCCTCGATGCTGGTGCCGGGAGGAACATATCCTGGGGCGAACCAGTTGAAGACAGTAGGCGAACGCAGGGTCATCTGGCCGAGTCCCCAGATGGGGTCTTCGGTGCTGCCGATTTCGTAGCCGCCGTTGCGCGATTGCGCGGTAAAGGCGCGGGCCCACTCGGTGTAGCGGAGGAGGGCTTCGCGGACCTTGCCGTACTGCGGGTTGGCGAAGTCCGTTGCGGAGTCGCGCGCTTCGGGATCGAGGAGGATGGCGGTGATAACGGCCTGCAGGTTGCCGCGGACGCCGGTGCCGTCATTTTCAAACACAGCGGCGATGCGGCTGATATAAGCCGGGCTGGGGTTGCTGGTGACTAAGTGCTGGATCAGCTGCTTCGAGAAGAAGGGCGGGAGGTTGGGGTGGTTGAACAGCGTATCGAGGGCGATCTTGAGATCGCCGACCGGGTCCGGGCTGCCCGAGGAGGGAATGGTGACGCCGAGGAAATCCTTTTCGACGGTGGAGTGGTGGCTTGGATAACTCGTCATCGGGAGTATGTCTTCACCGAAGCCGGTTCCGACGTAGATGCAGCAGCTGGACCACGCGGTGTCAGTACTGTTGCCGGGGACGTTCCAGCTATAGCCGGTGAATACAGCAGCCAGGCCTTCGACGTCGGTGTTGGAGTAAGTGGGTATGGGGTTGCCGGTGCTATCGAGCTTCTGCGAGCCGTCGTCATTGAGCTGATAGAGGCCGATGGTGAAAAGCTGCATCACCTCACGGGCGTAGTTCTCGTCGGGATCGGTGGTGGCGTTTCCTTTGTCGTTGGCCAACATGGATAGGAACTGACCCATCATGGGGTTGAGGGTCACGTCGTTCAGGAGGGTACGGAAATTGCCGAAGGCGTCGTTGCCGAGTAAGTCGTAGTAAGCAGCCTCGCCCCGCGGCATATTTTGGACGGCGGAGTTATTCGACGAGACGACCATGATGTCTTCGAGGGCGTACTTCACGCGCTGGCGGAGCTGATCGGGTGCTGCCAGGGCTTGCTGCCAGAAGGCGCTCTGGACGTAGTTTTCGTCCGAAGAATTCTGAACGAAGAGGGCGGCGTTGCATTTGAGGTCGCCGGAGGCGCAGGGCGGATTATTAATGATGAGGGACTGCTCGACGAAGGGCTCCTGCGGGGTGGGGGCAAGGCTGAACTGCTGGTTGAGCCACCACTGGTAGCCATTCATCGAGACGTCATGAATGTCGGCGTCGGTAGCGCCGAAGGTGGCCTGCTCAAGGAAGCGGGAGGCGTCTTCAGGGCTGACGACGGGGACGGGAGGATTGCCCTGGACGACTGCGACCAGGTCGGCGGAGGTGGCGGGCCCGGGGCTGGGATTGAGGACCTGGAGGTCGAGATTGCCGGCTTCGGTGAGGGTGAGTGAGGCGGTGAGTTGGCCGCCGCTGTTGAAGGTGGTGGGGACGGGCGAGCCGTTCATGAGAACCTGCGCACCGGAGATGAACTTCTGGCCGGTCACGACAACGGTGGCGGCGCCAGTGGTGGCGAATGTGGAGGGCGTGGCCGTTGTGAGGATGGGGATGGGGTTGAGGACGGAGATGTTCTGGTTGATCGAGACTTTTGGGTTGTCCGTGCTGGTGATGGTGAGCTGGACGATGTTGCTGGGGACGGGCACCACGGCGGGTGCGGTGTAGGTGATGGATCCGTCGGAGTTAGAAACGGCGGTGCCGAGCTGGGCGTTGCCGCCGGGGATTCCGTTGACGGCGAGGGTGACGCCGGTGTTCATGGTGCCGGTGACATTGAGGCCGAGGTTGAGGGAGTTGGTGACGCGGACGTCGGTTCCATTATTGGGCTGGAGAGTGAGGACGACCTGGCCGGGGCCGACCTGGACGGGGAGCGTGGAGGAATTTGCGGAGCCGGGATTGGGATTGGCGACCGCCAGGGGATAGGTTCCAGGAGCGGGTGCGGTGACGGCGGCAGCTATTTCGGTGGAGGAGACGAAGGTGGTGTCGACGGGAGTGCCGTTCCAGAGGATTTGTGCGCCGTAGACGAACTGCGAACCGTTAACCGTGATGGTCGTGGTGCCTTCGGTCGGGCTTGTCGGTATCAAACCGTTGAGGACGGGGATGGGATTGAGTACGGCGACGGCGACGCTTCCGGGTCCAGCCCCCGGATGGCCATTGGCCGTGGCAGTGATGGTAACGGTGTTGGGCGTGGGAATCACGGCCGGCGCTGTATAGAGGCCGTTGAAAGTGATGGTGCCGACTTCGGAGTTGCCGCCCTGGACACCGTTCACAAAGAAGGTTAATGGCACCGCAGTAATGCTCATGCGGTTAGCGATCTGCAGTTGCTGGTTGACGCGGATGGAGGCGGAGGAGGCGGAGATCGCGGTGAGGTCGCCGAGGGGGGCGACGACGGTGCCGCAGCCGGTTGTGAACGAGAACGCACCGATGGACAAACCCAAAGACAGGGCCAACGACAGTGCGAGACGCAAGGCGCCAGGACGTTCGGATATTACGTGCACGCATCCTCCTGGGGGTGAAGCTGCGTTTCCTAAAATTTGAGCCGGTGAACGTGGCTGTTGAGGTGAAGTGTTCGCACAGCCTATCACCAGAAAGTCACCATGGTTGTAAGAAGTGAAGCCCGGACACTACAACGAAAGTGGAGTGTGGTGATGAAGAGTTTGTCGCGTAATATTTCTCGCTTTTGTGCCTGGGAAAATGGGGTTACCGCTGTAAGCAGACCGATCGGGAATCCGCATCACTAGCGTTGCGGTCGGCCCTGTCGTTTGCACCGGAATCTGTGCAGCTGGTATGGGAGCGGTGACGAGGGCGGTCCGAGAGCGGGCGAGGTACGCGCGTCGCGAATCATGAATTTCCCGGACGATTTCAACGAAGCGCAAACGAAATTCGCGCAAACCAGAAAAGATTTGCGACAATGGTTCGCCACCTACGCAGGGTTTGCGGCAAAATCCGGTGAGAGTGGCAATGGGAAGTCGCGCCGCCAGACGACGATCCCTTCGCACTTCATCACTTTCTGACCTTGGCACGGGTTGGAAGAAAAGATTTGTCCCCAGGGACCGTTGACGGCGATTGCCGGACGGTTGGATCCAGGCGTTCCTGGGTTTAGGTCCCCGCCCTGGATTGTCTTTGTGAGTGAGTACATAAAGTCGGATCGGCTAATGGGAGGGTATTCGGCCATGAAACTTCCTCTACGCCCTTGGACCACATTTCTGGTGGTCTCGTCTTGCCTGAGCGCCTGTCTTCCTGCGAGTGCGGGGATCTCGGGCGGCGTGGGGTCCTTTCCCGCTCAGCCGACTGACGATGCACCACGCACGACGCAACCTGCAAAAGTGGAGACGGTGACAATTCCTGGGCCGTTGCGATCTTTTCTACGCATGGCGGGTATCAGCCAGGAGGCTACTCCTGAAGAGGTGCTGCCGTTGGTCGCGCGCAACGTTTCTCTGCATGGATTCCAAAGCGGCGGAGAGACCGAGTACCTGGTTCTGCTGCGGCGATACGTGGAATTCGCCCGGGAACTGAGGCAGCTGGCGGACGCGCAGGGCACGATCCGTGTAACTAACTGCGGCGACGCGGAGCGGCTGGTGGATGTTCTGGGCTACCAGTTCGCAGAAGGGTGCGGCGAAAAGAGCGCGTACGTGGTTACGGCGAATGCCGAACGCGCGTTTCTGACCATCGATTCAGGCTTTCCGTTGACCGGCCTCGAAGATGCGCTTCGAAAACATACGGATTTCGTCTATCAGTTTCCCGCGACGGAGGTTCCTGTTTTGTTTCGCGAGCAGGACTGGGTGGGAGCGACCGCGTGGCGACAAAAGGCAGGAATGAACCTGGTGGACGTGATGTTGCACGATCAGGATCTGGACCTGCTCTATTGGGCTGTATCGAAGAATAACGAGGAAACGCGGGTGGCGCTGCGCCAACCCCATGGGCTGAGGCCTTTGCTGCCGCTCGCGACGGCGCTGGAATTCTACGGCAGTCAGCTCTCCGTTCATTCGGGGCGAGTGCTGGTTCCGGGCGGACCGGATGCTGAAAAGGGCTGGCAGGAGCTGGTCGGGGCGAGCCCGGGTTCTCCCAATGAGTTCATCACGCATTTGTACTCGCGGGATCGCGGGTGGCTGGCGGCGTATTTCGATGCGCTATCGCGGGTGAGCCGCGTGCAGCAGGCTCATCTGACGCAGGGGTCGCGACTGAAACAGCTGTATGACGTTTATCGGCGGGCGGCGGGAAATAATGCGAGCGCGACCAAAGGCGTGTTTCCCAAAAATGCGGAACTGCTGATTTTGTTCAGCCGTCTGCAGTGGCAGCAGGACGGGTCCCCGTACATTCCGGGCAACCTCGATACCTGGAAGGATATCCTCGGCCAAAATTCGACGCCGAAGTTGATCCACGACTGGGTGCACAACGCGCGCACGTGGGACAGCCCGGAGCAGTTGCTGATAACGATGGTGGCTTGCTCCAACTTTCCCAACGACGCAGGTCCGCTGCAAATCTACCTAACCCTGAGCGCCATCGATGGCGCGCGGGCGCCGGGAGATCGGTTAAGCGATGCAACCGTGCGTTTACTGGCCAGCAAATATTCAGAGTTTCGCAGCTGGTACATGATCTTTTCGGATTTTCCGGCGCTCAACGACGCTTCTGTGACGCAATTCGTCAGTGCTGCTGAGGCGGTATCGGGAGTTTCCAGTCCTGCGCTGCGGTCGAACGCGCTGGGTGCTTTCCAGGCGAATGTGGGTCTTTGGGAGATCCTTGCCCGGCAGCAGGAGATTCCTGGCAGCAAGATGAACCAATCGTGGCAGGATACGGTTCACCCCTTCATCGGGATTTCGTCGTCGGCGCAACTGTTCGACGCAACCCGCAGTTCACTGCGATCGATGTTCACCGCGGCATCCGACGATCCGAATCTCTCGCAGGATCAGATTGTCGAATTGCTGGCCGGCCCCCCGCAGCAAACCGACGCGGGAAAGCGGGCGCATGCGGCGCTCGCGGAACGAATCCGCTCGGTGCTGGACGATCAGCGCCTGGTCTCTCTCGATACATTGTTCGGGCTCTACGACGGTTTGGATCAGATGGCGCATGGGTCCGCGGTGAAGGATCAGTTGATCCCGCTGGCGGGCAGTCTGCGGGAATTCGAGATGCCACGCGCAATTTTTTCGGCTGGGGAAAAGGCAGCGTGGGCTCCGCAAATTTACACCAGCCGTCACGCGGAATTGCAGGTGCGGACGGATTTGACTCGAGTGCTGCAGTCGACGAGTTCCGCGGCACAGCTGGAAGCAGCGCGCGGTCAGCTTATGCCATTTCTGCGGGACACAGTGGTTGGATTGAATTACGCGTATTACGAGCCGCCGGGCGCACAGGTGCTGCACAACAATCCTCTGTTCGTGCGCTCGCACGATTTTTCGGGGACCTCGATTCTGGGATACGGCCGAATCTGGAACTCGCCTGAATTGGTCGGCATTGGGGTAACGGCGGGAGGCGGCGCTTATCTGATCGGCTCTTTGGCCAACCTGCCCTATGCGCTGGCTACGGCGGAAGAGGATTTCATCGCTCCGGAGAATGTACAGGCTTTGATCTGGCAGGCAGCGGGGCCGGCTATCCTCGTGGACGCGATCCAGCCGCGGTGGTGGGATGTTACTCCGGCGGAGTTGCACGCGGCGGCACTCTACCAGCGCGCAGGGGAAGAATTGCTGCTGGCATCTCCGGGAAATGCGGATTTGCGAGGGAAGGTCGCAACAATCCTCGGGGATCTGATGACACCGCGACGCATGGAAATCACGGAGCAAGCGCTCCTTCACTCCGAAGACATCACGGCGCTCCTGCCGCGGATCACACCGGCAGAAAAGTTCTATCTGGCGTCGGAATATCGCAGGTTATATCCGGCGGAAGCGACAGCCTCGGGTTCGGCGAGTCGAGAGCTGGACGATCTTGCACACAAGAGCCCGTTGGAAATCAGCCCGGAGCGGTTGTCGCGAGCCTTCGGGGTGCCCCATCCAACGCTGGAGCAAACGAACGGCTGCTCCATCCTGAGCCTGAAGCCACTGCCCGCTTATTCCGGCGATGCTTACGCGCTGATGGGGGAGTCGTGGGAATCCAGCAATCTCTACTGGGCGCGGCTGGCGGATGAAATGGGATATGCTCCGGAGTCGTTGAACCTGCTGATTCCGGAACTGAGCCGGCGCATGATCGCGAAGATATTCGCCACGGATCTGGAAGACTGGCCAGCGATTCTGCGTGCGATGGAGCAAACCGGGGAGGAATTCCGGCACGGCGGGGTGCACATCGCCGCGGCCGGTCCGATTCCCCAGCATTGATTTGGTGAGGCTGTACGGGAGCAGTGTGCTAATGAAATTCCTTCTGTCTATCGTGTTCTGTTCGGGTCTGGTCGTGGCGGTGGCCGGCATTCCTGGGACTGCAGCTCAGGATCAGTCTTCACGCATTTTCGTTAACGTGGTGCTGGTTCAGCTTAACGTTGCGGTCACGGATCGCAAGGGGAACTATATCAACGGGCTGAAACCGGAAAACTTTGTCATCAGCGAAGACAAGATTCAGGAGAAGATCGCCTCGTTCGATGAGGGAGGCGCGCCTGGGGGCGGCATCGGCGATGCGGGTCAGCCGAGCAGGAGCTCGGTTGAGCCGGCGGCCGGTGGTGGAGTTCAGCCAGGCGCGGAGGCTTCGCCAACTCCGGCTCCGGCCGCAGCTTCAGCGGAGGAGATGCAGCCGGCAGGTTCGCGGCTTGCCGGCGCCAGTGTCTATGTCCTGTTCGACACGAGCGACTATATGTATCGAGGATTCGTGTTTGCGCAGGATGCCATCGGGGGTTTCGTGCGCTCGATGGAAGATGCCAACAAGATTGCCTTCTACTCGTATAGCCGGAATCTTTCTCGGGCAACGCCACTTACCACGGATCGCTCTTTAGTTATGCGAGGGGTGCGCAGTACGGTCGCCGGCGATCAGGCTGCTTTGTATAACTGCCTGCTGCTGACCGTGCGCGATGCGGCCCAGCTGCGCGGACGGAAGGCCATTGTCGTGTTTTCCAATGGTCCGGACAATGACAGCACGGTGCCCCCTGAAGATGTGGAGGAACTGGCGCAATCGACGGGCACCATCATCTACATCATTAGTACTCGTCAGGCGCAGGACGAGCCGATTTCGAGCGCGGTGTTTGAGAGGATGAGCAAGGGCACGGGGGGCAAAGCTTACTTCGCGAAGGATTGGCGCGATGAGAGCCTGGCATTTAGTTCGATTCGCGAAGACCTGGCCCATCTCTATACGATCAGCTACTATCCGAAACCGAATCAGAATCGCGGGTGGCGCACGATTTCTGTGAAGCTTGTGGGGAAAGATATGGATAAGTATCGCGTGCGTACGAGGGACGGTTATCGGCTGCAGGAACAGGTCACGCAGCCTGCACCGGATGCAGCGGGGCCGGTAGGTTCGAACTGACTCCTGGTTCGATCCCTGGTAGTGAAGTACGTAGCGTGCGAGTGACTAACGGAAGCGGCGGATGCGGAGTGTATGCCGGCCGGATCGATAAAAGCCAGTCACGTAGACGGTAGCGCGGCCCGTGTTTGAAAAGATGAGTTGGCGCATGCGCAGCAGCGGTGTGCCCTTGGGAAGCAAAAGCAATTCGGCCATGCGGGGATCGGCGTCAGTTGCGTCGATTTCCTCGTCCGCATAGGCCAGCTCGACGCCGCATTCGCGCTCCAGGACCGAGAACAGAGAAACCTTGTCGAGCGGAGCGCTGAGTAGTGGCGGATATTCCTCTGCCGACCAGTAGCAGATTTCGAACGCAACGGGCTCATCGGCTGCGAGGCGAACTCGCTCGAGCCGTCCCAGGCGGGCGGTTGGGGGCAGGCCGAGACGCGCTGCGATTTCGTGTTCGCGGTTGACGATGGACGAGGAGATGATCCTCGAGTGCGCGGTCAAGCCGAGACTTGCCATCTGTTCGGTGTAGCCGAGCAGCTTGTTGAAGTGAACTTTGGGGGGGGCAACGAAGGTGCCCGCTCCATGACGCCGTTCCACCACGCCGTCTCGCGCCAGTTCAGTAAGGGCGTGGCGTGCCGTCATGAGGCTCACGGTGTGAATTCTGGCTAGTTCGCGTTCGGAGGGGACGACATCGCCGGGCTTGAGGTAGCCGGAATCGATACGGCGGCGAATGGCGTTCTGAATTTTCCGGTAAGCCGGTTCATCGCTGCGATTTGGCATCGTGCTGGAGGTTCCGTTGCGGCTGGAATCCGTAGTCGTATCAGCGAGTTGGGCCAGCTGTTTCCTGAACACCATATCAGAACCAGAGAGACGGAATTGCACTGCTATAGCAGTTCGATAGAGCTATAGGTGGAGTGCTATAGAGCGGAAGATATCACGGGAAGATCAATCTGTAAACAAGCCAGGCCGGTGAGCGCGTGCCGCTGGGGCGATGACAACTGCCGAAGGGTCGATCGGTTCAATATTTTATGGCGCACATAAGCATAATCAGCGGCGATTCATCGAATAATTCGATTTTGCAGCGCTCCCCCACCCGAGTTGGAGCGCCGGAAACTTTAGAGATTTCCACAGACTCGCCGCCCCGCCCGCTTGACATGGCGCGGCAGATCGCTATATAGCATTAACAAACGTGCTATATAGCGCGGTAGAGATCCCCACCCTGACCGCGAAAAGTTTGCCACCACCTAAGGAGGATTCCAGTGAACTCGAAAATCAGGACGTCGCTGTATCTGTCTGGAGTTGCGTACCTGCTTGTCCTGTTGTTGATGGCGCCGGCAGCGGTCCGGGCGCAACAGGCTGCCGGATCGATTACGGGTACCGTCACGGATCCGTCCGGTTCGGCAGTGCCGAGCGCAAACGTCACGGCCCGAGACGTGAATCAGAACACCACGTGGACGACGAAAACCAGCGATGCGGGCGTTTACGAATTTCCGCAGATTCCAGGCGGGAAGATCGCGGTTAAGGTTGAGGCCCCTGGCTTTCAGACGCAGGAGCGGAGCGCGTTCGACCTGGTGGTGAATCAGGTGGCACGCGTGGATTTTGCGCTGTCGGTGGGCAAGGTGAGCACGACGGTGCAGGTGAGCGGCGAGCCACCTTTGCTGCAGACGTCTTCAACGGAAGTGGGGACGACGCTGAACGCGGATGACGTCACGTCGCTTCCGCTGGCGACCCGGGACGTGAACCAACTCGCGTTGCTGGTGCCGGGGG
>Ga0182015_10006265_pt1 | contig 12012 bp, 10 predicted proteins | sample 712P3MmetaG_FD_120478 | JGI IMG/M metagenome (GOLD analysis project Ga0182015, IMG submission 120478) | Permafrost microbial communities from Stordalen Mire, Sweden - 712P3M metaG | ecosystem: Environmental > Terrestrial > Soil > Wetlands > Permafrost | place: Sweden: Stordalen | collected...
ACCCCCGTGCCCGCCGGCCATGATCGCTTCGACGCCGATCTTATCGAAGAACATCTTGGACCCTTGCGGGATGGCCTTGGGCTTTCGCAGGACAGCCTGATGGGTCTGGGCCGCGAGAAACCGAGCGACCTGCAAGAAACGTTTTGTATGACCGTGCTCGGGCTTCGATTCTCGCGCCGCGCCAACGCCGTTTCCGCGCTGCACGGCGAAGTCTCCAGAGCAATGTGGACTGGCCTCTGTCCCGGCAAGCCCGAGGACGAAGTCCCGATCGGGCACATCACCAATGGAGTTCATGTTCCATCCTGGCTGGCACCGCAAATGTTTCGCCTATACGACCGCCATCTTGGTACGAACTGGCATGAGCACAGCAGCGAGGCGCGCATCTGGGAAGGCATTGAGAACGTGGATGATGGTGAGCTCTGGGAGACACACCTCAACCTGAAATCACGCCTTCTCGATTTTGTGCGACGCCGCGCGGTGGAGCAAGCCGAACGTCGCCTGGAGCCCCGAGAGGCACTGGTGAGACTTGGGAGGGTGCTCAGTCCCGACGCACTCACGATCGGATTCGCGCGCCGCTTTGCGACCTACAAGAGAGCCAACCTGATTCTTCGAGACATTGAGAACCTGGCGTCCATGGTGAATGACCCTAAACGTCCGGTCCAATTTGTTTTTGCCGGCAAGGCGCATCCCCTCGACGAACCTGGCAAAAAGTTGCTGCAGCAAATCGCCGAGCTGATGCGCAATTCCCGATTCGCTGATAAGTTCGTCTTTGTCGAAGACTATGACATCAACGTCGGACGTTATTTTGTGCAAGGCGTAGACGTCTGGCTGAATAATCCGCGGCGTCCTCTGGAGGCTTCAGGCACGAGTGGCCAAAAGGTCGTTTTGAATGGTGGACTCAACCTTTCGGTGCTCGATGGGTGGTGGGCAGAGGCATACGACGGCATGAATGGATTCGCCATCGGAACCGGCAGAACGCATTCCGACATGAACGTGCATGACACCCGCGACGGCGAGGATTTGCAACGGACCCTTCGGGAAGAAGTGATTCCGCTGTATTACCAGCGTGATCGTGACGGTTTGCCGCGCGGCTGGATCAAGCGCATGAAACGCACCATCCGCACGCTGGGCTGGCGCTTCAACGCCGATCGCATGGTGATGGATTACACGCTGAACTGCTACGTTCCCGCCGCCGGAGGCACGTCCAGCGATATGAGATCCGCTTGGTAAGGCGGAATCCTGGAAGGATGCTTGAAGTATGGAGCCGACGAGCGGACCGGAACCGCTGACCTGCCAATTACGAATGCGCGAGCCACGAACTGGATTCGATAAGATTCAAACCCATGGCCCGTATCGCCAACAAAAACCAAGAGCATCCATAGGTTGCTGGCTTCATTATCTTTCAACTTCCGCCTTATCTCTTCGGCTCCGCAAACACACGCCAGTACCCCTGTTTGGAAAACTCTTCCACTGTGAATGTGAAGCGGTTCTCGCCCAGAGGCATGAATTCTTCTTGCAAGCGTGCCAGTTGCTGTTTGTCGTATAGGTCATAGCCCGAGTCGTCGGGCTTCACCATCTTGTAAAGAATCTGGGCGGCGATTCCTACATCAGGTCCACGTTCGACTCGGCAAAGTTTGATGTCTTGAAGTACTTTGTATATTGGCATGGATACACCCGACTCACTTCCCCGCGCGGGCGGCCTTCGCGTCTGCAGTCGTGAGCCAACTTTCATCGAGAGACTGTGGACCAAGCGGACGAGGCGGGTCCGTGATGGAAGGACCGTCGTCGTAGCGAACGAGATAACGTGAGCCGAGAGAAACTTTCGGACCATCCTCGATGGTTCCCAACTTGGGCTCGACGCGCGGTCCGTTCGGCGGTTGCACCCACACGCGGTCACCCTTCTTGCGCTGCGGCGCTCCTCTTTCCCTGCCCGTCACCGACTTGCCCCGAATGTTCTTTGGTCCATCAGGCGTCCCCATCGTTACACCTTCCAGTGATCACAATAAGTCGCCGGGTCCGGGGCCCACAAGATTACGAGAGGGTGTGTTGGCAAAGGTCGCTTGGTGGGTCAAAAGTGGGGCTAAATCGAAAAGCCGGAAATCCAGAAAATCGCAGAGACGCATGAACAGCGGGGATAAAATGCAGCCAAGAGCGGAATTGAGCCGCTGACCTGCCGATGACGAATTCCCGAAAGCGAACAGCTCCAGCCTAACCTCATTTGTTTCCAGTGACACTCCTGCATGCCATGCTTACTTATTCACCTCATTTCAACCTCATATAGAGGTTTTGGGACAGTAATCGGACACTACTAGCGCCAGAATCCGTTCTTGAACAAGGACAACAAAAAGATGGGTCCCGGAAGGATGGCAAGATGCACTTTTGCTATCGTGGTTTCCTGGTGAAACATGCGGAATCTGTCACTGGCACATCGACCTTTGACATGTGAAAAACCACTTTCTTTGGCAAGGCAGGATGTTCAGGATGCCACATGGTTGCGGGTGAAGGTGGCTTTATCGCCTCTTATCTTTCCGCATACGCGCGGGTTCATGCGGTCAAGCAAATTCGTGATGAGATCACCAGGCCAGTCTGACGTCCGGAATGGGCAGGCGTGATTGGTTCCCGCAACGCTTCGCGGCGGCGGGGACTGTACACGGCAATCGCGTAGAGAAGATCCACGGCGCCGACAATCAGGTCACCGACAACGATGGCTGGAAAAGCGCCCGGGTGCGCGGAGGACGAAGCTACAAGGCCGACCTGCATCGAGTTTGCCATTCCGAATGGTACGAACGGTACTTCGACAAACACAGACTTCTTTTGAGATACGTGCGCTACCTTGAAGTCGTCACCTTCCGCTCGTCCACGTTCGGTGTCTCCCGAGTTCGGTGTGTCCCGAAGACAGACTGTCGGCTCATTGACCACCGCAGTTCAGGAAATCACCTTGTCTACCTGCTTGCATCGGCAATAGCCACTTCACAGATTTCGATCATGCCCACGTTCCACAACTCGGGACTTCTCACTTCATGACGAGCAGGTTGCGGAGCTGGCGAACGGCTCGGGGAATGTCCGCAGCCGAGGCACTGCCAAAACCCAAGATGAATCCCGAGCGCGAAACCTCGCCTAAGTAGGAAGGGGAGAGGGGCCAGATCCAAAGGTTCTGGTGGGCGGCTAGCTCGGCGATTTCCAGATCGCGAATCTTGCTCGGCAGTGTCATAGTCAGATGCATCCCTGCTTCGCCCCCGAGGACCTCCACCAGGGATCCGAATTCCTTGCTGATGCTGTCCACCAGCACACTCCTTCGCTCGCGGTAGAGGACCCGCATCCTTCGAATGTGGCGCGCAAAATGCCCCTCGTCAATGAAGTTCGCGACCACTTCCTGATAGAAACTTGGCGGACCTAGATCCATGGCACGGCGAAGGACCAGAAAACGGTCGACGAGGTCGGATGGAATGACGACATAGCCGAGGCGCAATGATGGAAACAAGACTTTGCTGAAAGTACCGACGTATATCACACGACCGTAGGTGTCGAGCCCCTGCAAGGATGCGATCGGCGAACTGTCGTAACGATAGTCACTATCGTAATCATCCTCGATGATCCAGGATCCCGAATCTTGCGCCCAATCCAGCAACTGGAAACGCCGTGAAGCACTCATCGTTACCCCGAGCGGGAACTGATGAGAGGGAGTAACAAACACGGCCCGCGCCTTCCGACACCTCTTGATGCCAGCGGCAACATCCAGACCTTCCTGGTCAACGGGAACGGGCACGAGATCACAACCAGACATCGCGAAGGCATCTCGCGCCAATCGGTACCCGGGCTCCTCGACCCACACACAACTCCCAGGGTCGAGAAGACAACGAGCCGAAATCTCAAGCGCCTGTTGAGAACCGCTAACGATCATGATTTGCTCCGCTTCACAGCGTAGACATCGCGCGGTTCTCAGATAAGTCGCGATGGTTTCCCGGAGAGCTTTGGACCCTATCTTTTCGCCGTAGTGAAATGACCCGGCGTCCATATTCCGGCAACCGCGCGCTACGAGGTTTGACCAAACCTGAAGTGGAAATTGATCGAATGCGACCTGGCCGACACCGAATGCTCCCCAGCCCCGCAGCCACGGGGAACTTTCGACAGGGGAGAGGATCGAAGAGCGGCGCGCGAGTGGTCGAGGTCCGGAGCGAGTTGCAGCGAATCGGGCACCGGTAGGTCCGCTCGACATGACCTGGTCCGGGATAGAACTGGAAGCCACCGTTCCCGCGCCGACGCGACTCTCGAAGTAGCCTTCCGCCAAGAGCTGGGCATAGGCATTAAGAACGGGGAACCGGGAGATCCCGAGTTCGGATGCCAGCGCTCGAGTTGATAAAATTCGCTGCCCTGGACGCAGGCTTCCTTCGACTATTGCTCTGCGATAGGCATCATAGATCTGCCGGTGCAGAGCCTTCGGGGTCTTCCGGTCGATTGCGATCATTAGCGGAATCCCGGAGGCTACTCTCTTCATTGCGGCGGATCATAATGGTTATGTCTAAATCCCGTCAAGCGGCTATTGTCTCCGACCATTTTCCGGTGCATTCTGGAAACGTGCCGGCTCGGCTCGTGTGAAGCACTGACGGTCGATAAAAGAGCGCTCGCCATGAACTTCTCAGCACACCCGAACTCTCCCCCGATCGCAGGAGAACCCACGACGAGGTTGACGGAAGGTTTCCCGAGGTTGCAGGCACTTGCAAAGCGAGAGTCCCCCCGGGTCGCCATCAAGGTAAAGGGAAGGATTCTCTTTATCAATCTTGGCGACGTGGTCGCTATTCAGGCGGAGGGTAATTACGTGTTGCTGCAGCGGGACTCGAGTTCCTTTCTGCTGCGCGAGTCAATTTCGGTGGTGGCAGAGAAGCTCGAGGTGTACGGATTTATCCGGATCCATCGCTCTGTGCTGGTGAATACCACGTTTGTGGAAGAGATCAGGCCGTACTCGACGGGAGAATATGGTCTCCGGGTGAAAGGCGGAAAGGAATACACCGTTACGCGCACCTACAAGAAGAATCTCAAATCCCTTGCGGAATTCTGGATCGGCGCCGGCGCGCTCTTTCTCGACTCACCCCGATAAGAGCAAGGACAGGGAGCGACGAAGCCCCGGCCGGGTTCGGGAGAAAGTCAATTCGACCTGATCGCGGTTTGTCGATTTTCGCCAACCTGCAAAAAGTCTGGCCGGCCGAACATCGCCGACCGTCGTGATTTCACTTCGGTAATGAAGACGCCGTGCTCGCGACGTGCGGCTTGATCAACTCGTCGAGATGGTCCGGGCGCTCACCATCACGAACCAGGTGTGGGTAACGAGCGCCGCCGTGGTAGTTGATGGTGCAGGTTCGAAAATAATCGTCCACGACGACGAGGAGGGTAACCGGCGGTGAGGCGTCCTTCGCGGATTTGATCGCGTCCGAGGGCAAATCCCGTGTGTAAACGCGGCCATTCACACCAGTTACTTTCATCCCCGAAGAGATGCCCGCCTCAAACGCGGGGCTTCCGACGATGGCGTCGCTCACCACCCCATCACTGCCCAACTGGAGGCCGATTGAATAGACATCGCCCGGATTGCCGCGGCGTTTGTCGTTTCCCTTGTCATTCGCATCTGCTTTCCTTCTTTGGCAATTTCAGTCTTTTTGATTCTGGCGCTGCTATGGCTTCGCCTCAGTTGGCGTCATGCCAAGATGCGGGACCAGAGGAGAACTCTAAGGATGAGCACCGTTCTGCTTCTGGTCATTCTGGTAGTTGCCGTCCTGTTAATCAGACGGCTCACTGAGGAACGTATCGCCTGCAACACGCGCCTGCGCTCGCGGAAAGTCAGCGAAGCTCAGCACAACTAGAGCACAGAATACCCGAACAGGGCCAAAAAACAGCTACTCACTACCAGACTAAACGCAAGAAAAGAAAGAGCGAGCCGCTAGCATGAAACATTAACGGTTGGCTCATCACCCAAAGGTCAACGATTCAGGTCCAGCGCGTTGACCTTCGCAGGAGAGAAACCGTGGGTGCCGATCCAGGATTCTGCGAGCCGGTGAAGATTCTGTTTGTACATCCTGGTGACCGTGTACTCTCGTCCACCCCTGATGCGCAGTACGTACTCTCCCGTGGACCACGGCTGAATCTCCTCAACGAAGGCTGCGTTTACAAGCACGGAGCGGTGAATCCGTACGAAGCCATGCGGAGCGAGCCAGTTTTCCATCGTAGAGATGGACTCTCGCAAAAGATGAGAGCTTGCGGTGCGGTGTAGCAGAACATGGTTTCCCCTGGCTTCGATGGCGATGATCTCGGCGGGATGGATGAAAACGATCCTCCCCATCATTTTGACCGCGATTCGCGCAGACTGGCGGCGTGCAAGCGTCTGTAACTGCTCTAACACGCTCATAAGCGTAGCCCTTCGTGTCGCCATTTGTCCGATTACCCCCTTCACTTAACCGCCCGGCGCTCGGATATCAAACGCTGTCTTGTCTGTTTCACCGGCGTGCTAACCAGTTTCGTCAGCCGCAACAGACAAGAGAAACATTTGATTCTCGCTGCCTTTCAAGCAGTCGATGCAGTCAGCGCAGTCGGCGCATGAACCCCAACCCGTGTTGATGCCTCCAAGCATGGAGATAGATGCCAACAACAGTGGACGTTTACGGACTTCACCCCCCCATTTAGAGAACGCGCAACAAAACACATTCAAACGATTGCCCTGTCCGAGGCCGACTTCTCTATGTGTTTTTGTAGATCGGGCGCCGACGAAATTCCTTTTCTGATAGAAGTGCGCGGGGCAATCCCACGACACCCCGTCTACAGCTAGTTTGTTGAATGTTTATCCGTTGTCGAAAAATGTACGACCGCATGTTGTCTTTGTCTGGCCATAACTCAGGGAGCAAGTATTCCATTTGGATGGTCACTTGAATGCAGCTTTTGAGCGTTCGGCGGCGTGACCGAATAACGCGTCGTGCCGAAGAAAAGACGAATGCGGAAGAGATGCCCGCCCGTCGAGTTCTTCGAAATGTAATCGCCAAGACGGAAGGATGGATTTTATGCACTCCAGACTGATCGCTACGATGCTCCTCTCGCTATTGTTCACAGCCGCTTCTCAGTTGAACGCACAGACGATTACTACCGGTGATCTTGCTGGAACGATCACCGATCCTTCTGGAGCTGTTGTGGCGAACGCGACCGTTCAGCTTAAGAGCTTAGATGAAGGGTCGGTGAACAACACCAAAACGAATTCAACCGGCTACTATCACTTCGCATATCTCAAACCTGGCAACTACAGCGTCGTTGCCAATGCTACGGGTTTCCAGACCACGGAGAAAAGGGTGACCGTAGCTCTGGGCGAGAGCCCCTCTGTGAATTTTCAACTGACGCTCGGAGGGGCCTCCACCACGGTTGAAGTCACCGGGGCGGCATCGGCTATTGAAACAGAAGACGCAAACCTGACCGCCAACTTTAGTGCAAGACAGGTCGAATTGCTGCCCAATCCCGGCAATGACTTGTCAGCAGTGGCCTTGACGTCGCCTGGGGCTGTAATGAACACGGCCGGTGGCGCCATGTTCGGCGGCGGGAACTTCGAAGTTTACGGACTGCCCGCGACTTCAAACCTATTTACGCTGGATGGCTCCAACGATAATGATCCCTACTTCAACGTAAATAATAGCGGTGCCACCAACCTTACCCTGGGGTTAAATGACATATCCGAGAGCACGGTTGTAGCCAATGGGTACAGTGGAGCTTACGGCGGATTAGCCGGAGCAAACGTAAACTACGTTACCAAGTCTGGCAGCAACGCGTTCCACGGCAATGCGATCTATTGGTGGAACGGCGACATTTTGAACGCGAATAACTACTTCCGGAATCAGGCCAATGGTCTGGCCGGGAGCCAGGTCGATCCACGGCCGTTCGTGAACGCGAACCAGTTCGCTGGTTCGATTGGTGGTCCCCTCAAGAAAGATAAGGCATTTTTCTTTTTTGATGTAGAAGGTCTGCAGTTGGCAATTCCCTCGCCTCAGTCCCTGAGCGTTCCCACGCCCGCCTTTCAGTCCGCGGTGATTGGAAACTTGAACACGCTCGGCCTATCGGCCTCCGTTCCTTTCTACAACACAATTTTCGGTCTCTACAATCGTGTTTCGCAGGCTGGCGCAAAACAAGAGGGCGGGGGTGGTTGCAACGACGCCACTTTGGTGAATGGAATTGCTTTTGGCGCAATCAATCCTTGCGCTGTATCCGTCAATGCTGCGCTGTCGGCTCACACCCATGATCGGCTCTACGTAGGCAAGTACGACATGAACATTGGGCACAACGACAAGCTCTTCATGCGTGTAGAGAAAGAGCACGGCCTGCAGGCCACTTACACGGATGGAATTGATCCAGCCTTTAACGTAATCAGCGACCAGCCGCAATGGCAGTCGCAAATCGGCGAGACTCACATCTTCGGCACCGACAAGGTAAATGATTTCAAGGCTTCAGTGCTTTGGTACAGCGCAGGATTCGCCATGCAGAGCCAGGCAGCCGCCGCCGCGGCTCTTTCCATCCCTGGGACAGCAACCGGCTCAATGACCTTTGCTCTTGGCGATGGCAGCTTGTCAGCTCTGAATGCTGACAATACCGTGATTCCGCAGGGACGAAACATTACGCAATATCAGTTCGTAGATGATTTCAGTTGGGTGCGGGGACGGAACAACTTCAAAGTCGGGATCAACTTCCATCGCGACGACATCAGCGACCAGAACTTCCTTTACGTAACTCCGTTGGTGGTGCCGCTTTCGCTTGGTAACTTCGCAACCGGAGGCACTGGGGGAACTCAGCCGAGCTTAATCCAGCAAAACTTTCCATCCAGAACAGAAGTACCGATCGCCCTTTACCAGGTTGGCTTTTATGGCGCGGACGATGTTCGCGTCACCCGAAACTTGAAGCTAACCCTCAGCCTCCGACTGGATCATCTCTCCAATCCAGTCTGCCAAATTAACTGCTTCCAAAGACTTGCTCCCGGCGCTTTTGGCAACCATACCGCACCGGTAAACTCCGCCATTCTGTCTGGGGAAAACCAAGCTTTTCCTTCGGTGACTGCTATCGCGTATCAGCCCAAGGTTGGTTTTGCTTGGTCGCCGGCAGGATCGCAGAAGACCGTAGTACGTGGCGGAATCGGAATGTTTGCGGATGCCTTGCCCACCGGCGCGATTGACAGCTTCCTGCAGAACGCACCGCTCGATCCCCAGTTCGTATCGGTAGGCGGTTATATCTCTCCGGCTCAGACCGGCGCCTCCACTACCCTGTATCAAATGTCGCAAGCGTCTGACGCCAGTTTCAAGTCGAACTACGTAAGCGGAGGGGCGGTCACTGCTTTCTCCTTTTACAATGCGACTGCGGTGAAGGTTCCGATTTATTACAAATGGAGCCTGGAGGTCCAACAGGCGCTCGGCTGGCACACTACCCTAGGCGCAATGTATGTGGGGAACCACGGATCGCATGAAGAGATCTCCAACAGCGCGCTGAATGCCTATAGCCCAACTCCATTCGCAAATCTTCCCACGACTGCTCCAGACCCCCGCTTCGGGCTGGTCTCGAACGCGCAGAACATCGCTAACTCCAACTACAACGGATTAACTGCAACACTGAACCACAACTTCACGGGCGGCTTCCAGTTCCAGGCAAACTACACCTGGAGCCATGCCTTGGACGAAATCTCCAACAACTCCCTCTCTCCGTTTGGTCTGAACGTCTCCGGCTTGTACGCGGACGTTATTTACCCGGAGAATCCCAGCAATATCCGGCAGTTCAACTATGGCAATGCCGACTACGACATTCGGCATAACTTCACCATGAACTATGTGTGGAGCGATGCCTTCCGGCACCTTACCAGTCGGGGACCAAATGCTCTGATGAAAGGGTGGTCGCTCTCTGGCACCATTTTCAGCCATACCGGGCTGCCGTTCACCGTATACAGTTCGAGCGTCACTGGCAGCTTGCAGGCCACTAACTTCGGCGGCCAAAGCAACCAACAATACATTTTTGCCAATGCCAGGGTTGGTCCGGGAGCAACATCTTGCGGCGCCTCGGCGGCGACTGTCTCAATTTCCGGTGTTCCGAATCCGTGCATGTTCGGCCCCGGTTCCGCCAATCCCCAATTCACGGATCCAATCGGAACCTACGGAAACCAGATCCGCAACCAGTACCGTGGCCCGGGCTACTTCGATACCGATTTCGCAATCGAGAAAGGGTTCGGCATTCCGAAGTGGGAGGGCGCTCAATTCACCGTGGGTGCGCGCTTCTTCAATCTCTTCAACCATCCGGACTTCGACTTCCCCGTCATGAATGCGGATAGTCCTCAGTTTGGGCAGATTATCCAAACCGTCAGCACGCCGACCAGCATTTACGGTTCGGGGTTGGGCGCAGACGCGTCGCCGAGAGTTATCCAGCTTGAGGGCAAATTTGTGTTCTAAACTGCTTGGGGACGACGTCCATCGATTCCACGGTGAGAGAGCCCGCCTTTCCGGCGACTTCTTTCACTGCGGCACGGAAATAGGAGACCTTCGGATACTTTTCGATGTCGCGCGCTCAGTATGCAACAGGTGGCGTAGCTCGAGGTGGATCAGGACGGCTCGACACGGCTCGACCTAACTGTCGGGGTATTTTAAGCGATAGCGATTTTCCGATGGAAACCAAATCGCCCGTTTGCCAAGCAGCGGAAACCCGGAGATATTCCGTGGCGGTTCGCGACTTGCGAACCAGGTTGGCGGTTGTGTCAAGGGTTCTGCTCTTCTTTTTGCTTTGTCTAGCGAGTGCCGCACTAGCCCAGGTTGACTTGAAACTGCGCCGAGCACCGGACTTCGGTTCCGGCATGGTGTGGCTCGACCAGGGGTCCCCGGTCACGCATCACATCTCGGGGTATCGCGGTCATGTCGTTCTTGTCGATTTCTGGGAATACACCTGCATCAATTGCATTCGCGACTTTGGCGTTGTGAAGCGCTGGTATGGCAAGTATCACTCGTATGGCTTCGATGTTATCGGAGTTCACCATGGCGAATTCAACATCGGCTTCGATGTCGATAACGTTCGCGCCGCGGCAAAGCGATTTCTTCTGCCTTGGCCCATCGCGGCGGATCAGGAGGGCACCGCTTGGAAAGTGTATGCGGTCGAAGGCTGGCCGACTCGTTATCTGGTGGATCAGCAAGGTTCCATCGTTATGAAGGTTTTCGGCGAGGGGAATAATCGTGTAATGGAAACCAAGCTTCGCGACCTGCTCGCCGTTGACCACCCTGAGGTGATGAAAGTCGAACTTGATCCCGAGGAGATCGAACTTAAAGCAGAGTGTGGTATCCCGACGCAGGAGACATATGTCGGCGAGATCTACGGGCGTGGTGCGGTCGTGAACCTGAATGGTCATCGCGCGGACGATGTCGCCGATTTCCTGCCTCCTCACTCGCCGCCCGATGGCGGAGTCATGCTGGTGGGGCGCTGGCGCGTCGAACCCGATGGCGTCGTTTCAGAGGGCCACGGTGCCGGAGCCGAAGTGCGCTATCACGCGCGGTCGCTTTACGCCGTCCTAAGCCTCAACGGGGTCAACCATGTCCGGGTAAGCCTGTTTCAGGATGGAATCGCTCTTCCAAAGGAAAGCGCCGGAGCGGATGTTCGGTTCGACGACAAGGGTGCCTACGTTGAGGTAACCGACTCCCGCATGTACTATCTGGTGCGTAGTCCTGCTTTCAGCGCGCACCTCATTTCTCTGCAGCCCGAAGGATCGGGAATGGTGCTTCACTCGTTTACTTACGGTAACAACTGTCAATTGGCAGATGAGCCGTAGCTCTACACGGCAGATACATCTCTCCAACTCCGGTGGGGCCGCCGCCTTCCACCAGCGACAACCCGGAGATCGCCAAGCGCCTGAAGATGGTGCTGTCCCGCCCCACCTGGAAATGGAGAAAGCGTTCGTCCGTTAAGATAACGGAGCGAACGTATGAGGAAGGAACGGAAGCATTTCACGCCAGAAGAAAAAGTAGCCATCCTGAGGCG
>Ga0182015_10006266_pt1 | contig 12012 bp, 16 predicted proteins | sample 712P3MmetaG_FD_120478 | JGI IMG/M metagenome (GOLD analysis project Ga0182015, IMG submission 120478) | Permafrost microbial communities from Stordalen Mire, Sweden - 712P3M metaG | ecosystem: Environmental > Terrestrial > Soil > Wetlands > Permafrost | place: Sweden: Stordalen | collected...
GTCGGCCCTCCGAAACCATTGTGATGAGTCAGATTTTCTGGGACGAATGAAGGCTCAGACTAGGTCATCCTTCCACGGAAGGTAATTCATGTTCGCATCGGCTGTCGTCGAACAATGAACATCACTGATTCCGCGCGAAACTGAGTAATTCATTCGCAGGACTTTGTGGGAGAATCTGTTCAGAATTTCAGCCTCGATGGGGGTGGCCGTGGAATCCGTACGATTGACCCGATACATTCTCATTGCGATTGCAAGCTTGGCCCTGGTCGGACTTGGTTTTGTCATAGGAACAACCAGGGCGAGTAGCACTGCGACTCCCCAGGTCATTTCGGGAAAAGTAACCAAAGTCGGCTTAGGTGGTGACGAATTCGCCTTCGTTCAAGATGGATCTCACTCAGCTACCTCCTATGGCCTTTCGTCCAGTGTTCAGTGGCGTGACACTCAAGGGAGTTGGTCCGACTCCTCGCCGATCGCTTGTATGAGGCCTTTGAGCAGTGGGCAGACCGTGACTCTTGGAGTTGTTACAGTGAAGCCGACCAACAACGCACCCGGAGGTCCCTCGGTCGTTTGGTTGGAGTGCATCCCCTAAACCGTCGTCAAGCGTTCTGATCAGTTCGGGGAAGTTCCAGTCGCCATTGCTCGGTTGCAGACCCGTTACATCCCGCCTCCGACACCATGTTGTACGAAACCGGTACCAATGTTGTACACTGTAAACATGGTCAAAATCTCGGTGAGCAAAGCTCGTGAAAAGCTGTCTGAGGTCGTTGAGATGTCACAGTCCGAACCGGTCGAACTCGAGCACTACGGTCGACGCGCGGCGATCCTGATCAGCCCGGAGCAGTATGACGAAATGCTCGAGGCGCTCGAGGAGTCACAAGACGTCGCCGCCTTCGACATCGCGCTGGCAGAGGTGGGCGCCAACATTCCTTGGGAGCAAGTGAAAAGCGATCTCGGCTGGTCGTGAGCGACTATCGGATTGAATTCCGACCGGCGGCTCTTCGAGAACTTCGCAGGATTGATCGTTCGACGCAGCCACGAATTCAAGGGGCGATTTCCCTCCTTGCCAAGGATCCTCGACCTCCTGCCTCTCGGCCACTTCGAGGTCGCGATGGTTATCGACTCCGAGTAGGGGACTATCGGGTTCTGTACACCATTGATGATGGCGTTCTCTTGATCGTGGTTGTCACACTCGGGCATCGTCGAGACGTCTACGAATAAGCCGGTTACCTTGACCAATCAGCGTGTCTCATTCACAGTGCCAGTCGCCAATGATGGGTTGCGTATCTGTTGAGTCGGGCCTCTGACACCAACATGATCCAATAACTTGTGTCCGACTCCGGAGAGCGGTAATCCAGTACTTCCGACGACATTGACCTCCAAGTCAGCGGGAAGCTCCTTGATACTCTCGACGAAGTTCTCCACGAATATCCGGCGCAGAATCGGTTTGCCGTCAAACGAGCAGGTCCTCAAGCTCGTGGAGTCGACCGAACATGTCGGGGAGGCCGAGCAACCCGTTGCGCACCTCCTCATGGCCTGAAGCTAGATCGGGACCGGTCGGCGGCTCGACGCCGACCAGGCAGCGCACGATGTTCCAGCGAGTGAACTCCAGCCAGCCCTCGATCATGAACACGAACCAGCTCGGACCCGACGGTGGTAGCTCGCCGCCTTCTGCGACGTAACCATCGAGGACCGAGCGGAAGATAGTGGGCTCAATATTGTCGCAGCCAGGTCCTTTCGCAACGCTCAGGGCGGTCGAGCCGAGTTCACTAGCCAGCTCGAGCGTCCCCGATCACTCCCAGTCCAGCACGACGGGCCGACCGTCTCGGACGAACAGATTCCACGGATGAATGTCCTTATGGGTCAAAACGACGGGGCCCGGCCGCTCGCAGGTTTCAACGAAGTGGGCAATCTCGAGAAACGTCTCGACGTGCGACGCGAGCTCGTCGGCCCACGGCTGCCCGGTTGCCGCCGCCTGCTCGGCGAGTTCGGGCCAGTCCCGTGGCGTCGGGTCGTCGACCGAAACGTGGGTCCACACGACGTCGAGTGCGTGAATGCGGGCCAGGATCTTGCCGACCTCGAACGCGAACGATGCCGGCACGGGGGCTTCGGGCAGCTTGTCACCTTCGACCCACTGGTGTACGAGCATGTCCGGGCTGGCGAAGATCGGCTCCGGCATTGAGATGCCCGCTGCGAACGCGGCCTGCTCGAACCTGAACACGTCGTCAGCGTGATAGGTCCTGCGGCGGTCAAATAAGTTGAGCTCTTTTACCGCGAACGATCCCTGGTCGGTATCGAGCCGGTACAGCCGGTTGGAACTCTTACCGTGCACCCGAGTCAAAGGCCACAGCGGTGTCCCGAGACGATCCAGGGCCATCGCACGATTTTATGTGGAATCCGGCTCAGAACCTCTGACTTAATCCCAGCTACGCTCCGAGATCTCATAGCCGGGGTCGATCCCCCTGACTCTCGGTTCGGTAAGCGGAGAATGTAGGGGTCGGCTTTCACGGCAGAACCCTGACGATGTTGCCCATGCGCCCTATCCACAGCCGCACGATAGTCAGGTGAAGTTACGGGCGGGTGCGTCCAATTCCTCCTTCAGTGAACAATCCTGCTGACCCCAAGAATCTGAGTTCAAGGAGAGGTCGCCTCACCCCATGTCAGCTGCGAGTGCAAACTGTCACGTCGGACCTCCGACCACAAGTGTCCGGACGCTCGAGGACACCAAGCGGGGATCTTGCAGAGGTCGTACGATGTCTGCCGTTAACGAGTGCGAAGAGGAGACGGGACATGGCAGGGTTTATTCAGTTCGTCGAGTTCGAGGCGACCGACATCGATGCGGTCACATCGGCACTGGAGCGATTTCGAGATGAAAATCCGGGAGCACTGACAGCGTCGGCTTCAACGACCGTCGAAGACCGCGATCGCCCCGGAACCTTCATATCGATAGTTGAGTTCCCGTCCTACGAAAAGGCGATGGAGCAACAGAGCAATCCCGCGACCTCGGAGTTCTCGGCGAGCCTGGCCAAAGTAATGAGTGGGCCGCCTCGCTTCCGCAACCTCGACGTGCGTTCAGCCCTGACCAACCCCTAGCCCCGGAGACTGGCGGAAAGGACGCCAAGATCCGTTTCGACCGTGCGGCGCTCACCCGGACTCTGGCCGTACGTCGCAAAAAACGAATCCATCGCGTTCGACGACATCTCCAACTTCGATGTCAATGGGAGATGAGAATCCAGGGCCGTCAGAGACGAAGGTATGGAACTCACCCCGCTCGCCACAAGGATCGACACCTGCGGGAAGCTCTGCGAGCAGACGTGCGTCGAAGAACCGGCCCGCGAACGACGCCGAGATTTGAGAAGGATCAACACAGGTCACCACTGCCTTGACGCCTGAGTCAATCATTGAGTGCGCCAGTGTGTCGGTAGGTTGGCCCCACAAAGGGAAAAGCGGTGAGATGCCCGTACCCGCCAGTTTTTCTTCGCGGTACGAGCGGACATCCTCAAGGAAGAGATCACCAAATACGAAGAATTCGATGCCATCCGCGAGCGCAGAGTCGATCGCCTCGGACATTCGGAGCTCATAATCCTTATTCGTACACGGCGACGGTATCTCGATGACGTGGAGGGCAAGTCCCAGTCGATCGGCTTGCGCTTCAACCAATACTCGGCGGACCGCATGCATCGCGACTCGATCCACCGCAGCGTTCATCGTGACCATCAGCGATACGACGTTGATGTCTTTATCGCGACGCACGACGTCGAGGGCCATCGTGCTGTCTTTCCCACTGCTCCAACTCATCCACGCTCGACGACGATCATTCACACGGCGATGCTAATTCTGGTGAGCACTTTCATATCCACATTTCGTCTGAATCCGAAACCAGAAGAGACATCAAGGTTGATGAGATTCCGGCCAGGATTCAATTCGCCAAGCGAGGATTGTGCAAGTCCGCCCAGCGGTTCCATTCTAATAAGGCGTAACGATTAGGTTGAGACCAATGAGCTACGGTTCTGCCGCGTATGGTCCTACCTTCGCACGAGATAAAAGACGCACGAGGTTGCGCTATCGGTGTCGTCCTCCGATCCCGAGGCAATTCAATTTTCTTCAGCGTTGTATTTGGCGAATTCAACGTTTGATCCTTGGCGATAACCGGCGTTCACACTAATTAGGTTCCTTTACGAGGATTGCAACATACGGCTCACTCGGATGGGTTCCTAACGTACGTTCGAGTTTCCAGCCGGTTCCGGCCAGGATCGATCGCAGTTCGCCTCGAGACACGTAGAGCCATTGGAACCAGTGACCGACGAGGTCTCCATAGTGGTAGCGCAACTTAACCTGTCCCGCACTACGGCCACGTGCCTTGTTCAAGCGATAGTACGAGCGATCAAAACCGGGAGCACCGCCGAAGTAGGCGTTCGTACTCTCGACGAAGATTCGCGTACCCGGCTTCGTTCCTTTAGCCAATCGGATAAGTATTTGCCGAGCTCGCGTCGGCGTCTCGAATATGCCGAAGTTGTTGCCGAACAAGACGATTGAATCGAAGGTTCCGATCCTCGAATCCAGGTCCCCAATCGACATCGACCACACCTCGTGCACACCGCGAATCCTGGCCGCCTTCGCCGCTAAGGGTGACGCATCGAGCCCAACGACCTCGACGCCTCGACCCTGAAGTTCCAGAGCCACCCGTCCAGCGCCGCACCCAACGTCCAGGACTCGTCCACGAATGAGTCGGACGGACTTTCGTTCCGCGGTGGGCCATTCTTTGAACTCAGAGAGATAGACATCGGGTCCGGCGCCGACTTGGGTGAATCCGTCTTCGCGCTCCAGCACTTCGGGCGTTGTACCGCCCTCTGCCCAATCCAGCAACGCGCGTCCAAAAACATCATTGTCCGGTGACATGAGTCTCCATCTTGTTCGTCAGATTCGAAGTTCGCCTAGTTCCATTCGCAATCTGATTGCTTCAACGGTCTGATTCTCGTCAAGTGTCGTGTTGTCAATTACATGAGACTCGAGACCGCCCAGTTCACGGAACGCACCGTGGAGTTCTTCCAGGATCTCATCGCTGTGACGATCTGCTTCGTCACGCTGGCGAGACCGCGACTGTGTCTCACACAGGCCGGGACGTAGCACCACCAAATGGAGTTCGATCTCATTGGACTTAATGTTGTCGAGCAGGATGTCGACATAGCGGGGACGAATCAGCGAATCGAGGACCACGAAGTAGCCGCCGCTTGCGAAGGCGCGAGCCGCGCTACCAATCGCCTCAAAGACCACCTCGTGCTGGGGAGTCGAGCCTACCTCCCAGCCTCGCAGTCGTCGTACTTTTAAGGATCGAAAGAAGTCGTCACCTTTGAGGTGTACTGAAGGTTCAGCAGATTGCTCCGCTATTCGGCGCGCTACCGACGTCTTGCCACCTGCCGCGGGACCAGTGATGACGAGAATGAGTCCTTTCTCTTCAGTCCCTCTCCCGATGCGACGCACGCCATCAATCCTAAGAGTTCGCCTCTGCGTCAATCTTCAACCGGAAGCGTCCGATTTGTAGTATCAGCTTCTTGTTATTGCTCGTTACGCAGGGCGACGCTTTCGGTCAAACGACCGAAGTGCCGCTGGATATCGTCGAGGTCGTTTTGATCATTGACCGAATCTTGCGCACTGGATTCGACCATCTCGCCTTGACGTAGCAGTACCTCGCGTTGCGATGACGTCGTGGTTGCTTCGACAATTACGTCGAGCGAATCAAGGATGCGGATGATGACGGCAGGCATCCCATGAGCCGCTTGACGTATCTTGTCAAAGGCGCGGTTCACCATCTTCGAGTAGGACCAATCTGCCCCAATCAAACGAATGCGACCTTCGTCGTCACGGTAGATACGTTCGACTATCTCGCGACCCGAGATTCGACTGAGTCCCGAGGAGATCCAGTCCAGGCACGTCAGCGCCGTGAACGTGTCGTTGACCGCGGGAGATAGCGCGCGAATCGCGATTTCCACCAATTGGTCGATCGCGAAAACCGGATCCTGCGTGAGCGTGCGGTGCGGCCCGGTCACGTGCGCCTTGGCAAGTGCTCTCTCCACCTGCTTCGCCGCACCCTGGGGGAAGACCTTCGCGACCGGTCTTCCGGCGACGATGAAGTGACCGGGCCGGTATTCGAGGCGGATAACGGCGTCGACCAATTTGGCTATCTTCTCGAGTTGCGCGTAGCCAACGAATTGGAGGTAACCGCTCTTCGACGCGAGAACGACCCCACCTCGTTCTTCAATGGTTGCCAACAACTCCGCTGGCTGATCGAGTTGGACGCGCCGTTCGATGATTACGGAATTCACATCGTCGTTCGTCGCAGGAAACTCGGCGTCGATCGCGGCGTCAAGGTCTCGGGCGATACCGGCGATGACCGCCGGAAGTTGGATGGACGCCGCGATGTGGTTGATGAAGTAGATCAGCACCGCCAAATCCACCAGGAGCAGCGCTTCGGCGACGGTGATACTCAGGTGCGGTACGAAATTCCCGTGAGGGTAGACCGTAATTGAACCGAGCGCCAACACTGAGTACACGAAGGTAGCCACGAAGACGCCCAGCGTGACCTGGTTGCCGAAGTCACGAACGAAATTTCTCATCATTCGAGGGCCGAACTGCTGCGAGGCCAAGGTGAGGGCGAGGATCGTGATGGAGAAGACCACGCCGACCACAGTGATAATTGCCGCCGCAATGGCAATCAATACTTCTCGTCCCGACTCCGCATTTCCGCTACGAAGCCACGTCGGAAGTTCAACGTGGTGGAAATGCGCAGCGATGTCGATGTTGAACGTGATCAAGAAGATCGCGACGCCGACGACGATGCACACCGTCGGCACGAACCACAACGTTGTTCTCAATGCCTCCCAACGCCAATTGGGGAGCTTCTCATTTCGACTCACCATAGGAGCACGCGACACGAGGTCCCTCCGAAGGTTTCTGCGAAACGAACTTCGGCGACGTTGGATTGGGTGAGGAGCAGACTGTCAAATGCGATCGATTGACCGACGGCGTGGGTGGCATTCAACCGAAGACGGCAGCGACCGTGCAGAGTTCCGGACGTTTTGATCATCGACACTCCCTGCCGCCGACCAGTCTTCCCGGCACACCTTTGAAACTTCATCCGATAGTAGCCCACGGCGCTCGCGAGTTGATCGTGGGATCACCCGAGTGGTGACGGATCGTTGCGTCGTTTATGGGGATACTTTGAAGGGGTGCGAGTGCGAACACCCATCGTCGTCGTGGCAATTCTCGTGCTCGGCGCGGGATTGTTCTTCGTCGGACGAGCCAGTGTTTCGAAGGCACCGGTGTCCATACCAACGTCGTCGGCTTCGACCGTCGTCAAAGCTTCGTTTAGCCCACTCTCGGTTGACTTCAGTTCTGTGGTCAGTGGGTGGGCGCTCGGTACGGTCGCTTGTCAGACCCACTTCGTGTGCCTGTCATTAAGCAGGACGACGAATGCCGGACGTTCGTGGACAACCAGTCCGCTCCCGAAGACCCTTCTACATCTCGCGGACCGCCGAGTCGATGGCAAGCAATCCATCCGATACGCCGCCCTCTACGGCGGAGGGACCTTGAACCTAAACGTTGAATTCGCTAACGCCGAGGACGGTTGGATCTACGGCTCACTCGCCGCGCCGTACAGAGTGAACGGACAGAGTTCGTTCGACTTCCATCCGGTCCTGTGGTCCACGCACGACGGAGGAGTCGTGTGGACGTCCCTTCCTCAGTCATGGATGTACCGCCAGGGAGCAGTGCTCGCTCTAGACGCGTCCTCCCGCACGGTTTACCTAATGGCGCAAAACAAGAACGATGACGTTACCGTCGAGAGTTCGCCGGTCGGTCAGGATCGTTGGCGCGCAGCGGACCCAAAGGGTCTGTACACCCCAGCCGGCGGCGGTCCTCTTTCCGGTTCATTCGTCTTTTCGGGCTCTCGCGGCTGGCTCATCGAGGGTAACGACAGGGGCGTCAGCGGCAGCGCTCAACTCTCGACGACCGGTCAATGGATTCCTTGGACACCACCCTGTGCCGCCGTCGGCGACGGCATGGCCGTACCGGCCGCTTCCACATCGAAATCGCTGATCGCGGCGTGTGTGATGGGCGGCTTTGCGTCGCCGCTCACGAGTGCTGCTCCACCCGGAGCGAAGTTGGGATCGACCTGGCTGTACGAATCAGAGAACGCGGGCCGGACCTTTACGGCGAGTACCGAGTTGGGACCAGACACTGAGTATTTTGGGCCGGAAGTCGCCTCGCCCAGTGCGGGGACAACCCTCATCACCTCGCAGGGTCAAACACTCAGGGCCAGTTTTGACGCCGGTCGCCACTGGTTGACCGTCTACTCGGGCAACGTGATGTTCCTGCACTTTATTGATCCCAATGAAGGAGTCGCCCTTGTCCAACGCTCCCATCGTCCTAATCGACTCATCATGACGTTTGATGGCGGGCATGTCTGGCTACCGATTCCTTTCTAGGCGATCGCGTGGCATGAGTAGCCTCCACATCGTGAAGCAAGAACGTCAGTCGCGACCACCGACTCTTGGGCTCTCGTTCCTCGCGACAGGTCTTCTCGTGGCATCACTGTTCTCAATATCAGGTGAGCCCGCCGCGAATGCTGCTGGATCAGCGGCGAAGATGGTGCCCGAGATTCTGGTGCGAGCGGGGACCACCGGCGACGTGTATGCCTTGCTCGAAAGCGCGACGATTCCCGGTCGCAACGTCGTCGAAGTGTCGACTGAGGGCGACAAGAGTTTTCGACCTATGGGAACCTTGCCGTTGAAGAAGGGCATTGCGATTGACGGACCCGCGGTGCAGCAGTTCCTTTTCGCCAATGAGAACGACGGCGTCGCCGTAGCGCCGGCGGTCGAGACCTCTTTGGGCATGGTGTCACCACTCTTCGTGAGTCACGATGGAGGGAGGACCTGGACGACGGATGAGATCTCGCCGACGACGCAGATCAGGGAGATGGCGTCTACTCCGGACTACTGGTACGCCATCACGTCGAAATGCGCGTCGGCCAACGTGGAGTGCTCGCAGTATCGCCTCGAAAGAGCCCCGGTTACAACGATGCGATGGACCGCGCTCTCCATACCTCCCCCACTCGCTCGGTACGGAAGCGTCATGAACCTCACGGCCTACGGCAGCGACGTGTGGTTGAGCACGATGGATCAGGACACCGCCCCGTTTCCCTCCTATATCGCCATATCGCACAACGACGGAGAGTCCTACAGCGTTTCGGTGCACCCAATATTGAACGCCGTCACCGCCTGTGGTATCGAAGCGATGTCCTATGAAGTGGTGTGGGCCATCTGTAATGAAGGCATGATGGCGGGTCAAATCCCTTATTCAGATGACGGTGGAAGTCAGTGGTTTGTGAGGGATTCGACCTTCAAGGATCAGAACTACATCTTGTCCATGTTCGGCTTCGGTTCGTTCGACCCAATGAACGATGCGATCGCATTCGCGGTGGACGGAAACCATCCGAATCGTTTGTATCGGATTTCGAGCGGCTTCACACCGCCCGAGATCGTCGGATCGATCCCCAATGGCAACAGGCAGTCCGCGACGACATTGTGTTTCGTCAATGAGCGCGTTGGATTCCTCTTGACCGGCGGCGAGGGCAATGTGCCGACGATGTCGATTTTGTACACGAGCGATGGTGGAGTGCACTGGTCCAAGGCACTCTGAAAGGCGTGACCATTGCGGTCCGGAATCACACTTGGCGAGAATGCGCCTTCGTGGCCGTGGCGTAGACGACGTTTACCTGAACGTCCGAGACTTCACGTTCTGCAATGGCATCAATGACTCGGCTCCGAACGGCCTGTTGTTCATCGGCGGTCATCGCGTCATGGGTAGCGCGCAATCCACTCCCGAGGACGATGGTCCAAAAGTCATCGGGAGAGCGAAGTGCATGGAATCCACTGACCGCTTCGACACGAATGTCGGTGGCTCCTGCGTCAAGGAGAATGCTTCGAACGGCGTCGGGTTGGGTCAGTGAGTCCCACGGATTGTACGCACGGGTCAGGTCGGGCCGAACCTCCTGGACGGCATTCCAGAACAGAGAGCTGGCCGGCTCCCACAAGTTCGGTCCCCACGTAGTGACTGCCAGATGTCCGCCCGGTTTGACGAATTACCATAGTCCACTGGTCGCCGCGGTCATGTCAGGTAGGAAGAAGATCCCGAACACGATGATCACAGCATCGAAGTGCCCTAGTCGAGGGCATCCACATCGCCGTGGCGGATCTCTAAGTTCGAGAGTCCGAGTCGGCGCGCCTTTTGATCGGCCAACGCCTAGAGATTCTCCGCCAAATCGACCGCGACGACATTTCCCGTCGGGCCTACAATCTCCGCTGCCGGAATGGCCGAAGCTCCGGTACCGGCGCACACGTCCAGGACCGACTCGCCGGCGTTTAAGTCGAGGCGTTCGACAGTCGCTCGACCGAATCGCTCCCAAAAACCTAAGGCCGGGTCGTCAAAGAAATCCGCTGCGGCGTTACAGGTCTTCTGCGCTTTCACTTTGGCCGCGTGCAACCGAACCTCCGACCCTGGGACGTTGCCGACAAGGTTGCCGGCACCGTTGGAGTCCAACTATGACTGCAGGAGCACCATCGTTAGTGTGGCCACATGAAGGGTACGATAGCGGCCGTAGTTGTAATGACTGGTTACGCCTGGGTGAGCGCCGGTGTCGCACCTTTCACGACACTCTCCTATTTTCTGGTGACGATTCCCTGCGTCGCGATCGTTGTCGCCTTTGTTCTCCTGGGCGGATTGTCGCGAGGCCACCAAGAAGTCAGTGCGTACTACCTACGAAATGCCGGCGGCGCGTCGACCTTGTCCGTGGCCCCGTGGATTGCGTTGCTGACTGCCGCGGTTGTTCTCGAATCCGTTGGACTGATCTTGGGTGGTCGTTCGCCCAGCGTGCCGACCTTGAGCACGACGGTCGATCATCTGCTCGCCTATCGCTGGGAGCGGTGCCTCATCTGTTTGGCGTGGCTGCTCGTCGGCGTGGCTCCGCTCCACGGACTTCGCCTGTCGCGAGTCAGAGGCTCGTTGAGTTGAACGCAACCGCGATCTGGTTGGCGCTTCTTGTCGTCGGTGCTCTCATTGAGGTACTTGGCCGCCTTCGCCCCACCCGAGTGTCGTCGCTCGGTCGCGCGTTGTCGATGATGGCGCAACGGACGTCGGGTCGAGCAATTCTGATTCTGCTGTGGGTCTTCGTTGGGTTTCATCTCTTCGCGCGCTACACGGTCCCGCACGGCTGATCCACTTAGTCTCTGATTGACGAACACTCCTTAGGCGACCAACGCGTTACGTTGGTGTTACATGCCCAGAGTCGTCAGGACCACCGCCGGTACAGTGACCTCATGAGGCGACCCATTCTTTCGGTGCTCTTGAGCGCCGCGGTCACCTTCACGATCTTCACCGCCGTTTCTGTTACGCCTCTTTCGAATACCGCCGTCGCGGCCACTTCAACAGGTTCGATGACTCTGCCTGAACCATCAATCGCTGTGGGTGGATTGATCAATGCGTCATCCTGCGTCAAAGGACCAGTCTGCGTTTCAGTGGGTTGGAACCACCACGGCAACACGACATATCTATGGGCGGCGAGGTGGCAGAACAACAAGTGGACGAAGTTGTCGGCCCCGCCCAAAGGCAACCTTTCCGGTCCAGGCATATCTGCACTATCTTGTACGTCCAAGACTTGGTGCATGGCTACAGGATCGAACGGCCTCGAATCTCCCGGTAACTATCCAATCGCTGAAGAGTTGATTGATACGCACTGGACGGCGCTGTCCGTCCCCAGCGTTAAAGGTTCGACCGATTTCTCTCTGTTCAAGTTGGACTGCCGGTCGCCGTCGTGGTGTGTAGGGGTGGGTTCCTACGTCGCCAATAAGCGCAACTACACCGACGCTACGTTCCTCGTCTCGGAGGTCTGGAACGGCTCGTCGTGGCGAATCGTGCCGATCGCCAGTCCTCGCACGTACGCCCCCCAAATCGACCCGGGAA
>Ga0182015_10006267_pt1 | contig 12012 bp, 11 predicted proteins | sample 712P3MmetaG_FD_120478 | JGI IMG/M metagenome (GOLD analysis project Ga0182015, IMG submission 120478) | Permafrost microbial communities from Stordalen Mire, Sweden - 712P3M metaG | ecosystem: Environmental > Terrestrial > Soil > Wetlands > Permafrost | place: Sweden: Stordalen | collected...
AGTATAGGATCGATCCCTCGGGCAGGCAAGAACCTCGACAAACGTGCTGCGCGACAGCACGGCATTTCCCCCCGCACCACTTGCTATTTCGAGGCAGGCCGCCTGGCGTCTGAGGAGACTTGTGTTGCTGGTGGGCAATGGGGAAACGTCAAGGCGGTTCAGGAGCTGATGCGACACGGGAGTGTCAGGCGCACGCTGGAGATCTATTCACAGGCTCGGGCGATGGAGAAGCGCAAGGCCCACGAGCGGATCGTACAAATGATCCGCCAAGGTGTGGAGCAGGGCGCGCCCCGATACCGGCGGTTTCGGCAACGGTGAAGATCCGGCCGAACGCCGACGAAAACTTCAAAGCCGAACCTATATAGATGAAAACGTGAATGGAGCCTTCCGGAGCCTCGCGATCGAGCGGATGGACCCGCAAGTCATTGAGAATATGGTAGGCACGAGGAGACTCGAACTCCTGACCTCTACCGTGTCAAGGTAGCGCTCTAACCAACTGAGCTACGCGCCTACGCGGGGCGGAATTGCCTTTCGTCATGATATCAGCCTGCTGGGGTTTGATGCCGTTGCATGTTGCACTCGGCAATGGGGACTTGCGGTTCGGGTGGAGGTCGCCTGTGCGCGGGGCAGTTCGCTGTTTGCGCATGGGAATTTCGAGTCCGCTGGGATACTATGAATCCTTTGCAAATGAGTCGATTATGAATGGGCGAGAGCGGTCCGCGCGGCGACGGATCCGATGAACGAACTTCGGGCTACTCCCAATCAGCTGACGTTTCTGCGGCTGTGTATGGTGCCGTTTTTGGTGCTGGCGGTTTTGGACGGGCGTTTTGAGCTCGCCTTCGGTCTTTTTGTGCTGGCCGGTGTGACCGACGCCCTGGATGGGTCGCTGGCGCGGTGGCTGCATCAGCGAACGATGCTGGGGCAGTACCTGGATCCGGTTGTGGACAAGCTGCTGCTGAGCACTTTGTTTCTGGTGCTCCACCACGAGGCGTTGATCTCGCGGCGAGTTACTGTGCTGGTGTTCGCGCGCGACCTGGGAATCATGGTGGTTGGTGCGATTCTCTTCGCTACGACGTCGATCCGTAATTTCAAGCCGAGCATTTTTGGCAAGGCGAACACCGTAGCACAGATTCTTGCGCTGGCTGCTGTGATGCTGGCGCAGTTCTATGGGCCTCCGTGGGTTCTTCATCTGCGCTCATGGTCGCTGACTGCCACGGTCGCGCTGACAGTCTTTTCCGGTTTCCACTACGCATGGCGGGTGGTTCGGCAGATTGGATCGCCTGGCGTTGCTGGGTAACAGAAACCGCGATCAGAGATCAGTGAGCCGGTGCGGTGACCGGCGAACCATCGGGGTTGAGCAGGATGATGGGCCCTATGTTCAGAGAGCGAACGCCCTGTTCGATTTTGTTGCGATCACCGATCAGGAGCAGGGAAGCCTTATCCAGACGCGCGAAGGTTGCGGCCGCGGCGCGGACATCTGTGAGAGGCGTCCGGGCGACCTGGTCGGGATCGGATTGAATCGCGGATTGGGGAAGGTTGGAGATCCAGAGATTCGCCACGATCGAAGTCAGGTCCGAAGTGGTCTCGAAGCCTGAAGCATAACCCTGCGCGAAGTTAGCTTTGGCGGTGCGCAGCTCGGCGCCGGAGATGGGATCTTCGCCGGCGATCATACGGGTCTGGCGACGCAGTTCGATGAGCGCTTCCTTGGTTTTGTCCGTCTGCACTGAGCCGCTGGCGGCTAACGCACCATACTCGACGTACGGCGAGAAACTGGCGTTGAAGCCGTAGGTGGAACCCTGGGTCTCACGCAGAGAGGCATTCAGCCTGTCGCTCCAAACATAGCTGGCGAGGGTTAGAGGGAAGCGCTCGGGACTGTCCTCACCCACTGCGGGTAGCAACTGTGCGATGAGCGTCTGCGGCGCCCCTGGCTTGTCGATGAGATAGACCTTGCCTGCGCCCGGGTTGAGGGGTGGCGGCAGCGGCGAGGATTTTGCGGCGTCTCCGGTCCAGGCGCCTAGATATTTTGTCGAAAGGGCGACCGCTTCGTCGATCGATATGTCTCCCGCAAAGATGACGGCAGCGTTGTTAGGCCTCCACCAGGAACTGTAGAAGCTGTAGAGATCGTCACGCTCAATGCTAGCCAGTCCCTTTTGTGTAGCAAGGACACGAGCGAAGGGATGGTCGGATCCAAAGATAAGAGCGGGCGCAATGTTCTGCGCCAGTTCGCCCGCATCGTTTTCGGCTTGCACGACCATATCGGTCCATTGCTGCTTCTGGCTTTCGATAGTGAATTTTTTGAAGTCAGGATGAGTGATCACGTCGGCCAGAATGGCGAAGGCGGGGTCGATGTTCTTCGCGACGACATCGAAGTTGAGACTGGCTCCTTGCGGCGCGACGGAGGTCTGGAGCGTCGTGGCTCCAGCGGCTTCCATGCCATCGCGGATGTTGGTTCCGCTGCGGGTAGTCGTGCCGCGCGCCATGGTGGTCACGGTCATGACGGAGAGACCGGCCTTGCCGGCTGGGTCATACATATCGCCGGCGCGGGCGGCGAGAATTACGGAAACCTTAGGCGCGTCGGCGCGGCGAACAACGAAAATCTGCAGACCATTGGACAGCGTGGCGGAGTCAACCGGCGGGGCGTGGAAGGTTGGATTCGGGCGGATCGGCGGAACGACCGAACGGTCCAGGGCCGCCTGCTCCTGGGTGCCGGATGAGTCGGGATGATAGCGGATGAGCAAACGGCCATCGGTGGAGATCCAGCGGTGAGCGGCGGTTTCGAGATCGGCCGCGGTCATGGCTTCAAGGCGATTCCATCGGCGCTGGTATTGATCCGGGTCACCGGTGTAGACGTTCGACTGATTCAGCATCTCCGCAGTCGACTGGATGGTGTCGAGATTGGAAAGCTCGCCGAGTTCCAGCTTGCTTTTTACCCATTGCAGTTCTATGTCAGTCGGACCTTGTTTGGCGAAGAGGGCGATGTCGGCATCGACTTTGTTCTCTACCTCGGCGAGCGGTACTCCGGAACGCGCGCTGGCCATGACGACAAACTCGGAAGAATCTTCGAGAGCGGCGAGGTCGACGGACTCTTCGGAGCAGAGGGGCTTTGCAGCGTAGACCAGGTCCGCGCTGAGGCGGCGGTTGAGGATGCGGGCGGCGGCCTCGAGAGCGATGGTGTCGTCGGAGGCCCAGGGCGAAGCGGGCCAGACGAAATAGGTTCGCTCCTCGGCAACGTGGTCGCGCACATCGACGATTTTTTCCGTGTCGAGGTGAGGGGTCCAGTGGACGGGACGCAGAATGGTCTGTGCGGGACGGATGGGGCCGAAGTATTTGGCGATCCATTGCTTCGCGGAGGAGGGATCGAAGTCTCCGGCGACGGTCATGGAGAGGTTGTTGGGTGCGTAATAGGTCGAGAAGAAATCCTTCGCGTCGGTGAGGGTTGTCGCACGCAATTCATGCGGGATGCCGATCGCCGAATGCGCGTAGGGATGGCCCGCCGGGTAAAGGCTCTGGCGAAGGACGACGTCGACGAGGCCGTAGGGCTGGTCTTCCGTTCTTTCGCGGCGTTCGTTTTCGACGACGGATTTTTGATTGTCGAAGCGCTCCTGGGTGAGCGAATCGCCAAGGTTGGCAAGGCGGTCCGACTCGAGCCAGAGCGTGTATTCGAGCGCGCCGGAAGGCACGGTCTCGAAGTAGTTGGTCAGGTCGAGAGCGGTCCCAGCATTGGCCGAGCCACCGAGCTTCTCGATGCGCTGCAAGTATTCACCAGGTGCGTTTTTCGATCCTTCAAACATCATGTGCTCGAAGAGGTGAGCGAGGCCGCTGCTGCCTACACTTTCGTTCTTTGAGCCAACGTGAAACATGAGGTCCACGAAAACTGTAGGCACACGATGATCGGGTACAAGGATCACCTGCAGCCCGTTGGGAAGCGTGTACTTCTCATAAGCGATGTGGGGGCGGCTGAAGTCGGGCGTGGCGGACGGTGAGGCGGCCGGATTCTGAGCCAGTGCAGGAAGAGCTACAAGGGCGGTGAGGAGCGGGCCGGCAACGTTGGAAAGAAGAGAAGGCGACGCTTTCATCGGAGTTCCTCGCGGTATGCGGCGAAGTGATTTTCGCCAAAGTTTAGCACGTCCTGGTGGCCATTTTTCGTCGCAGCACACGATGTGACGGGTGGCCAGAGGAATCTACGAGGTCGGGGCGGCAGGCTGCAGGGAACAGCCGAGGCGCTTACCCTGCGCGGAGAGCGCGGTGGCATCGGCAGCAGCTCGACCGGCAAACGTGTGTTGCAGTCGCGACAACTCTGGGAAACTGTAGTGCGTGCAAAGGGTCAATTCCCAGACATCTCCGGTGCGACGGTTGACAGCGTATCGGCGCAGCGTTTCGTCGGGGCCGGGCGAGGTGCTCTCGCGAATGGCGATGAAGCTGTAGAAGCCGGGCGAGAAATCGCGGTCGAGGTCCATGCTGTTCATCTCGATGTGTGTGTCGGCAAGGTCGATGTCTTCGTGGCGGGCAACAAGGGCGGCGATTTGGTGTGCCTGGTGTGGAGTGATCTGATGGTTCGCGGACTGTGCGGAAGTGTTTGCGGGCGCTGCGGCGATTGCGAGGGACAGGCACAGGAGGAACGGGAAAAACGTGCGACGCATTTGTCCAGTGTGATCGGTTTTGGCCGCGGGATGCAATACAACTCCTGGCGAATCCACAAGAGGACGCCGATAGAATGATCGAGTGAAACGCGAATCGTATTTTGACGAAGAGGCGCTGCGGTTTCTGCGCGGACTGAAACGCAACAACAAGCGGGAGTGGTTCGAAGCGCGGCGCGGGATCTATGAGGGCAAGCTGAAGGCGCCGATGCTGGCGCTGATCGAGCGGCTGACGGAAGGAATGGCGGAATACGCTCCCGCGCATATGCGCCCCGCGGCGAAGTGCTTGTTTCGGATTTATCGGGATACGCGATTCGCCGCTGACAAATCGCCGTACAAGACGCATCTGGGCGCGTGGTGGTCTCGCAGCGGTCTGGAGAAGACTTCTGGCGGCGGCTACTACATGCATGTTGGTGCGCAGGAACTGGTGATCGCAGCGGGAGTTTACATGCCGGAGAAGAATCAGCTGCTGGCAATTCGCAGGCGTCTGATGGAGCACCATGCGGAGTGGAAAAAGCTGATCGAGGACAAGAAGCTGCTGCGTGTTTTTGCGGTGCACGATCCGCTGGCGCTGGCGCGGGCTCCGAAGGGATTTCCCGCCGAGCATCCGGCGATCGAGTGGATTAAGTGGCGGCAGTGGGGGGTGACGGCGCATCTGCCGGCGGAGGCGGCGTTGAAGCCGGGACTCGCGTTGGAGATTGAGAAGCGATTCCGGTTGGCCGCTCCGCTGGTGGATTTTCTGAATGCACCGCTGGTGCGTGCCGAACGTCCGCGTCCAGTCTGGACCGGCGGAAGGCTGCATGGGTGAATGCGCATTGCGCATGACGAGACGCGGGGACTAGACTGCACGGCAGTAGTGTGGAAGATGCAGAAGACGTCGCAAATGCGCGCAGATGGCGGTTTCGAGCGCGTACCCAGCCAAAAAATCGGGCAAAAACCGGGTTTTCCAGAGAAATGCCAGGAAAAACCGCAAAAAACCTGTGGAAACGCGGGTTTTGCCATTGACAAACGCTGCTGAAAGCCGCAGGGTAAAGGGCGGTAGGTTCTTTCGGAGCCGCGTCAATACTGGCTTTTGCGCAGGTTGAAGGGCCCCGGAGAGTGCTCCGGAAGATAACTCCGGCGACCTCGAAGAAAAACAAGGAGGAACACGAATGGCAACAACGATGACGAAGACCGCACTGGTAAGACAGCTGGCGGAGAAACTGGAACTCACTAACAAGCAGTCGGCAGCTTTTCTGGATCTGCTGGCGGACACAGCGATCAAGGAGACGAAGAAGAACGGCGTATTTGTAATTCCGGGCCTCGGCCGTTTGGTGAAGGCGGAGCGGAAGGCGCGCATGGGCCGCAACCCGCAGACCGGCGAACAGATCAAGATCAAGGCGAAGACGGTCGTGAAGTTTCGCGTAGCGAAGTCGGCAAAAGACACGATCGCGCCACCGAAGAAGTAGTTTCGAGTTTGAGAAGCAAGAAGGAAGCGGAGCGATCCGCTTCCTTTTGCTTTTGGTGCAAGTGACCATGGGGCGAATCGCTGTGTAATGTTTTTGTACGAGTGATTCGGCACACCGCCGGCAGGTGGACACTAATAACGGACGCGGCACGGTGTGAGAAGAGCTGAGTTGCACAATCCTCCGGTGAGCGGTCAAGGGGGATGCAACTGTGAATGTGCTGCTGGTCTATCCGCGATTTCCCGATACTTACTGGAGTTTTCGATACGCGTTGTCGTTTCAGGGCAAGCGCGCCGCGCAGCCTCCGCTGGGATTGATGACAGTGGCGGCTCTGTTGCCGTACTCGTGGAACAAACGGCTGGTGGATACGAACGTCGAGCGCCTGCGAGACCGCGATCTCGCGTGGGCGGATGTGGCGTTCATCAGCGGTATGCAGGTGCAGCAGACGGAGCTGACTGCGATCGTACGGCACTGTCGCGCGCGTGGTCTGCGCACGGTGGTCGGAGGGCCGATTACGAGTAGTGTGACGCACGCCGAGCTCGAGTGCGACCACGTCGTGATCGGAGAGGCGGAAGAACTGATCGACGGTCTGGCGGCCGATCTGGAGCGCGGTACGGCGCGTCCGCAATACGAGAGCGAGGAACGGCCGACCCTCGATCGAAGTCCGCTCCCGGATCTGAGCCTGATCCGGATGCAACGCTACAGCACCATGACGGTGCAATGCTCGCGAGGGTGTCCGTTCAACTGCGAGTTCTGCGACATCATCGAGATTTACGGACGTCGTCCGCGCACCAAAGATGCGCCGCAGGTTCTGTTGGAGCTGGATCAGCTGTATGAGGCCGGGTGGCGAGGCCCGGTGTTCATCGTGGATGACAACTTCATTGGCAATAAACCACGGGCGCGCCTGCTGCTGGCGGCGATAATCGCCTGGCAGAAGGCGCACGGATACGCATTTCGCTTCATCACGGAAGCCTCCATCAACCTTGCGGACGATGCGGGATTGCTCGAGTCGATGAAGGAGGCGGGGTTCGCTTCGGTCTTTCTGGGCATCGAAACGCCGGACGAGTCGAGCCTGGCCGCGACGAACAAACTGCAGAACACGCGCCGCGATCTGCTGGACAGCGTGGCAACGATTCAGCAGTACGGGATTGAGGTGATGGGCGGATTCATTCTGGGATTCGACACCGATCAAGAGGACATTTTCGACCGCCTCGTGGAGTTCATTCAGCAGAGCGCGATTCCGATCGCGATGGTCGGCCTGCTGCAGGCGATGCCGGGCACGCAGCTGTTTCGCCGCCTTACTCGAGAAGGGCGCATGGTGGACAGCGGGGCGGGGAACAACATGGATTGCCATCTCAACTTTCACCCGCGCATGAATGCGGAGCGGCTGATCGAGGGCTATCGTTCGGTACTCCAGCGTATCTACGCGAGCGAACCCTATTACCGGCGGGTGCGAAGTTACCTGAGCCGGTGCAAGCCGCGGTATCAGGCGCACGTTAGCTTTGGCAATGTGCGGGCGTTTCTGCTGTCGCTGGTGCGTCAGGGGATTCTCGGACAATCGCGCATGAGCTACTGGAAGTTTGTAGTGACAGCGGCGACGCGCCACAGGAAATCGTTTGGAGCGGCGATGACCATGGCGGTGATGGGATATCACTTCCAGGTGATGACGGAACGGGTTCTCGCCGGATCGCTGAATTCTTTACAGGTCTGAAGCGGCGCAAGCCAGTCGTCGAGCGAGAAGTATTTTCGCCGATGGCGCAGGCCGCATGGTAAAGTATAAACAGCATCGTCGAATCCGAAATGGTGTTCTTGCCTGTTCTGGCTGTACCGCTGACTTGCAAACAATTCCACGCAGAGTTCAGCGATACACTTCAAAGCAAAAGGAAATAGTTACAGTTATGGAACAGGGAACAGTGAAATGGTTTAACGACGCCAAAGGGTTTGGCTTTCTGAGCCGCGCGAACGGCGAGGATGTTTTTGTGCACTTTTCGGCGATCCAGAGCAATGGATTTCGCTCGTTGCAGGAAGGCCAGGCGGTCCAGTTCAACGTTGTAAAGGGACCGAAGGGCTGGCAGGCAGAAAACGTTCAGGTTGTCTAAGCAGAGACAAGCAGGAACGGTCGAGAGGGGCCAGTGCGGCCCCTCTTCGCACTTATCGCCGCTTCTAACCTCGGCTACGGCTGCTGGAGTTTTGTAATGCCCGTACTGGCGCAGGACAGGTATCAACTGAAGACTCTGCACGAAGAGATCGACCTTTTCGATCGAAAACTGGCTCATCTTCTCCGCTACGAAGAATTTCCGTGTGACGCTGACCGCGACGCGGCTGTGAAGCGGATGACCGCCAAGCGCGAACTGCTGGCGCGCGCTGCCCGGCAGATGGCGCACGATGGGATCGCATTCAATACATCCGAGTTGCCGCGGTCGTTTCGCGCCGAGCCGGAGGCATCTGCTACGGAGAGCGTAGCTGCGGCGGCGACGGACGAGGTTGCTGTTACACCTCGCAAGAAGCGGACAGTTGCGCCTTCTCCCTATGCGGGTACGTCGCTTGATTTTCAGAAGGGCCTGCAGGAATACAAGAAAAAGAAGAGTAAGGCTTAGTTCCGAAGCCCAGGACTGCCTGGTGAGCGCTGCTGTGCGCTGGCTTTGCGGACGATATAGCTGCTGTACCATGGCGCTGTGGCGCTGCTTTCCATCGAAAATCTGAACATTGGTTTTGGCGCAACGCAGGCGGTGCGCGGGCTTTCGCTCGACATCGCCAGCGGTGAATCGCTCGGACTGGTCGGTGAGTCGGGGTCGGGAAAATCCGTCACCGCCCTGGCCATTCTGCGTCTGCTGGACCCAGCGGCAAGGGTCGAGGGGCGGATCGCTTTCGATGGTCGCGATCTGGTTGCGCTTCCGGCCGAGGAGATGCGCCGCCTGCGTGGGCGGGAGATCGCGATGATCTTCCAGGAGCCAATGACGGCGCTGAATCCTGTGATGCCGGTGGGTGAACAAATTGCGGAGGCGGTGCGGGTGCATCAGCGGGAGCTTTCGCGCAGTCAGGTGCGGGACAAGGTCCTGGAGGCGATGCACGCTGTGGCTCTGCCGGATCCGGCGGGACGGTATGGCGATTATCCGCACCAGTTTTCAGGGGGACAGCGGCAGCGGATTCTGATTGCGATGGCGATTGCGAACCGGCCCAGGCTGTTGATCGCCGATGAGCCGACGACGGCGCTGGATGTGACGGTGCAGGCGCAGATCCTGGAACTGCTGGCCGATTTGCGCAGGCGGTTCGGGTTGGCGATGCTGTTTATCTCGCATGATCTTGCCGTTGTTTCTCAGGTTGCGGATCGGGTTGCGGTGATGCGGCACGGGCTGCTGTTGGAACAGGCGTCGCGGGCGGCGATTTTTCGGGATCCGTTGCATGAATACACGCGTAGTCTGCTGGGTGCGCTGCCAACGATGCGAACCGATCTCGACCAGCCCTTGGCGATGGTCGGGCCGAGCGGCGTGGGCTCCAGCGGTGAAGTGCATCCGCTGCGAGAGGCGGCTCCTGGGCACTGGGCGCGGGTCTGATGGCCGGGGTTGCGTAAAAAGATCGCGACAAGCGTGTGCTCCATCCAATAGAGTGGTAAACGGCCCTTTCCCCGATGCCCTAACCAGGGTGCATCGGGGCCTTCCCCAGGCGGCCGCTATGGTGGTTTCGTCTTCATGCGCGCCCTGCTCATCTCGGACATTCATGCCAACCTTGAGGCTCTGGAGGCGGTGCTGGCCGCAGCTCCGTCCCACGACGTGGTGTGGAACCTGGGCGATGTGGTTGGATACGGCGCGAATCCCAACGAAGTGATTGAACAGACGCGACGGCTGGGCAGCGTGTTCGTGCGCGGCAATCATGATCGCGTTTGCAGCGGTCTGGCTGGGATTGAGGAGTTCAATCCTGTAGCCCAGAGGGCTGCGCGGTGGACCGAATGCGTGCTGACGGACGAGCATCGCGACTGGCTGCGGCACATGGCGGTCGGCCCGATTGCGCCGGACGGGCCGTATGTACGCTGCGTGCACGGATCGCCCGTGGATGAGGACGATTACGTGCTGACGGTGCGCGATGCGTGGCCAGCGCTCCAGGCCACCGATGCGCGGATTACGTTCTTCGGGCACACGCATGTGCAGGGCGGTTTCGCGACGAACGGCGACGAGTGGTTCCGGCTGACGCCGCAGTACGCAACGCGCCAGCCGCACCACGGAGGGCACGGAGACCACGGTGGAGCAGAGGAGTTCGAGCTAGAGCTGCGGATAGGTGCGCGGTATCTGCTGAATCCGGGATCGGTGGGTCAGCCGCGGGATGGCGATTGGCGCGCGGCGTTCGCGTTGTACGATGACGCGCGGATGACGGTGACGTGGTATCGGGTGCCGTACGACGTAAAAGAGGCGCAGGAGCGGATTGTGCGGGCTGGGTTGCCGGATCGGCTGGCGGCTCGGCTGCGGGATGGACGCTGACAGGAAAGCGTTCAGCGTTCAGAAAATCAGCGATTCAGCTTGGTGACAGGGGAGCGGCGTGGAGCTGCTCCTTTTTGTTTTGGGAGCTTCGTCGCAATTCCCACTTGGGAGCGGGGGCGCGGCCGGAATGGGCCTCCGAACCGGTTTCGGGACAGAGGGGCGGCTGGCTGGCGGCCAGCGTGATCGGTGTCACAGTGCCTTTTGGGTAAGGGTAGTTACCTTCGACAGTACTACTCGAGAATTACTTCTTTGGAATGGCGGGTTGATGGTGTAGGCCGGTATGGTGCAGCAGGATCAACAAGCAGGACGAATCGTATGAATCGAAGGAATTTTCTCAGGGGTTCCGGGATTGCCGCCGCGGCGTGTGCGCTGGGCGGAGTGCCGGAGAGGGCGAGCGCGAATTTGCGGCCGACGATACAGTCGCCGGGAAGTTTTACGTTTGCGTTCTTTACCGACGTACACATTGAACCGGAGATGGATGCGCCCGAGGGTACGGCGCTGGCCATGGACATCATCAACTCGTCGGACGCGGAGTTTGCGATTTGCGGCGGGGATCATGTGTACGACGCGCTGAAGGTGCACAAGGATCGGATCGTGGAGCAGTACGAGCTGTATGCGGAGGCGGAAAGGACGCTGCGCATGCCGGTGTGGCACGTGCTGGGGAATCACGATATAGCGGGGCTGGAGACGGGGATGAGCTCGCACGATGTGATTTTCGGCAAGGCGATGTTTCAGAAGGTGTTCGGCACGCCGACGTATTACGCGTTCACGCATAAGGGCGTAAATTTTATTGTGCTGGATTCAATCCTGATCAAGGGGCGGGATTGGTTTCCGGGGATCGATATCGACCAGGCAGCATGGCTGGAACGGGTACTGCAGGCGACGGTGGCGATGCCTTCGATTGTCGTTAGCCATGTGCCATGGGCCACAAGCATGGCGACCTACGGGACGGGGTCGAACAGCAAGGTTTACGAACCGATCGTCAACTCGGACTACATGATTCCGATGATCGAGAAGTACAACGTGATTGCCCTACTGCAAGGGCACACGCACATTGTGGAGAACGTGCGCCGGCATGGGATCGAGTACGTGACGGGGGGCGCGGTGTGCGGGAACTGGTGGCGGGGCATGCAGTATGGAGATCATGAGGGTGTGACGTTTGTGACGGTGGACAACGGGAGCGTGTCGACGCACTATGTGCCGACGGGGTTTTTGAGCGTGGATCAATAAGAGCAGGGAATAAGGTCTACGGCACAACAGCTTGCGGAAAAACGCCGAACAAGCCGCTTTTGTATCAGGGCACGACCTCGGTCGTGCCGTAGCTGCCGCAAAATGAGGAGGGCTTTTAGCCCCTGATGCTTTGGTTCGTTGCTCAACGTCACCTTTTCCGCAAGGTGACAAACCGCGCAGGGCACAGGCCAAGCGCGGAACAACTCTTCCGGGTTCGCATCAGCAAAC
>Ga0182015_10006268_pt1 | contig 12012 bp, 12 predicted proteins | sample 712P3MmetaG_FD_120478 | JGI IMG/M metagenome (GOLD analysis project Ga0182015, IMG submission 120478) | Permafrost microbial communities from Stordalen Mire, Sweden - 712P3M metaG | ecosystem: Environmental > Terrestrial > Soil > Wetlands > Permafrost | place: Sweden: Stordalen | collected...
AGGTTGGTGGCCGAGTGCTCCCAGCCGTGCGGGCCGGCGAAGTCGACGAGGCGTCGGGCCGCACGGCTGGGAGCACTCGGCCACCAACCTCGGGCGAACAGCGCAGCTCGCGAGCTCCCCCGAAGACGGCGTCGACGCGCGCCAGCGCCGCGTGCTCGCGCTCGCCGAGCTGAGGGCCGACTTCAGCGTCTCCCTCGACGAGCTTCGCGACCTCGACCGCGGCGCGCTGGACGTCGATCTCGCGTCACTCGACGACGCCGCCCATCGCATCGCCGTGGCCGAGAACGTCGCCGTGTTCCACGGCTGGACCGACGCGGCGATCGCCGGCATCGCCGACGTCTCCCCACACGAGTCCTCACCGCTGGGCGCCGACGTCGAGGGGTATCCGCGCGCAGTCGCCGGCGCCGTCGAGCAGCTGCTGCAGGCCGGCGTCGACGGGCCCTACGGACTGGCGCTCGGACGCGAGCCCTACCGGCGCGTCGTCGAGACCGCCGAGCACGGCGGCTGCCTGCTGCTCGACCATCTGCGCCAGATCCTCGGCGGCCCGATCGTGTGGGCGCCCGGCGTCCAGGGAGCGATCGTGCTCAGCCAGCGCGGCGGAGACTTCATCTTCGACTGCGGCCAGGACCTGTCGATCGGCTATCGGCGCCACGACGAGGAGAAGGTGCATCTCTATATCGAGGAGAGTTTCAGCTTCCTCGTCGCGACGCCGGAGGCCGCGGTCGCGCTGAGCGCCTGAGCGTCATGCCGCACCCGCGACCGCACGGCTGGCTACGCCACTACGCGAGCTTCCTCTCCCCCGGCGCCGCCGCAGCCATGCCGCTGATCCTCGAACGCAGCCGCTCCCAGCGTGCGCGGCGGCTGGCCGCAACGCTCGCCGACAGCGCTACGCAACGCAGGCGCCCCACGCGCGCGCGCATGCGCGCGCTCACAGCCGCCCCCGGTGCGCGCCTGCGTTGGCGCGACGTGCCAATCCCCTCATCGCCGGGCGCCGACGGCGCGATCGTCCACCCGATCGCCGCCTCTACGTGTGACATCGACTGCCCGCTGATACTGGGAGCCACCCAGCTCGCGTTGCCGCTGCACCTCGGTCACGAATGCGTCGCGGAGGTGCTCTCGGTCGGCGAGCGCGTCGCGACCGTCAAGCCGGGCGATCTCGTGGTCGTGCCGTTCCAGATCAGCTGCGGCGCGTGCGCCCACTGCCGGGCGGGACGGACCGGCAACTGCACGAGCGTACCGCCGCTGTCCTCCTACGGCATGGGGCTCGCCACGGGGCACTTCGGCGGCGCCTTCTCCGACCAGCTCGCTGTGCCGTACGCGGACGCGATGCTCGTGCCGCTGCCCGACGGCGTCGACCCCGTGGCCGCGGCGAGCGTCGCGGACAACATCTGCGACTCCTACCGCCACATCGCACCGCACCTCCCCGCGGTCCTCGACGCGGACCCCGACGCCGAGGTCCTGATCATCGCGGGCCTCAGCCGGCGACCAACGTTCAGCGCCAGCGGCCCGCTGTACACCGGCCAGATCGCCCGCGCGCTCGGCGCCCGCAACGTCACGCTCGTCGACTCGCGCTCCCATGTGCGCGCGCACGCGGAGCGGCTCGGGCTGCACGCGCTGCGCCCGCGCGATCTGCGCCGGCACGCGCCCGCGCCGCTCGTCGCGCACACGAGCACCGACCCGGTCTCGATCGCGCTGTCGCACACCGCTCCCGACGGCATCTGCACGAGCTCCGGCGGGCTGCACCGGAGCGCCCGCATACCCTTCTTCAAGATGTGGGCCCGCCGCACCACCCTGTACATCGGCATCCCGCACGTGCGCACGCTGATGCCGCACGTGCTAGAGCTGATGGCCCGCGGATCGCTGCGCACCGAGGATGTCGTGACCGCCGTCGCGGCGCTCGACGACGGCCCTGCGGCGCTGCGCGAGCACGCCCTCGGCGGCGGTATCAAGACGGTGCTGACCGCGTGACAGACGGCGAGCGCCAGCAGGCCCTCGCCTGCGAGCGCGGCGGAATCGCGCGAGCGACCCGGCCGTGGCAGCAGAGTCCGATTCCCGCCAGACAAGCGGCCGCGAGTGTGCGAGATTGACTACATGAGCACTTCAACCCAATACGCACAGGCGCCGAGCTTCGCGCCGCACGACGGCCGTTCCGAGACCCTGTTCTACACGACGATCGACAGTCCCATCGGCGAGCTGCTGCTGCTCGGCGACGGCCACGTCCTGCGCGGCCTGTACATGCAGGGCGGGCGTAAGCCAATCGCGATCGACTCCGCGTGGGAGCGCGACGAGGCGCCGTTTGCGGCGGTCACGACCCAGCTCGAGGAGTACTTCAGCGGGCACAGGGACACGTTCGACGTCTCGCTGCAAATGCACGGGACGCCGTTCGAGCGCCGCGTCTGGGCTGCGCTGCAGGAGATCCCGTACGGCGAGACCACGAGCTACGGCGAGCTCGCGAGCCGGATCGGCCAGCCGACGGGCGCGCGTGCCGTCGGCCTCGCCAACGGCCGCAACCCGATCGCCGTGATCGTCCCGTGCCACCGCGTGATCGGCGCGAACGGAAGCCTCACGGGCTACGGCGGCGGGCTCGAGCGCAAGCGCATCCTGCTCGAGCTCGAGCTCGGTCAGTCGCAGCTCGGCTCGCTGCTCGCATGACGACTCGCAGTATCGACTACGAGCAGCACGGGCGCACGTACGCTCGCCACCGGCGCCCGGATCCGCGCATCGCGGCGCGGATCGAAGCGGCGCTCGGCGATGCCCGCACGGTGCTCAACGTCGGCGCCGGCACGGGCTCCTACGAGCCAACGGAGCGCTGGGTGCTCGCGGTCGAGCCGAGCGCGACGATGCGCGCCCAGCGCCCCGCGGACGCGGCCCCGGCGATAGCCGCCAGCGCCGAGGCGCTCCCGCTCGACGACGGCGCCGTCGATGCGGCAATGGCGTGCGTGACGATCCACCATTGGCAGTCGCCCGAGTCGGGGCTCGCGGAGCTGCGCCGCGTAGCGCGCGGACCCGTCGTCGTGTTCACGTTCGAGCTCGACGCGCTACCCGAGTGGCAGCTGGACTTCCTCGCCGAGGGCCTCGCGCTCGAGCGGCCGCGGTTCCCGGCGATCGACGCGGTCGCGGCCGCCCTCGGCGGGCGCACACGCGTCGAGCGCATCCCAACGCCGGGCGACTGCGTCGATGGCTTCTTCGAGGCGTTCTGGCGGCGGCCGGAGGCGCTGCTCGATCCCGAGGTCCGCGGCGCGCAGTCGATGTGGGCGCTGCTCGATCCGGGCGTCGAGGAGCGCATCGTCGCCCGGCTCGCGGCAGCGCTCGAGTCCGGCGCGTGGGACGCCGAGCACGGCGATCTGCGAGAGCGAGGCAGTTTCGACGGCGCGCTGCGCCTCGTCGTCTCCGAAGCGCCCTGACGCCTCGGTGCAAGGCTGAGCTCTGGGCCGGGCCCTCGCAGATCGAGTACCTGAGCCGCTTTCAGCTCAACCCGCCATCCATCGATTTTTAATAATAAATATAGACGATCGTCTGTCTATGTTATAGGATCGACGTCGTGCTGGAGACGCGCACAGACCTGCCCGACGGGGAGCCCGTAGACGGGCGCCGCGTCAGGGGCATGCGCAGCCGCGCCGCCGTGCTCGAGCGCTCCGTGCAGATGGCGTCGCGCGACGGCCTCGAAGGGCTCACGATCGGCGCGCTCGCCGCGGAGCTCGACGTGCACAAGAGCAGCGTGTTTGCGCTGTTCGGCTCAAAGCTCGAGCTGCAGCTCGCGACGCTCGCCGCCGCGCGCGCGATCCTCATCGAGCACGTCGTCGCGCCGGCGCTCGCGAGCGAGGAGGGCCTGGCGCGACTCGTCGCGACCGGGCGCGCGTGGTTCGACTACCTCGCCGCCGACGTGTTCGCCGGCGGCTGCTTCCTGTGCGCCGCCTCGGCCGAGATGGACGGACGGCCCGGCCCCGTCCGCGACGCCGTCGCCGAGGTGATGCGCGAATGGATCGCCGTGCTCGCCGCCGGCGTCAGGGCCGCCGTCGCCGCCGGCGAGCTCGACGCGGACATCGATCCCGAGGCGATGGCGTTCCGCCTGAACGCGCTCGGCATGGCCGCCAACTGGCAGCGCCAGCTGCTGCGCGAGAGCGCCGGCATCGAGCACGCCCGCGCCGCCTGGCTGGCCGAGCTCGACGGCCGCGCGCCATGACACCGCCGAGCGACCGCGACGACCCGCTCGATGACTTCGACCCGCGCACCGTCACGCTCGACGGCGTCGCGAAGGTCGTGCACGTCGCCGGCAGCGGGCCCGCCGTGATCGTGATGACCGAGATGCCCGGCATCAGCCCGCACGTCGCGCGCTTCGCGCGCTGGGTGCGCGACGCGGGCTTCACCGTGTACATGCCGTCGCTGTTCGGCCGCGACGGCGCCGTCCCCGGCGTCGAGGAGGGCGCCGCCACGTTTCGCCACGCGTGCATGAGCGCCGAGTTCCGCGCGTTCGCCGCCAACAAGTCGAGCCCCGTCACCGTCTGGCTGCGCGCGCTCGCGCGGCTCGCGCACGAGCAGTGCGGCGGACCCGGCGTCGGTGCGATCGGCATGTGCTTCACCGGCAACTTCGCGCTGACGATGATGCTCGAGCCGGCGATGCTCGCGCCCGTGCTCTCGCAGCCGTCGCTGCCGCTCGACGACCCCGCCGGCCTCGAGATCTCACCCGCGGAGCTCGCCGCCGTGCGCACGCGCCTCGAGCGCGACGAGCTGACCGTGATGGCGTACCGCTTCGAGGGCGACAAGTTCTGCAAGGCGGAGCGGTTCGCGGCCTACTCACAGGCGCTCGGCGAGCGCTTCCTCGCGCGCGTGCTCCCCGACAGCGCCGCTCATCCCGAGCCGCCGCCGTTCTTCAAGGACGTCGTCGCGAGCCCCCACAGCGTCGTCACCGCGCACCTGATCGACGAGGCCGGGCAGCCCACGATCGCCGCGCGCGACGAGATCCTGTCGTTCTTCGCGCAGCGGCTCGGCTCGGCGTGAGGCGAGTTTCGCCTTTTCGTCTCTCACTTCTGCACGATGAATGCCCGGAAAAAATGAGAGCATTGCAGGGTAAATGGGTCTAGATAAATAGATACTGTCAATTTCTAACTCGCCAGGTCCAGATATTATGTGCACAAACAAGTACCGTCATACCATGCGCAGCGAACACAACCACCGGAGCCCGATCGACCAATCGCTCGCGGTGAAACTTCGACACGCGCGAGTCAATCGCGGCGAAACCCAGGAAGACGTCGCGCGTCGCGCCGGGCTCACCGTCGCGGCGTACGCTCGGATCGAGCGCGGCAGTGCCGACCCGAAGTGGACTACGGTCAGGTCGCTCGCCGAGGTTCTCGAAGTCAACCTCGCAAGGCTGGACGCAAGATCGCACTCCAAGGCTGTTTGAGCAGATCAGCCTCCGTCTAGCTGCGCAGCATCAGCCCGTTCCACGATACGGACGCCTTGCGGCGCAAGGCCCTGACCCGACAGCATCACGTCCCGCGGGCTCGCGCCGAGACGTGACAGCAGCTGGCGATCCTTCGCGGAGAGGCCCGCGCGCGCAGTGACGCTTGCACCCGCCGCGATCCCGAAGCTGATGTGGGCAAGCCGCACCTTGACGATGCGCGTCGACACCGTCTGCCGGCCCGCGCGCCGCAGCATCAGACGCTGGCGCACCGTGACGCTCGCTTCGGCGTCGCCGTTGCAAGCGCCGCCTTCGCTGTCGCACGAGAGCACGAACGAGATACCGCCGTCTGCGATGCTCACCGAGCCGGCGCTGACGATACCCGGCAGAACCGGCGCCTGGACGAGGCTCGACGGGAGCGATTCCGAGGCCGGCGGAGAGCTCGCGAGCGCCTGCTCCCATCCCCTTATCCACGAGGCGACCGCGTCCACGCGCGTGAACACGCTTGGGCGCGTGGTCGCGCATCCGTTGTAGGCGTGGCTCGCAACCCCCACCTGCACCATGCCGCCGGGCGCCGACGGCTCCGCCACCAGCAGCGGGCCGCCGCTGTCGCCTTCGCACACGCCCGTCCGTTGTTCGGGCGCCTCGATCGCGCACACCTCGCTGGCCGCGCTGAACGGCGGCGCTTCGCGATCGCACCACGCCGCGCTTTGCGCCGCCGTGTGCGCCCACTGCAGGACTTCTATCGGCGTTTCCTGCGCCGGGAACGTCTTGCCCCACCCCGCCAGCAGCGCCGGCACAGGCCCGCGCGGGCTCGCAGCGAGCGTGACCGCCGGCGCCGTCGTCGCAGTCGACAGCTGCAGCAACGCCACGTCGCCTACCAGCGCATGCCGGTCAAAGCACGAGCATACGATCACCCTCGTCACGTCGGACACCTGCCGTTCCGCTTCCGGCGCCGCCCAATTCACGTTGCCCGTCGTCACCCGGTAGCCGGCGGCTTCGTCGAGGACACCGGTGTGCATGTCCTCCGCGCAATGGGCCGCCGTCAGCACGATGTTCGGCGCGATCACGGTGCCCGAGCACTGCCCCACTTCGCTCCCGCGGAAGTCCAGGACGAACGCCATCCACGGGAACGTCCCCGGCGTCGCCCCCTGGCCGCCGATGACCGCGGCGTGCGCGCGCGTGCGCGCCGCGTGGGACGCTCGCGCGGCGCCGGCGGTCGACGCCAGCAGAAGCGCCGGCGCGAGCGAAGCGACCACAAGCGCGGCCGCGAGCATCGGGCGCCACGTGCACGGACGGCCTCGGCCGCACAACCGCTCGAGCAACCCAGTCACGGAACCCGTATCGGCGCCGGCACCGAGCTGCTGAAACGACGCGCGCGCGTCCGGACGCTCCGACCTCGACTACCCCGGGCGGTCGATCCAGCGCAGCAGAGCAGCTTCAGCCGTCAGCTGGCATTGCGGCGCGGCAGGCCCGTGCGCGCTCCGCGCGACTCGAGCAACGCCGCGGCCAGTGGGCCTGCCGAGCTGACACGGCCGCCCGTGAGCCTGAGCAGATACGGGTCCAACCGCCACGAGACCTTGACGGCCAGCCATGCGCCCACCCTCGTCGAGGAGAGGCGAGCCACAACCAGGTACAGGCGACCCCGTCGCCTGTACGGATCCACGTAGCGCAGCTTGCGAGCGTCAGCCATGAGAGGAGCGGCGTCCCCGCCGTAAGGGCATACGCGCTAGGCGGGCTGGCGCTCGAGGTCTCGCGCCGGAGCGCACAGGCCGCCCAGCATGAGATCTAGGTGACGACGCCAGTTCGCACTGCCGGGCTGGTAGTACATCGTCGCTGTGATCCCACACATCATCATCCCGAAGTCGCCGAAGGTGAAGTCCTCGCGGACGGCGCCGGCGGCGATCGCGCGGGAGATGATCCGGGTGACGACCTCTGCGAGCGCGGCCTTCTGCTGCTCGATCCCCTCCCACTCCAGCGCGTTGGAGCCCATCATCGCGAGCTGAAAGCCCATATCGCCCTCGACCGCCTCAGCGGAGCTGCGCATCATGCTTTCCAGCGCCTCCAGCGGATCCTCGATGTCCTCGGCGAGCCTCGCGATCTCGGCGAACCCCTGGAAGCGCTCGCGCACCATCGCGGTCAGCAGCGCCTCCTTGGTCGGGAAGTGGCGATAGACGGTGCCGATGCCGACGCCGGCGTGCGCGGCGATCTCATCCATCTGCGCCTGCGGGCCCTCGCGGGCGAACAGCTCGCGGCCCGACGCCATGATCCGCTCGCGGTTGCGTTGCGCATCTGCTCGGAGTGCGCGCTGATCGGTGGGCATGACGTTCACAAACGGAATCTTAGCTCCGGATGATGCTATAAACAAGAGGAACCGTACTTCCGCTTCCGCTATATCTCTTGGCACCGACTCCTGAGAGGACCCCCATGACCTCCACGACAACCAGAGTCCGCGGCGCAGCGAGGACGTCCCCGCGCGCGCCGCGCGCGACCGCCGATCTCAGCTCCAAGCGCGGCAAGGACCTAGCGCTCGTGCTGCTGGCGATGACGCAGTTCGTGATCGTGATCGACGCGTCGATCGTCAACGTCGCGCTGCCCTCGATCGGAGCTCACCTGCACTTCTCCCGCGACGACCTCTCGTGGGTGGTGAACGCCTACACGCTCACGTTCGGCGGATTTCTGCTGCTCGGCGGGCGGCTCGCCGACCTGCTCGGACGCAGGCGCATGTTCATGGTTGGCCTCGTCGTGTTCTCGCTCGCCTCGCTCGGCGGCGGCTTGGCGCAATCGGAGGCATGGCTGATCGGCGCACGCGCGATCCAGGGTCTCGGCGCGGCGATCGTCTCCCCCGCGGCGCTTTCGATCATCACGACCACGTTCGCGGAGGGCGCCGAGCGCAATCGCGCGCTCGGCATCTGGGGCGCGGTCGCGGGCGCGGGCGGCGCCGCCGGCGTGCTCTTGGGCGGCATCCTCACGAGCGGGCTGAGCTGGCGCTGGGTGCTGTTCGTAAACGTCCCGATCGCGATCACCGCGGCCACGCTGGCTCCGCGGCTGCTGCTCGAGAGCCACGCCGAAGACGGCACCGAGGGCTTCGACATTCCCGGCGCCGTGACCGTCACAGCGGGCCTCGCGCTGCTCGTCTACGCGGTGGTCGACGCCGTCAACGTCGGCTGGGGCTCGACCGGCACGCTGCTGAGGCTCGCCGGCTCGTTCCTGCTGCTCGCGGCGTTCGTCGCGATCGAGCGCCGCCAGCGCCACCCGCTGCTGCCGTTCTCGATCTTCCGCCTGCGCACGCTCCGGGGAGCGGACATCGTCGGCCTGCTGATCGGCATGTCGCTGTTCTCGATGTTCTTCTTCATCTCGCTCTACCTGCAGGACGTGCTGCACTTCTCCGCGATCAAAGCCGGCCTCTCCTACCTGCCGCTCGCGGTCGGCATCATCATCTCGGCCGGCGTCGGCTCGCAGCTCGTGACGCGCATCGGCTTCAAGCCCGTGCTGATCGGCGGCCTCGTGCTGATCGCCGGCGGCCTCGTGTGGTTCTCACGCGTCCCGGCGCCCGGCGGCTCCTTCAGCGCCGACGTGCTCGGCCCGTCGCTGCTCGCCGCCTTCGGCCTCGGGTTCTCGTTCGTCTCGGTGACGATCGGAGCGGTGACAGGGACAAAGCCGCACGAGGCGGGCCTCGCCTCGGGGCTGATCAACACCTCCCAGCAGGTCGGCGGCGCGCTCGGGCTCGCGATCCTCGCCACGGTCGCCAACAGCCGCACCCAGAGCCTGCTGAGCGCCGGCGTGCACAACTCGTCCGTCGCGCTCACAAAAGGGTTCGACCGCGCGTTCCTCGTCGGCGCTGGCTTTGCGATCGTCGGCGCGATCCTCGCGTCCGTGCTGATCTCCTCGCGCGACAGCCGCGAGCAGGCGGCGGCTGCGCGCAGCGGGGAGCTCGACGCGGTCGCCGTATGACCCACGGCGCGCCCAATCGGCGCGCCGTGCCCTGCAACGCTCACGCGATGGCGTTCAGCTCCGCCAGGTCCTCCTCGGACAGGGTCAGCATCGCTCCCGCCACGTTCTCACGCAGATGCGCAACCGATGAGGTGCCTGGGATCAGCAGGATGTTCGGCGAGCGCTGCAACAGCCACGCCAGCGCGACCGCCATCGGCGTGTGCTCGAGACGGGCGGCGACCGCGTCCAATTTTCCGGACTGCAGCGGGGTGAAGCCGCCGAGCGGGAAGTAGGGCACGTAGGCGACGCCCTGCGCGGCGAGCGAGTCGATCAGCTCGTCGTCGCCGCGTTTGGCGATGTTGTAGAGGTTCTGCACGCACACGACCGGCGCGATCGACTGTGCTTCGGCGATCTGCTCGGCGGAGACAGTGCTGACGCCGAGATGCTTGATCAGGCCTTCCTCCTGCAGCTGCGCGAGTGCGGTGAACGGCTCGGCGATCGATCCCGGCACGGGACTGTCGAAGCCCCCGACGCGCAGGTTGACGACGTCGAGCACATCGAGGCCGAGTCGGCTCAGGTTGTCGTGCACAGCCTGGCGCAGCTGCTCGGGGCTTCGCGCGTGAGGCCAGCCGCCCTCAGCGTCCCGCAGGGCGCCGACCTTGGTCACGATGTGCAGCTCCGGCGGGTAGGGGTGCAGGGCTTCCTTGATGATCTCGTTCGTTACGAACGGGCCGTAGTAGTCGCTCGTGTCGATGTGGGTGATGCCCAGCTCCAGCGCCTCGCGCAGCACGGCCACGGCAGCGTCACGGTCCCGCGGCGGCCCGAAGACGCCGGGCCCGGCGAGCTGCATCGCGCCGTAGCCGATACGGGTCACGGTCAGATCGTCGGCCATCGTGAAGGTCCCGCCGAGATGCGTCTTTGCTGTCATCAGAGATTTCCTCTCTTCGATATCGCAAGGTCCACGAGCGTCCCGGCCGCGTCGGCCGACCCGCCCCGGGTGTTGAGCACATCATGCAACGCCCGCGTCGCACCACCGGGGGCCCCTCCCATAACGGCGGCTCGTCCGACACGACAAATGCAGCCGTCGCGTCGGCTCAGCGGTCGAGCGAGACGATCAGCGACTTGGGGTAGGGGCCTTCTCGCTGCAGTTGACCGTCCTCGCCGGGTGCGTGCGCGAGCTGCGCCCGGCGCAGCAACGGCTTGGCGATCAGCGGGATCTGCATCGCGTTGACGAAGCGTCCGAAGCAGTGGTGAAGCCCCGCCCCGAAATGCAGGTAGTCGCGGGCCGGGCGCCCGACGCGGAAGCCGTCGGGATCGTCGATCACGTCGCCGTCGAGCATCGCCGACTCGGTCGCCGCGAGCGTCAGCGTGCCCGCGGGGATCAGCTTGGCGTGATGGGTGTCCGCGGCCACGAGCGCGTCGGTGCGCGTGCGCCGCAGCACACCGGCCGCGAACGGCGCGAGGCGCATCGCCTCCCACATGTGCGCGCGAACGGCGTCGTCGTCGTCGCGGCGCGCCGCCTGTTGCGCGCCTGCGAGCGCATCGGGCCGCTCGAGCAGCGCGTTCAGCGCGAACGGCACGGCGGTCGCGACCGTGGGGATGAAGCCGACGACCATGCCGATCAGGTTCGTGGCGATCTGCTCGTCGCTGAGCGCGGTGGCCGGGTCCGCTTGCATCGCCAGCAGGCGGCCGATCACGTCCTCGCCCCACTCGCCGCCGGCGCCGCGCTTGCGCTCGGCGACCGCGCCTTCCAGGTACGGGCGCAGCTGCGCCGCCGCGCGCTCGGCCGACGCGTGAATCTGAGCGTTGTCGGTGACGTTGAAGAAGATGTCGTCGAACATCGGCATCGTCCACGCGATCAGCGATTGCACGTCCGCGTCCGGCGTGCCGAACCAGCGCACGAACAGTCGCGCGGAGATCTCCTTGGCAAGCTCCACCACGTCGAGCAGCCCGTCGCGCGCGGCGGCGTCGGCGACGAGTTGCTCGGTGAGCTGCGTCAGGAAGCCGCCCAGCACGGGGACGTCCGAGCGCGGCGCCGCGAGCCGCATGATCGAGACTTCGCGTTCGTAGCGCAGCGAGTCGTCGAGGCCGAGGATGAACTCGCCGGCGAGCGCGCGCATCTTCACGCCGTAGGGGTCCACGCCGAACGCGTCCTCATCGCCCAGCACCGCGAGCACGTCCGCGTAGCGGGTGACGATCGCGATGTCGTGGATCACGAGCACCGGCGCGAGCGTGCGCAGCAGCGCGTACAGCGGCTGCGGGTGATCGGTCAGGTGCTGCCGGAGCTCGCGCTTGCCTTCGTGTACGAAGCGCTCCACGTCGGCGCCGAGGCGTCTGCCGAGATCCTCCAGCTCGGCGAGGGCGCTCACGCGTGGACGTCCGCCCCGCCGGCCAGGAAGCGCAACGCGGTGAGCCCTGGCACGAACAGGTACTCGCCGCCGCGGGTGTTCACGAACGCGGGCTGCGGGGCGAGCATGAACGGCGGCGATCCCTGCACGGTCATCTTGTCGGTCGTGCCGGAGTCGCCCAGCAGGTAGTCCTTGTCGTGACCCAGGTGGAAGGCGTTGCCGTCGTTGATCCACTGCGTCTGAATGCCCTCGAACTGCCGTGAGATACTGGCGTTGAAGCACACGAACACGAGTCCGCGCTCCTCGCCCTCGCCGCGCTCGCCACCCTCAGAG
>Ga0182015_10006269_pt1 | contig 12010 bp, 11 predicted proteins | sample 712P3MmetaG_FD_120478 | JGI IMG/M metagenome (GOLD analysis project Ga0182015, IMG submission 120478) | Permafrost microbial communities from Stordalen Mire, Sweden - 712P3M metaG | ecosystem: Environmental > Terrestrial > Soil > Wetlands > Permafrost | place: Sweden: Stordalen | collected...
CAGAACCTGCCGTGTTGCCGATTACACCACCCCCGAATGGGCGGCGTCATCGTAACAGGTGCGGCCCGGTAGCTTCCTTGCGGTAGCGGAGGGACCACCTCGCCAGGTGCCGGGCAACCGCCCCCTACTGGTCCGCCGGCACCGCCTGCGAGACAGCCAGCCGGCCGATGGCGGCGTCGAGCCGTTCGAGGCTACGGGCACGCCCGAGTACCTCGAGCGACTCGAACAAAGGGAGACCGACGCTTCGCCCGAGAGCTGCGACTCGGATCGGTGCCTGCACTTTGCCCAGCTTGCGTCCCCGCTTCTCGCCCAGCTCTGAGATCTCGCCCCTAAGCGACTCGGCCTCGAACTCGCTGTGCTCCAGCCGCTCGCGGGCCTCGGCAAGGATCGCGGCCGCGTCGGTGTCCTTGGCGATCGCCTTTTGGAACGACTCGTCCTCTATCGCAAAATCGGGCGCGAACAGGAACTCGACGAGGGCCGCCGCCTCCGACAACGTCGCCGCTCGCTCTTGGACCAAGGGGGCGAGCCGAGCGAACGCAGGCGAAGCGAAGTCTGCTGCGACCGCGTCCAAGGCATCTTCTGCCGCCCAGCGACGGCACCGCTCGATGAACTCGCCGACGGCCAGCGCGCGCAGGTACACCCCGTTGAAGTGCAGCAGCTTCTGCTGGTCAAAAAAGGCCGGCGAATGGTTGACCTCGGCGATGTCGAACTCGGACACGAGCTCGTCGAGGGTGAAGAACTCGCGCCCGTCGCCGGGGCTCCAGCCGAGCAGGGCCAGGTAGTTCACCATCGCCTCCGGCAAAAAGCCCTGCGCGCGGTAGTCCTCGATGGCGACGCGGTCGCGTCGTTTGGAGATCTTCTGGCGCTTCTCGTTGACGAGCACGGGAAGATGCGCATAGGCCGGGAGGGGAAAATCGTCGGCACCCAGTGCCTCCCACAACAGCACCGCTTTGGGGGTCGTGGGAAGGTGCTCTTCGGCTCGGATGACGTGGCTGATGCGCATCTCCCGGTCGTCGACGACACCGGCGAGGACGAACAGCGGGTTGCCGTTCGACTTGGCCACGACGAAGTCCTCGATCGTGACGTTCCCGAATCGCACCTCGCCGCGGACCATGTCGTCCACAACGGTCACACCCTCGCGGGGCACCTTGAAGCGCAGGGCGCGACCGATCTGGCGCTCGAGGCCTCGGTCCCGGCAATAGCCGTCGTAGCCCGGCGTGGCGTTGGTCTTCGTCCGTTCGAGCACCATCTCGCGGGTGCATTCGCAGGAGTAGAGGTAGCCGTTGGACCACAGATGGTCGAGGGCGGCCTGGTAGTGCTCCATGCGAAGCGACTGCCGGTAGGGGCCCTCGTCCCAGTCGATGCCGAGCCAGGCGAGAGCCGATCCGATCCCCCCCACCCACTCCTCCTTGTTTCGCTCGGAGTCGGTGTCCTCGATCCGCAGGATGAAGACGCCCTGGTGGCGTCGCGCGAAGCACCAGTTGTAGAGCGCCGTGCGCGCCCCTCCAACGTGGAAGTACCCGGTCGGGGAAGGGGCGATGCGGACGCGGACCGGCCGCGCCTTTGTCTCAAGCACGCCCGGGTCGCTCGTCATCTGAGGCGAGGCTACCCGCCGCGCAGGCCATCCGGCTCAGTCCTCGATGACCGAGATCGCCTGCTTGGGGCACGACGCGACCGCTAGTAACAGCCTCTCGCGCTGCTCGTTCGGGGGATGTTCGGTCAGCAGATAGAGAAAGTTGTCGTCCCGGACATCGAAGACCTCGGGCAGGATGCCCATGCACAGGGCGTTCGACTCGCACAGGTCATAGTCGACATGGACGCGCATCGTGGCCTCCTCAGGACCTGAAACGGCGATACCGGCGCCGCTGGTACTCGTTTGGAAGCGGGACCCGTTCCAAGGGCGCCACCGTAGCCCGCAAGCCTCACGGCTTCCGGATCGATCAGATCCTCGGGACCTCTTGCCAGCGACCGAAGACCGACGCCAGAGCTCCCATGATCTCCCCCACGGTGGCGTAGGCACGCACGGCCTCGCCGATGGCGTCCATGAGGTTGCGCGCCGAGTCGCGGGCGTCCTCGCGAACCGAGGCCAAGGCGAGCTCCACGGCGTCGGCTGAACGCGACTGGCGCACATCTAAAAGTCGCTTGAGCTGGATCTCCTCAACCTCCTGGCCGACGCGCAGCGTCGGCGGCGGGTCCTCTTCGTTGCCCTGCTGATAGGCGTTCACCCCGACGACGACGCGCCGCCCCGTGCTCACCTTGCGCTCGAAGACATAGGCGGCCTCGGCGATCTCATCTTGGAAATAGCCCTCGTCGATGCCGCGGTAGACGCCCTCGAGGATCGAACCCTCGCCCAAGGACTCGAGATGGGAGAAGATCGTCTCGGCTTTGCGCTCGAGCTCGTCGGTCAGCTCCTCGACGAACCAGGAGCCGCCGAGCGGGTCGGCGACGTTGGCCACCCCGGTCTCTTGCGCGATCACCTGTTGGGTGCGCAACGCGATCCGCGCCGCGCGTTCGGTCGGCAGCGCGAGGACCTCGTCCATCGAGTTGGTGTGGAGGCTCTGGGTCCCTCCGAGCACTCCCGCGAGGGCCTCGATAGCGGTTCTGACGATATTGACCTCGGGCTGCTGGGCAGTGAGCGAGACTCCGGCAGTCTGGGTGTGGAAGCGCAGTTGGGTCGATCGCTCCGAGCGGGCCCCATAGCGCTCGCGCATCCAACGGGCCCATATCCGCCGTGCCGCCCGGTACTTGGCGATCTCCTCGAAGAAATCTATATGGGCGTTGAAAAAGAAGCTGAGGCCGGGGGCGAACTCGTCGACCTTTTGCCGCGCCGCCAGGGCGGCTTCGACGTAGGCGAAGCCGTTCGCGAGCGTGAAGGCCAGCTCTTGGGCCGCTGTCGAGCCGGCCTCCCGGATGTGATAGCCGGAGACCGATATCGGGTGGAACTTGGGCATCTCAGACGAGCAGTAGCGGATCATGTCCGTGACGATCCGCATCGAGGGCCGGGGCGGAAACACATACTCCTTTTGCGCCTGATACTCCTTCAAGATGTCGTTCTGGATCGTCCCGCCGAGCGCCCGGCTCGAGACGCCCGCATCGGCTGCCGCGGCCACGTACATGGCAAGCAGGATCGCGGCCGGTGAGTTGATCGTCATCGAGGTGGTGACCGCGCCGAGGTCGATCCCTTGGAACAGATCCCTCGCGTCGGCGAGGCTGTCCACCGCCACGCCGCAACGGCCCACCTCGCCCTCGGCCAAGGGGTCGTCGGAGTCCCGGCCCATCAAGGTGGGCAAGTCGAAGGCCACAGACAGGCCGTCACCGCCGGAGCGGAGCAGCTCTTTGAAGCGGAGGTTGGTGTCGACCGCCGTCCCGAAGCCGGCGAACATGCGCATCGTCCAGAGCTTTGACCGGTACATGGACGCGTACGGGCCGCGCGTGTAGGGATAAAGGCCCGGCACGGGCGAGCCGGGTGGACCGTAGACGGGCTCGAGCGGCAGTCCCGACATCGTCTCGAAGTCGACCTCGCGAAGCGGGACGGACTCGTACTTCTCTCGCCAGGCGGCCGCCTCGTCACTCCCCTCCACGACCACCCAGTCTACGGCGCCGCCCGCGCCCGCCACGGCGCTCAGTGACCGGCCGGCTCGGCCTGTGTCTCCAGCCAGCGCTGCAGACCGGCGGCGTTGGAGTGGACTCCGCCGAGCGCCTCGGCCGCCCGCCGCGCCTCGTCGTCGAGACCCGAGGTCTCTTGGGAAAAGTGCCGTCCGAGAGCCTCGGCAATGTCCTCACCGGACCGCCAGGCCCGCTCGGCCACCTCGGCCCACGCCCGCAAGGTCGCCTCCGCCTCCTCGAGCAGGACCTTGGGGTCGACCGGGACAAGACCGTAGTGGGCGAGGGCTATGCCGCTCGGCCGGGCGGCGGCGAACTTGCCGAGCGAGATCAAGGCCGCGTCGAGGTCGAAGTCCGGCGGAGGCGTCGCCGGGCGCAGCACGCCGCCGCCAGGCAGCCGCACGCCGACGGCGTCGCCCGCAAAGAGCAAGCCGCTCGAAGAGTCCACCAGGCCGAGATGATGCTTGGCATGACCGGGCGAGTCGATCGCCCGCAGGGACCTGCCGCCGCCGATGTCGATCTGCTCGTCGTCCGCGAGGACGTGCACCCGTTCGGCCGGCGTCGGGTCGAGACGTCCGAAGAGCGAGTCCAGCAGCGGGCCGTAAACCATCGCCGCAGACCGCAAGAGCCGGGTCGGGTCGACAAGATGACGGGCCCCCTTTTCGTGCACGTACACCTTCGCCTGCGGGAAGGCACGGGCCACGTCGCCGACCCCGCCGGCATGGTCGAGGTGGATGTGGGTGACAGCGACGCCGGCGAGGTCGCCGGCCGAAAGGCCGATCTCGGCAAGAGACCCCAGCAAGACCTCGATCGAGCTCTGGCTGCCGGTCTCGACGAGGACGGGCATGGGGCCCTCGATCAGGTAGCCGGCGGTGACCCGGTGCCAGCCCCCAAGCAGGGTGTCGATCTCGATGACGCCTGGAGCAAGAATGGTGAAGGGCATGTGTGGATGGGGTCGCTTTCGGGTGTCTGCCGGACTCCGGCAGGCAATTTTAGGCGCGCCCGGTCCAGGTGCTAGACCGATTCTCTATGAGATTGGGAATACCAAGCGAGACCACGCCCGGGGAGCGCCGGGTTGCGCTCGTGCCGAGCGTCGTCCCAAGGATCGCGGCTCTTGGCGCGGAGGTCGCGATGCAAACCGGGGCGGGTATGGCCTCGCTGTTCGCCGACGAGGCTTACACCGCAGGCGGCGTCACCTTGCTCGACCGCCCGACGCTGTTCGGGACATCGGGCTTCATCTGCAAGGTGCAGCCCCCGAGCCTCGAGGAGGTCGCCCTCATGAGCGAGGGCACCGGTGTCGTGAGCTACCTTCAGCCGGCAGCTGACCTCGACTTGATCAGGGCATTCGTCGACCGACGGATCACGGCTTTCAGCCTGGACCTGCTGCCGCGCATCACCCGGTCGCAGTCGATGGACGTGCTCTCGTCCCAGGCACTCGTCTCCGGCTACCGAGCCGTGCTGCTCGCGGCCGAGCAGCTGCCGAAGTTCTTCCCTCTCTACATGACCGCGGCCGGCACGGTTCCCCCGGCCAAGGTGCTTGTGCTCGGCGCCGGCGTGGCCGGCCTGCAGGCGATAGCGACCGCGCGACGGCTGGGGGCGATGGTGCGCGCTTACGACGTGCGGACCGCTGCTCGCACCGAGGTGAAAAGCCTCGGGGCCGCTTTCGTCGAGCTCGAGCTCGAGGCTCAAGAAGGCGAGGGTGGCTACGCCCGGGAACAGTCCGAGGACTTCTTGCGCCGCCAGCGCGAGCTCATCGGCAAGGAGGTCGCCGCGGCTGACGTCGTGATCACCACCGCCGCCATCCCCGGACGCAAGGCGCCGGTGCTCGTCACCGAGGAGATGGTCGCCAACATGGCTCTAGGCAGCGTCATCGTCGACCTGGCGGCCGAGAGCGGCGGCAACTGCGAGCTCAGCCGGCCAGGAGAGACCGTCGAGGTCGGTGGGGTGGCGATCATCGGAGCGAAGAACCTCCCGAGCTCCATGCCGCTGCACGCCAGCTTCCTCTACTCAAGGAACATCGCCGAGTTCGTCGGGCTCGTGGTCAAAGAGGGGAGCTTCGCCCCCAACTTCGACGACGAGATCATCATCGGCACCTGCGTCACCCATAACGGTGAGGTCCGCCACGGGCCCACCCGCGAACTGCTCGAAGGAGGGACGCAATGAACGGCGGGGACATCCTCTCGCTGATCACCGTTTTCGTGCTCGCGGCATTCGTGGGCTTCGAGGTGATCGCCAAGGTCCCGAGCACGCTGCACACGCCGCTGATGTCGGGCACCAACGCCATCCACGGCGTCGTGCTCGTCGGCGCCATGCTCGTCCTAGGGACAGCGAGCGGCGCCACCCAGATGACGCTCGGTTTCGTCGCCGTCGTGCTGGCCACCTTGAACGTTGTCGGAGGCTTCGTCGTCACCGACCGCATGCTCGAGATGTTCAAGGTCAAGCGGCCACCCAAGCCGCCGGCTGACTCGGCCGGTGCAGTCGCCTCCAGCACTGAAGGGGGCGCGAAGTGAGCCTCGGGACAGGCATCCGCCTGGCAGACCTCATCGCAGCCATCTGCTTCGTCCTGGCCCTCAAGGGCCTGACCTCGCCCAAGACCGCCCGCTACGGCAACCTCCTGGGCGCCGGTGGCATGACCCTCGCCATCGCGATCACCTTTGCCACAAACGGCCTGACGCACTTCCTCCTCATCGCCGCCGCCATGGTCATCGGGGCCGTGGTGGCAGTGCCTGCGGCCCGCCTCGTCAAGATGACGGCGATGCCGCAGATGGTGGCGGCGTTCAACGGCGTCGGTGGTGGCGCGGCGGCCCTCATCGCCCTCGCAACCTTCCTCAGGGCCCCGGCGGGCTCGCTTGCCATCTACCAGGTGATCGAGGTCCTGCTCGGTGTGATCATCGGTTCCATCTCCTTCTCCGGAAGCTGCATAGCCTTCGCGAAGCTGCAGGAGCTGATGACCGGCCGTCCGATCACCTACCCCGGCCAGCAGGTGTGGAACGGCATCGTGGCCGTCGCCATCTTCGGGCTCGGCATCGCCCTTTGCGCGACGACTGCCAACTGGCTCGTGGCGGTCGTCCTCGCCCTCGCCCTCGTGTTCGGAATCGCCTTCGTCCTGCCGATCGGCGGGGCCGACGTCCCGGTCTTGATCTCACTGTTGAACAGCTTCACCGGCCTCGCCGTCGCGGCCAGCGGCTTCGTCCTGCACTCTGTCGTCCTCGTCGTCGCCGGCACGCTCGTCGGCGCCTCGGGCACGCTCTTGACCCATATGATGAGCCGAGCGATGGGGCGGTCGCTCCCGAACATCTTGTTCAGCGCCTTCGGCTCTGTGATCACCGCCGCCGGCGGGGCAGAGGGAGACACGACCCGCAGCGTCCGCTCCGCGAGCGCCGAGGACGTCGCCATCCTTCTCTCCTACGCGAACAAGGTGATCGTCGTGCCCGGCTACGGCCTCGCGGTCGCCCAGGCCCAGCACACGATCAGGGAGCTGGCAGACCTGCTCGAGGCGCGCGGGATCGAGGTCATCTATGCCATCCACCCCGTCGCGGGACGCATGCCCGGCCACATGAACGTGCTCCTCGCCGAGGCAAACGTTCCCTACGAACAGCTGAAAGAGATGGACGAGGCGAACCCGGAGTTCCAGTCCGCGGATGTGGCCCTCGTCGTCGGCGCGAACGACGTCGTCAACCCTGCGGCGAAGAACGACCCGTCGAGCCCGATCTACGGCATGCCCATCCTTGCGGTCGACGAGGCCCGCAACATCGTGTTCATGAAGCGCTCGATGCGGCCGGGCTTTGCCGGCATCGACAACGAGCTCTTGTTCGACCCGAAGACTACCTTGCTGTTCGGAGACGCCAAGGACTCGCTGACAAAGGTCGTCGCGGCCGTCAAGGCGATGTGACCGCCGAGCCCACCCGTTATCGTCAAAGTTTCTGCTGTGCCCACTCTCAGGGTCATAGTCGCTTCGACCCGCCGAGGTAGGGTCGGGCTTCCCGTCGCGGAAAGGTTCATCGGGCACGCCGGGGGGCAGGAGACCTTCGAGGTCGAAGTCGTCGACCTCGCCGAGCTCAACTTGCCCCTGCTCAACGAGCCCGACCACCCGCCCTGCGCCGGTACACCCAGGCGCACACGCTCGCCCGGAGCGCTCTTGTCGAAGCGGCTGACGCGTTCGTCTTCGTGACCCCCGAGTACAACTACGGCTACCCGGCCTCCTCAAGACAGCCATCGACTACTCCACCAAGAGTGGCTCCACAAGCCGGTCGGTTTCGTCTTCTACGGCGGCGTGGCGGCGGGCGCCCGGGCGGTTCAACAGCTGAAGCAGGTCGTGACCGCGCTCAGCATGATGCCGGTCGACGAAGCCGTCGCCCTCCCCTTTTTCACCCAGTTCATCGTCGACGGGCGCGTCGAGCCCAACGAGGTAATGGTGCAAGCCGCCGTGGCGATGCTCGACAGCTGGCCAGGATGGAGTCGGCCACGCGCGTGTTGCGGCCCAGCTCTAGCGAATCCCGGTCGCCGGCCACCGCCCCGGCGGCGGTGGGCGCGAGCGGTTCCCCCCTGCTCAAATAGGGCTGTGACAGCTGGCGGGGATCGCGAAAGGCGCCAGGAGGCACGCGAGCTCTCGAGGGCACACGCGGTCTCTGAGACGCTCGTTCGGGCCGCCCGTGCCCAAGGTGTCACAGATCCGCGGGTGCTCGAGGCGCTCTTCTCGGTCCCCCGGGCCTCGTTCTTACCGGCGACGATGCAAGCCGAGGCCGGCGACGACTGCGCCATCCCGATCGGCTACGCCCAGACGACCTCGCAGCCCTCGCTCATCGCCCTCATGCTCGAGGCGCTCGAGCTCACACCCGACGACACCGTCCTTGAGATCGGGACCGGCCTCGGCTACCAGGCCGCCGTGCTGGCGCGCCTCGCCCGGCACGTGTTCAGCGTGGAGCGCATGGCCGAGCTTGCCGAGGCGGCGCGCGCGAACCTGCGCAAGGAGAACGCCGGCAACGTGGAGGTCGTCACCGGCGACGGCACGCTCGGGCTCCCAGGCGCGGGGCCTTTCGGCGCCATCGTGGTCGCGGCGGCCTTTGTGAGCGTCCCAGAACCGCTCTCAGCCCAGCTCGCCCCGGGGGGCCGCCTCGTGATGCCGCTCGGCAACGGCGGGGGCGAGCTCGTCAAGGTCTTCGAAAAGCGCGGGAGCGAGCTGGCCGAGGTGCGCGTCCTGTGCGGAGCCCGTTTCGTGCCGCTAGTGGGCGTGAACGGGTTCGCGGGCCCCTAGCGCCCTAGCGGCCCGCCTCGTCGGCGACGCGGGCGAAAACGAGCAGTCCCTGGTTGGTCGGTCTCGTCGAGAGGACGACGATCTCGACATCGGACTGCCCGACGAGCTCTTCGGCGTCGTTGACGACGACCATGTCGCCCGCGGGCAAAAAGCCGATCGCCTGCTGTGGTTGACGGCCTGCCCGAACGAGGTCGATCTTCAGGTGCTCGCCGGGGACATGATCAGGCGAAAGGTCGTTGGCGAGGCGCCGCAGGTCGAGCACGCGGCCGCCCGCCTCCTCCCGGCGCCGGCTCAGCTCGGCCGAGCAGGTGACGACGCGGGCGTGCAGGCGTTCCGCGAGAACCGCCATCTTCTCTTCGATCGAGTCCGCCGCCGGCACGTCGCTTTGCACGAAGGTGACCCTGACGCCGAGGCCCCTCAGCTCCTCGATGGCTTCGAGGCCTCGCCGCGCCCGGCGCGAGGCCACCGGGTCCGGCCCGTCGGCGAGCGTGGCGAGCTCGTCGGCCACAGGCTCGGGGATGAGCAGTTCAGGGCCGAACACACCGAGCCTGCCCATGACGAGAAAGGAGCGGTCCATGATCGCGGAGGTGTCCACGAGATCGCCACCTTCGGCGAGGTCCTGGCGCTTAAGGCGGCGGGTGACCCCGAGCGCGTCGGCGAGCTGGCGGCCCTTGCTCATGCCGAGCCTCAGCCCGAGCGTGCCGAGAGCCCACGCCACTGCCGCGGCGATTAGAAAGTCGAAGCCCTCGCGCACGAAGACGAACAGCGGGATGCAGATGACCACTCCGACGAGGAAGCTGATGGCGCCGAGAAGCATGCCTGCCAAAAGCTCTGGAGCGGGCACGTCTCGAAGCGAGCGCGTCGCCCGGCCCATGCCGCCGGTCAGCATGCGCCCGACGACTCCGCCGAGCACGTAACCGACCCCGACCCCGATGCCGGCGGCAACGGTGAGGCGCCCGGCAGTCGGATGAGGATGATGATTTCCGACCGCGAGGCCGACAAGGGCGCCGCACACTGCGACGAACAGCCGGAAGACCTCGACGAAGACCATTTAGAAGAGCGTAGGAGCATTCGGCAACCTTGAGCGCACGGAGCCGGTCTCGCCGGATCGGCCGGCCCCACCTGTGCGGCGGGGCCGGGTACGCTCGGCGCGTCATGGCCTCAACGCGGCGCCCCATCGCCGCTCGCCTCGCCGTCGGCGTGCTAGCCACATTGCTCAGCGCGTTGGCCTGCACCGCCTGCGCCAGCTCCGGAGGCGGTTCGGGCACCTCGGAGCAGAACCCGGCCCAGTTGCTGGTCCCATCCGAGCAGGCCGCGGTCGCCAAGGCCGAAGCGGCGGTCGCCGTGCGTCTGCCGACCAAGCCCGGCCAGCCCGCCCCGAGCCTTTCTGCTGGCGCATTTCCCAAGCCACTCGGCTCCCACCAGGTCGTCGGCTTCCTGCCCTACTGGGAGGTCGGCGCCTACACGCCCGATTTCGCGGACCTGACGACCCTCGTCTACTGGTCGCTGACACTGCAAAGCGGAGGGTCCATCGCCCACAGCGGCCAGGGTTGGACCACGCTCGGCAGCAACTCGCTCGCGTTCGACTTAAGCCAGGCGCACGCGGCCGGCGACCGGGTGCTGCTGACCGTCTTCTCCGAGACGCCGTCGGTCATCAATTCGGTCTCGAACCATCCCACAAGTGCCGGCCGGCTTCTGGCCGAGCAGCTGGCGCCAGAGCTCTCCACAGGGGAGTTTGACGGGGTCGACCTCGACATCGAGGGCGACAGCACGCCCGACCGGCCGGGATTCGTGCGCTTCGTGGCGTCGTTCTCAAAAAGCCTGAAGGCGCTCGGCACCAGCTGGTCGATCATGCTCGACACCTACCCGAGCTCGGCCTTTGACGCCTACGGCTTTTTCGATGTCAAGGCTCTCATGCGCTATGTCGACGAGCTGTTCGTCATGGCCTACGACATGCAGTACCCGGGCGTGGCTTCGGCCACAGCTCCGCTCACCAATTCCTCCTTGAACGACGCCATGACCCTCGCTGAGTACGCATCTGTCGTGCCGGCTCGCCGCATCGTCCTCGGCATCCCTCTTTACGGTTACGACTTCCCGTCGACGAGCAGGTTCGACGGCGCCGCGACGAGAGGGACGCCGGTGGCTGTCACCTACTCCGAGATCGTCGCCGCGGGTCGCCCGCCCGAGTGGGACCCGGTGACCGAGACGCCTTTCACCGTTTTCAAGAGGAACGGCAAGTGGCACCAGACCTGGTTCGACGACCCGGTATCGATCGCCTTGAAAGCCGCCCTGGCCTCCCGCTTCGGCTGCGCCGGCGTCGGCGTCTGGGAGCTCGGGATGGCAGGCAACGACGCGTCGGTGTCCGCGGCGTTGCTGGGGGGGAGCCCTCCGGTGAAGCTGTCGCTCGTCAACAAGCGGCCGATCGCGCCCCGCTGAAGACGCTCCCGGGCCGGCTGACCGGTGAGCTCAGATGTCTTCGGTGGCCTCGGCCGTGATGGCAGCGATACGGCGCACGAGGCGGGACTTGCGCCGCGAGGCCTGGTTGGCGTGGATGACGCCCTTGGCGGCGGCCTTGTCGATGCGCTTGACGGCCTGGCGCAGGCGATCGGCCGAGTCCTCGGCGCCCGTCTCGGCAGCTAGAAGAGCGTTCTTGGTCCGCGTCTTCAGCTCTGAGCGGACGGCCTTGTTGGCAAGGCGCCTGCGCTCGTTTTGACGGTTCCGCTTGATCTGACTCTTGATGTTGGCCATTCGTTCCTCGACGCGTACGGGCTACGGCTTGAAGCCTCCGGGTGCGTCGAGGTTACCAGCAACCCGAGACGCCGGCACACCGTGGCCGAGATGGCACGATGGACTACGTGGTCGCTCCTGAGGTCATCCGCAATTTCTCCATAATCAGCCACGTCGACCACGGCAAGTCGACCCTGTCCGACCGGATCTTGGAGCTGACCTATGCAGTCGACCCCCGCGACATGCGGGCGCAGTATCTCGACTCGATGGACCTCGAGCGCGAGCGCGGCATAACCATAAAGGCGCAGAACGTGCGCGTGCACTGGCGCGACCACATCCTCCAGCTGATCGACACCCCCGGGCACGTGGACTTCGGCTACGAGGTTTCGCGAAGCCTCGCCGCCTGTGAGGGCGTCGTGCTCTTGG
>Ga0182015_10006270_pt1 | contig 12009 bp, 10 predicted proteins | sample 712P3MmetaG_FD_120478 | JGI IMG/M metagenome (GOLD analysis project Ga0182015, IMG submission 120478) | Permafrost microbial communities from Stordalen Mire, Sweden - 712P3M metaG | ecosystem: Environmental > Terrestrial > Soil > Wetlands > Permafrost | place: Sweden: Stordalen | collected...
CACCTGCTTTTCGGTGAACAGGTAAACCGGTTCCTTGCGATCGGTGGTCATAAAGATTCGGTTGTCATAATTCGGTTGTCATAATTCGGATGTCACAATAAAGATTAGCAGACGCATGAGATCGAGCAATCGATGCCGCGCCCTCACCGCCACGGCAATTGCACCAACTTTCATGTGACGTCTACCCTTCCCTCCGCGCCCAGATCGGGCTATATTTCCTAGTCGTATTCTGTCGAGGAGACATTGCATGGGAACCCAAACTCGTCCTGAAACCCGCGTCAAGAATTTCGGCGAAAACATCGAGAGCGATCTGGCGCTGGAATTTTTGCGCGTAGTGGAAAACGCCGCCATCGAGTCGGCGCGAACCATGGGCCAGGGCGACCGTCCGCTCAGTGACGAAGTTGCGACCGAGGCCATGCGCCGGACCATGGATACGGTGCCCATGCACGGCACCATCGTGATCGGCGAAGGCGAGCGCGACGACGCCCCAATGCTCTATATCGGCGAGCAAGTCGGGGGCCCCTATCGCGACGGACGCGAGGTGCCGCAAGTCGACATCGCCGTCGATCCGCTCGAAGGCACCAACCTCTGCGCCACGGGCGCCCCGGGCGCCATCACCGTGCTGGCGGCCTCGGAAAAAGGCGGCTTGCTGCACGCTCCCGACTGCTACATGGAAAAAATCGTAGTCGGCCCGTCCTGCAAAAATGCCGTGGACCTTGACGCCCCGGTGTCCGTCAACCTGAAAAACATCGCCCGGCGTTTGCACCGCGGAGTCGAGGACTTGGTGATCATGGTCCTCGACCGGCCGCGGCATGAAAAATTGATCGGCGACATTCGCAAAGCGGGCGCACGCATCAAGCTGATCGGCGACGGCGATCTCTCCGCTGGCATTGCCGCGGCCGTGGTTGGAACCGGAGTGCAGGCCGTGATGGGAACGGGCGGCGCGCCCGAAGGAGTAATTACCGCCGCCGCAATCCGCTGCCTCAACGGCTACATGCAGGGACGCCTGATCGTCGATAAGCCGGAACTGGAAGAGCGTATCGAGAAGATGGGAATCAAAGACAAGAGCAAAATCTACGAGGCGGAAGATCTCGCCCCCGGCAAACAACTGATCTTCGCCGCCACCGGAGTGACCGAAGGCGCGCTCCTGAAAGGCGTCCGTTTCTTCGGCGAAGGCACGCGAACGTCTTCGGTGATCCTGACTCTCAAAACCGGGCGGGTGCGCTTTGTCGAGAGCATCCATTTGGATAAAGGCCCGGATGTAAAAGTCCGCTTCGCCTAGCGCGGTCGCCGTTATTTGTTGCACATAATAAGGGTTACACGTATTATGGGTTCGTGAATATAACCTTTTCCATCGATGAGGACCTGGTCAAGGAAGCCCGCAAGATCGCCATCGAACGTGATACCACCCTCGCAGGACTGATTCGCGCCTACCTGCAAGACCTCGCCGTCGAGCATGCCAAATCCGGCCGCAAACGCCGGGAACTGGAAGCCCTCGAACGAAGTTTTGAGCAACTCCAGATCAGCATTGGAGAGCGCACTTGGAAACGTGAGGATTTGCATGACCGGCCCAGGAATACTCGGCCTAAGAAATGACTGCTCTCGATTTTCTCGATACGAATGTGCTCGTCTACGCCTATGACGGCAGCCATCCTGAAAAACAAAAGGTCGCCCGCGAACTATTGAGAAAGGGAGTAACTCTAAAGCTTGTAATCTCGACGCAAGTCCTCGCCGAGTTCGCCGCCACGCTACTCCACAAGATTTCTGTTCCCGCGAAGGCGGATACCGTTCTGAAAGCCCTGGACGCAATGGCGCCGTTCCGCCTGATCGTTCCGGATGGGGAACTAATTCGCCGCGCCGTCGAGGCCCAGGCGTCCTATGGCATCCATTTCTACGACGGCATGATCGTCGCCGCCGCCGAACGCGCCGGTTGCCAGCGAATCTGGTCTGAGGATTTGAACGCGGGGCAAGTATATTTCGGGGCTACGGTGGAGAACCCGTTTCGGTGAGGCATCCCACTCACCGCAAACAGCGCGACCGCCCGCCAGGCAGCGGCGCGAACGCTGGCGTGGTCGACGCAGACCTGCGGCGTGTCTCGCTACTGACGTCAGTCAACCGGCCGCTGCCGAACGTAAGCATGCCTTAACTGGCTTGCCGCCTCAGCAAGTCAATCCCCTCCTGCTACAATCTCTACCTCCATGATTCAAGGGAACTTCCTGCCCTACAGAAACGTAACCCTTCTGTGCTGTTAAAAGCGGGCCAACGGTGGACAGCCAGTTTCCAGTAATTCAGGCATTTTCGGAGTCCGGTTTTGGAAGAAGCCCAGGTTGTCGGATTGCTGGTCCGTCGCGCCGTCGGGGGCGATGCCGCCGCCTGGGAAGAGATTGTCCAGCGTCATCACCGGCGCATCTATAACGTCTGCTACCGCTTTGCTGGAGACTCCGACAACGCCCAGGACCTCACCCAGGAAGTCTTTATCAAGATGTACCGTACCCTCAGCTCCTACGATTCATCCAAGGGTGCGTTCATGACCTGGGTCACCACCATTACCCGTAACCTGCTGGTCGATCACTTCCGTAAGTCAAAAGGCGATCGCATCACCGATTCGCTCGATTCCGTGCCCTCCGAGCATGAGGACGCCCAGCCTTTGAGCGAGCAGATCGCCGACCGGGGCATCGCTCCCGACGCCGCCGTGCAGAGCCGGGAAACGCGGGAAATGGTCCATTTTGCCCTGCAAAAGCTGTCTCCCGAGCTCCGCGAGGCCGTAATTTTGCGCGACCTGCAGGATATGGATTACCGGGAAATTGCCACGGCTCTGAGGGTTCCCGAGGGGACCGTCAAGTCAAGAATTAACCGCGGACGCGCGGAACTTGCGCGCCTCCTACAACGTACATATAAACAGGTGATCTGATGCTAGACGAAACCAAACCCGGTATGGAATGCGCCGAGTTCGAAGCGCTGCTCACCGATGCCATTGACAATAACAATGCCAATGCCGACGCCGGTCAGCTCAGTCCGGCGCGGCGCCAGAGCTTCGACGCTCACCGGCGCGTCTGCGCCGTTTGCGGCCCGCTGTTTGCCGACGTGCAGGCCGGTCAGCAATGGCTGCGGTCGCTCGAAGCGGTCGAGCCTCCGCCGCTTCTGTTGCACAACATTCTGGCGGCGACCAGCGGGGTCCTCAGCACCCGATTGCCGGCAACGAGGCGCGACGGCCGCACCACTCCGTTTGCCGAGCGGCTGCGCGAACGCTGGGATTCCTTCTTCACTCCCGTCGCCGCCTTTGTACGCCAGCCCCGGTTTGCCATGTCATTCGGAATGATCTTCTTCTCATTCTCGCTGGCGCTGAACGTGGCCGGCGTTAAGCCGAAAGACGTGGCGAAAGTTGACCTGCGGCCCTCGGCATTGCGGCACGCTTACAACGACGCCCAAATCAAAGTCGTGCAGTACTACGACAATATCCGCTTCGTGTACGAAATCGAATCCAAGCTGCGGGAACTGAAGCGGGCCAACACTCCCGCCGAACCCGGACCCGCGCCACAAAAAGAAAATCCTAAGAACAACACCAGTGGACAACCAGAACAAAGACAGGACCGTAACTACTCCCAGGAATACAACCAGCCGGTACTAGCCGCGCTGCGGGGTGGGGTGGGGAATGCTTCACCTGCCGTGACGGCGACCACAAATCGGAGGTTCGTATGAACTGCGCCAATCATGCTGATGCGTCAGCAGTGGCCTATTGCCGCACCTGCGGGAAGGCACTGTGCGCGAACTGTACTCGTCCCGTGCGGGGCGTGATCTATTGCGAAGACTGTCTGGGAGCCAAGATGGAAGGCGCTTCTCCGGCGGCAACGACTCCTCCACCCACGGGCTATCAGCAATTCATGGAACAGGGCTTGGGTGTGAAAGTTCCTCCGGGTCCCACTTCTGGCCCCAACCCAACCGTCGCTGGAATTCTCGCCGGATTCTTCCCCTTCGGCGTCGGCGCCGTCTACACCGGCCAATATGCCAAGGGACTAGCTCACCTGGCGGTTTTCGTTTTGCTGGTCGCCGGCTGCAACGCAGCCGACACCGACCACTCCTCTGCTTTGGGAGTTCTTTGCGGACTGGGACTGGCTTTCTTTTATGTTTACCAGATCATCGATTCAGTGCGCTCGGCAAAAGCCATTCAGATGGCTCAACCGGTGCCCGATCCTTTCGGCCTGGCGGCCACATTTGGCGGAGCAGGAACGAAAGTTGAAACCAGCAAAGTTCCCATGGGCGCGATCGTACTCATTCTGATCGGCGTGCTCTTTCTGCTCCATACCTTGGGCCTTTCTGAGTTCGGCATCGATCGCTTCTGGCCCCTGATCTTGATCTTTGGCGGTGCCTGGATGTTCGCCCGCAACTGGGGCTTGGCTGGCGCTGCCTGTGGCTGCCAATGCGCGCGTTGTCGCACCCGGCGGATCATGGGACCGTCGATCGTCTTTACCGTTGGCGTCCTGTTTCTGCTGGAGAACTTGCACCTGGAAGGCCTCAGCTTCGGCCATACCTGGCCCATCCTTCTGCTGGTCATCGGCGGCGTGAAACTGCTCCAGGGCAGCGCTTCGATCGAAGGACACAATTCGACTCTTGCGGCAAACTCCGGTCCCTCGGGAGGTCCGATTCCTCCAATTCCGCCCGAGCCACCCGTTCCACCAGCTCCACCAGTTCCGCCCACCAGTGAGGTGAACCGTGGCTAGCCCCAACGTTCCTCCGCCCATCATGCCTCCTCCGCGTCCGCACCGGTCCATCGCCGGCCCGGTCATCCTGATCCTGATGGGAGTTGTCTTCCTCCTCGGGACCATGGGGATCCTCGAGATCCACCACATCGGCTGGCTCTTCGCCCGCTTCTGGCCCGCGCTTCTGATTCTGTGGGGAGTGCTCCGGCTGATCGAATACGAGCAGGCCAAGCGCTACGGCCAGCCCGCGCGCGGCATTGGCGTTGGCGGCATTTTCCTGATTTTCTTTATCGTCATCTTCGGCCTCATTGCCACGCAGGCATCGCGTGTGGACTGGAAAAGCATTGGCGAGCACGTGCAGTTGGGCGACGATGAAGACTTCAATGACATCTTTGGTGGGTCCACATTCAATTACAACGGCGACCTCAGCCACGATTGGCCAAGCGGCGCCGATGCTTCGCATCCCGCCAGCCTGCACATCAACGACGATCACGGAGCCATCACCGTCAACGTGGCCGACGACAACCAGCTGAAAGTCTCTTGGCGCAAGAAAGTTCGCGCTGAACATCAATCCGACGCCGACACTTATAACAACAAGACCGCTCCCACGATTACCGTCGAGGACAAAGTCCTCACTCTCAACGCCAACACTCAGGCCGCCGGCGACCACAGCGTGGCGCTGGACATGGATGTTTACGTACCCCGTAACTCCGACCTGGTCATCATCTCCCGTCGCGGCGGCGTCACTATCAATGGCATGAACGGATCGGTTGACGTCACCAATCACAATGGCGACGTCAGCCTCAACGATCACACCGGAAACGCCGTTTTGAATCTGGAATCAAGCTCCGCCCACGCCCAGCATGTCAAGGGCGATATCTCCATTAACGGCCGCGCCAATGAAGTTTCCCTCGAAGATGTCGACGGCGCTGTGCATTTGAACGGCGAATTTCAGGAGACCACGCGCTTGGTCCGCGTCAGCAAGACCGTCAGCTTCCATTCTTCGCGCACCGACATGGAATTCTCGCGCCTCGATGGCCGCCTCGATCTCGACTCGAGCGATTTGCGCGCCGATTCCCTTATCGGACCCATGCACCTCACCACGCGCTCCAAAGACATTTCGCTGGAAGCCTTATCTGGCGATTTGCGTCTCGAAGACACCAACGGCAGTGTCGAAGTCGGATTGAACAAGCCGGGAAATGTGCAGATCGATAATCGCAAAGGCGATGTGCAGGTCACGATTCCACCGAATACAGCGGTCAAAATCGAGGCACGCACCCACCAGGGCGATATCGAGAGCGACTTCGAAGAAATCAAAGTCGAGAGCAAAGACAATCAGGCGACTGCCAGCGGTTCGATCGGATCGAACGGCCCGCGCCTGGCCATCAACGCCGACAAGGGAGCGATCGAGATCCGCAAAGGATCGGCCGTAGTAGCAGCGCCGCCCGCGCCACCGATTCCGCCCGCCGTCCCCGGCAAGCCCGGCAAGCCGGCAAAAGCGCTCCCCGCTCCGAAGGCGAAGCCGGTGGAAAGCGAAAACTAAGACAGCGAAAACTAGAAGCAGGCTCTAGCTTCTGGCCAATAGATCGAAGGGCTAGAAGCTAGAGTCTTCTGGTCGCCGTTCTAATCATTGTCCGGAGGAACCGGCGCGTTCGCGTCCTCGACTTTCGGTTTCGCCATGTCGAGGAAGTAATTAATGTCCTCCACCGCCGGAATCGTAGCCCCATACGGCTGCGCCGTGTCGGTGAAGAACTCCCGCAAATCATTCGTTGATCGCGCATCCGCAAAACCCAGCAGGTGTTCGTTCGCCGGGCCAAAGAAAATGCCCTGGATCATATTCAGGACGCTGCCGAAGTCCTCCGGCTGCACCGTGCTCACCAACCCCGGCGTGGTGTATGCCGAAATCACAATCAACGGCACACGGAAGCCGTAATTGTAGTTGCTGTAAGGTGGCGGGAGTTTCCACGGCGCCTCGTGGTCGTACCATCCTCCCCAATCGTCCCAGGTGAGAACGATCGCCGTGTTGTCCCAGTATCCGCAGGTGTTATTGAACCCTCCGATGGCGTTCACGATCGCATCCACATACGACGGGCCCAAACCCTTGTTGGAGCTGGCATGGTCGGACCACTTCCCGTCGGGAATCACCCAGCTGACCTCCGGTATTGTGCAGTCTTGCAGATCGTTCAGGAACGGCACTTCGCCATAACTCCCACTGAACGGGAAAATCACGTTCGACCAGTCCGCCCCGCCCTGGCAGATCGTGAACGCAGTGTTGGGATTGCAAATCGCGGAAATTGACGAAGGTGCGTCCCAGATCGAACCCTCCGCCGGAGCATAATATTTCCAGGTCACCGCCGGCTTCGCCATCGGGGGCTTATCCAGCAAGGTGGCCATGGTATTCCGCGAATAGCAGAAGTCGCCCAGCGTACCGCCATACGCCGTTTCCACTCCGCTCGAATTGATCAGGTCGTTCATGGCGGTGGTTTTCGCCAGACACCCGGCAAACGCTCCCTGCGGCGTGAAATTCTCCGACACGAACGTTCCAATCGCATCGTCGGCGGCGCTCGGCGCCGAAGTTCCGCCAAAAATAAACTGGTGCGCCGGATAACTCGGACCCTGGTTGGTCTGGTACATGTAGTTCGCCCATCCCCATCGTTTCGCCATCGCGATATACGGATCGAGAATGTGGGTCACGATTTTCTTCCCGTACAAATTGGTTGAGGTCAGCGGCCGCACATCATCGACATACATAAACTGGTTCCACGTCGAGGCTGCGCATCCGAAGATTTCTGCGGTGGTGGTGCCGCCGCAATCCGGAGTCGCCGCCGTCGACGGAGTAGTCGATTCCGCCACGAAAGCAGTGTGAGCGTGGCTGAGGTCGAAATTCGTGGCCAGGCCCACCGGCTCCAGCGGTTCCTGCACGCCCGAGGAATTCACCCAATAGTTCTGGATGTCATACGGAACACCGTTCGACCCTGACAGACCGTAGAGGCCCTGAAAAAGATTGTCGGGCGTGCGGTTCTCCTGGAACACGATCACAACGTGCTGGATTTGCGTCGGAAATTGCGCGTGGGCGACGGCCCCGGATAGGATCGCGAATATTCCCACTACTAACGGTAAGACTTGGAAACGGACTGAGCCTTTCATGAGCATCTCCTGTGGTTGCGGCGGTGGTGGGCGGGCGGCTGCTCTCCCCTGGTTTCGCTTCTACGTTTAGCTTCTACTCCGCTAAGTTGTGAGCAGCCCCGGATTGAATTCCCGAATCATGCTCCCGTCGAGAACGCTTGTCAAGAGCGGGGTTTGGGATGCCGACTAAGATGGCGACTGGGATGGCCATTGGAGCGGCGAAGAGCAAGCAAAAGAGGCCGGGATCCGCTGTCGCCGTCCAGGAATTACTTGATATTTGATAAAAGAGCGTTCCTAAGAAGTTTGAGATCCCGGGCCATTATCCGCACTGAAATGGTGTCAGGCCAAGAGCTGCACTTCCGGGTTATAATTCCGCCCACCGATGAACCTGACCCCTGGCACCAAGCTCGGTCCCTACGAAATCATTTCCCTTCTCGGCGCAGGCGGCATGGGAGAGGTCTATCGCGCCCGCGACTCCCGCCTCCGCCGCGAAGTTGCCATCAAGGTTTTACCGTCCGAGCTATCCCGCGACGCCGACCGCATGCGCCGCTTCGAACAGGAGGCTCTCGCCACTGCCGCCCTCAACCACCCCAACATTCTCGCCGTGTTCGACATCGGCACCGAAGCCGGCCCAGACGGCGGCTCGCCCTACGTCGTCTCCGAACTTCTCGAAGGTGAAACCCTCCGCGACCGTCTTCGCACCGGTTCCATCGCCACCCGCAAAGCTCTCGACTACGCCCTCCAAATCGCCCACGGACTCGCCGCCGCCCACGAAAAAGGAATCATCCACCGCGACCTCAAGCCCGAGAATCTTTTTCTCACCAAAGACGGACGCCTCAAAATTCTCGACTTCGGCCTCGCCAAACTAACCCAGTCCGATCCCGGCTCCAATCCCTCGATGGCTACCGTAACCCACGGCGCCACCGAAGCCGGAATCGTCCTGGGCACCGCCGGCTATATGTCGCCCGAGCAGGTCCGCGGCCTGACCCTCGACCCGCGCTCCGACATCTTCAGCTTTGGAGCCATTCTCTACGAGATGCTTTCCGGCAAGCGCGCCTTCCACGGCGACACCGCCGCCGATACCATGAGTTCGATTCTCAAAGAAGATCCGCCGGAGCTGAACGAGACCAATCGCAATGTTTCTCCCGCCATCGAACGCATCGTTCAGCATTGCCTCGAAAAAAATCCCGAGTCGCGCTTCCATTCCGCCAGCGACATCGCCTTCGATCTCGAACATCTCTCCGGACTTTCCGGCAGCTCCGCCAAAGTCGCCGCCGTCAGCGGCAGCTACCCTTCCCTGCCACGCCGCAACCTGCTCCTCGCGATCGCCGCCGCTCTAGCCATCGCCTGCGCCGTCTATGCTCTCGGCTGGTGGACCGGAAAATCCGGCAGCCGTGCACCCATGGCTGAATACCAGCAGATCACTTTCCGCACCGGACGGATCAGCAATGCCCGCTTCACCCCCGATGGCAGCATCGTCTACAGCGCAACCTGGGACGGCGATCAGCAAAAGTTGTACATGTCGCGCACCGACGATCCCGGCGCCCGCGAACTGGGAATTAAAGATGCCGAGCTGCTTTCCATTTCCAAAAACGGAGAAATGGCCATCCGCCTCAACACCGTCTATCACGGTGGCTATGCGCGAAGCGGAACCCTGGCGCGCGTTCCCCTCAGCGGCGGTACGCCGCGCGAAGTGCTCGATAACGTGCAGGACGCCGACTGGTCTGCCTCCGGCGACACTATGGCGATTGTCCGTTACGTTCCGGAAAATAATCACTGGCGCCTGGAATATCCCGTCGGCAAGGTGCTCCTCGACAGCATCAACTGGATGAGTCATCCCAGGATTTCTCCCGACGGCAAGTCGATCGCCTTCTCCGACCACCAGAATCCCGGCGGCGATGACGAAGGCGCGCTCGCCGTCATCGCCGCCGATGGTCAGGGAAAAGAAAAAATTCTTTCTTCCGGCTGGACTTCACTGCAGGGCATTCTCTGGTCTCCGTCCGGCGACGAGATCTGGTTCACTTCCACCAACACCGGCAGTGCCTCCAACCCGCGCGCCGTCACTCTCTCCGGCAAGCTTCGCGATATGACCAACGTTCCCGGAGGCATGTGGCTCCAGGACATGCGCAACGGCACCGTGCTGAGCGTGGCCAATCATGAACGTCTGGGCATCCGCGGCATGGCGCCCGGCGCAAAAGAAGAGCGTGAACTCGGCTGGTTTGGCTGGTCCGAGTTGCGTGACATCAGCCGCGACGGCCACAAGATTCTGTTCGAAGAAGAAGGCGAAGGCGGCGGCCCAAATTACACCGTCTTTCTCCGCGATACCGATGGCTCGCCTCCCGTGCGCATCGGCGAAGGACTAGCCGGAGCCATCTCCCCCGATGGGAAATGGGTCATCACCAGGGCGGCAAAAGGCGGTCCGCTAAACCTGGTGCCAACCGGAACCGGAGAATCGCGGCCACTGACTCACGATGCTGTGACCTACGAGGGAGTGAGATTCTTTCTCGACGGCAAACGCCTGCTGGCCGCTGGCATCGAGCCCGGACACGGCGGCCGCGACTATCTCATCGATCTGAGCACCGGTGATTCCAAACCCATTACTCCCGAAGGCGTCTCCGGTATTCTGCTCTCGCCCGATGAAAAGACCATCATGGTGCACGGACCGGACCGAAAATATGGCCTCTGGCCGCTCGATGGCGGCGGCTTTCATCCCCTCCCCGGCTTATCGCCCGATGACGTCGTCATTGGATGGTTGCCCGACGGGCAATCGGTTTACCTAGCCCCCCACGGGCTGAATGCGCATTCCGTCGCCGTCTCCAGGCTGAATCTGCAAACCGGAAAAAAAGATCCCTGGAAAACCTTCGGTGAAGCCAAAGGCGCGGAAGGCGCGTTCACCGGACGTCCCCTTCTCTCCAGCGACGGCGCCGCCTACGCCTACCTCTACGTCCGCATTCTCTCCGAGGCCTACGTCGTCACCGGCTTGAAGTAAAGGGATTGAAGTAAAGATCGAAGTAAGAGCAGTCAGCCGGGTGCCCCACTTCTCGCGGTTTTCGAGAAGTGGGTACCACGGACGAACTTTCTTAATCGCCTTGCTTATCCCAACCAGCAGGACTACCCGCGATCGAGTTCCTGCTTTGGTGTCTTCTTTTCGTGGTTTGCTGGCCCGTGGCCTCGCTCGCGCTGGTCCCTCTATGCGGTGGCGTAGGGGCGGGGCGAGCCGGTTCGATCGGCAGGCGGGTGCGTTATGCGAGTTCGCGCTTTCACTCCAACCAGGGAGGCCGGTGAAATATTCAACGCAAAGAGAGGGCCTTTGAATTTAATGGCCCTCTCTCACGATGAACACCGAATTACTGCTTAGTCTGTGACGCACCTAACGACTCCATTAGCTGGGTCGGTATAGCGATGCTGTCCCGCCGGACATGCTGCGCTCTGGCCCCGTTGACCCTGCTGGCCCTGCGTACCCTGTTGGCCCTGTTGGCCGGACTGCCCCTGCGCACCCTGCTGGCCGGCTTGCCCCTGGTCACCCTGATAGCCCTGTTGGCCAGCTTGCCCCTGCGTACCCTGTTGGCCGGTTTGCCCCTGGTCACCCTGATAGCCCTGTTGGCCGGACTGTCCCTGCGTTCCCTGTTGGCCAGCTTGCCCCTGCGCACCCTGCTGTCCAGGGGGGCCTTGCAGCGGAGCTGCGCTTGTATTGCAACCGCTCAGAACTATGGCTAGAAAAATCACAGCCGTAACTAGCGATGTCTTCATTTGGTTTCTCCTTCAATGTTCCGGTGCTGCTCAATGCAATATGCCGCTACCGTAGAACGATGGTACGCATGTCGTACCATCGCGCAATGTTCCCTTTTGCTCAGTTGTCTAGAATGATTTTTAGCGTGCATTTAGCCGGCTGCCCCGCTTCTCGCGGTTTTCGAGAAGTGGGTACCACGGACGAACTTTTTTAATCGCCTTGCGTATCTTAACCAGGAGGACTACCCCGTGATCGCCGGGTGCCCCACTTCTCGCGGTTTTCGAGAAGTGGGTACCACGGAAGAACTTTTATAATCGCTTTGCGTATCTTAATCAGGAGGACTACCCCGTGATCGCCGGGTGCCCCACTTCTCGCGGTTTTCGAGAAGTGGGTACCACGGACGAACTTTTATAATCGCTTTGCGTATCTTAACCAGGAGGACTACCCCGTGATCGC
>Ga0182015_10006272_pt1 | contig 12007 bp, 9 predicted proteins | sample 712P3MmetaG_FD_120478 | JGI IMG/M metagenome (GOLD analysis project Ga0182015, IMG submission 120478) | Permafrost microbial communities from Stordalen Mire, Sweden - 712P3M metaG | ecosystem: Environmental > Terrestrial > Soil > Wetlands > Permafrost | place: Sweden: Stordalen | collected...
ATCGGTTCTGCTTGCGCCGGCGAGCCTCCTCTTTTAACACAGCGCTGATCACGCCGACGATGTCCGAACTCCCGTGCAAATGTTCCGCCTCGTAAAACGAGCCGTCGGCCTCGCGCATCACCTGCCGAAGATGTACAAAATGAATGCGCGACGAAAATTCATCCACCATTCTAAGCAGATCATTATCGGCGCGTGAGCCGTAGGATCCCACACAAAGCGTCAATCCATTTGCCGCGCTATCAACTCCAGCAAGAATCGACCTCGCGTCCTCGGCGGTTGAGACAACTCGCGGCAGACCGAACAGCGGCCACGGCGGATCGTCGGGATGAATCGCGAGACGAACCCCGAGCTCTTCAGCGACTGGCGCTACCTCCCGCAAGAACGAAATGAGATGACCGCGCAACTCGGATGTGGTCACATTTTTGTACTGGTCTATCGACTCCCGCAATGTTCCGCGGTCGTAGGATCGTTCGGCGCCAGGCAGTCCGGCAATGATGGTCTGCTCCAGTTCATTGCGGCGGCCCTCCGACATCGCCTCGAAACGTCCTCGCGCTGCTGCAGCCCGTTCTTCCGGGTAATCTCCTTCGGCGCCCACACGTTGCAGAATGAATACGTCGTACGCGGCGAAATCAGTCACGTCGAAGCGCAGGGCATATCCGGTGCTGGGCAATTGCCAGCGCAAGTCGGTGCGGGTCCAGTCGACGACCGGCATGAAGTTGTAGCAAACGATTCTTACGCCAGCCTGTACGATGGCCGACAGAGAGTCTTTCCAGGCGTCCGTGAACTGCCGAAACGGACCGCTCTGCAGCTTAATGGAATTGTGAATGGGAATACTTTCGACCACCGACCAAGTCAGTCCCGCCGCCTCGATCTCCGCCTTGCGCTTGAGCACTTCGTCGAGCGGCCAGGCTTCCCCGCGGTAGAGATGATGCAATGCCGAAACAACTCCGGTTGCTCCCGCCTGCCGGACATGGTCGAGCGAAACTGGGTCTTGCGGGCCAAACCACCGCCAGGTTTCTTTCACGCCGCTATCTTAAACCTTGGCTGAAATAGAAGAGGGATTCATGCTCGAATCGGGCATTCTGGATTAGATACGGAAACTGTTCCCGTTGGAAGATGAATGCAGGAGTATCAGAGGCTGAACGTCGATCCATCGTGAAAAGGGATCCAAGGCTGCGAAGGCCGTCATCTTCGATTACGGAGAAGTTTTGTGCCATCGGAACACGGCAGAAGGAATTGCGCGCCGTGGGAGACCTGCCCCCTTCGCTCCACGGGCAGGGAAGAGCCCGCCGCAGTCTGAGTTGTGCGCCAACTGTCGACGCTCCAGTGCGCCAACGCACACGCAAGCATGCTCTCGCCGGAAAAAGTAAAGGCACTCGACGAGGCGAGCCAAATCGATCCCGGATTCCCATATCACCTTTACGCCAAAGAGCAGGTCCGCGCTACCGTGTACGGTGGCATGCGAGACCAGATCATGCCTTGACGGCCCATGTTAAATTTTCGTTGGGACCCAAAAGGAGCTTAGGCAGTGGATGAGGTCACCGCTCTTCCCGTGAGTATCCAGTATGGGTGCTGCCGTTCCAGGAAGCCGACCGGCTGGAGACAGTTGATTCCTGGGAGTGTTTACGCGACGATGCGGTCGGGTAGCCAAAAGCGATAAACTCATTGCAGGAAAAAATCCATGACAGATGACCAGAAAAACCAACCGACGAACAACGCGCGTCCCGGAGACATCACACGACGCAACTTTGCAGCCTTCTTAGTGGGTGCGGGCCTGGCTGCGACGGTACAGTCGGCAGCGACCGTGGGCCTTGAAGTGATGGAAACCGACGTCGAGATCAAGACTCCCGACGGGACCTGCGACGCCGCATTCATTCGTCCGAAAACGGGTGCCCATCCGGGAGTATTGATCTGGCCCGACGCATTCGGCTTGCGGCCCTCTATGCGCGCCATTGCCAGGCGTATTGCCTCTGAGGGTGACGGATATTCCGTCCTCGTGCCTAATCCCTTTTATCGCGTATCCAAAGCTCCTTTCACGGATGCCTCCAGCTTCAACTTTCAGAATGCCGACGATATGGCGAAGCTCCGGCCGCTGATGGCGTCGGTGAACGCGGCCGGCAATGCCGAGAAGGATGCCGCCGCCTACGTTGCCTTCCTCGATGCGCGAAAAGAGGTAAACAAGGCGAAGAAGATCGGAACCCAGGGTTACTGCATGGGCGGCGCGCTGGTGGTAAGGACCGCCGCGTTCTTGCCCGATCGCATTGGTGCGGGAGCATCGTTCCACGGCGGCGGCCTGGTGACCGACAAACCCGATAGCCCGCATTTGCTCGCGCCGAAGATCAAGGCGCGAATGTATTTCGGGATCGCATCGAACGACGACTCGCGTCAGCCGGATGCCAAGGATAAGCTGAAGGAAGCCTTCGCAGCCGCGAAGGTTTCCGCCGAAATCGAAGTGTATTCAGCCCAGCATGGCTGGTGCGTGCCGGATATGCCCGTCAGCGACGGTGTACCGATCTATAACAAGCCTGAGGCCGAGCGTGCCTGGGGGAAGCTCGTCGCCTTATACAAAGCGGCTCTGGCCTAGCCGATACCCACTGCAGCCCGGCGGGACCAGATCTGGGAACTGGTCCTCCTTCGGGAGTCGAAAAGAGAAAAGCAGTTCGTAAGCGCTGGCGTCGGGATCGCCGAGAAGCGCCAGAGAGCGCGTGTTGGACAGATCTGAATAGCCGACCAGGTGGCCAATAATGTCCGCACAATACAGCCGAGCTTCCGAATCCTCCGTGGGCAAGAATCCGACTGTGCAGAGCCAATCTTTGTCATCTTGCCAGTACGGCTCGAAATCGTGTTTGCGCTTGGTCCCCAAGGTCGTCAGGCTCCTTGATTTAAAAACTCGCGGTACACGCGCGGTACACTGTGTTCCGTTCCTTCCGGCTCTTACAGGGCCTTGGTGAGCGACCCGGGCCTTGTAAATACTACGTGAGTCTCTACGCCATTTTCCTTTCACGGCGGTAACACGGGTTCAAATCCCGTCGGGGACGCTAAGTCTAAATCAGTGAGTCACCGGGATTTCCTCAAAAACTCGCGGTACAACTTGGTTTTGGCCTGATCATACCGACCACCTTGCTGTGCGCAGCCCGCTTCTGCGGACTCAAAGCCTGTGTATAGGTGTCCAGCGTCATCTTGGTCGTTGAATGTCTCAACAGCTCCTGTACACGCTGAAAGTGGACACTGTGCATTGCACGAGTGCGCGCTCATCGCAGGCATCCTCGTCGCCAGACAGTACGGAGCATTTCCCTCTGAGGATTCGCGGCTGAAAAGCTGAAGTCTGAGCTGCCGGTGGTGGCGCATGGTGAAGCCCCCGCTGCGCACCAAAACTCTGAGCACCAAGGTTAGCCAGGAGGAGTTCGGACAACTGGAGGCAGCGGCCAGCCAGCGCGGGCTAACCCCGAGCGAGTGGACCAGGGAGACCCTGCTGGCGAGCGTGAACGGCCGGGAGCCGAAGGCGTGTGATCCCGGTGGAACCGGCCATGCTGTCATGGCCGAGCTGGTGGCGCTGCGGGCAATCCTGCTCAACGTGCTGTTCAAGCTTGCGAATGGCGAGACCCTGACCGAGGAGGGGATGCAACGGCTGATCGACCGGGCCGACTCGGACAAGTTGAGGAAGGCGCGGGAGCGGCTCTTGCAGGCGCAAGAGTCAGAAGGGCAACGGAAAGAAAAATGCTCATCGTTTTTCGTGGTTTCGGGTTCCATAGAGAGTAGGGGCAGTCGGTGATGAGCCAAGTGTAGGGTCGCGGTGAGCATCACCCTTGGGCGACGAAGTGGCCAGTGTCGAGTCTCGTGGCGTTTCTTCAATGACGCGAACCGCTTTTCCCGATCAGCAATTCTCCGTCTGATGCGCTATTCTGGCAGGGGAAACCAGTGCGTCCATCATGATTACAGACACGGATGCGTCCGATCGCGGTGGTACAGAAACCCTCCGCCGGTACGAACTCAATGGCGCTTACGACGAGATGTTCCGCGCCGTGGAGCATCCGCGAAAACAATATCGTCAACTTTACAACTTGCTTTTGAGCCTGGGTCCGGGCGAGCTGCGACGGAGCAAACACGAGGCTGACCAATCGTTCTTCAACCACGGGATCACTTTTACCGTCTACGGAAGTAACAAAGGCACGGAGCGGATTTTTCCTCACGATTTGCTGCCCAGGATTCTCACAGCGGCGGAATGGGAAAGGATCGAGCGCGGACTGACTCAACGGATCACGGCGCTGAATCTCTTCCTCAAAGATGTCTATCATGAGGGAACAACCATTGAAGACGGCGTCGTGCCCGCTAACATTGTTTACACCTGCAAACATTACCGCCGGGAAATGCGCGGTATTAAAGTACCTCGCGACGTCTACATCACGGTGGTCGGTACGGATTTGATACGAAACCCGGAGGGAAACTTTGTGGTTTTGGAGGACAATCTCCGCGTCCCCAGTGGGGTTTCTTACATGCTCACTAGCCGCAGAGTGATGAAGCAAATATTTCCCGGGTTGTTTCAAAAATGCCGGGTGAGGCCGATTGAGCAGTACAGCCAGGAGCTGCTCTCGACTCTGCGATTCCTGGCCCCCGAAGGCCGCTCCGAGCCAACCGTCGTTTTGCTGACTCCGGGCGCCTACAACTCTGCTTACTTCGAACATACTTACCTGGCACGGCGGATGGGCATTGAACTCGTCGAGGGGCGAGATCTAGTGGTCCACGATAATGTCGTTTATATGCGAACCACCTTCGGCCTGCAACGCGTCGATGTGATCTATCGCCGAATCGACGACGATTACCTCGATCCCCTGGTATTCGAGAGCGGGTCCGCGCTAGGTGCTGAGGGTCTCTTCAATGCCTATCGCGCCGGAAACATAGCCTTCGCAAATGCGCTGGGGACGGGAGTCGCCGACGACAAGGCCGTCTATGCCTATGTGCCCAAAATCATTCGCTACTATCTCGACCAAGACCCGATTCTGGAAAGCGTCGAAACCCTGTTGATGTCTGATCCGGCGCAACGTGAACACGTCTGCCAGAGGTTGGATGAATACGTGGTAAAAGCTGTGGGCGAGTCGGGTGGTTACGGCATGTTGATCGGTCCGGAGAGCACGGAACAAGAGCGCACGGAATTTCGAGAAAGGATTAACGCCCAGCCCCGAAACTACATTGCGCAACCGACAATCAATCTTTCGAGCGCGCCCTGCTTTGTGGACGGAGCCATCGAGCCCCGTCACGTCGATCTCCGACCTTATGTGCTTTACGGCGAAAAAATTACCATTGTTCCCGGTGGCCTTACCCGAGTGGCACTGCGCAAGGGCTCCCTGGTGGTCAATTCGTCTCAAGGTGGGGGCTCGAAAGACACGTGGGTCTTGCAGAATTGAGATTTTGAAGAATTGGGTGACAAAACATCATGCTTTCCCGCGTAGCCGACAGTCTCTACTGGATGAGCCGCTATTTCGAGAGGGCGGACAATGCCTCGCGTGTGCTGAAGGCGACTTACAGCCTGATTCTGAATCCCGCGAAGTTTTCCACGGAAGAGCGTTGGTTTCGCGCCGTTTCCTCGCTAGCCCCCGGTGCGGCTGCTGGCAACGTCGACCCGCAGCGTGCTCTGTTTTTGTTGGTAACGGATCCGGAAGGGGCTTTTTCGATTGTGAAATGCATCAGCGGGGCCCGCGAAAATGCCCGGCAAGTTCGTGAGGAGATCAGCTCGGATATGTGGGAGCATCTGAATCGTCTTTTCCACGACGTGACTGGCTTTGAGCTGCGACCCGATGACGATGCAGGTGCGATGCGAGTGGTGAGCTTAGTTCGCGAAGGCTCCTACAGGTTTAATGGAATTACCGCCGCCACTATAAATCACGACGAGGCCTGGCATTTTATCCAGCTCGGCAAGTATATAGAGAGGGCCTGGAATCTCTGCGTCCTGCTTGACGCTTATTTTGTCATCGACAAGCATGCTGATGATTTGGATTGGGTGGGCCTGTTAAGCAGTTGCGCTGCGTTTGAAGCTTATTGCAAGGCATGCACCGCTGAACTCAAACCGGAACGGATAGCGAATTTCCTCCTGCTGAAGCCCGAGTTCCCTTATTCGGTCCGTTATTCGTTGGACCGAATGCACGAGGCTTTGACTGCAATCAGCAATCTTTCTTTGAGCCGCAGGACCGAAAGGGTCGAAAGATTGATCGGGCGTTTGCGATCGATGGTCGCCTACGTACAGGTTGACGAAATCATTGCCGGCTTGCACCAATATCTTGCGGCAATTGTCGAGCAATGTCGCGAACTGCATGCGGCTGTTCACGAACTCTATATCGAATATCCGATTGAGGGTGCTTTCCAAAACTAATGTTCTACGCCATTCGCCATTTCACGTGCTATCGCTACAGCCAAGCCGTCTGGCTGAGCATGATGGAAGTTCGCATGCACCCCAAAAGAAGCGAAGGTAACCAGCACTGTTTTGTTTTTCAGCTACCGGTCAATCCGCGGGCCCGCATTTTTGGCTATGCCGATTCCTATGGCAATCTGGCGCACGACTTCGACTTGCCTTCCCGCCATGGCCAGCTCACCATGATCTCGGACGCTCTGGTAAATATTGACGCTCCGCCCTCGGTTCCCGAGTTCACGGACTACGAAGGGTGGAGTGATCTGGAACAGCTCGTCGAGAAAAAAGATTACTGGGACATTCTGATGCTCAATCATTTTGTGCGCCCATCACCGGAGCTTGGAGAGTTGGCAAAGGAGATCGGCGCGACGGAAAGGGATGGACGAAGCCCTTTGGCATTTCTGCAGGATACTGCCGCCGGTGTGCATCGCGGTTTTAACTACGTCAAGAAGAGCACCGCGGTACGTTCGCCGATTGAGCATGCCCTTCGGTTGAGACAGAGTGTATGTCAGGATCTTGCTCATGTGATGATCGCACTCGTTCGAAATGCCAAAATTCCGGGTCGCTATGTCAGTGGATACCTTTACCGCAGCAGCGAAAATGCGCATCCCGCGGCGGACGGCGCTACGCATGCCTGGGTGGAATCCCTTCTCCCCGGCGTTGGCTGGGTAGGTTTCGATCCGACGATTAATGGGCTCGTAAGTGAGGGGCACATTCGCACCGCAATCGGTCGCGATTATGCCAACGTTCCGCCCACAATGGGCGTGATGAAGGGAAAAGCTGACATGCAACTCCAAGTTCGAGTTCGGGTTACGCCGTCCAAACCCTGCTCCCTCCCGACGAGGAGTTGGCGGACGAAGAGTGGTCCCAATTTCTTGACGAGACCCAGCAATCGCATTTGGTCGATGCTCAGCAACAGCAGTAGTGAAGTGAGAACGAACTAGAAACTCCAGGCGTGGGCCGCATGAGGGTGGATGAGCATACAGGTTGCTCTCAATCACTGGACACGGTACCGTTACGAGAAGGCGGTCTCAGTCGGTCCACAGGTTATACGGTTGCGTCCCGCCCCGCACTGTCAAACGCCGATCCTCAGCTACTCGCTTAGCGTCACTCCCGACGGGCACCTTCTCAAATGGCAGTTCGATCTCCACAACAACCATCTGGCGCGCGTTCTTTTCCCGGAGAAGACTAACGAGTTTGTGGTTGAGGTCGACCTGGTCGCAGAGCTATCCCCGTTCAATCCGTTCGATTTCTTTCTGGAACCAGGAGTCGAAGACTACCCTTTCGAGTACGCTCCGGAGCTGGCTAAGGATCTCGAACCCTATCGTTCGGTTGAGCCGGCCGGGCCTCTACTACAGACTTTTCTTGGGAAGCTGCCCCGCGAGACGCGAGGAACGATCGGCTTTTTGGTTGACTTGAATCGGAGGGTGCGAAACGAAATTGAATATGTGATGCGGCTCGAACCGGGCGTGCAGACATGTGAGCAGACGCTTGAAAAGTGCACGGGGTCCTGCCGTGACTCTGCATGGCTGCTCGTGCAGATTCTCCGACATTTGGGAATCGCGGCACGCTTCGTCTCCGGGTATCTGATTCAGTTGGCGGCGGACGAGAGCGCGACGGAAGGTCCGAGCGGTCCGCAGACCGACTCGGCGGATTTCCATGCCTGGGCAGAAGCGTTTTTGCCGGGTGCGGGCTGGATTGGGATGGATCCGACCTCGGGCCTGTTCGCCGGCGAGGGTCACATTCCGCTCGTCTGCACCCCGAACGCTTCCGAGGCCGCGCCCATCGAGGGCACGGTCGAGCGGGCCAACGTGGACTTCGGCTATTCCATGTCTGTTCGCCGATTGAATGACGCACCACGGTCGTCCAAGCCCTTCACCGAAGAGGCTTGGCTCCAGGTCGAACAGGTGGCGCATCGCGTCGACGCGGACCTGGAAGCACAGGATGTGCGCTTGACCATGGGCGGCGAGCCGACGTTCGTCGGCATCGACGAGCCCGAGAGCCCGGAATGGAACATCGATGCTCTGGGACCAATGAAGCGAACCCGCGGCTTGGCTCTCATCCAATGCCTCCGCGAGAAAGTGGCGCCCGGCGCACTGCTTCACTACGGACAAGGCAAATGGTATCCAGGCGAGCCGCTGCCGCGTTGGGCGCTGAACTGCTCTTGGCGCGTCGACGGCGTCCCGGTTTGGGAGAATATCGATCTCATCGCTCGCGAAATCGCTGGCGCAGATCAGGGCTACAGCTTCGGCGCGGCCGACGCTTTCAAGTTCATGAAAGCGCTCACGCGTCGCCTTCAGGTGAGCTTCGAAAACATGCTGCCGGCCTACGATGGCGAAGCTGAGTCGATGGAGCCGGTCGGGTACATTTTGCCTATTCGCCGCCGTCAACCGGCGGGCCGGTTGTGCTGGTCGAGCCAGTTGTGGTTCCCTCGCCCGGAACGTCTGTTGCTGTCGCCAGGCGATTCCCCCATCGGCTACCGCATACCGACCACGTCGATGCCATGGGTGGTGCCTGATGAGCTCGAATACGAGTGCGAGGCTGCGCCGTTCGCAGATCGGGTCAAGCTCCCCTCGCGCCCGAACCGGTTGATGGATCTCTTCCAGAAAAATCCTTTGGCCGATCCGCTGCCCGCTCTCTCGAGCACAGCTGAAACTGCACCGGAGCTGATCCGTCCATCGCTGTGCGTGCAGGCTCGAGAGGGCCGCCTGCACGTGTTCTTGCCGTATGCGTCCAAGCTCGCGGACTATCTCGACTTGGTCTCCGCCGTCGAGGATACGTGCCAGCATCTGCACATGCCGATGTGGCTGGAGGGTTACCCTCCTCCTTCCGATCCGCGGTTGCGATCATTCAGCATCACTCCCGATCCCGGCGTTCTGGAAGTAAACCTGCCGCCCGCGAGCACTTGGGACGAACTCGAACAGATCAACACACTGCTCTTCGAGGAAGCGCGCCGTAATCGGTTAACCGCTGAAAAATTCGTGTATAACGGCGGCCATCTCGCTACCGGCGGCGGCAGCCATATCGTGATCGGCGGAGCGACCGTGCTGGACAGCCCTTTCCTGCGCCGTCCGGATCTGCTGCGCAGCATGCTGGCATTCTGGCAGAACCATCCGTCGCTCTCGTATCTGTTTTCCGGCATGTATGTCGGCCCGACGAGCCAGTCTCCGCGCGTAGACGAGGCGCGGATGGAGGCCTTGTATGAGCTGGAGGTCGCCTTTAGTAATTTGCCTGCGAGTGACTGCCCGCCCAACATTGTGGATGGATTGTTCCGCAACCTGCTCGTCGATGTCACTGGAAACGCGCATCGCGCCGAGTTTTGTGTCGACAAGCTTTATCCGCCCGAGGGTCTCGGGTTGCGCCTTGGCTTGCTCGAATTGCGTGCCTTTGAAATGGCTCCTCATGTCAGAATGGGTCTTATAGATATGCTGCTCATCCGCGCCTTGATATGCATGTTTTGGAAACGGCCATTCGACGGCGGCCTGGTCCGTTGGGGCACAGCGCTCCATGACCGTTTTATGCTGCCGCATTTTGTCCGCCGCGACTTTTCCGATGTGCTCAGCTACTTGCGCGGGTCTGACTATAAGTTCGAGGAGAAGTGGTTTGCTTCGCACTTCGAGTTTCGCTTCCCGAAGATCGGATCGATCGCTGCGGAGGGAGTCGAACTCGAGCTGCGTGCGGCCCTCGAGCCTTGGAACGTGCTCGCGGAAGAGACTACTTCCGGCCGCACCGCCCGCACTGTGGACTCATCGTTCGAGCGGATTCAGGTGAAGCTGTCCGGGTTCACCACGGAATCCCGCTACCTAGTTGCGTGTAACGGTCGCAGAGTGCCACTCTGCGATACGGGTTTGTGTGGTAGCGGGGCGGAGCCCCGTCACCACACGGTCGCTGGCGTACGTTATCGCGCCCGCCAGTTGTCGGAAATGTTACATCCAACAATTCCCGTGCATGCACCTCTGATCTTTGACATCATTGATTGCTGGAAAGAGCGTTCGATAGGCCGATGCGTCTACCATGTGGGATCGCCCGACGGTCGCGCCTACACAGCCCTTCCAGTAAATGCAGCGGAGGCCGCGGACCGCCGTCGGCAGCGCTTCCAAAAATCCGACCCTACGCCTGGGCTGATAGCGGCGCCGGAGGAAGAGACCAATCCGATTTTTCCCATGACTCTGGACCTGCGGTTGCCTCCGCTCGGAAAACAGACCCACATCAGGAAGTCGGGGCTTGTTTTATGACTGTGGATTTATATCAACCGCCGCTCCGCTACGGAGATGCCTATGACGAGTTATCGGCCGATGGCGTAACTCCCCGCCCGCACTGGGCACACCTGATGGAGTCGTTGCAGGCAATCGGCCCCGAGGAACTGGGACGACGCTGGGCCCGTGCCGAGCGCCGCATTCGCGAGAACGGGATCACGTACAACATTTACGGCGATCCGCTCGGGGCAAGTCGGGCTTGGCGGATCGATATCGTTCCGCTACTGATTCCGGCGGACGAGTGGCGATTCATCGAAGCGGGCATCATTCAGCGGGCCCAGTTGCTCAATCTGCTCCTTGAGGATCTCTACGGGGCGCAGGTCTTGGTGGCGCACGGCCACTTTCCCGCCGCACTTCTCTACGCCAACCCCGCATTTCTCCGGCCGCTTGTGGGCGTGCGTGTTCCCGCGCACAGCTATCTGCATATGCTGGCCGTCGATCTTGCCCGTTCGCCCGACGGCCAGTGGTGGGTGCTCGCCGATCGCACGCAAGCGCCTTCGGGCAGCGGCTATGCGCTAGAGAACCGCACCATCGTCTCCGATGTTCTACCCGATCTCTTCCGTACCTCGAACGTATTGCGCCTCGCCCCATTTTTCCGTGCGCAACGCGCAGCGCTTACCAACCTCGCCCAGCGCGACAATCCGCGAATTGTATTGCTTACCCCCGGACCGCTCAATGAGACTTACTTTGAACACTCCTATATCGCGCGCTATTTGGGATTCACTCTAGTTCAGGGAGCGGACTTGACAGTGCGCAAACGCCGCGTGTATCTCAAGACCGTCGACGGACTGGAGAAGGTGGATGTGATTTTGCGTCGTGTGGACGATAGCTTTTGCGATCCTCTCGAATTGCGGGGCGATTCGCTGCTGGGCGTGCCCGGCCTCGTGGACGCTATCGTCGCTGGAAATGTGAAGGTGGCAAACGCACTGGGAAGTGGTGTGATTGAGACGGCCGCGATCATGCCCTTTCTACCCGGCCTTTGCACCCAATTGCTGGGCGAGAAGCTCAAACTTCCGTCCGTCGCGACCTGGTGGTGCGGGCAGACGTATGCGCTCGCTTGGGTGCTCGACCATCTCGACTCGGTGGTGGTGAAACCGGCGTTTCCCTCACGCAATATGGAACCGGTGTTCGGGGCCGAAATCCCGCACGCCGAGAAGGGCAAGTTTGCCGAGCAATTGCTAGCTCGCCCTCACGAGTATGTCGCGCAGGAACAGGTCGCTTTGTCCACGGCGCCGGTGTGGGATAACGGATGCCTCAACTCGCGCAGTGTAGTGCTGCGCACTTACGTGCTCAATACCGGCAGCGGGTGGATTGCGATTCCGGGAGGGCTGGTTCGTGTTGCCGAAGCGGA
>Ga0182015_10006273_pt1 | contig 12007 bp, 7 predicted proteins | sample 712P3MmetaG_FD_120478 | JGI IMG/M metagenome (GOLD analysis project Ga0182015, IMG submission 120478) | Permafrost microbial communities from Stordalen Mire, Sweden - 712P3M metaG | ecosystem: Environmental > Terrestrial > Soil > Wetlands > Permafrost | place: Sweden: Stordalen | collected...
AAACGCTTGACTTCGTCGGTTACCCGATGCGCCAGGTCGGACGAAGGCTCGACGCCCGCGCGTGCGAGATGCTGGGCGTGACGACGCAGCGTATCCTCGACGAGCGCGGCGCCGGTGTGTTTTCCGAAAACCCAGCTCGTGTCTGCGCCCACCAGCTCGGCCGGAACTGCTTCATACATCCGGTGATCGATCAGCATCGCCTGGGTGTGGATGCCGGACTCGTGTGCGAAGACTTTGGAGCCGACGATCGGCTCGTGCTGCTGTAGCGGAATGCCGCTCATGCGCTCCATGAAGCGCGCCAGCTCGCGCAACTTCCTATATTTGAAGCCGGGCAACTCGATGCCGTAGAGAACGCGAAGTGCGACGACGAACTCGTGCAGCTTCACGTTGCCGGCCCGCTCGCCGTAGCCGTTAGCCGTCACCGATACGACCTTGAAGCCGCACGAAACGGCCGTGATCGCATTGACGGTGCCCAGGCCGTAGTCGTTGTGAAGATGCGCGACGATCGGCAGGCCTTGCGGTAACGCCGCGACGATACGCGAGCAGTACCAGCGCGTCGCTTCGGGCGTCAGCGTTCCGACCGTATCGGGCCACGCCGGGCGCGTCCCGCCGGCCTCCAAGCCGGCCTTGAAATACTCGATAAAGTACGCGACGTCGCCGCGACTGCCGTCCTCCGCGCCGAACTCGATGCGCTCCACGCCGCACTCGCGGGCGTGCCGGATCGCGTCGCACTGCAGACGGATATTCGCCTCACGGTAGAACGCCAACGGCAGATCGAGCCACTCGTGCTCGCCGCGTCCTTCGTAACGCAACAGGGTCTTGCCGATCTTATATTTCAGATGCAGATCGCTACCGCTGGTAAAGATGAAAAACGTCACCTCCCGCGGTTCGATTCCAACGTCGCGCAACGTTTTGACCGTAACGTCGATGTCGCCGCGGTTGCTGCGGCACATCACGACGATCTCGACGTCGCCCAACTCGCCGCGTCGCTTGGCCTCCATGACGAGCTGCAGCGTGCGGCGATCGCCCGCCGACGCGGCCGGAAAGCCCACGCTCATGACGTGCACGCCAATCGCAGCCAGCTCTTTGGCGATCTCCAGCTTCTGGCCCGGCGTGTAGCAAACGCCCGGCATCTGTTCGCCGTCGCGCAGCGTCTCGTCATAAATGCGGATCTCCCCGGGATCGGGGAATTTGACGTCGCGCGTGAACTCTTTGGGATCCCGAATGAGGCGTTCGATCGGCTCGCGGAGCATCCTTGGACCTTCTACGAGCGCGAGACTATCTCTTCGTGCCTCACTTCATGTTGGCGCTCGCCGAGGCGTAGTTCGGCGGTATCTCGTGGGAAAAGCAACTCGAGCGTCCAGTCGAAGGCGACGCGAATTTTGCGGTCCAGGCCCGGCAACCGCAACAAATAATAGGTGCGCCAAAGAAACCACGCGATGAAGCCGGTGATGACGCGGTTGCCCGGAAGTTGCGCGACGGCCTTGCGCCCTCCCAATGCGGCCATCATACCGAGCGAACTGTACCGAAACGGCTTCGTCGGTTTGCCGCGCAGCACGGCCACGATGTTGTCGGCGAGGCACGGCCCTTCACGAATTGCGTGTTGCGCCGTCGCAGGATAGACGCCGCCCTCTCCGTCCGGAATCGACGCGCAGTCCCCGAGCGCCCAGACTCCGGCGATCCCCGCGACACGCATGTCGCTCCGCGTCTCGACGGCACCGCGTTTCGTTTTCGGCAGAGCGGCTCTCGCAACCGTCCGCGAGGGTTGCACGCCGGCGCTCCAGATGATGGTTTCGGTCTCTATGCGGCGTCCGCTCTGAAGATTGAGTCCGCCCGAGTCCGCGCCCGTAACGCCGTCGCTCGTGATCACTTCTACGCCGCGGCGCTCGAGGATGCGGCGCGAATACTCGCCCATCTTCGCAGGAAGGCCGGCGAGCAAGGTTGGTCCCGCTTCGACCAAAATCATCTTGACTTGCTTCGGCCGCAAGCGCTTGTAGAAGCGCAACACGCTTCGAAAAAGCTCCACGATCTCGCCCGCCGTTTCTACGCCCGTAAAACCGCCGCCGACGACGACGATGGTCAGGAGGCGCTTGCGCCGCGCTTCATCGCCGATCGTGTCGGCCAATTCTAAGAGCCAAACCAAATGATTGCGCAGCGCGTCGGCGTCGTCCAGCGTCTTGAGCGCCCAGGTGTGCTCCGCGGTGCCGGGCAGACCGAAGGTCGAAGTCGAGGCTCCGAGTGCCAACACCAGGTGATCGAAGGGTTGGACCACGCTCGTGCCGGTGAGAACGTGGTGGTACCTCACCGCGCTGGCTTCGACGTCGATTTCGTCGACGTCGGCCAGAACGAAGCGGCTACGTTGTAACTGCTCGCGGATCGGCGTGACGACGTGACGGACTTCGAGCTCGCCGGACGTCACCTCGGGCAGCATCGGTGTGAAGAGCGTGTAGTTCTCGCGGCTAAGCACGACGATCTCGGCTTCGTCCGGGCGCAGACGCCGCTCGAGCCGGCGGGCCACGGCCATTCCGGCGAAGCCCCCGCCAAGGATTACGATGACCGGCACGAGTCGCGGTTGAAGACCACCGCGTGGATTACCTCCCGCCGCCCCCCGCCTCGCCGCCGTCCGAAGAGCAGCGCGAAGCTCCCAAGCCGGTCCAGCGGCGTAACCGAGGGATCGGTGCGATCCTCGCCGCCGTCGTCGCGTTCCTCGTAAAGTTCAAGTTTCTCTTGTTGATCGGCGCCAAACTCTTGTTGATCGGCGCCAAACTCTTTGGGGTCAGCTGGAGCTTTCTGCTCTCGCTCTGGATCTACGTCGTCATCTTCGGTTGGAAGCTCGCGGTCGTCGTGATGTTGCTCCTGCTCGCGCACGAGCTCGGTCACTACTTCGCGTTTCGCGCGTACGGCCTACCGGTGCGCCTGCCGGCCTTCGTTCCGTTGTTGGGCGCGTTCACGGCGGGCGCCGCTCCGGACGATCTGGAGCAGGATGCCTACATCGCGCTGGCGGGACCGTTGACCGGCCTCGGCCTCGCCGCGGCCTGCTATGCGATCGGCGACGTAACGCAGGACCGCTTCTGGTTCGCATGCGCCGATCTTTCGGCGTTCTTGAACCTCTTCAACATGCTTCCCGTGCCGCCGTTCGACGGCGGCCGAATCATCGGCGCCGTGTGGCCGCCGCTCTGGATCGCCGGTTTCATTCTCTTCGTCGGCTTTGCAATTTTTTGGCACATCCCGCTGCTCTTCATTGTAATCATCGGCGTGCTCGGGCTGCCCTCAATCATCGCCGCGTGGCGGGGTCACGTGGATCCGCGAGCCGCAAACATGACGTTCGGCGCGCGAGGCCGCGTGAGCGTCTGGTATCTCGCAACGCTGCTGGGGCTGCTCCTCGTCATGTCGCAATCGCACGCGACCGCGAGCCCCGGCTCGACAAGCGTCTTCGGCTGGTGAATCGCGCGTGGCCGCTTGCGCTCGCGTACGTCGCAATCGCGATCGCCCTCCTCGGGGCGCGCCCGTTGTCGACGCCGGGGCCGTCCTTGCGCGACTTCGAGGCGTATTGGTCGGCCGGATCGGCGTGGAACGCCCATGCCGATCCTTACTCGAAAGCAATCTGGCAGGCCGAGCGGAGCGTCCCCGGCGTTGACGCACGCCGCGACGAGCTCTTACCGTTCATCAATCCGCCGCCGTCGCTGCTGCTCTGGAGTCTCTTCGCGCGATTGCCCTATCGAGCGGCGGCCACACTCTGGCTTGTCATCCTTGCGGGCGCGCTTCTCGCGCTGATTACCACGGTGCTTCGCGCAGGCGGCGCACCGCGCAGCGCGTTCGTTCTCTGTGCCGCACTGGCGCTGGCGATTGCATTTGGGCCGATCACGAGCGATCTCGCGCTGGGACAGCTCGCGTTGCCGGCATTCCTGGGAGCGACGCTGCTCGTCGTGCTCGCCGGCCGTTCGATACCGATAGCCGCGGCCGCCGCAACGCTCGCGTTTGCCGCACCAAACGTCGTACTTGGATTAGCGTCGCAGCTCGACCGAAAGCGCGCGACACTCTCAATCGCGGCCGCCGCCGCCGTTACGTACGCCTTGGGCGTCGTAACCGCCGGTTGGAGTTGGCCCGTTGCCTATGCCGCGGCCGCGGCCGTTCACGGCACCGCCGAGCGATTCGTGACGATCCAGTTAGCCCCGGCCGCGATCGCGTACGGTTTTGGCGCGACGCCGCGTAACGCGCAGCTGATTGCAGCCGTGGCGGCAATCCTCGCGGTAGCCGCTGCGCTGCTTCTCGCATTGCGCGTACGCGACGTCTTTGCTCGATTTGCAGCGTGGTCGGCGCTCGTGCCGTTCGTTGCGATATTCTTGCACGAGCACGACCTTCTAATCGCATATCCTGCCGCGCTCTTTTGCGCGTTGCGCACGCGCGCGACGGCGCGGACGCTCGCGCTGGGCGGCGCGCTGCTCGTCTCGATCGATTGGCTCGGTTTGGCGCAACGGCCAACGGGAATCGCTCAAAGCGCGCTGCTCGCAATCGCGGCGTTAGCCGCGTTCATCGCGCTCGGGGACGCCGTCGAGGCGCGCATCGCTTGGCGCGTGGCGTTGCCCGTCGCGGCGCTCTTTGCGGGAGCGGCGCTACTTTCCGCACATCATCCCGCGCCGGTGTGGCCGGATTCTTTGCGCGGTTTCCACGCAACTTCAAACGCTAGCATTGGCGAGGTTTGGTTGGCCGAACAGCGCGCCGGCGGTCTGCTGGCCGTCGCGCCGGCGTGGGCCTTCCTGCGCGCGCTTCCGTTGTTAGGCTGCGCGCTCCTCGCCTGTGCTATATATCGACATTTCCCATATCGTCGAACGGCGTCCACGCACCCGGCTTCCAGCCCGTGAGATTCTTGTTATACGAGTTTCCTGCTTTCCAAACGTACAGCACGACGTTCGGCACGTTGGCGGAAATGATCTTCTCCTCTTGCTCGAGGATCTTGCGATGCGCCTCGCTGTCATACGTGAGTTTAAACTGCTCTAAGAGCGTATCGAGCTGCTTGTTACAAAAATGCGTGACGTTTTGACCGTTGGGTGGAATTTGGTCGCATTCCCAAATGTTTGAAATTTCACCAATCGGATCCGTTTGCCAGGCGAACATCGTAACGTCCCATTTGCCGCCATACACGATGCCGTTATCTTGATAGGCCGCAAAGAACATGGCCGGCGAGTACTGTCGCGTCTGAATCTCGATCCCGATTGCCTTGAGCTCCGATCTGAGGAACTCGACCGTTTGGTCCGCCGCCGACGAGCCGGTATAGTAAGGAAACTGGAGCGACAACCGAGCTCCGTTCTTGACTCGAACGCCGTCGGGTCCGACGCGCCAGCCCGCTGAGTCCAAGAGCTGCCTTGCCTTAGCAGGATCGTAGGAGACGAACGGAATGTTCGGCGCGATCGGAACGTTCGGCGATACGGTGCTCTCTTGGATGACTCCGTAACCGTGCACAACCTTGGCGACGAGCGTGGGGCGGTCGATCGCGTAGCGTATGGCTTGACGAACGCGCACGTCGCTAACGAGCGGCCGGGTTACGTTAAAGTCGAGGTGCGTATACCACGGCGTAATTATGACGTCGGTCTTGAAGTTGGAAATCCCGAGGAGCCGCGTGATGAAGGATGCGGGCGCCTGCGCCCACAGATCCACATCGCCGGTCTGCATGGACGTCACGAGCGTGTCGCGCGACGGGATGAACTTGTACGTTACGCGCTTGAGCTTCGGCATGCCGCGGAAGTAGTAGGGATTCGGCTCCAGATCGACGCCTTCGCCACGCCGCCAGTCGACGATGCGAAACGGACCGATTCCGACGGGTTTGGCGTTATACGGTGCGTGGTTGATGTTCGGGAGACCGCCCAAGAGATGCTTGGGCAGTACGGTCGGATTCGCACCCGCACTGCCGAAAAACGTCGGCTCGTATGAGGCGTACGGATGCCGCAAGTGATAGACGACGGTATACTTGTCGGGTTCGTCCATCTTGGTGATGAGGTTCCAACCGTCCCGCCCGACTTCGTTATTCGCCGGGTTGAGGACGACTTTTGTGGAGAACACGACATCGTCGGCCGTGAACGGCGCGCCGTCCGACCAGCGCACTCCCTTGCGGAGATGCCACGTAAGGGTATCCCCGTCTTTGCTGATGCCGCCGTTCGCCTGCGTCGGAACGTCGGTAAGCAGCTCGGGATATGGCTGGTTCCGCGCGTCGTACTTCACCAGATAGGCTTGCGTCATCTGCGCGATGTAGCCGATCGGCGCTTCTTGGAAGAGGTGCGGGTTCAGCGTGGGAATGTCGCCGCTTCCGTCCGCGATACGCAGATAATGCGTGGCGACGGTCTGCCCCGCTTTGGTGCACGAGCAGAGTAAGACTGCCGCCGCGAGGGTGGCCGCATAGCGAGAAATCCTCAACATGGCCTCACGCTCCTTAGATCGAGTAGTTCCAGGGATCCCAGAAAGCCGAGATGACGGGGGACGGGTCGAAGCCCTTCAGGTCGGTATTATACACGTAGGGAATGCGATTGAAATAGAGGATGATGGTCGGCACGTCGAGCGCCAGTTGCTGCTGGACGATGACGTAGTCGCGTTTGCGGCGAGTTTGATCGATCGTCTTCAGCGCATCGTTCATGGCAGCGGTCGCCACGCGGTTGTTCCAGAACATGGCGTTCTGTCCGTGCGGCGCCAGGTTGTCCCCCGAATAGATCGCGCTGTCGTCCGGGTCGGCGGCTCCTAACCAGCCAAACAACGCAACGTCATAATGGCCGCCCTGCAGAATGCCGTTCGTGGAGTTGTCGAAAAACTGGCTCGACGGATAGTTCTTGACGTCGGCCTGCACTCCGACCTCGCGCCATTGCCGCTGCAGAACGGTCTCGTTCGCCTTTCCGCTCGTGGACTCGGTCTGCGTGCTCAGCGTAAACTCAAGCCGCTGACCGTCTTTTACGCGAATGCCGTCGGGGCCAACCTTCCAGCCGTCCGCGTCGAACAGCGCTTTCGCCTTCTCGGGATCAAAGGGATAGTGCGCGACGTCGGTCGTGTAGGCCCAAGAGTAGTGCGGCTGCTGGTCGGTATCGGCGTGAATCGCCGACCCGTGTACGACCTTGGAAATGATCTCGTTGCGGTCCGTAGCATACGCAAGCGCCCGGCGAACCTGGACGTCTTCGACGATTGGATGCTTCAGGTTGAAGTCGACGTGCGACCAGGCAAAGGCATCGACGCGAATGGCTTTCAGGCCGTTACGCGGATCGGCGGCGAGTGCCGCATACTCGGGCCATTTGAGACCGGTGCCCAGGGCGAGCATGTCCAGCTCGTGCGTCTGAAGTTGTGTCACCACGGTGTTTTCATCGGGCAGAATCTTGTAGATCACCTCGTTGAGCTTCGGCCTGCCGAGATAGAAGTTCGGATTGGCGACCATGCGCACGTCCTGTCCGCGATCCCAGGCCACCACCTTGAATGGACCGCTGCCGACCGGCAGCGCGTTATACGGAGCGGTATTGAACGAGCCTTTGTCGTCGTTGTACTTCGCGAGCAAGTGCGCCGGAAGAATCGGCGCGTTGCCGTTGACGCTCCATAACTGCTGGAGGAACGGCGCGTAGAGCTTCTTCATGTGGATGACGGCCACCGTCGGATCGGAACAGTCGATGCTGCCGATATCTTTAAAGCCGTCGGTCGTCACGACGTTGTTGTGGGTATTCATGACCACCTGCCACGTGAACTTCAGATCGTTACAGGTCAGCGCGACACCGTCTTGCCACTCGATGTTTTTCCGAAGCTTGTACTTCAGGGTCAAGCCGTCTTTGCTGACGTCGCCATTTTGGATCGTCGGAATTTCTCGCAGCGCGTCGAGCGCCGGGTGCCCGTTTTGGTCGTAGCGCACCGTCCAGGAGTAAATGAACATCGAAAGATCGAGCGTGGGTGAGCCGGAGTTGAGCACCGGATTGAGGTTCTTAGGGTCCGCGAACTCCGACCATCGCAGCACTCCCGGCTCGGTCCACGGGTTAGCCCCTCCGCTCGCGCTGCCGCCACCGTTTGAAACCTTGCTGCAGCCGGCTACGGCTACGGCGAGAGCCCCGATGGCGCAAACGATTTTGATCCTCATGCGGACGTTATTCGTCATCGGGTGCGGCAAGCATCGATTCGGCATCGATGCCGCGTTGCGCGCAAAAGTCGCGGTAGGCGCCCGGAGCGATCTCCGACGGTTTGATCTCGCTGCGACCGCCCCAGAAGACGTTGGTATAGGCAAACTCCACTCCGGCCTCCCGCAAGTGCCGGTCGATTGCCGCTTTATGGGCGAGTACGACCGGCTTCTCCATTCCGTGCGCGACGGCCATGACGTTGACGTCGTGAAACTCGGGGCCGCCCTCGCGCCAATAGGCGTGTGTGATGACGTAATGGCGCCCGACCTCGCAACCGGCGCGAACCTCCAAGCCCGGCGGGACGGCCCAGTGAAAGAGCGCGTTATACCGAGTCACGGGTTCGTCGCCGGGAGTCGCTTTGACGTGCTCCAGAAAGGTCGAGAACCGGCCGATCACGCCGCGCTCCTCGAGCTCTCGAGCGACGTCAACAAACGTCTGGAGATCCACGCCGGCCTCTCGAGCACGCGCCGCCCAAAGGTCGCGCACGAGTTCCTCGGGCGCAAACTCTCGCTTCAGGGCTACCAGCACTTTCCATTGCCGCTCGGAGAGCTCGACGATCGACGTATCGAGCGGCCGGGCCACCTGGTCGGCGCGCGCCCCCGGCTCGAGCCCCCGCCGGCGAACGTGGCCGACTCCCAGCGCGAAGATCATTTTGGCCGGCATGATCGCAAAACGTTGCGCCCCAACTTGGCGGCCCAGCCATTGTGCGTGCTTGCGCAGCGAGAAGCCTTGCGGGACTTTGAGCGTCGTCCAAAGCCGGTAACTGCTCCCGGCCGAAACGGAGTCCGTGGATCTGATAACGACGTGGCCGGAAAAGGGATCTTCGGCAAACATATATTCGAAAGCGGCGTCGAGCTTCTCGGGCGGGACTTCCCACGCGCAAAGCGCTCCCCGCGCCAGGCTCGTGGAGAGCAACGTTTGGCGCACGCGCCGAATCGTGCCGGCCTGCAGCATCGCAACGATGCGTTCGATAACGATCTGCACGTCGACGCCGCTGCGCGCGGCGAGCTCACCGAAAGGATCGGCTTGAAAGCCCGCCAGGCGATCTTCGGAGATCGCTAGGATCGCGGCGTTGGTTGGGTCCGATATCGTGGCCGGCGCTTGCGAGGCTGCCGGCGTCATTTAGAGCTGAACGTCGCTAACACCCGTGGCGTACAAGTAGTTCTGCTCGGCCGTGTAAACGCCGTAAAGGGCCGTAATGTATGTCGATTGCGCGGTACTCAGATTTGCCTCCGCGGTGACGACGTTGAGAATCGTCGACGCTCCCACCCGGTATTGCGCCTGCGTCGCATCGAGCGAGACTTGCGCCGACAAAAGCTCCGACTTCGCCTGCACGAGCGACGCCCGCGCGGAAATCAGCGTTGCCAAGGCCGAGCGCACGTCCGACTCGACCGTGAGCCTCGTCGTGTTGAGCGTCGCTAGCGCTTGATCGAGCTGCGATGCGGCGACGCCGATGTTGTAGTTGGTCAGACCTTGATCGTACAGTGGAATCGTTAGGTTCACCGCGATGGATTTGTCGTTGGACCAAGCCGGTGGTCCCGGACACTCCGAAACCGGAAGTACGATTCCCTTTACGGTTTGGGTAGTCGAATAGCAGTTTATGAACGTCCTCCCGAAACCGTCGTTACCGGACGCCGTCAGAACCGGAAACCGGGCCAGCTTTGCATAACGAACGCCCTCCTGTTCCGATTCGACGGTGTATGCCGCCGCAATGTAATCGGGACGCATAACCAGCGCGCGCTTCAACGAAGCCGCGTATGTCGGATTTGGAACGGATGGTTGCGCCCGCAGCGACTTCGGCACGACCATGACATCGGCGTCGAGCCCGAGCGTCGTTGCGAAAGTTCCCTGAGCGCCGATCGCGGCGCCTTGCGCGGTCACGAGGTTGCCCTTTGCTTGCGCGGTCTGAAACTGCGCCGCGGCGATATCTGAGCGCGGGGCGGCGCCGTTGCGAATCTGCGCCGCGACCGAAGCTTCGTTGACCTCGAACTCGTGAACGAGCTGCGCATCCGCAGTTACCGTCGCATTATCCTCGAGCACCGTGTAGTAGGCGTTGGCGATATTAAGCGCCAGGGTCTGGAGATCGCGCAGAAGCGTCGCACGCCCGGCGATGTCGGCCTCCTTGGCCGAACGGATCGCGGCGATGGTGCGGCCACCGTCGTAAATAAGTTGCGTAATCGAGATCGTGGCCGATTCGCTCGAAACCGTGCTCGCGCTATAGACCCCGAACGGCGCCTTCGTTCCCGTAGGGAGTGGCCCGGGCACGAGGGCGCCGGGGGGCGGGCTCGGGCTGCTAATTGAGCCCGACGAGCCGTTGGTATACGACTTCGCCGCCTGGGCATTGCCGCTCACCGCAGGGTAGAGGGCTTGCAGCTCTGACGTGTATTTCACGTGGATCGCGGCCCATAGCGCGTTGTCGTTTGCGAAGACCGGCGAGAGCGCCACGCCGATTCGGACTGCATCGGCGAGCGAGATCGATTGGGGAACGCCCTTCTTGGGCGTCAACTGCTCGACATCGGGGGCCGGCGTTCCATATGCCGGATAGGGAATCGGGCTTCCGCTGACGGTCGGTTGAGGCATGGGCGAAGGCATCGCAATGCCCGGAACGACCTGATTGTCACTCTGATTCGGCGCACTCTGTGCCAACCCGACTCCGGTCACGAGGCCGCCGAACACGAGCGCGGCGCCGAGCGCTCGCGCGGAAAGTGTGCTTCGCTTCATCGTCAGTGCACCGCGCCTGCGCCCGACGGCGCCGACGAGGTCGCATTGGCGACGGCGACGAGACTACCATCCTTAAGAGCGTCGGGGCGCGTCGTTATCACCATCATCCCCGGCTGTACCCGAGGACCGATCACTTGTGCGAGCGTGTCGGTCTGGACTCCGAGGCGAACGGGGACGGCTTCCGCCTTGCTGCCGTTGACGACGTAGACGACGTTGCCGCTGGGAGTCTGCGCCACGGCACTGCGGGGAACGACGGTGGCCCCGACGGCTCGTTCCTTCGTCACCGTTACGGTCACCAGCATCCCGCCGCGCAGCACGTAACCGGGATTCTGCAGTTCGAGTCGAGCGAGGTACGACAGCGTCCCCGAAGTCGGCACCGCGTTGACGGTGCCAATCGGAGCGCTGAAGCGCCGTCCCGACAGCGAAGACGACTCGAACGAAACGACGCTCCCCGAACGCACGTAGGCTAGATCGTCGTCGGGCACGTTGACGTTGATCCAAACGCGATCGATGCGAGCGACCTGGAGGACCGGTTGAGAGGGCGAGGCGTACGCGCCGGGATCGAGCAAGCGGTTTGCCACAACCGCGTCGTATGGGGCGTAGAGGTATGTTTGCGACAATTGCGTTCCTAAGAGGCGGGCTTGGGCCGCGGCAGCCGCCGCCTGCGCCTGTTGCGAACGTACGCTCTGAAGGCTAACGACGTCGTTGCGCAGTCCGACGACGGCGTTGTTATACGCCTGCTGCGCTTGAATGTAGTTCGCCTGCGATTGCTGCAGCTGCGTTTCGGAGACGTAGCCTTGTTTGTACGGTTGCTGGTTTTGCTTGAAGACCAGCTTGGCGTTCTCCAGTGACGCCTTCGCAGTTTGCAGCGTTGCCGCGTTGGTCTGCGTCTGAACCGGATAGCCGACGACCGCACCCTGCGCCGAAGCCGAGGCCTGCGCTGCCTGTGCCTGCGCTTGCTGGAGCTGAGCCTGCAGGGTCGAGGGATCGATCGTCGCCAGTAGTGTGCCTCTCCTTACCATGTCGCCGATATTCACGGTGATCTTCGTAATCGTGCCGCTCTGCTGAAAGGCGAGGGTTGACTGGTCGAGCGGAGAGATCTGTCCGTCGAGCGTGATATAGGTCGCAATGGTCTGACGCGTAGCCGCAGCGGCATC
>Ga0182015_10006274_pt1 | contig 12006 bp, 6 predicted proteins | sample 712P3MmetaG_FD_120478 | JGI IMG/M metagenome (GOLD analysis project Ga0182015, IMG submission 120478) | Permafrost microbial communities from Stordalen Mire, Sweden - 712P3M metaG | ecosystem: Environmental > Terrestrial > Soil > Wetlands > Permafrost | place: Sweden: Stordalen | collected...
ACGATGGGACAAATTACCAGCGCCCAGCCTTCCAGGAACATACAGCTGGCGCTGAAGCTCTATTTTTGAGCCAGAACCCATATAATGCTGATGCAGGCGTTAATCACGCCTGCATCATTTTATTTGTGCGCGATTTCTCGGCGAGGGAATCCTCGCAAGCTCAATTCAAAATGGGTATATTTCGGGGGAAGACAACCTTCATTTTGGTGTTAGCTGGCTATTTGTGGTCCGCTTCGATCGCACTCGGTCAGCAAGCGAAAAGCGCTCCTGCACCTCAGTCTGCGTTATCTCCTGAGAAGGCGCTCAGCCTCGCTGAGCAAGGACACTGCCGCGAGAATATTCCTGCCCTGAAGCGTGCGATGACCAGTCAAATTGCTGCGGCCACCAAGAAAGAGGGTGGTGTGGTGGGGGTGCGGTGTTCCTTGGCAGTGGACGATCGCGACTCGACGCTGGACTTTATCCATGCCCTGTATCGGCAGTTTCCGCAAGACCCCGACGTTCTTTTTGTCATCGTTCATGCCTACTCGGATCTCTCAACCAGGACCGCGCAAGATCTTGGCCGAACAGCTCCTCAATCCCTTGCCGCTCATAAGCTCAACGCCGAAGCCCTCGAAATGCAGGGAAAGTGGGAGCCCGCGCAGATGGAATATGAATGGATGATTCAAAAGGAACCGAATACTCCCGGTATCCACTTTCTGCTGGGAAGGCTCCTTCTTTCGCAACCCGATGCGGGGCCAGATGCCATGGAACGTGCGAAACAGGAACTCTTGAAGGAGATTCAAGTCGATCCCAACAACGCTGGGGCGATCTACATCTTGGGAGAACTTAACCGACGTGATCAGAAGTGGGATGAGGCGATCTCCCGCTATACCCAAGCGGTCAAGCTCGACCCAAACCTTGCGGAGGCCTACTTGGGTTGGGGGTTTTGCCTTGTGAATCTCAAGAAATACGAGGACGCAATTCCACCATTGCGAACCGCAGAGCGCCTGATGCCCGCGAATCCCGAGGTCCACCACTCGCTAGGTACAGCGCTGGAGCGATCCGGGCACAAGGAGGAGGCGCAGAAGGAGTTTGCCATTCATGAAACCCTCCGCTCCGGAGCCGGGACCGAGAAACCAGAATAGTCGCGGTCTGATACATTCCCGAACTGAATCAACGTAATGAATCATCGCTGAGGTTCTTCGACAGTGAGAATCTGATCGGCGGCAACCTCGTGCAACACTTGTTTGATGCCGCTCGGCCAGCGAATTTCCACGTCCTTGATGAGCCGGTTCTTTCCCAGGCCGAAGTGTACTCGGCTGTCGCTTGACGCGGTATATCCGACTGCCGTTGTGACCTCATTCCACTGGGAAGCGCCATCTTCGGTTGTAATGTGAATTTGCGCGCCGATGCCCATCCGATTGCTCTTTGTTCCTACGAGCTTGAGGAGAATCCAGTGATTGCCGGTTTCGGAGATGTTGCGCAGAATCTCAACGGGGCCGCCGAGAACGGTGACTACCGCGTCAATGTGACCGTCGTTAAAAAGATCCCCAAAGGCGACGCCGCGATGTGCGGCCTCTTCCTGAAAGTCCGGTCCAGTTGACGGGCCAACTTCCGCGAACTTGCCGTTGCCCAGATTGCGAAACAGGGAATTGGGCTCGGGATATTTGCGATTGCCCAGCTCGCTGATGTTATCGAGTACATTTGCACGCACGACGAACAGGTCTTTCCACCCATCATTGTCAAAATCAAAAATGCCGTTACCCCAGCCCGACATTTCCTTTGTGGCCTGCAGTCCGCTCGCCTGCGTGAGGTCATCGAATTCCCCATTGCCTTGATTGATGAGCAGTGGAAAGGTCTCGTGTTCCACGGCGGTGTACCATATGTCGGGGCGGCCGTCGTTGTTGACATCCCTAAAATCAGAGCCCATTCCCGATAAAGCCACGCCGTCGGGAGCATAAGCCACTCCCGCTTGCGTGCCGACTTCTTCAAACTTCTTTCCGCCCAAATTGTGAAAGAGGAACCCCGGCGTAGTATCGTTCGCGACGAACGCGTCCAGGAAGCCATCGCCGTCGTAGTCGGCAAACGATACGCTCATCCCTTTGCCCATGTGCGACGAGATTCCCGTTTCTTCGGAGACATCGGTGAACGTGCCATCTCCATTGTTGCGGTACAGGGAGTTGTGCAGCGACGCATAAACCTTAGGATGGCAGTACCCGCGAACGCCGCTTTTCACGTGACAATAGGGATCCTTGTTGACTTCCCAAACGCAGTAGTTGACCACAAACAAATCCAGCTTGCCGTCGTTGTTGTAATCGAACCAGCCTGCGCCGACTGACCACATCTTTTTGCCATCCATCTCGGCGCCAGCGAGACCTGCCTTTGCGGTTACGTCGGTAAACGTGCCGTCGCCGTTGTTATGGAAGAGCTGGTTGCCGGTCACGTTGGCCAGAAAGATGTCCGGTCGACCATCGTTGTCGTAGTCCCCGACGGCTACGCCCATGCCGTAGCCCGCCCCGGCGAGTCCGGCGCGCTCGGTTACATCGGTGAACGTGCCGTCGTGATTGTTGCGATAGAGACGGTTCCAGTAAGCCGGCGATTCCTTCTGCAAGGAGGGAATTGCTGCTCCGTTGACCAGATAAATATCCAGCCAGCCGTCGCCGTCATAGTCGAGCAACGCAACTCCTGCGACCATCGTTTCGATCTGATTCTTGTTGGCTGTCGGCGAATTACGAGTGATGAAGTTGACACCCGCTTTTGCAGTAATGTTTTCGAATCGGATGGCCGGTGGATTGGGTGCGGTGGCCAATCGCAGGGCGGTCAATCCGAGAGCAACAATGATGATGAAATAACGCATGAATACGAATGATGCCTCGTCGGCACCGGCGGAATAAGCACGCAACGAAAGTAGGTGCGCGTGCGGGAAGTCTCTGACAACCAGATTCTATCAATGTAGCGGGTGGAAATGTCAGTACGCAGAGCGGGGCCCGTGTTCGCTATGTCCTCGTGGCAAATAATGATGGCGCCCGGCTTTGACCTGGCTCTGACTCTTGCTTCAGTGCCCCGGTAATAGGCCACCCACCGAGGTCACGCCGTTCCCAAGGTCGAACTTTGGCAGCGTTCCCGTCAGCTTGGCTGCAGCCTCACTGGCCTGTTTCAGTTGAGCTCCGGTCAGAAGCCCGGAGAGCTTCTTAAGTTGTACGTCGGCCGTCTTCTCACCACGATCAGCAGCGGCCTTGTACCACATATACGCAGCGGAGTAATCAAGTGACACGCCCTTCCCCTGTTCGTAAAGGTATCCAAGATCGAGTTGAGCGGGCGCGTAACCCTGTTCGGCCGCCATCCGGATCCATCGCGCCGCTTGCTGGTTGTCTACTGTCAGGCCGGTCCCGGTGTAGTACATCCAGGCGAGATCTTCCTCGGCGGGCGCGTACCCGAGTTCTGCTGCGGCTTTGAACCAGGTTGCAGCTTGCTGATCGTTTTTGGCTGTACCCTTTCCCAGAAGGTACAGCGAAGCCAGATTACATTGGGCGGTCGGCTCCCTTTGATCGGCCGCTTTCTGGTACCAGGCGGCCGCCTCATGAAGATCTTTCCTCATCCCTACGCCCCGCTCGTACATTGAACCAAGATTGTTCTGTGCTGTTGGGTGTCCTCGTCCGGCTGCGCTCGAATAGTAAAGGAATGCCTGGCCGTAGTCTTTCTTCACGCCCAATCCTTGTTCGTACATGTATCCCAGCACAAATTCTGCGTCGGCAGATCCCTGTTTCGCTGCATTGTTGTACCAATTCAGCGCCTTCTTATAGTCCTTTGTAACTCCGCTGCCAGTCATGTAAGACCAGCCGAGTTTGTATTGTGCCTTGGCATCTCCGTCTCGGGCCTGTTGCTTGAGCGAAGAAATGTCCAGTTCAGGCCTCTTGTGGCTATCGTTAGCGCTCGCGGGACGCTGGCCGGTTGTAGTCCTGGCGGAAAGGTGAAACCAAATCGATGACAGTAACGTTACTGCTAAGAGCACTCGCAAATTCATCCCATGTCCCTCGAGCCCTGGACTCTCTCCGTTGAACCACTGTTGAGAACCTTGCGGTCGGCGGAATTGCTCTCTCGATCTGACCGCATCCTTTCAGGCAGCCGAGACTTTTCACAATGCAACGGGCCACACCAGGTCCACACGAGTGGGTAACGAGGCAAGTCAATGAAGGACATAGCCGGTTCATCGCAGGTCACCCGCTGTTCCGGAGGTTGGCGTAAGTCCGATCACTAACGTTGGTGGTGAACTAACGTCCAAGAGAAAGGTGAGGACAGTGCCAGACTCTCAATTCCCCGCAATCGTCCGCTTTGACGTGTTCGAAATCGACCTTCAGGCAGGTGAATTGCGCAAAGAGGGCCGGAAAGTCAAAGTACAAGAACAACCCTTTCGTGTTTTGTCTTTGCTGTTGCAGCGGCCGGGGCAAGTGGTGACACGCGAAGAACTGCGGGAACAACTTTGGCCTGCCGACACATTTGTGGATTTTGATCACGGATTGAACAGCGCCGTCGCCCGATTGCGGGAAGCCTTGCGCGATTCCGCGGACAAGCCACGCTTTATAGAAACGATCGCCAAACGCGGGTACCGATTTGTCTCTCTGCTTGACGCAAGCAATCAGCCAGATGCAAACTCCAGCGCCGGGGCCGAGGATCGCAACCACAACCGCATTGATCGCTGGAATCTCGCAAGACTCAGGCTATTCGCCAGTCTGGGCCTGGCTGCTGTCTGTGTGTCTGTCGTCGCCCTCGTGTATCCGAAGGCTCCCGCGCCCCCGCCGGACAAGATCGAAGTCGTACCTTTGACCGGTCTGCATGGATTTCAGGCAACGCCCGCTTTTTCTCCGGACGGTACTCTGGTCGCATTCCGTCAAAGTGATGGCGCCAGCAAGACCGGAATCTATGCAGCAGCAGTGGGGGGAGAAAAGACCGTTCGGCTCACCAGCGACATGGGCGACTGCTGCCCGACCTGGTCGCCCGACAGCCGCCAGATCGCTTTCAGCCGGTATTCGGATGGCCTTCTTAGTATTCTGACCGTCCCTGCTTTGGGTGGCATGGAGCGTCGCTTGTATCGCGGCCAAGCGTCGATGGGTGGGGGCTTGTCCTGGTCTCCGGATGGCAACTACGTTGCTTATGTGGCAAGCCCTTCGGGGGATCGAACCCGGTCCTCCATCTTATTCCTGTCACTCGCGGACTACAGCACGCACGAGATTACATCCCCGCCGCCAGGCTACCTTGACCGTTCTCCCATGTTTTCTCCTGACGGGAAGCGACTCGCGTTCATTCGTTCCACGATAGCCGGAGTCAGCAATGATATTTATGTGATGTCCACGAGCGGCGGTAGCCCCAAGCGCCTCACTTTCGACCGCCGGCCAATCATGGGATCGCCCGCATGGACTGCCGACAACCGTGAAATCGTATTTTCCTCGGATCGGGGCGTTGCCACAGGTCTGTGGAGAGTTTCCGCGACGGGGTGTGTCCCTGTCCCAGTTGCCGGCCCCGTTGGCGAAGCCGTTTGGCCTTCCATCCCAACAAATGGAAAACACACTCTCGTGTATGAGCAAGGAGTTTTCAAATCCAACATCTGGAGGCTCGATCTACGGGATCCGGCACACCGCGATAGAGCGCCGTTGCCGATCGTTTCCGAAAAGGGAGACAAGATGCGTCCCGAACTATCGCCCGATGGCAAGAAGGTTGCATTCGAGTCGAACCGGCTGGGCTTTTGGGACCTGTGGACTTGCGAGATTGAGAAAGGAGACTGCAACCAGATTACGTCTTTGCATGGAACCGCTGGCCGCGCCCGTTGGTCCCCCAACGGACGCTATATCGCATTCGAGTTTCACCCGAACGAGCACAGCGAGATCTCTATCGTCGAGGTGCCCGGAGGAGTTCCGCATCTTGTGCCGACCATTCCTGGAGCGGATAATCTGTCGCCGAGTTGGTCGCGCGACGGGAAGTGGCTTTATTTCGCTTCGAAAACAGGCACGGACGCTTTCCAGATTTGGAAGATCCCGGTGCAAGGCGGTGCTGCAGTACAGCTTACCCGGCATGGCGGGATCTCGGCCGTCGAATCAATCGACGGGCGCTACCTTTATTATTCCAAATTCGAAGAGGGCGGAGTTTGGCGGATGCCGGTTCAAGGCCGCGACGAAACCCAGGTGCTGGACATTGGTGGAGATGGCTGGCCAAACTGGGCACTTAGTTCAGAGGGAATATACTTCCTCAAATTTTCTAAGTTGTCACACCCGACGATTCAGTTTCTTAGTTTCGCTACCGGCAAAACTCATCCCCTATGGACTTTGGAGAGAGAACCCGGGTGGGGCATAGGCGTCTCCCGCAATGGAAAGTCGATTGTTTTTACGCAGGACGATTTCGCAGAGTCGAATCTTATGATGGTAGAGAACTTTAGGTAATGCTATTTTGGCGGCCGGGGGGGGCGCACCGATCGATAACGGCGCAACGGCCAGGGCGCATGACTCGGTCCATGATCTATGGGAAGCCCAAACCGTTGCGTTCCTAGCGGCGAGGTGCGCTGGCTCCGGTGACCTCGGCCCGCTTGCTTAGTTCGCCGTCTGGGATCACCAGTGCTACCCAAGGTGTTTCCGTCGAGACGACGTGTGCGTGCCAGACAATTTCTTTTCGAGTTCCCCCCGAAAGGTGGACATTCTGCGTCATCGCACCCGACAGCACGAGATTATCGCTGCGAATCGAAAATGTGTGCTCCCCAGCACCGTTGGCTAGAGTACGTATCACAATTTCACTGTGCTCGGTAGCGTCGAAGGAAACCTTGAAATCTAGAACCTGGTTGGCGCGCAGATCCAGTGAGTAAGTAGTTCCGGGAAGTACAGCGAGACTGGTGTGGTCAGATCCGTGTTGAATGACGTAACGCCCCTCAGGCAGGCGTGCGCTGAATTCACTTCCTGAAGGGCTGGGCACCGAGATCAACTGCCCGCTTTGCTCTTCGCGGAATTCGATCGGTTCACGGTTTGACGGATCGACGAGGCCTCGAACGGTGGCAGGAATGCTGAGGTCGTCCATCAGCCAGATCCATTGTCCAACCGGAGCGGTCCAGACTTCCTTATAAGTCCAGCAGATCTGCGTCGGCCAGTAGGGAGCATCGTTATAGCCCTTAGTCTCGATGCCCACTGGAAGTGCGCCCACCATCTGGCCAGAGCGAACGCTATAAAGAGGTGTCCAGTCGTAGCCCTCGCCGTACATCAGACTTGACGAGAAAGGATTTCTGCCAACCAACCACTGCGCTTGCCTCTGGGCCAAGTCTTCCGCATCCAGATCTCGACGCAGTTTCGCGGCGGCAGATAGCGCCTTGGCCTGAGACAGCAGAACGCTGGAATTGCCGCGAAAGTCGAACCAAACCGGAAAACGGCGGAGGTACGAATCGTCACCCAGGCGAACTCCGCGATGGACCTGCTCGATATAAGCGTCGCGATCGGCGGCGCGAAGAGGAGTCCAAGTCTTCGCTTCAGGGATGAGCCGCGCTTCACTTTCGCGATAGACTCCGGCGGGCAGGACTCCATAAGGCAGATCAAAAGCAGATGCCGGCTTAAGGTAGTACTGCGAATGGAGGACAACAGCGGAATACCACTTCATCCAATCGGCGTGGTCCGGAAACGCCTCGCACAACTTGGTTAGGGCAACAATCGGTTCCTGCTCCTGCCCCACGTGGAAACGATGAAACAGATTTTCACGCTTCGGCCCAGTGTAGAAATATCCGGTTAGGGGAGTGGTCCAAGGCTGAAGTTTGCGCTCCTGAGATGCCAGCACCAATGCTCCAAGGGCAACGGCTTCATCTTCGTACTGTCGACCACCGGTCGCTTCGAAAAGTTCGACGGATGCAACTACGCCAAAGGAAATCCGCTCCAGGTGGTCCGATGCGCCGTAGACTTCTGGAAGCGGACCCGCCATTTTCAGTCCTTCTACCGCATACTTCCAATCCTCCTCGGCAATGACCAGGCTGCGACTCGCGAGTTCCGGATCGCTCTCTTTCAATACCCGTGACGCCAGCGCCTCCAGCGCGCTTACGCGGAAGTTCCATTCCGGATTATTTACCGCCTCACCATGACGATCATCCGCCGTACCCATGATTCCGTCTGTCCAGTAACTCACCAGTTGACCAGTGCTCCGATAACCATCGCCAAACCGCGTTTTCAGAACCCAGTTCAAGCCCCATCGGGCTTCCTCAAGCAGACGATCGGTCAGGTCGGGATCTTCACCTTGACGCTTCAGACTCTCGGCCATGGAGAACGCTGCATATGCCATCGCCGGGGTATGGCCCGTCGCGCTTAAGTCTCCAGCATCGTGATATCCCCCGTTTACAACGATTCGCTGGTCGCCATGCGAGGTGTAGATGTCCTGGTGACATCTGCCGTGGATACCCGGAACCTCCGTACCACAGCGCTCGCTGTACATGAAATTGATCGCCTTCCAGATGCTGCTCTTCCATACGTCCTCGCCGATGCGGAACGGGCGAGTTAGAGTGTCCCCAGCCTGGATCGCGTAGCTGCCGGACTGGCGGACTTCCGAGAAATCGAGAACCTGGTATTTTCCGAGGGCTGTGGTTACTTGCTGGATTTCTTTGGTCAGAACTATTTGTCCAGTTTGTTGGTCAATAAGAGAGAACTGCGATGCTGCTAGACCACTCGCAATCGCCGATTTTGAACTTCCCGTCGCGTATCCGCTATGGCTGAATGCGATTTTGCCAGGAGCGACATCCCAACCTTCGACGTGATCGGCCATCACGCTCTGCAGTTCCAGATGTGCGATATCAAGGATTGTCTGATCGCCAGGATCCGGCAACTTCTTGGGCAAGCTGTATGCGAATTCGAGCGCCGTGACGCGATCGCGGTCGAGAGGAGCGATCTCCCAAACAATCTGATTCCACGTATGGTTCTTGAGAATGATCGACTCGTGGCGTCCCTCGTTGTAGTGATCGGGCAACTTGTGGACTCCATCGTTATGCAGCACCAGAGAGCAGGAGATGGCCGGTGCTCCGACGACATCAGGGTAGACCCACAGCGAAATGCGGTTGAATTTCCCCCAGTCCTCGCCGGCGAATTTCCGAGTTGCGACTAGATCCTCCCACTCACCGCTGCCATCGACTTGAGCAATGTTGGAAGTCGAATGGATCCGCAGCACGCGATTTGGCGCGGTGTTGTCGGTCATGGTCCATGGCTCGCTTGCACGGACTTCGACCAACGTCATCTCTCCCGCGCCCGCGAACGACCACGGCGATAAATTCTCCATATCGTCCAGCAGACGCGAATCGAGAACTTTCTTGTGCAACCAGCGATATTCGGCTCCGTCTTCATATCGCGCCACCATTGGCATGGTGAGAGCCGTCCGCTGGGCTACCAATGTGGTAGGGAGAAGTAAACCGAAATAAATGAAACTTCGCAGAGTACCCCAAAACAAAGGCGTCTTAAGCATTGAATTGGTCCTGCAATCCTGCGGCGTTCGAATGATACCGCAAAGCTTCGGTTCCGGACGGGAGGGGAGTATTGAATGTGAACTGCCTCACTGGGACGGGCAAATCGATGTCTGGAGATGCTCTGGACTGCAAACCGGGTACCGCAGAGGCCTGGATTGCTTGACCATTTGCAGACTCTCGATTCCGGAATGGAGAATTGTCAATAATCCCGAAAGTGAAACTCCAGATAAGCCGCCAACGCCCAAACAGCAGGATCCCGGTAAGTGCCGACTGATCGCAATTTCTTCATTTTAGGAAAAAACAACGAGTCTTCTAACAATGTGGATGGATTTCCTTGGCCGATACTCCGCGAAAGCCGCAGGTCCTCTCCAACGCATCCTGGTACCTGGGCTCATCTGGTCTCAATTGAACAGCAGGCATCTGGGTTCAGGCACCGCCCTACACAGGCACCATGTGGACGCCCGGCTACCATAGTATTTAACATCAATAACATAACAGCAGACGCAGCGGACTTCTACAGCTGCGGAGGCTGCGGACTCGGCGTCGCGTTGCGCTCTTGTTGAGAAGTCGGGGGCGGTAAGGCTGGCAGAGCCGGAGCCTGCACCCCGATGGGTGGCACAGGTGTCGATTCCTGCTCGCTGTTTTCCGGAACTGCGTCGCGACGTTTAAGCTCGATTGGTCTCTGTTCGCGGCGCTTCATCTCTTGAACCGCCTTCAGCGTGGCTTCCACATCCAGCTGGTTATCGTCGGCCAGTTTGTCGATCTTCTGTCCCTCAGCGTCGCGACGCGTGGAATAGCTCACCTTGGCCTTCGCGTCTCGGCCAGCCCGCGCCGCCTCGTAATACATCTCGGCGCTTTCGCGATCACCCGCCAGTTCGGCGATGTAGCCCAGATTGTTCAGCGTGAACGCGTTGCGGGCATCCTGTTGATATGCCTGTGAGAAAAACCCTTTCGCGACCGATGGATTGTTGACGTTCAGCGCCGCTACACCGCGCAGATTAAGCCGGGCGGTGGTGGCGTCAACTCCCTCGCCCCGGGCGATCTGCTCGCTCATGGCGACTGCATTTTCTCGAGCGACCTCACTGACCGGCCGGCCGCGCCACTTCACCCGCGGAGTCACTACGACCCGCTTTGTCGAATGCAAACTGGCCGCTTCGGAATAACATCGCAGCGCTCCCTCAACATCGCCGACGTTCTCCATGGCATAACCGAGATTGTTGAGTAGAAAGGGGTCATTGGGATGGCGCGGCAGGGCGGATTGCAGCAGGTTCTTGGCTTCAAAAACGTGCCCATCGCGAAGCAGCACAATCGCCCGCTCGTTGAGCCGGCTGAGCTCCTGATCAGAATTTTGCACCTGCCGGAATGCCTCATCCAGGGGTTTGCCCTGGAGGGCCGCTTCGTTGGACCGGTCAATGACCGCATCTGTATGCTCCCGCGCCGCCAGAGCATAGTAACGCAGGGCTCGGTCGGCATCGCCCTCCAATTCAGCGACATATCCCAAGTTATTCAGAGTGAACGGGTCTTGCGGATCCAGCAGGTAGGCCCGATAGAAGAGTTGTTTCGCTTTTTTCTGATGCCCGCGCTTGAGCTCGGCAACACCCTCGCGGTTTAACTTTTGGCTGGGAGTGGATACGCCCCGCTGCGGGATGAGGATCTGTAAATTGCTCGCGAACCCCGGGCGTTCTCCGGCGAGCAGTTGCATCGCCAGTAACGTCGCAATGGCACAGAGTCTTGCTAGCTTGCTCATGGATTACCTGCCGCTACTATGATGTCTTAAAGGCATTGTCGGTTGGACTACAGTAAATACCCTACGCCCCATCCACGATGGTACGATTAGCATCCAACTGGCGATGACAAGACTGCTCGGGTCGATGATCTTACTAGTCAGCGGCGCGCTCGTCAGCGGCGCGTGCGCGCAGGCTGCCGCACCGGCTTCCCCTTCGTCCATGCCTGCTTCCCCGGACAATGCCGGCTCGCAAAAAGCGCCTCCCAACCCGGACGATCTTCCCCCGCTCAACCGGCCCGGCACCAAGGTGGGTCTGGTGCGCGGTGTACTGAAGCAGCTGGATCCGATCCGCGATCAGCTGGTGATTCACCCGTTCGGTGGCCGTGATGTCCGAATTCATTTCGATCCGCGGACGCAACTTCTTCCGGCAAATCCGAATGCGCATCTGGCCGGTATTCCGGTTGGATCTGTGGTGTCCGTCGACACCGTGATCGACGGCGGAAAACTGTTCGCGCTCTCGGTCCGCACCGGCCCATCCACTGGGGCTGAGCTGAATGGACAGGTCTTGCGGTACGACGCAGCTAAGTCCAGGCTCACCGTACGCGATCCCTTAAGCCCGCAAACTGTTGCGCTGCGCATGACTCCGAGCACCATCGTTGTCAACCAAGGCCAGCCCGCCTCGCCGCAGGCTTTGTCTCCGGGCGCGCTGGTGCGAGTATGGTTCTCTCCAGCCCAAAATGCGGCGAACCGCGTTGAGATTCTCGCCGAACGTGGGAATACTTTTACCTTTGAGGGTCGAGTTGTCGCCGTCGACTTGCGCTCGCGAGTGCTTTCCTTG
>Ga0182015_10006276_pt1 | contig 12000 bp, 10 predicted proteins | sample 712P3MmetaG_FD_120478 | JGI IMG/M metagenome (GOLD analysis project Ga0182015, IMG submission 120478) | Permafrost microbial communities from Stordalen Mire, Sweden - 712P3M metaG | ecosystem: Environmental > Terrestrial > Soil > Wetlands > Permafrost | place: Sweden: Stordalen | collected...
GCACAGCCCCGCAAGCCCTTAAACTAGAACTGTGAAGGCTATTGAAGATTTCATTCGCAGACTGCCCAAGGCCGAGCTGCATCTGCATCTCGAAGGCACGATTCTGCCCGCCACGCTGGTGGAACTGAGCCAGCGCCACGACAGGACGCCGGTCACACTGGCCGAGGCGGAAGCGCTTTACCGGTTTACGGATTTCTCAGGCTTTCTGGAGGCGTTCAAGGCTGTGACGCGGCTGCTGATGGGGCCGGAGGACTATGAGCTGGCCGCCTGGCGGATGATTGAACAGCTCAAAGCGCAGGGCGTGGTGCACGCCGAGGTCTACATCTCCGTGGGAGTCATTTACATGTACCGGAACCACGATCCGGCGGCGTTTGAACCGATTTTTGAGGGACTGGAACGAGCGCGTGAGCGGGGACTTCGCGAGCTGGGGCTGTCAGTTTATTGGATCTTCGATGCGGTGCGGCACTTTACGGTGGCCGAGGCTGAGCGCGTGTTCAAGAAGGCGGCGGAGATGCGCCCGCAGTACGCTTCGATTGTGGGAATCGGGCTGGGCGGGGACGAGCGGCAGGCTGGTTCGGAGCCGTTCCGGGCGCTCTACGCTGAGGCGGCCAAGGCAGGGCTGCGGTTGACCAATCACGCGGGCGAAACGACCGGCTCAGGGGCAATCTGGGAGGCGTTGGCGATCGGGTCGGAGCGGATTGGGCATGCAGTGTCGGCAGGGCGGGATTCGGGGCTGATTCTTGAGCTGAAGGAGCGGCAGACCCCCCTTGAGTTGAACCCGACCTCCAACGTACGGACGGGGGTGTGCAGGTCATTCCGGGAGCATCCGCTGAGGAAATACTTCGACGCCGGGCTGCTGGTGACGCTGAACTCGGACGATCCGGCATTTTTTGACTCGGACCTGGCCAATGAGTACCTGCTGGCGCATACGGAGCAGGGTTTTACGAAAGATGAGCTGCGGCAGTTGGCGGCAAACTCAATCCGGGCGAGCTTTTTGCCGGAAGGGGAAAAGGTGGAATGGCTTTTCCGAATTGATACAATCCAGTAATCACAACAGTACGTATTCACACTGAGGATGAGGCAAGGCCCAGCCGATCTGCGGTATTATGCGGTCATGATGTTTGATGCCAACAGGAGGGAGTCCCCCATGTCTACCGAACCGGAATTGAGCGCTGCGGAAGAGTCCGCGGAAGAAAAGAGCGAGCGGAGCACGCTGCGCGTGATCGGCTGGTTTTCGGTGGGAATGGTTGTGGCCGCCATCGGCATCTACCTGGGCAACGAACTTCGCAGCCGGTACAAGTTCCACAATCGGACTCCGTACGATTTCTACACAAACGCCGATGAGCAACAGATGGGCGAGTTCGGGGTAGGAATCTAGGAAACAGTGAAAGAGTAAAGAAGTTAAAGAGTGAAACGGAGATTGTGAAATGCCGCCTTCGGGCGGCATTTCGCGTTTGTGCAGGACGTTTGCTCTAGTTGTTCCTCAGCGCCACCATCGGATTGATCCGGGAAGCCCTTCGCGCGGGAATCCAACCCGCCGCGAGGGACACGCCACCCAGCAGGACGATCATTCCAGCAAACGCCGCCGGGTCGGTGGGCGCAGTGCCGAAGAGCAATGCTGCGATCGCCCTCGCCGCAAGCAGCGAAGCAATCGTGCCCAGCGCGATCCCGACGAGCGCCAGCTTCAAGGTCTTACCGATCACCTCCCACTGAACTTGTCCCAGCGTTGCGCCGAGCGCCATGCGGATGCCGATCTCCTGGGTGCGCTGGTTGACGGAGTAGGAGATTACGCCGTAGATGCCGAGGGCTGCCAGTAAGAGCCCAAGCACTGAGAACGATGCAACAAGCAAGAGGAAGAATCTGCGCGGCGAGTTGGCGTGGTCGACAAATGTCTGGAGCGGACGAAACTCCGCGGCCGTCTGCTTCGGGTTCAGCTCACGCAACGCACCCATGACGCTCGCCGCCATGGTGTCGGGCGGCAGGGTTGTGCGAATCACCAGGTGAGCACCGGAGGGACTCGCCTGCGTCGCCGGATAGTAGATCTGCCAGCCGGTCTCTCCCTCCGAACTCTCTTCATGCACATCTTCCACCACGCCAACAATGCGGAGATCGGAGCCATTGCTATCCACGATCTGGCCCACTGGGTTTCCGTCAGGCCAATTCGCATAGTTTGCCATGAACCGCGCAAACGCCTCATCGATCATCACTACGTTCTCGCCCGTCGGCTTGTCGTCCCAGGTAAAGTCGCGCCCTCCGCGTAAGCGCGTTCCCATCGCCCGGATATAGCCCGGCGTGACGACGTAAACAAGCGGACCCGCCGGCATCTTGTCTGGCCGCTTCACACCCTTCGGAAACGGAGTGCCCCAGGCGCGGTTTTGCCCCAGCGGAAGGTAGTCTGAGATTCCAACCGCCTGAATTCCAGGAATCGCCCCGACACGCGCAAGAACCTGCTGGAAGATCACTTCGCGCTTCGCTATGGTGGCCAGTTGCGTCGGTGCACTGTCGTCATAGTCCACATTGACCGCTGCCGCGTGCTCCGGCTGGAACCCCATATCCACATCCAGCACTTTCAGGAAGCTGCGCAGTAGCAGCCCAGCGCCCACCAGGAGCACGCAGGCCAGTGCCACCTCTGAGACCACAAGCACCGACCGCAGCCGTTCATGCTTGCGGCCCTGCCCTGCCCCCGAGCCTGAATCCTTGAGCGACTCCTGCAGGCTCCCCGATGCCATGCGTAACCCTGGCAGCAGCCCGAAGAGCAGAGCGGTAAGAAACGCAATGAGTACCGTCCAGCCGAGCGCCGCGCCGTCAATGTGCAGAGTGGTCAGGAGAGGCAGCGCAACAGCGCCTTGATGTGCGAGCCATCCGACGACGGCGAAGGCAAAGCCGAGTCCGAGCGCCGCTCCCGCAGTGGAAAGCACAAGACTCTCAGTAAGGAGCTGGGCCACGATGCGCGCCCTGCTCGCCCCGAGAGCTCCGCGCATTGCAAATTCTTTTGAGCGGGCCGCTGCACGAGCCAGCAACAGGTTCGACAAATTCACGCACGCGATGAGGAGGATGCCACCCACAGCGCACCACAAAACGAACAGCGATCGCCGCAGCTTTCCGCTCACGTAGTCCTTGAGTCCCACGGGAACGACTGCATCTTTGTATTGCCCGCACGATTGCGCATACTTGTTGTTCCAGCACATCTGCGGAGCGACAAACTGGGCTTCTGCGCGCGCTTGTGCCACCGGCACGCCCGGCTTCATTCGCCCAATCATTGTGATGATGTTTCCCCAATCGCGCGGCGGCCCGTAAAGATTCAGGGGGGTGAGCGCATCGACTTTTGCTCCGGGCGAGAACACAGCACCGAAATCGAAGCTTTTCGGCAAAACACCAATCACCGTCGTTAACTGGCCATTCATGTTGAACGCTTTGCCCACAATCGCCGGGTCGGCGTTGAACTGGCGGCGCCACCACGCATCTGACAAGAGAATGACCGGAGCTGCGCCGTTCCTCGCGTCTTCTGGAGTGAACGCACGGCCCATGGCCGGCTGCACCCCAAGGACCTGGAAGAAGTTCTGAATGACGTCGATGCTTGTTGCCGGAATCGGAGCGCCACCAAAGGAGAGGCGGAGGTTTCCAGGACCCGAGAATGCGAAATACCCCGTTACATCCTGGTAGGACCGGCTTTGCGCGCGGAACGTATCGTAGGCATCCGTTGAGTACGTTCCACAAGACATGCCGCACTTGCTCGGTGGCGGCGCAATCCACACCAATTGCTCCGCATTCGGAAACGGCAGCGGCCGCAGCAGCAGCGTGTTGACCACGCTGAAGACGGCGACGTTCGCTCCAATGCCCAGAGCGAGAATAAGGACAGCAACTACCGTAAACCCAGGGTCGCGGCCCAGCGAGCGAACCGTGTAACGCAAATCCTGCATCAGAATGTCGAGTTTCATAAGCCCTCTCGCTTCGCGTTGTTGGTCTTTCGCCATATTCATGCCGCCGAAGGAAATCAGCGCCTGCCTTCGTGCCTCCGCCGGCGTCATTCCCAACCGCAGATTTTCATCCGTGGCCAGATCGATGTGCGCCGCGATCTCCGCCTCAAGCTCCGCATCGAGCTGAGCCTTGCTCAGGAATGCGCGACCCCTCTCTCGATACCTGCGCAGGATGCTCATGCCAGTTCGCCTTCCTCGGCCTGTCTTCGCTCCATGGCCATCACTTTGTCCATGACGCCGGTCAGACGCTCCCAATATGCTGCTTCTCTTGAGAGCTGTCGGCGGCCAGCCTCGGTGATCGCGTAGAACTTGGCCTTGCGATTGTTCTCTGACGTGCCCCAGCTGGACAGGATCCATCCTCGCTGCTCGATCCGAACCAGCGATGCGTAGATGGTTCCCTGGTTGAGCAGCACCTCATTGCCGCTCACCTGCTCAATCCGCCGCGCAATGCCGTACCCGTGCATCGGACCCATTGCGGCCAGAGTCTTCAAAACCATCACGTCCAAAGTTCCCTGCAGTAGATCGAGCTTTTCCGGTGACATCGTTCCGTCTCCTGTGGCGTTACCACAAAAGTATCCAACAACTTCTGTGGCATCGCCACATGAATTATTGAATATGACTTACGCAACCAGTCCGCTCACGGTTCCCTGGCAAGCAGTTAGCAGTGGATTCCGGGATACCAATAGGGAAGAGATGTCGCAAAAATACCGTCTTCGGGCATTTTGAATTTGTGCCGGCTTTTCAACCGCAGACCGATTCCCTTCTCCGCGATACTCTTAGACGTTATGGGCCGCATCCGTGTTCTTTCAGACCAGGTAGCAAACCAGATTGCCGCCGGCGAGGTGGTGGACCGGCCTGCCAGTGTAGTGAAAGAGCTATTGGAGAATGCGCTGGATGCGGGGGCGAATCGCATCCGTGTCGAGGTGGAGGCGGGCGGGCGCAAGCTGATCCGGCTCACCGACGACGGCTGCGGGATGAACCGCGACGACGCGCTGCTGGCCTTTGAGCGGCATGCAACCTCAAAACTGCGGACCGCAGACGACCTGCTGTCGATTGCGACGCTCGGGTTTCGCGGAGAGGCGCTGCCCTCCATCGCGTCGGTGGCGCGGGTGACGCTGGAGACGGCGACCGGGGACGAGGCGGCAGGGACCAGGATTGAGATTGCGGGAGGGAAGATCAGGCACGTGGAGGACGCTGCGCTTCCGCGAGGCACGACGATTGCGGTGGCCGATCTGTTCTTCAATACTCCGGCGCGGCGCAAATTTCTAAGGGCTGAGTCGACGGAACTGGCGCATGTCACGGCCCTGGTGACGCATTACGCGCTGGCGCACCCGGAGAAGCACTTCGAGCTGGTGTCGGCAACCCACACGCTGGTGTCGGCTCCGCCGGTGGCGCGCACGGCAGAGCGGATCTACCAGATCTTTGGCAAAGACACATTGGCGCAGCTCTTGCCGGTTGCGGCGGAGATTCCACTTGAACGGGCGGGGCTGCCAGAGCCCCCGCCGTGGAAACGCGACCCGGACGAGCCGACGCGCGATCCGGGCATGGTGCGGGTAAGCGGCTTCTACTCCAAGCCCGAGTTGCAAAAGCTGAACCGGAACTCGATCTACGTGTTTGTGAACAAGCGGCTTATCCGCGATCGGCTGATGATGCACGCGATCACCGAGGCTTATCGAAACGTGATTCCGCCGACGAGCTTCCCGGTGGTGCTGCTGTTTCTGGAGATGCCGGCCGAGGAGGTCGACGTAAATGTGCACCCGGCCAAGACGGAGGTGCGATTCCGGCAGCAAAGCCTGATGCACGACTTTGTGCGGGACAGCCTGCGGACGGCGCTGATCAAGGCGCGGCCGGCGGCGGGGTTCCTCGCGGCTGGGGCTGCCGCAGCGGCGAGCCCATCGCTGATGCCGCCGGGGATTACGCCATTGCCGGGTTCGCCGGAGGAGGGGTCTGAGCCACTCAGGCCGGTCGAGGAGTCGGATCCGGTGGCCGGAGTGGGGGATGCGGAGCCGTTTCAACTGACGCCGCAGATGCCGGCCCAGGTGACGGGGCACTTGCCTTTCAGCCAATCGGAGGGGGCAACAGGAGGATGGCAGGGCCAGCAGGGGTGGGGCGAGGCCCTTGTTTCGATGCTTGTTGGCGGCGAGACTCGGGGGAGCGCAGACGGGACTTTGGGGCCGGCAGGCATTCCGGGGTTCGGGGGTTGCTCTCCGAGCTCGAATGGAGCGGGAATTGGCGCGCCGGGAATGGGCGCACAGGGAGCGGCTGAGGCGGCGGCAGCGACGGCGGCGGCGACTGAGGGAGTCGAGGCCGAGCAGGCTGCTCGTAACCTGAACCATTTAGGTAGCTTGCGGCCGCTCGGGCAGCTCAAGGAGTCGTTTATCCTGGCCGCCGGAGACGACGGCCTGTGGATAATTGACCAGCATGTGGCACACGAACGGGTGCTTTTTGAAAAAATCCTGCGGGACCGGCAGGTGGAGCGAGTGCAGAGGCAGCGGTTTCTTATGCCGATGCTGGTGGAACTGAAGCCCTCGCAGATGGTGATTTTTGCACAAATTGCCGAGGAGCTTGAAAAGAACGGATTTGAGGTAGAACCCTTTGGCCCTCAAACACTTGCAGTCAAAGCGGCTCCGGTTGGCTTGGAGGGTGCGGCGCTCGAAAGGATGCTCAATGAGGTGATTGAGCAATCGTCACCAGAAAGCCAGGAACCCACGCGGAATGAGGATCTTGCGACGCTCAGGTCGCGGGTGGCGGCGTCCATTGCTTGCCATTCGGCGATCAAGGTCAATACCGCTCTTGACCCCGTTCGTATGGAGTGGTTACTCTTGGAACTTGCCAAGACCGACCATCCAACGAGTTGCCCGCATGGACGTCCAATAGCTTTGCTGTATTCTTGGAAGGAGATCCAGCGGGCCTTCCATCGCATCTAGAGCGCGTGGAAGGTGGCAAACCCTCCTCTCAGGGGAGAGGGCAGCCCGGCGCCAATGGCAGCCTGAAATGAGGTTTTTCTTTGACAGCAGAGCAATTAGAAGCGTCACGCGCCGAAAGGATGCGTCACAACGGACACGGGCCACTCACACTTGAGGATGCCCGGACTTGGATCGAAGAAACTGGATTGTGTCTTTTTCTCCCTAGACGGCAATTCTCTTCATCTGTTGCGCCATCTTTTGTTGAAGCCGTAGCAGGTCAGCGGGACGCGGCTCCCGATCCTAAACACATTGCGCTCGCCGAAGAGTTGCTCGTACGCCTCGAGGCGGATGACGTCGCGGTGCGCCTGAATCTTCAGGGGCAACCGGGCGAGCAGCCGGACTATGTGGTGGCGAGCTGGGTGCTGCCGTATGTGTATGCGCTGCGCGGAGACCGCGACTGGCGCCGCAGCCCTCAATTAACCGGTTCTCGCCAGGTGTCGCAACTGGCCGTGCAGGCCTACAAGCAGCTCGAGGCGGGAGACGCCACGATTGCCAGCCTGAAGCATGCGCTCGGCCGGGAAGTGACCGAAACGGCTGTGCTTCGCGGGATCACCGAGCTTTGGCAGCAGTTGAGGATCATTCCAGTTATCTCTGCGCCGGGCCAGGCCGCCAAATGGCAGCTCCTGCGCCAACGCTATCAAAAGGCCATTGCTGAGGGAGCCTCGACGTCGCAGGTGACGGCAATCTCAGTGCTGGCTTCAATCTATCTACAGGCCGTGATCGCGGCGAGCATGGAAGAGGTTGAGCTGTTCCTGGCTCCCTTGACGGCTCGCAGCAAGGTGCGTGAAGTGCTGCGTGGGCTGGTAGCGACGCGGCAAATCCATACGGTTTCAGTGGGCCATGCACAGCACTTCTACGTGGCGGGAACGCTGCCCGCCTTCACTGTGGCTCCTACGCTCTATGCAAGCTCTTCAATGTCAGGCTCTTCGTATTTCCTGCATTCGCGGGATCACGAAGAGGATTTGGCACATTACGAAGCGCCCAAGGTCCAGCCAGCGGCTCACACGCCGGCGCCGGAGACCCATCGCACGGTGGATAGCCACGATTCGGCTCATACAACGGCTAACGCGGCTAACCATACGCCAACACATGTTCCCAGCCACATACCGCGGACCCCGGCAGTTCGGAAACCTGCGGGCAGCGGAAAGCCGACTGGGGCGCGGCCACATTTCAGCCGACCTGCGACGCCGTCGCGAAATCGGAAGCCAGGACAGTCGTCGGCTTCGAACCGACCGGCACGGCGCACAGCGAGCGATGCCCGGACTCCGGTAGCAAGGACTGCCGGAGCAAGGCCGGGTGGAGCGAGGGCGGGTGGAGCAAGGCCGGGAGTACCGCGCCCTGCAGGCACTGCTCGGCCGAGCAACGGCGCGCGGCCAACCAATGGCTCGCGGCCAGCCAGCGGAGCGCGCTGGGGCTCAAACGGCTCCGTGAGCAAAAATGGAAGCACGAACGGAAAGAGAACGCACTCCGCAAACGGCTCAACCAATGGGGCCCGGTCAAATGGCAGCCAGGGCAGACCGGTAAACGGCAGCAAGAGCCGGCCAGTGAACGGCACTTCGACGCGCGAAGCCAAGCCATCTTCATGGAACCGGAACGGCCACAGCAACGGCGTTAAGCCGGCCGGTAAGCCGGCCACAAACGGGCACAGCAACGGCCTGAAGCGGAAGGACACGCGGACAGATAGCCGCAAGCCGGCGCTGACAGCCGGAGCCAAGGCAGGCAACAGCAAGCGCTATGGCTTTACCGCGCGGCCCAAGCGGGAGTCGAAGAAGCGCGGATGAACCTTGAAAGCGGCTCTCAGGTTCTGCCGGAAGCCAAACGAAAGATCATTGTGGCAATTGACGGGCCGGCAGGCGCGGGCAAGAGCACGATCGCGCGACATCTGGCCCGGCATTTCGGCCTGCTGAACCTGGAAACAGGAGCAATGTATCGCGCCTTCGCCCTGAAGGCGCTGCAGGAAGATGTGCCACTGAACGACAGCAAGGCTCTGGAAGAGCTGGCCGCCGTAACCCTGATTCGACTTGAAGCGGGGGACGGCGAGAACCGTGTGCTCGTGGACGGCGATGACGTGACCGGATTTGTACGCAATCCGGCGGTGACCGACGCGGCCTCGCGGGTGAGTGTGCATCCGGCAATCCGGGCGTGGATGGTGAAGCTTCAGCAGCAACTGGGCGCCGAGGGCGGTGTGGTGATGGAAGGACGGGACATAGGAACCGTCGTCTTTCCGCACGCTGCGGTGAAGATTTTTCTTGATGCAGCTCCGGAGGTGCGCGGACAGCGGCGGTTTGAGCAGCTGGGCCCAACGCCTGCGGTGCAGCCCGAAGAAGTGATCCGGGAACTGCATGCGAGAGACGAACGCGATCGCAACCGGGCAGATTCGCCGCTTAAGCCGGCCGAAGACGCGGTGATTCTCGATTCAACGAACATGACTTTGGATGAGGCGGTTCGCGCGGCGGAGTCGATTGTTGAAGAGAAGCTATCGGGAGCGGCTTCGCCGGCATAGGGCCGAATCGGAGATTTGCGGCCCGATGCGATAGGCTCTAGAAGTATGGAAATCACCTGCACCCGTTGCCACCAGACGATTCTTGCGGACAACTGCTACTGCCCGACCTGTGGGCTGCCGCAGTTGGTTTGCTCGGCTGAAGGCGGATCGGGCACGAGCGTAACCGAGCGTCTTAGTGAGCCGGTACGCGATGCAAGCAGCGTGGACTGGAAGGCAGCGCTGCGTGCGGTGCTGATGCTGGCGATTCCTGCCGGGATCTTGTCGAGCGAAGCGACGCCGTTTGGGTTGCTGGGGATGGTCTGGATGGCTGGCGCTTCGTTGATGGCGGTGGTCCTTTACCTTCGCCGGCAGCGGCTGGCATGGATCACGATGGGGGCAGGGGCACGGATCGGGTTGGTGACTGGGCTACTGGGCGGCTGGCTGGCCTTTGCCATCAGTGGAAGCGCGCTCTTCGTGCAGCGGTATGTCTTTCATCAGGCAGACCAGATTGACGGTGAGTGGAAGACGGCGCTGCTGGCAAGCCAGGCGATGACTCAGCAATGGATGGCAGGAATGACTAATCCGGATATGGCTCAGGCGCAGACGGCCAAGGCGCAGGCGTGGATGCTTTCGCCGGGGGGCCATGCGGGCTGGGCGGCCTTCGGCTTTGCCTGCGATGCGGTATTCTTGTTGTTTTTTGCCGTAGCGGGCGGCGCGCTTGGAGCGCGGATCATGGCGCGGACGAGGCGGCCAGAGGCTTAGGCCACTTTCGCAAGAAACGAAGCAGTTCGATTTCTCCACAGGTTGATCCGAGGCCACAGGTTGCCCCGTGGCAGGGCCCCCTCGTATGATCCACCGAGGGGTGGGCAGCAGAAATCTATGAGCGAAGACAACAATACAGCGAACCTGCGTGTGAAGGGCCGGTTGATGTCCGCGTCGGAGATCGAGCGGACGCTGGTGCGCCTGGCCCACGAAATTGTGGAGAAGAGCAACGGGAATGCGGACCTTGCGCTGGTGGGAATCAAACGCCGGGGCGTTCCGCTGGCAGAACGACTGGGCAAGCTGATCTCGCAGATCGAAAAGCGTCCGGTATCGACCGGCGTACTCGACATTCAGTTCTATCGCGACGACCTGTCAACGGCAGACGTGCGGCCAGTGGTGACGCCGGGGTCGATTGGGATTGAAGTGGAAGGACGCGATGTGGTGCTTTGCGACGACGTGCTCTACACAGGCAGGACGATTCGCGCGGCGCTGGATGCGCTCTTCGACCACGGCCGGGCGCGGCGAGTACAGCTGGCGGTGCTCATCGACCGAGGCCATCGCGAGCTGCCGATCGAGGCGACCTATGTGGGCAAGCATGTGCCCACGAGCAGCCGCGAGATTATCGAGGTGAAGTTTCAGGAAGTGGACAACGACGAGCAAGTGCTGCTGGTCGAGCGCACAGACTGAAAGACAAGCGATCGGCTTTCGGCGATGGCTGAGAACCGCGCGGCAGACTTAAGAGCCGCTCCAAAACCGGACCGGAGCCCGGTGCTCCGGCGAACGCCGCGTATGAATTCGACTCCAGCCGCTCGTCGTACTATCCATCCGCCCCCGGGACCAACTTCCCATTTCCCTTATGTCGCAGGATCACTGCTCTCGGCAGACGACCTTAGCCTGGCGGAGATCGGCCACATTCTGAGCCGGGCGACCTTCCTCGAAAACGAAGACCCACTCAAGCGAGACCGGATCCTCTCCAAGCGGAAGATTGCGCTGCTGTTCTACGAGTCGTCGACGCGGACGAGAACGAGCTTTGAACTCGCGGCCAAGGCACTGGGCGCGGACACGACGCTGGTTTCGAGCCTCTCGTCGAGCATCGAGAAGGGCGAATCGCTTAAGGACACGGGACTCACGCTGCGGGCCCTGGGCGCCGAGGCGATTATCCTGCGGCACAACTCTTCGGGCGCGCCTTGGCTGCTGGAGGCCGAGACGCGCTTGCCGGTGGTGAATGCGGGCGATGGCATGCATGAGCATCCGACGCAGGCGCTGCTCGATTTGCGGACGATGCTGACGCACCTGCGACCGGGCGTTAAGGTGGTGGACGCGGAGACGCTGGCCGGCGTGACGGTGACGATTGTGGGCGACATCATGCACAGCCGCGTGGCGCGGTCGAACATGATGCTTCTGCCGCGGCTGGGCGCGCGCGTGATCCTCTGCGGGCCGAAGGAGCTGCTGCCGGAGGTTGCAGCGCTGGCTGGGCCGGGGATCAGCATTGAGCGCGACTTTGACGCGGCGCTGCACCAGACGCATGTGGTGATGATGCTGCGCATTCAAGGCGAACGGCTGTCCGGGTTGCAACTCGATCTCGAACAGTACAAGGCGAACTACCAGCTCACCGGGCCGAGGCTGGCGGCGCATGCGCCGAAGGCGGTGGTCATGCATCCGGGCCCGATCATTCGCGGCATGGAAGTGACGGCGGGCGTGGCCGACGGAGTGCAGTCGGTGATCCTGGAGCAGGTGAAGAACGGCGTGGCAATTCGTATGGCCGTGGTGGAGAGGGCGCTGACGATTGGAGGCCCGGCATGACGGCTCTGGC
>Ga0182015_10006277_pt1 | contig 11998 bp, 10 predicted proteins | sample 712P3MmetaG_FD_120478 | JGI IMG/M metagenome (GOLD analysis project Ga0182015, IMG submission 120478) | Permafrost microbial communities from Stordalen Mire, Sweden - 712P3M metaG | ecosystem: Environmental > Terrestrial > Soil > Wetlands > Permafrost | place: Sweden: Stordalen | collected...
CAGGTCTTGCCGGCGGAGGCGAGTTTCGATGACTATCTGCGCCAGCCCGAGCACGCCGGCCGCCTGCGCCACGTCGTGGTCACCGACAAGGGTCGCCTCTTCGGGGTGATCCGCGTCAACACGGGGCTTCGTCGAGGGTTGGAGGGCACCCATACCGGGGTGAGCTTGGGCGAAGTCGCCAGCCGTAATTTCACTGTGGTGCGCGAAAACGAGACCGCCTTCGAGGTGATTCGCCGCATGTGGCGCCGAAGTGCGATCATGGCGGTCGTCGTGAGCGGGCAGGGAATTCCGCGCGGGGACGACGTCATCGGCGTGATCACCAAGGAGCACGTCGCTGACTCGGTTGCCGACAGCGTCAAAGCTTATCCGGAGTAGCTGCGCACCCGGGACGCCCAAGTTGCCGCATGAGCCACGCGCCGTCATGCCGCGGCCGACACCGGCGTGCGGATCAAGTGATCGAATGCGCTCAGCGAGGCTTTCGCTCCCTCTCCCATCGCGATGACGATCTGCTTGTAGGGCACGATGGTGCAGTCGCCTGCTGCAAACACGCCGGGTACCGATGTCTGGCCGCGCGCGTCCACTTCGATTTCGCCGCGCGCAGAGAGCTTCACGACGCCCTTGAGCCAGTCGGTATTCGGGACGAGCCCGATCTGCACGAAGACCCCGGCGAGCTCCAGCGCATGAGCGTCTCCTTCCCGCCGATTCTTGTACGAAATCCCCGTCACGCGCTGACCGTCCCCGGTCACCTCCGTCGTCTGCGCGCCGGTGATCACGGTGACGTTGGCGAGGCTCTTGAGCTTCGCCGTCAGCACCGCATCGCCGCGCAGGGCAAAGTCGTACTCGATCAACGTGACGTGACTCACGAGCCCGGCCAGATCGATCGCCGCCTCGACACCGGAATTTCCGCCGCCGATGACCGCGACGCGCTTGCCTTTGAACAGCGGGCCATCGCAATGCGGGCAATACGCGACGCCGCGGTTACGATACTCGCGCTCGCCGGGCACGTTGATTTCGCGCCAGCGTGCGCCGGTGGCGAGGACCACGGACTTCGCCTTGAGGGCGGCGCCGTTTTCTAGTCTCACCTCGATCAGCTCGCCCGGCACGAGCGCGGCGGCCTTCTGGGAATTCATCACGTCGACATCGTAGGTGCTCACGTGTTGTTCGAGGCCGGTCGCGAGCTTGTGCCCCTCGGTCTCCTTGACCGAGATGAAATTCTCGATGCCGACGGTATCCAGCAGCTGCCCGCCGAGCCGCTCGGCGGCGATGCCGGTACGAATGCCCTTGCGCGCCGCATAGATCGCGGCCGCAGCCCCGGCGGGACCGCCGCCGATGACCAGAACATCGTAGGGGGGCTTCGCCTCGAAGCGCTCTGCCTCGCGTTCCGCACCGGCGGCATCGACCTTAGCGACGATGTCCTCGAGCGACATACGGCCCTGGCCGAACGGCTGACCGTTCAGAAACACGGCGGGCACCGCCATGATGCCGCGACGTTCTACTTCGGATTGAAACAGCGCCCCGTCGATCATGGTATGGCGCACGTTCGGATTCAGCACCGCCATGAGATTTAGCGCCTGGACCACATCGGGGCAATTCTGGCAACTCAATGATATGAAGGTCTCGAAGCGAAACTCGCCCTCGAGCCTAAGCACCTGATCCATGACCTTAGGATCCGCCTTCGGCGGATAGCCGCCGACTTGAAGCAAGGCGAGCACCAACGAGCTGAACTCGTGGCCGAGCGGCAGGCCCGCGAAACGCACCTGTCCCTCCTGCCCGGCGCGGCGCAGGGCGAACGACGGCGCAAGCTCGGGCTCCGCACGTTCGTCGTCGTTGCGCCGAACCTCGATGCTGACCAGAGGCGATGCGGAAGCGATGTCGTTCAGGAGCTCGAGCATGTCCCCCGACGCCTCGCCGTCGTCCAGTGATGCCGAGATCTCGACCGGCTGTGTCAACCGGTCGAGATAGCCCTTCAACTGCGTCTTGAGCGCTTCGTCCAGCACGATCAGATCTTGCCGACGAGATCGAGCGAGGGCGACAGGGTTCGCTCGCCCGGCGTCCATTTGGCCGGACACACCTCACCCGGATGGGAGGCCACGTACTGGGCTGCCTGCACCTTGCGAAGCAGTTCCTTCGCGTCGCGGCCGATGCCGTTGTCGTTGATTTCGATGACTTTGATGCGACCGCCCGGATCGACCACGAACGTGCCGCGGTAGGCAAGACCTTCTTCCTCGATCAGCACGCCGAAGTTGCGCGACAGCGTGAGGGTCGGATCGCCAACCAGCGGGTACTGCACTTTGGCGATGGTATCGGAGGTGTCGTGCCAGGCTTTGTGGGTAAAATGCGTGTCGGTCGATACCCCGTAAATCTCGACGCCCAGCTTCTTGAAGGCGGCATAGTTGTCGGCGAGGTCGCCGAGCTCGGTCGGGCAGACGAACGTGAAGTCGGCGGGATAGAACACAACGACGGACCAATTGCCCTTGAGGTCCTCGTGGGTCACCGGCACGAATTTCCCGTTGTGGTATGCGGTTGCCTTGAACGGCTTGATCTCGGTATTGATCAGAGACATGGATGTTCCTCGATGGTGTTGATTGCGGAAGTGGAAGCATGGTGCCCCCGCAGTCCCGATTAGTGAAATTGATTAATTGTATCTATTTGATAGAATCCTTCTATCGAGTCGGAATGAGTACGGATTCATGAATCTCAAGGATCTCAAGTATTTGGTGGCGCTTGCCGATACCGGGCACTTCGGCCGCGCCGCCGAACGTACGTTCGTGAGCCAGCCGACCCTCTCGGCTCAGCTCAAGAAACTCGAGGAATACCTGGGTGTGAAGCTGGTCGAGCGCCAGCCGAAGAACGTGCAGCTCACGGATGTGGGCAAGCAGATCGTGACGCGCGCGCGCCGCATGTTGAACGAGAGCGACGAAATCGTCGCGCTCGCCCGCGACAACACGAATCCGCTCTCCGGCAAGCTCAAGATCGCGTTGATTCCGACCATCGGGCCTTATCTGTTGCCCCGCGTAATGCAGAAAATCCGCAAGGCGATGCCCGATCTGAAGCTCATGCTCTACGAGCATCAAACCGAGAATCTCATGAGGCGGCTGCGCGAGGGCGAGCTCGACTTGGGCATCATCGCGTTGCCGGTCGACGATGAGGGCTTGGAGTCGCGCGAGCTGTATAAAGAAGCGTTCATGGTCGCGCTCCCCCGCAATCATCCGTTGGCCCGAAAATCGACCATCAAGGTGCAGGACTTGAGCGACCAGACGCTGCTGCTCCTGGAAGACGGACACTGCCTTCGCGATCAGGCGCTCGAGGTATGCAGCCGCGTCGACATCCGCGAGCCGGAGGATTTCCGCGCGACCAGCCTCGAGACGCTGAGGCAAATGGTGATGGCGGGGCTGGGCATCACTCTGATGCCCGAATTTGCCGTCGATCCGCCTTTCGGATCGCAACGCGGACTGACCGTCCGCCAATTCGGCAAGCCTCCTCCCATGCGCACCGTCGGCGCGGTGTGGCGCAAGACGAGCACGCGTTCCGCGGCCATCGCACGAGTCTGCGACGTGGTGCACGACGTAATGACCGCCAAGGACTGACTATTCCGACATGAGGCCGAGTACCAGCACACGCCGCGACAGCGACGCCGGATGGGCGTTTCGAGCGACCAATGCACAAGTCTTCGAGGCGCTGGCGCGCGGTGATCATGGTGCGAGCCTGCGTGAATACTTCGGTACCCAGGCGTACGAGGAATTGTCCGCACTTTCCGCCGCCGCCCGCAGCGGCCGGAAAAGAGCCCGGCAGGGCGGCAGTTCCCGGCGCAGCCGCGTCTTGATAGTCCCCGGCATGATGGGATCGAGGCTTTGCGAAGTTCCGGGGCGGGGCAGCGCCATCCGCCCCGCTCGAGCGAAACCGCTCTGGGTCGACCCGCTGCGCATCGCGGCTGGCCATCTTCGGCGCTTGAGCCTGCCTGGAACGAGATCGCATCCGATTCGCCCGGCGGGTGCCCTGCTGCCGGCCTACGCCAAGCTCAAGCTGATGCTGTCGATCGAGGGATTCGACCCCCGGTACTTCGCCTACGACTGGCGCCTCGGCATCGACAAGATCGGTCAAGCGCTCGCCTCGAAAATTCGTGCCGGCGGCAAACCCGTCTCATTGATCGCGCACAGCATGGGCGGCCTCGTGGCGCGCATCGCGGCCAAGCAGCTCCCGAAGCGGCTCATCAAGCGCCTGGTGCTCCTTGGAACCCCGAATCAGGGGGCCTTCGCCCCGGTCCTGGCGCTTCGTGGCACCTATCCCTTCGTGTTGCGCTTATCGCGACTGGATCTCGAGCATTCGCCGGAGGATCTTGCGGCCGGGGTGTTCAGCACGTTTCCCGGACTCTATCAGCTGCTTCCCGCGGCCCCGATCGCGGCACAGATCGATCTGCTCGACCCCGGCTCCTGGCCTGACAGCGGCCCCAAGCCCGATCCCGAGCTTCTCGGGCGCGTGGCCGAGGCTCGAGCCCGAATGGCGAGCCCGGATGCCCGGATGGCGCACATCGTCGGCGTCAATCGGGAGACGGTGGTCTCGGTACAGCGCACGACGGCCGGTTTCGAGTACGGCTCGAGCCTCAACGGCGACGGTACCGTGCCCGTCAGCCTCGCCATGCTGCCCGCGCTGGAGACGTACTTCGCCGACGAGGGGCATGGCGAGCTCGCCAACAACCCGAGCGTCATCGCCGCCATCATGGCGTTGTTGCGGGGCGAGGGCGGCTGCGCACTGCCGCGCTGCTTCACCCCGAGCACGGAGCCTCTGACGCGCTTCGACGATGCGCAGTTGCGCTCTGCGGAGGTGGATAAGATCGATTGGCGGCGCCTCGACTCGGCGCAACGCGAAGCCGTCCTGGCCGAACTCGACGGCGGGCGGCCCGGCACCTCGGCCCAATCGCTCGCGTAGGCGCCTATTTCGCCGCTATTTGCGACGAATCCAACGAATTTTCGCCGCGCTTTTGCCGATTATTTCACATATTGCCGCGCCGGTGCCCCCTAAGATGCTCTGTAGGATCGTCGTCCATGAACGCCCGAACTCTTCCCGCCGCCCCGTCCAAAGGCGCGCTCCCGGCGCGCTTCGATGCCAAATTCATCGAGGAACACAGGCTCATCGAGCGCTATCTCGAGAACCAGCTACCGGTGAAAGGTGCGCGCGATCTCGAGACGTGGTGCCGCGCGCATCCTCAGTACCTGAACGATCTGAAGCTCTCCGAGCGAGCGCAGGCGAGCCTGAAGCTTCTGGAGGCGAGCGGCCAATCCCAGGATCTGGGCGAGCCTGCCGAGCCCTGGTGGAAATCCGTGTATGTGCCGATAGGCGCAGCTGCGATCGCGTTCGTGAGCCTCCTGGCATTCTGGGCGTTGATGGGCAAGTACAGCTTGTTGCGCGGCGAGCTCGAGGACACCAAGGTGCGCATGAGCCGGGGCTCCTTGGTTCAGCCGGCGGTATCGACGGAGCAGTACATCTCGCCCGACCATGCGCCGGGCGTCGACCACGCCCGCCTCGTCGTCAGCACCGCCGCCCCTCAGCTCGTCGATCTGCACATCGACATGAGCTACACCAAGAAGCTGATGCAATTCAAAGTGACCGTCGACAAGCAAGGCCAGGGTCGCGCGCTCATCATGAACAACGTGCTCAAGGATTCGAACAACGAGATCCGGTTGACCTTCAATACCACCGGGATTGCCGCAGGCCTCTACACCGTGAGAATCGAGGCACTGCCGATGAGCGGGGCGCCGATTCCGGAAGGCTGGATGCTGCTCGAAGTGAAGTGAGATTCAAAACGGCTCGTCGCGCAATGTCACGACGGGCGGTGTGTTCACCACCCGCCGCGTGGCGAGGGTGCCGCTGACCCCCACGAGCACCGTTCCGCACACGAGGCCTAACACCCACACCCACGGGTCGAAGGAATAGTCGAGCGAGAACATGCGGCGGGCCAATATCCATCCCACGCCGCTCGCGCCCACGGCGGCCAGTGTGCCGGATAAAAAACCCAGGGCGGAGAATTCCGCTGCGACCCCCTGAAGCACCGTCATCCGGCTCGCTCCGAGCGTCCGCAGCATCGCGCTCTCGTAGCGGCGTTCGTCACGAGTCGCCTGAACCGCCGCGAGCAGGACGACGACGCCGGCCGCCAGGGTGAAGAGGAAGACGTACTGCACGGCGAGCGAGGCCCGATCCATGATCTCGCGAATCTGCTTCAGGATGGCATCCACGTCGAACACCGATACGGTCGGAAATTGCCTCACCAGATCGACCAACGCCGGCCGCTGCGCCGCGGTGAGGTACACGCTCGTCATGTAGGTCCCGGCGGTGCCGTCCAGAAGCCCCGGAGGAAACACCAGAAAGAAATTCGGGCGGAAGCTGTCCCAGCGTATTTTGCGGATGCTGGCGACACGGACGGTGAGACTTTCGCCGGCGACGTCGAATTTGAGCTCGTCGCCGAGCTTCAATCCGAGCGCTTCCTGATACTCCGTCGATATGGAAACCAGCGGTTTGCCCAGCTCGCTGGTCGTCCACCAATGTCCTTCTACCAGCTGGTTGTCGTCCATCAGCCGCGAGGCCCAGGTGAGATTCTGCTCTCTCTCGAGAAAGCCCCGGCCCCGATCGCCGTGGAGCGTGATCGACTCGCTCGGTGTTCCATTGACCGCGGTCATGCGGGCGCGGACCATGGGATACATCACGGGCTCGCCGAATCCATGCGACTTCAGAAAGTCCTCGAGAGGCGCCCGCTCGTCCGGGCTGATGTTGACCAGGAAATTATTGGGCACGTTGTTGGGAAGGCTCCGCCGCCAATCTGCCAACAAGTCCCCGCGCACGACGGCGAGCAACAGGAGCATCATCAGTCCGAGGCCGAACGCCACGATTTGCACCACGCTCGCGCCTCCGCGGCGCGACACGTTCGCAAGCCCATATCGCCACGCCACGCCGACGCCGCCGCGCAGCCGGCCGGTCAGACGCACGAGCCCGTATCCGGCAAGAGCCAATGCCGCGCCCACGGCGAGCACGCCGCCGAGCACGCTCACCACCAGCTCGGTGTCGCGCACGAGGCTCCACAGAATCGCGAACAGCGCGCCCACCGCGCAGAGGTACGCGATGCCGAATCGCAAAGGAGGTGCCGTCGCCGTCTTGCGAAGCACGCGCGCAGGAGGCGTGTTCTTCAGATGCAGGAGCGCGGGCAGCGCAAAGCCGATCAGCATGGCGGTCACGGTCACCATCGCGACGGCCAAAGGCGCGAGCGAGGCCGGCGGCAGATCGGTGCGGATGAGATCGCGCAGGAGCCAGGCCAGCCCGCTCTGCGCGAGATACCCCAACGATGCGCCGACGGCAACGGCGGCCAGCGCGAGGAGCGTGAGCTCGACCACTGAAATCGACAGCACGAAGCGTTGAGAGGCGCCCATGCACTTCATCAATGCCACTGTATCGATGTGGCGCGATGCATAGCGCCGCGCACCCATGGCCACGGCCACCGCGGCCAGCAGCACCGAAGCGAGACTCGCCAGATTGAGGAACCGGCTGGCGCGATCGATGGCGGAGTTGAGCTGCCGGCTGGACTCGTCCACTTCGCGCAGCCGCTCACCGCCGGATTTGACCGCGCTCAAGTACGCTCGCAGCTCCGCGATGGCGGACGCCTCCCCCGCGAACAGCGCCGCATACGTGACACGGCTGCCCGGCTGGATGAGCTCGGTCGAGGCCACGTCGTCGTAGTTGATGAGCACGGCCGGCGCCAGATTGACGAATCCCGTGCCCTGATCGGGCCGATAGTCGAGTATTTCGGCCACTCGAAACGATGCGGCACCGATGCGGATCGAGGAACCGGGCCCGATATCGAGATGCGCGACGATCCGTGCGTCCACCCAGGCCTCGCCCCGGGCGGGAAGGCGGTCGGTGACGCTCGCGGCACCGAACGGCGTATGGGAAATCTTGATGCGGCCGCGGAGCGGATAGCCCGCGGTCGCCGCGTTGAGCGCTGCCAGCTGGCTCACATCCCCGTTGAAAATGGCCGTGGGGAACGTCAGCAGCTCGGCGCTCGCGAGCTTGAGCTTGCGGCTTTCCTCCATGTACTTCGCCGGAATCGGGTTGGGGGACTCCAATCGCAGATCCGCCGCCAGCACCTCGGCCGCCTGCGCGCGCACGCCTTGAGCGATCCGGCTGGTGAAGAAGCCCACGGCGGTCAAGGACAGCACGGCCACGCACAACGCCAGGAGCAGCACCGACAGCTCGCCGGACTTCAAGTCGCGCCAGAGATTGCGAAAGGCGAAGCGCAGCATCTGCATGCAATCAGTGCACGGCGCGGCCGGCGTCGAGCTCCAGCGTGCGGCTGCAACGTTGCGCGAGGCTCCGGTCGTGCGTCACCAACACGAGCGTGCTGCCCACCTTGCGGTTGAGCTCGAACAACAGATCCGTGACGCGCTGCCCGGTATGCGTATCCAAATTGCCGGTGGGCTCATCCGCGAACAGGACCGCGGGTTCCGTGACGAACGCGCGCGCGATCGCCACGCGTTGCTGCTCGCCGCCCGACAGCTGCTTCGGGTAGTGGGCCGCCCTGGGCGTGAGCCCTACCTGTTCGAGCGCCTGTGCGGCCGCCTGCCGCGCATCCCGCCGGGCCTTGAGCTCGAGCGGCAACATCACGTTCTCCAACGCCGTGAGCGAAGGAATGAGGTGGAAGGATTGAAACACGAATCCAACGTGCTGCCCGCGCACCGCCGCGCGCCCGTCTTCATCGAGGTCGGTGATATCCACGCCCGCGATGACCACCCGGCCCGTGGTGGGCGAATCCAACCCCGCCAGCATGGCCAGGAGTGTCGACTTGCCTGCGCCCGAAGCGCCCACGATGGCCAATGTCTCGCCGGCTCGCACCGCGACGCTGACATGGGAGAGAATGGTGAGCGGGCCCTCCGGACTCGAGACGGTTTTGGAGAGGCTCTGGGCATCGAGAACAATTTGATCTGACATCGGAATGTAATGAACCGGCTAATCGTCCTGGCGGTGCTGTGGGTGGCGGGGCTGTCGATGGCTTATGCCGACGCCCCGGTGATCCTCGTCTTCGGCGACAGCATCAGTGCCGGCTACGGGCTGCCGCGCGTGGAGCAGGGCTGGGTGGCGATGCTGCAGGCGAAGCTCAAGCAGCAAGGGTACGGTTATGATGTCGTCAACGCCAGCGTCAGCGGCGAAACCACCGAAGGGGGCCTCGCTCGTCTTCCGCGCGCGCTGGGCTTGCATCATCCGCAAATCGTGATCCTGGAGCTCGGCGGCAACGATGGGTTGCGCGCTTTGCCGATCGCCGGCATGCGTTCCGATCTTTCGCGCATGATCGACCTCTCGAAGGCGGCGGGCGCCGAGGTGCTGCTCATCGGAATGCGCATACCGCCGAACTACGGCGCCGCTTACACGGAGCAATTCAGCCGGGTCTATGCCGACCTCGCGCAAACGCTCCACGTTCCCGTGGTGCCATTCCTGTTGGACGGCATCGCCCTGAATACCGACTTGATGCAAGCCGACGGCATCCATCCGAATCAGGCCGGCCAGCCTCGATTGCTCGAGAACGTCTGGCCGGCCTTGGCTCCGCTATTGAAGCAATCCAATCACTTGGAACCGTCCAGCCACTGATCGACACCGCCGTGCTTGGAGCACGTGCCGCTGTGTTGCTTGGACTTGGAGTAGGTGCCGTCCTTGCATTTCGCCGTGGCGCCGGTGGGATCCGTATTGCCGGCGGTCTTCGGGGCCGTCGTGGTCGGTGCCGTGGCCTTCGAGGCGGTACCGCTCGTAGGAACGCTCGATGGCGGCGGTGTGGCGGCGGGGGCGGGGCCTGAAGATGAGCCGCTGCCCGACCCGGCCGCCGCCTTCTTCACGCCGCCATGGCCGCTGCACGCACCGCGCCCGGTCGCCGTGGAGGTCGTGCCGTCCGTGCAGGTCGTCGGGGCGGTGGCGGAGGCTTGCGCATCCGCGGTTCGTACCGCGAAACCGCAGGCCAGAAAGATCAACGACGGGACGATCATGCGCGCGCGAGCCATGGTTTTCATTGGCTTTGCTCCTCCTTATGAGCAGGGTTGTCGGGTAACAGCGTGATGACGTTCATGAGAAAGCGGGTGTGATCGTGGGCGGAAGCTGCGCTGAACAGCTTCCCCTGGGCGCTCACGTGCGAGCTCTCCATCACGCTCTGAGGAAATTCGGACACGCCGACGAGCTGCAGCTCGTCGGCGGACTGGCACATCAGGCTTTGCGCCGGCGCATACAGGTACGCCGTTTTGTCGAGCACCAGGACCGGCACGTTGTCCATGCCCTGAGCCGTCGGATAGGGGCGAAATTGCACCCGCCCGGTCAAGGTGTGCTTCACCGGCGCCATGAACAGGCACGCCCCGTATCCATGAACGCAGCCCGCGGCCGCGAGGCTGGCGCCCACGAGGATCCAACGCCCGAGGCCCATTAAATGCACTCCGCTGTCATGCGGCAAGCATACTCCGTCGGCCGCCGACGTTGCTGGCGACTTGAACCGGTGCTATACACGCGGGACAAAAACAGGAGCCGTCTTTCCGTGGATCGAGTTTGGCTGAACCAATATCCGCCCGGCGTGCCCACCGACATCGATCCGGATCAATACGCTTCGCTGCGGGAGGTGTTCGAGGAAGCCTGTGCCGCCTATGGCCATCGCATCGCCTACAGGAATCTGGGCGCGAGCTTGAGCTATGCGCAACTCGAGACCTTGTCGCGGGCATTTGCGGCGTGGTTGCAGAAGAAATCGGGGCTGGCGCACGGCGACCGGGTCGCCGCGATGCTGCCCAACATCCTGCAATATCCCATCGCCCTGTTCGGAATACTGCGGGCCGGCATGGTGGTGGTCAACGTCAATCCGCTGTACACCGCCCGGGAGCTCGGGCATCAGCTTGAGGACTCCGGCGCCAAAGCTATCGTCATCCTCGAAAACTTCGCCCATGTCCTGCAGCGTGTTCTGCCGAGGACGGGACTGAAGCACGTGCTGGTGACGCGGGTCGGTGATCTTCTGGGCTGGCCGCGCGGCATGGCCGTGAATTTCGTGCTCCGCTACGTTCGCAAACAGATACCGCCCTGGCGGATGCCCGGTGCAACGACGTTCAAGGGTGCGCTGTCGTCGGGCCTTGGGCTCAAGCTCGAGGCCGTGGAACTCGGGCCGCACGACATCGCGTTCCTGCAATACACCGGCGGGACGACGGGCGTCGCCAAGGCCGCCGTTCTCACCCACCGGAACATGGTGGCGAACGTCCTCCAGGCGAGCGCCTGGATACGGCCTGCGCTCGAGCAGCCCGGGGCATCGCGCGTGGTCATTACCGCGCTGCCGCTCTACCACATCTTCTCGCTCACCGCGAACTGCCTCTTGTTCGTCCGCCTCGGGGCGGACAACGTGTTGATCACCAATCCACGCGACTTCCCGGGTTTCGTCGCCGAGCTCAAGAAGCACAAGTTCTTCTTCATCAGCGGCGTGAACACGCTGTTCAATGCGCTGCTCCACACGCCGGGCTTCGAGTCGCTGGATTTTTCGGCCTTGCGCATTACGTTGGGCGGCGGGATGGCGGTCCAGGCCGTGGTCGCCGAGCGCTGGAAGAAGGTGACTGGGAACATTCTCACGCAGGCCTGGGGACTCACCGAGACGTCACCCGCGGCATGCATCAACCCCTTGGGCCTCGATTTCAACGGATCGATCGGACTGCCCATTTCCTCGACCGACATTTCCATCCGCGACGACGACGGAGTGGAGTTGCCGTCTAACCAGGTGGGCGAGATCTGCGTCTTCGGCCCGCAACTCATGCGCGGGTACTGGAATCGGCCCGAGGAAACCGAGATGGTCATGTTCGGCGACTGGCTCAGAACCGGCGACATCGGCCGCATGGACGCCAAAGGTTTCGTCTACATCGAGGACCGCAAGAAGGACATGATCCTGGTATCGGGCTTCAACGTGTATCCGAACGAGATCGAAAGCGTCGTAGCCGCGCACCCCGGCGTGCTCGAA
>Ga0182015_10006278_pt1 | contig 11998 bp, 11 predicted proteins | sample 712P3MmetaG_FD_120478 | JGI IMG/M metagenome (GOLD analysis project Ga0182015, IMG submission 120478) | Permafrost microbial communities from Stordalen Mire, Sweden - 712P3M metaG | ecosystem: Environmental > Terrestrial > Soil > Wetlands > Permafrost | place: Sweden: Stordalen | collected...
GAATGTAGTGCAGCGAGTAAGCCGCCCAAGCCAATTGCCAGGCACGGAAGTAGGGCTGACGGCTCTGCTCGTGCAAATAAGTGAAGACGAGAAACAACAGAACCGAGACGAAACCCGGGATCAGAACCGTCGTAATGACAACACTGTTCATAGGGGCCGTTGAACGACGCCTCTGGCCAAACTTACCGGCTCAGTTTAAGGGGGAAACAGTGCCTTAATGTTTTCATATCGCGCCCCGGAACACAACAAGATTCAAGTACAGTGCCCGTCTTCGATATCTTTTGAAATCAAAGGGTTGCAAACAACATCGTTATCGTGAGTTGGCTTGACGCTGGGGGGGGCTGCCCGTACCATCGGGAGGTCAAGTCGAAATCAGAAAATCGTGCTACCTGGGACTGCCCGCGTTCCCTGCAACCAACCTGACCTTATGCCCGAATCCTTGAATGCAGCTCCACCAAGCCAGCCAAGAGTGCGTTTTGCCCCATCGCCTACCGGATTCCTTCATGTAGGGAGTGCTCGAACTTTCATTTTCAACTGGCTGTATGCCCGCCGGAATGGGGGGACGATGATTTTGCGGCTCGACGATACCGACGTGGAACGCAATACCGATGCCTCCGTCAATTCCATTTTTGAGGGATTGAAGTGGCTGGGGCTGAGTTGGGATGAACAATACCAGCAGTCCGAGCGCGGAGAACTGCACCGCCAAATGGCGGAGGCCATTTTTCAGAAAGGGCTCGCCTACCGCGATTTTATGCCCGCGCATACGGGAGACAGCGAGAGATCGGGGGCGCAGGGAACCTGGTTGTTCAACCCGGGGATGCGGGAACTCTCAAGAGAAGAAAGCGATCGGCGCGCCGCGGCGGGAGAACAGTTTGCCTTGCGCTTTCGCGTGCCGCGCCAGTCCGGAGAAGTTGTGCGCTTCACCGACGCCGTTTATGGCGAACAGATCAAGGCTGGCGCCGACATTGAGGACTTCGCCCTGTTGCGCTCTGACGGCATGCCAACCTACCACCTGGCCTCCTGCGCCGACGACGCCGATCTGCGCATCAGCCACATCATTCGCGGCCAGGATCATCTCTCGAACACCTATAAGCATGTATTGATTTTCGAAGCCGCCGGCTTCACCCCACCGCAGTTCGCGCATCTTCCCCTGCTGGTCGCGCCGGACGGAACCAAGCTCTCGAAGCGCCGCCACGGACCGGTAGTGAGCGTGACCACTTACCGCGACGCCGGATTTCTGCCCGAGGCGTTCATCAATTTTTTGTGCCTGCTGGGCTGGTCGCCGAAAAACGATCGCGAGCAGATGAGCCGCCAGGAACTGGTCGACGCATTCTCGCTCCAAGGAATCAATCGCGCGAATGCAGTGGTGAACTTCAAGGAGAAGGCTTCGTCAAGCACCCTCATCCCGAGCGAAGCCAGGGACGTGGGGGTCGCTTACCCTGAGGATACTTTCGATCCCAAGGCGCTCTGGCTCAATGCCGAACAGATTCGCGGGTTGGCCATCGAAGACCTGTGCCAGCGGCTGCTGCCGATCGTGTGCGAAGCCGGGTTCCAGGTCCCGCCAGACAAAATGCTGCGTATCACGCCGCTCATCCGCGAGCGCATCAAGCTGCTGCGCGACGTCCTTACCGCCGCTGACTTTTTCTTTGCCGACCAGTTGCCGCCGTACGACCCAGGCGAACTCATCCCGCAAAAGGGCGACGCCGCCATGGCGTTGAAAGTGCTACGGCGGGCGAAGGAAGTGTTGGCCAAGGTGGACTTCAAACATGACCCGCTCGATCAAGCTCTGCGCGCGGCTGCTCAGGAACTGGGCATCAAGGCGGGACAGATGTTTCAACCCATTCGCGTCGCGGTCTGTGGGCGGAAGAATGCCCCGCCGCTGTTTGAGACGCTGGAAGTGCTGGGACGGGAGACGACATTGGCGCGGATCGCGCAAGCGCTTCAGAGGGCGGGATCGACGGATTTTTAGCCGAGTTTCCAGGTCGGTGCGCCAGCTTGACATGAAGTACTTTGTAACATAAAGTACTCACATGATCGCACCTGACGAGCCCTTCCTCCGCCCCCTCTCGAAGCGCTGGATTCCCCGCGAGATGACCGTTGCGCCCGCGCTTGATCCTATCGGTGACGGCGGGCCGGTGGAATCGCGATATGCGTTGTTGATCAATCCCTTTTATCCCAAGGATGCGAATGCGAGCTTGGGCAAGCACGTGCTCACCCCGACGCTCGCGCTGACAAGTTTTGCTGCGACGACTCCGGAGTCCTGGCGCGTGGAGTACTGGGACGAAAATTTGCTCGACGGCCGGCCTCCCTTTCGTCCGATGCCAAGCGTAGTAGGAATCACCGTGCACCTGACCTTTGCGCGGCGCGCTTACGAACTCGCGGACTGGTATCGCGCCCGGGGGGCGAAGGTGATTCTCGGCGGGCTGCATGTGCTGTCGTGTCCGGACGAATGCGCGCTGCACGCGGATGCGCTCGCCTGGGGCGACGGCGTGCAACTATGGCCGCGAATTCTGCGCGACATGGAGACGAACAAACTCCAACCCCGCTATGTCGCGACCTATGAAAATGACTATTGCGACGACCCTTCGCCGCGGCGAGCCCTGCTTCCGCGCCGCAACTTTCTCACTACCACCAGCCTGATTGCCACTCGCGGATGTCACAACCGCTGCGGTTTCTGCTATCTCGCCACCGATGGCTTGCGCATGCCCTATCGTATGCGGCATCCGCAGCAGGTGGTCGATGAGTTCAAAGCCGATGACCAGCCCTACGCGGTCTTTATCGACAATAACCTGGGATCCCGTCGCGACTATCTGCATTCTCTGTGCGCGGCGCTGCGCCCGCTGAACAAAATCTGGAGCGCGGCGGTCACCATCGACGTGACTGACGATCCCAGCCTGATCCGCAACATGGCGCTGGCGGGGTGCACCGGGGTATTCATCGGCTTCGAGTCGCTTTCCGACCATAATCTGGCCGACGCGCACAAGAAGACGCCGAAAACCGGCGACTACGCGCGGCGGGTGCGCATCCTGCACAACTACGGCATTCAGGTAAACGGCTCGTTCGTCCTCGGCTTCGATCACGATCGCAAAGACGTTTTCGCGCGTACTGCGGAATGGATTGAGGAGAACCGTTTGGAGTGTGCAACCTTTCACATTCTCACGCCCTACCCGGCCACGCCGCTGTTTCGCCAGATGGAGGCCGAGGGGCGCATCCGGCATCGCGACTGGACGCTCTATGACACGGGCCATGCTGTCTTTCAGCCGAAGCATATGACTCCGCAGGAGCTGGAGCAGGGGTATGCCTGGATCTACCAGCGTCTGTTTTCGCATGCGTCGATCTGGCGTCGCCGGCCCGAGGACTGGCAGGCGATTCCGCTGTATCTGGCGATGTCGTACCTCTACAAGCGCTCCAACCGCTTCTGGCATCTGCTGATCAAGCACGACCTCGTGAATCCGGTATGGAAGCCCTTGGTGGAGATGACTCGCTTGCGGCATGTCCGCTACCGGCGGAAGCTTGCTGAATGCGAAGTCCCGAGCCGAGCTCCGGGCCAGGTCGTGTCGGCGGGAGTTTAGTCGGATCGCTGGGCGCGAACCGCCACCTGCAATCCTGAAAGGAAGCTTGACAACATATACTGTGTGTAATACAGTGTATGTCACACACTATATGGCGAACGGTATAGCAGGCGGTCCAGAGATCCTCGAGAACCTGACGATGGAGTTGCGTCGAGGATGCCTGATCGTCGCTGTTTTAGCCCAACTGCGGAGTGAGCGGTACGGGTACACGCTGCGCAAGGCGCTGGCCGACGACGGCTTGGCCATCGATGAAGGCACGCTCTATCCCCTGCTGCGGCGTCTGGAGACTCAGGGTCTGCTCGTGAGCCAGTGGCGCGAGCAAGACAAGCGCAACAAGCGCTTCTACCGGCTGTCGCCAGCCGGGGGACTGATTCTCGGTCAGCTGCTCGAGGAATGGCAAAAAATCAATACCTCGCTCGAAAAGATTCTTCAAGAGGCCTAATGGTATGAGCAAGCTTCTCAGCCGCGATCCCAATGAACTGATCGATCGCTACCTCGAGGCCGTGCGCTTCTGGCTGCCCCCATCGCATCGGCAAGACGACTTGATCGCCGAACTGGGGGAGGATTTGCGCTCCCAGATCGAGGACAAGGAGTCGGAACTCGGCCACCCGCTCGAGCAATCCGAAATGTCGACCATGCTGAAGCGGTGTGGCAGCCCAATGATGGTCGCCGGCCGCCTGGGTCCGCAGCGTCACCTGATCGGGCCCGCTTTGTTCCCCATCTACTGATTTTGTCTTGAAGATGGTGCTCCTGTGGATCCTGGTTCCGGTATTCATCTTCATCGTCGGCCCTGTGAATCTGGCCAACGCCGGCGGTGATTGGGCTTCAGCTGTGGTAAGCACCCTCGTCAACCTCGGTTCCGGACTGTTGATTGCGGCGGGCATTGTCACCCTCGTTTTTGCCATGGTGGAACGCACCGGCGCAAAGCTTGGAGCCGAGTGCAAGTGGGACCCGCTCCAGCTGCCGCCGGTGCGGAGGAAGGAGCGCAGACCTTCCGTGCGGAAAGCCGTCTGCGAATTCGGATTCAACATCTTCGGTCTCGTCTGGCTTTTGCTGGTGCCGCATTACCCGATTTTGATCCTCGGCCCGGCAGCGCCCGTGCTGAGGGCAGGGCCATTGCTCCATACCTTCTACCTTCCGTTTGTATTGCTCAGCGTTGTTGCCCTGGCGAGAATCAGGCATCAGCGTGGCGCGGCCTCAGTGGACATGGTTTCCGCTCCTGAGCCAGCTGCGGCAGTCAGTCCTTATGCTGCTGGTGCTGAATTCCATGATGCAAGCCATTTTCAAGGCGCCCAGCGCGTACCCGTTCGTGGTCTTAACGGATGCGTTGGCGGGTTCGCGTAAATACTTCCAGCTCGCTGGAATCGTGAATTTGTCCATTCTAGTCAGCGTTGCCTTCATGTGGCTGGGAATCTGTATTGCCGCGATTGTCCAAAGCTGGGAATTTCTGAAGTATCTCCGCCAACGAACTTCCCATACGCAGCCCGCCGCGTCCGTCATTGTGCAGTAAGAATGCGATAAGATCAGAACGATATGAAAACGTCTGACACCGAGGCCGAGACGCGCAAAAATGCTTCTCCAGAATCTCGGCCGTCCAATTTCATACGCGACATTATTCTTGACGATCTGAAGACCAATAAATATGAAGGCCGGGTGCAGACGCGCTTTCCTCCCGAGCCGAACGGATATCTGCACATCGGCCACGCCAAGGCGATCTGCCTCGATTTCGGACTCGCCGACGAATTTGGCGGCCACACGAATCTCCGTTTCGACGATACGAATCCGGAAAAGGAAGAGACCGAGTACGTCGACTCGATTATGGCCGACGTGAACTGGCTTGGTTTTCGTTGGGATGGCTTGTTTTACGCATCGGATTACTTCGATCAGCTCTATGAATGGGCGCTGAAACTGGTGGGGGATGGCAAGGCCTACGTTGACGACCTCTCGGCGGAAGAAATTCGAAAATACCGTGGCACGCTGACCGAACCGGGCCAGGACAGCCCGCACCGTAACCGTCCGGTGCAGGAAAATCTCGATTTATTTCAGCGCATGAAGGCGGGAGATTTTCCCGACGGATCGCGCGTGCTGCGCGCCAGAATCGACATGGCTTCACCCAATCTGAACCTGCGCGATCCGGTAATGTACCGCATCCTGCACGCCCAACATCACCGTACGGGAAACAAGTGGTGTATCTATCCCATGTACGATTTTGCGCACGGACAGTCCGATTCGCTCGAACGTGTCACGCACTCCATGTGCACGCTGGAGTTTGAAGATCACCGCCCGCTCTACAACTGGTTCATCCAGCAATTGGGGATCTTTCCGTCCCAACAGATCGAGTTCGATCGCCTTAACCTGACGCACACCTTGCTGAGCAAACGCAAGCTGCTGCAATTCGTGCAGGAGAAGCGCGTGAGTGGCTGGGACGATCCGCGGATGCCGACCTTGAGCGGCATTCGGCGACGCGGCTACACGCCCGAGGCGATTCGCAACTTTTGCGCGGCCATCGGAGTTTCGAAGACAACCGGCTCGATCGAACTGGCGATGCTGGAACATTTCGTGCGCGAGGATTTGAACAAGCGCGCGCCGCGTGTGATGGCGGTGCTGCGGCCGCTGAAAGTCGTCATCGACAACTATCCGGAGAGTCAGGCCGAAGAGATGGATGCGGTCAACAATCCCGAGGATCCGGCCGCGAGCTCGCGAAAAGTTCCGTTCTCGCGCGTGCTGTACATCGAGCAGGACGATTTCCGCGAGGTTCCCCCGCCGAAATATTTTCGACTCACACCGGGCCGCGAGGTTCGTCTGCGCTATGGCTATTTCGTGAAGTGCACGAGTGTGGTGAAAAACGATCAGGATGAGATTGTCGAAGTTCACTGCACGTATGATCCGGCAACGCGCGGTGGAAATGCTCCCGACGGCCGCAAGGTGAAGGCGACCATCCACTGGGTCTCGGCCGCGCACGCGGTGGATGCCGAGGTGCGCATCTACGAGAACTTGTTCCTGCAAGAAAATCCCGGCGACGTGGAACAAGGCAAGGACGTGCTCGACAATCTCAATCCGAATTCGCTCGAAGTGATCGCCAACGCTAAACTGGAACCGTCATTGGCCGACGCCACGGTCGGTGCGCGCTATCAATTCGAACGCTTGGGATACTTTTGTGTCGATCTAGACTCGAAGCCGGGGAAGCCGATCTTCAATCGTACGATCGCGCTGAAAGATACGTGGGCGAAAGTGGAGAAGAAGCAGGGCGCGAAAGCCTGAAGAGAGAGTCCAGCCGGGCCCTTCCGAACAAATCCGCGAGCGGAATTCACTTCGGGGTTAGCTGTCATCCGAGGGAGTACCACGTCGAAAACTTCTTTGCCATAGTGTGCCTAGGTTGCATGCAAATCTTGCTGAGGCATTTATGCGCGTCTATTCGCAGTCGCGTGGCGCCATGAGGCACTTTTGGAACTCTCGGGGCGGGGACGGCAAGCAAGGCCGTCGGGGAAGGTCCGTAGGAGGATTCCCGGATCTTGAGTCGCCTCGACCGCCGGATCGAGCTACTTTTCGCCGCTCCCCCTCCCCCTCTGTGAGACAACCGGGCTAGTTATGAACGTGCGGGCTCTGGGCGGGATTGTGGTGGACGCCGGGCGGTTCCTTGGTAACTTTCACGTCAAAACTTACCGGAAGAGTCTTGGGCGGGAAACACTGGGCGTTGTCGCAGGCCTGATAGCGAAGGACGCCGTGCATCACATACTTCCCCGGAACTACGGCGTGCAGCGGATGTACGGCTAGCACGATTGTGAAATCTCCGTTGTAGACGTTCAACTTCTCATCCGGAGAAAAAGGGAAAGCAAGGTCCTTGCCGGCAGGATACTCAATCTTTCCGAGGATGATGTCGGTGGGCAGGTCCATCCTCAGATTGGTGGGAATCAGGAACTCCGACTTCGGGGTGTTGGAGTTAATGTGAAATCCTGAGGCCACGCGGAAATTCAAATCCACCATGGTCTGAGCAGCTCGGGGAGCCGTGACCAGCGGCACCGGAGCGATCACGACCGAAGGCGCCTTCACCGATTGCGCCCAGGCTGCGCCCGCGAGCAAGGCGAGCACAGAGATTAACTTCGATCTGTGTGGTTTCAACATCATTTCGATAACAACCCTATAGTAGAGGGATCGCGGTCCCGTTCCTATTGTCACTTCTGAGCCTGCAGGGGCGCGCTGGATGCTTGGCTCTTTGCCGCCTCCGTGCCTAACGCCTTCTTGATCGAGTCCTCGATATCCGCTTTGCCCTTCAGGCCGATAATCTTGTCCACGATTTTTCCATCGCGGCCGATGAAAAAAGTCTCCGGTAAGGCTGGAACGCCGCCGTAGGCTTCACCTACCGCTTCCTTGCCGAGCAGAATCGGATAGTTGACACCCATATCTTTCATGAACTTAGCGATGTCGTCCTTGCTGTCGTCCCCCATCTCGACGCCAACGACGCGCAATCCTTGCGACGCGTACTGATTCTGCAATTCCACGAGCCACGGTGTTTCGATCTTGCAGGGACCGCACCAGGTAGCCCAAAAGTTCAGCAGGACCGCTTGGCCGCGCAGGTCCGACAGTCGCATGCTGTTGCCATCAAGCGACTGCAACGTGAAATCCGGCGCCGGCCCCGACTTGGCGATGGGCGGCGGCGCGGGCCCAGAACGCCGAGCCATATGGAAGCCGAAATACAGCATGGCTGCGGCAACCACGGCGACCACTGCCAAGGCCAGCGGATTACGCTTCCCTCCTCTGGCCGGTCCGCCGGCCGAGCCGGCTACGTCATACTTGCCGCCCTCCACATCCGACTCTGGAAACACCCCTCCGCATGCGTTGCAGGTTACCGTTCCAACCGCTGCAGCTTCAGGATTGGGACGAGCTCCCTTTTCCTGGGTGGCCCAACATTTTGGACAGCGCCAGTGAGATTTTTCCAACAGCAACACGTCCGATCCTTCCGCCATAAATCAAACCTCCAACTACAGAGTAAAACGATTCAGAAACGACAGCCAACTCGAGATCAGAGTAAAGCGGCCAATTACCAGCAGCACGCCCAATGCGATCAGCAGGCCGCCGCTGGCCACTTCGAGCACGTGCATCTTGGAGCGGAAGCGGCTGTAAAACTTCAGGAAACGCTCCATCAGCAGCGAGGTCAGCAGAAACGGCACCGCTAGTCCCAGCGAATAAACCGCCAGCAGGAAAATTCCCTTCCTCACCGTGTCCTGCTCGCCGGCCAGCGTCAGGATGGCGGTCAAGATCGGACCCAGGCACGGCGTCCAGCCGAAGGCGAAGGCGAATCCGATGACGAATGCGCCAATCGGCGTGCTGCTGCCCTTCACGCTGTGCAGCCGCGCGTCGGTGTAGAGCGCCTTAATTTTGAAAATCCCGGTCAGGTGCAGCCCGAAGATAATGATGACCACCCCGGCCACGATCGACAGCGTGTGCTTGTAGCGCGCCGCCATCTGCCCGATTTCGGTCGAGATCGCGCCCAGGGTGATGAACACCACGCTGAAGCCCAGGATGAACCCAATCGAATTCACCATGACCCGACGCATCAGCTGGCCCGGTCGCGATTTCAGTTCCTCGATGCCCACGCCCGAAATCAAAGAAAGGTATCCGGGCACCAGCGGCAGCACGCATGGCGAGAGAAAAGAAATCAGGCCTGCGATGAACGCGGCAAGAGGAAGCGGAAGGCTGGAAAGAAAGCTCGACATTGGTTTTTATTGTAGCTGCTGAATCGCTACCTCATTCGATAAGACGCTCGGACCCGGTTTTAGTTGCAAAGAGGTTGCGCCGCGATTCGGTAGGGCATCAGCGTGGTTTTTGCGGCTGCGCCGGCACGGGAGGCGTTCCGAAATCCTGCATCTGTTCCGGGGATTCCCCCAGCTTGCGAAGAATTGCACCCGGTAGTATTGCGCCGAGGATGGCCCGGTTCCCTTCCTGCCGCACTTGCAGGCTGTCAAAAAGCGCTTTCACATCGGCGTCACTGCCCGGCGATGCGACCGATACCTCGGCGCTGCGAAACATCGCCAGAAACACGTTCGCCTTGTCGGCGATTTCGCGAGCGTCTTCGTCGCTGCCCGCCCAGGCCTCCGCCCGCAGGTGCAACGCGTCGACGCGCAGCGGCAGATGCAGCGGGCTGTAGCTGGCGGAGACTACCAGATCGGCGGGCTTGGAAAAAACCGTCGCCCAGGCGCCGGATTGGCGCGCCAGTGGCTCAACCCGCGCCACCATCCAAAACGGGCTGGCCAACTGCACCCGCTTGTAATACCGCCGGAGCAGAGCCGGGCCTCCAAACGGCGAGGCCAGCCGCCGGGAACGGTCGACCATGCCGCGGATCACCGCCGGGTCGTCGTGATTTGACGCTGCCACCGTATCCACCCCCAGAATCGCGATGCGGAAAGACCGTCCGTAGAGTGCAATGGTGAAGATGTCGATCGAGTTGTAGTTCTCGACCGCCTGCGCGGTCCGCTTCAGATAAGCGAGACACCGGCTGCCATCAAACCTCCCGGTGAAGACTTCTGAAAAACGAGGCTCGGACGCCGCGCCTCCGGTCCCACCGCCGGCCCAGTTCTCCGGGTAATGGATGGCAAAGGCCGCCGCGTCCAGATCGCGCTCGAAGTCAAAGCCAGTTTCTTGAATGAAGCGGTCGTATTCTGCATCGTGCGAAACCGGGTCGTGCCCCGGGGAAAAAAGCTTCCCGCCATTCGCTTTGCGGGCCCACACAAAATTGGCGTACACGAAAGCGTCGGCGCCGGGCAGCAGCCGCGCCGGTTCTGGCGGCGCGTGCTTTCGCAGCTGGACGGCAAGTGTCACGGCCGCGGCCACGATTACCAGCGCCAGTGCTATGGGGAAAGCGCGTCTAATTCGCATGCAATGCGGTCAGATGTGGAATGATAGCATTGTAGGGCTTGGAGTTTCTGCTTGGACCGAACTGCGGATTATGAAGCGATTCACTCGCCCGGTTGTGCCTTCCTTCATGCTCGCCGTTCTGAGCGTCGTTGTTTTCTCTGCGATTTCGTTGCCTGCCGCCGATTTCGTGCTGACGGGCGGCACAGTTTATCCCTCGCCGGATACTCGACCGATCGCCGATGCCACGATTATTGTCCGTGACGGTCATATCGCGGCGATGGGGCCAGGGGCGGCGGTCAGAATTCCAAAAGGCGCCCAGGTTTTGGACTGTTCCGGAAGATTCGTCGTCGCCGGTTTCTGGAACAGTCACGTGCATATTCTTACCCCCGGCCTATTGCACGCGCGTGACTCTGCAAGCAGCGAACTGAATGAGCAATTGGACCTGATGTTCAACCGCTGGGGCTTTACCACCGTGTTCGATGTCGGCTCGGTGCTCGACAATACGCTTGCACTGCGCGCTCGAATCGAGAGTGGCGAGCTTAGCGGCCCACACCTTCTCACCGTCGGTGAGCCGATCTGGACCATCGAACCGGTCTATGTCCGGGAGTTTCTGAAGGAAAACCACATCTCCATCCCGGATACCGGTACGCCCGCGCAGGGGATTGCTCTGGTGCGCGACCATGCCGCAAAGGGCGCGAATGGAATTAAGCTGTTTACCGGGTCTTACCAGGGCGGCGGCAAGGTTGCCGTGCTGCCTCTGTCAATCGCCCAGGCCGCGGTCACGGAGGCGCATCGCCATGGCATGCCCGTTTTTACCCATCCGCAAGATTTGGAAGGCGTGAATATTGCGATCGACAGTGGTGTAGATGTGCTCGCACATACGGTTCCGGATTCGCCACCCTGGGACGCCGAGTTCGTCGCGCGATTGAAGAAAGCAAATTTGGCGCTCATTCCGACGCTGACCTTGTTCGATTTCGAGGCGCGCAAAGGCGGAGGCTCCTCCCAGGAGCGCGAAGCCTGGATCGCCAAGATGGTCGCTGAACTTGGCGCCTATTCCCAGGCGGGAGGCGACATCCTGTTTGGTACCGACATTGGCTACACGGACCACTACGATACCGCCCTGGAATTCACCCTGATGTCGCAGGCTGGGATGAACTTTCAGCAGACACTGGCTTCCCTCACCACCAACCCTGCTCGCCGGTTCGGCTATTCAGATCGCACCGGACGCATTGCCGTGGGCATGGAGGCCGACCTGGTCGTGCTGCAAGCAGACCCAGCCAAGGATGTGACTGCCCTGTCCAAGGTTCAGCTCACGATGCGTCATGGCAAAATCAGTTACTCCGCAGGGAATTGAGAAACCGAGCTCGCTAGGCATTCCCCAACACTTGGGGACTCGGGTCGTGTCTTAACACTGGGTTGCTGCCTCTGATTGTTGTTCCCCCATGTTAACGATTTGACGATGAAACTTCGTAATAACCGATTTGCCTGAGCTACGTCAAAGCTCCATACAAGGGCCAAATGCTGACGGATTTGCGTGACGCTGTGCGGCAGTTGAAGAAGGCGCCCAGCTTTAC
>Ga0182015_10006279_pt1 | contig 11998 bp, 12 predicted proteins | sample 712P3MmetaG_FD_120478 | JGI IMG/M metagenome (GOLD analysis project Ga0182015, IMG submission 120478) | Permafrost microbial communities from Stordalen Mire, Sweden - 712P3M metaG | ecosystem: Environmental > Terrestrial > Soil > Wetlands > Permafrost | place: Sweden: Stordalen | collected...
CCAAACAAAAGCAGATTCCTCCGGGCAAACCCCGCCCGTTCGGAATGACAAAACTCTAAGGGGTCAAGCCGATGAAACGCAGCGTCACTCATCACACCCACGCCTGTGCAAAACCCCTCGTCGTCCGGACGCCTGAGCGACACCAACCCCTTGTCATTCCGACGCCCGAGCGTCAGCGAGGCAGGAGGAATCTGCTGTCCCCTAGGAGCGAGCGATCTCCCCCCGCCAGCAGCCCGCCACTTCCTCGGAACCGGTTCTGCCCAAGCCGCTTGACCGCATCCAGCCCGCATCTTCCATCCCGAAAAACAAGGCTCGCCGCTCCGGATGAATGTGCTCCGGGCCCGCACGACGGTTCGGCTATAATGTCCTGTAACGCAGGTTGGCTTTCACGACTCGCTTACCGCGACGCCCCCGGAAGGATTCAGCCCTCGTTACTAACCTTCGCTGAAGGAGTTTCGTATGGCTATCCAGAAGTCGGAAAGTATTTGGCACAATGGCAAGCTCATTCCCTGGGATGAAGCCACCGTTCATGTGATGTCCCACGTGATTCACTACGGCTCCTCGGTGTTCGAGGGGATCCGTTGCTACGCGCCGCCTTCCGGCCCCGCCATCTTCCGCGCCGACGAACACATTCAGCGATTGCTCGATTCCGCCAAGGTTTATCGCATTGACGTCGATTACACTCGCGACGAAATAGTCAAGGCCATGCTGGAAACGGTTGGCCGCAACGGTTGTTGGCCGTGCTACGTGCGTCCGGTGATTCTGCGGGGCTACGGAGAGGCGGGCGTGAACCCGTTCAATTCGCCCACCGAGGTCTACATCATCAATTATCCGTGGGGAAAATATCTGGGCGGCGAAAACGAAGGCTGTGAAGCCTGCGTTTCCTCGTGGACGCGCCTGGCCCCGAACACTTTGCCCGCGATGGCCAAGGCTGGCGCGAATTACATGAACTCGCAGCTTATCAAGATGGAAGCCATTGTCAACGGCTACGCCGAAGGCATTGCGCTCGATGTCAATGGATTCGTCAGCGAAGGCTCGGGCGAGAATGTGTTCCTGGTGCATCGCGGCAAACTCATCACTGCGCCGCTGGGCAACTCGGTACTGCCCGGCATTACGCGGGATTCGGTTCTGCAGATCGCACGGGATCTCGCTGTTCCCATCGCCGAGCAGATGATTCCCCGCGAAATGCTCTACATCGCCGACGAAGCTTTTTTCACCGGCACTGCCGCCGAGATCACTTCGATTCGCTCGGTCGACAAAATTAAAGTCGGCAAGGGCGGCATCGGCCCCATCACCAGGGCCATACAAAAAGAGTTCTACGCAATCGTGCGCGGTGAAAAAGACGACCGCCACGGCTGGCTCACCCCAGTACCGGTGCGCAGCAAGCAACCTGTCGCCGTATAATCCGCTTTTACATCCGAAGGAGGTTCCTATGTCCGCTCAACAAGCTCCAGCTCCCACCCCGGAGTTCGCCCTTGGCTACCGCGCGATGATGCTCGATGGTCTTGGCCGCGAACTGGAAATCACCAAGAGAGTGATCGCCGCAATTCCAGACAGCAAATCGGGCTATCGTCCCGATCCCAACGCGCGCACCGCCTGGGAGCTGGCCTGGCATCTGGCGAACACCGATATTCAGTTCATGAACGGCATCGCCGACCTGAACTTCACCATGCAATCGCCATCCACCAAACCCGCGACTGCGGCTGAGTTGGTCGGCTGGTACGACTCCAATTTCAAAAGCGCCGCAGCTCGAATTGCCGATCTCACCGCGGCTCAATTGCTAACGCCAATCGATTTCATGGGCGTATTCAATTTTCCTGCGGTGTTCTATCTCGGCTTTGTAAACAATCATTGCATTCACCATCGGGGCGAATTGGCTACGTATCTGCGCCCGATGGGATCGAAAGTGCCGGCCATTTACGGCGGCAGCTTCGATGAGCCCATGCGAATGCCGGAACCCGCAACCAGCGCAGCTTAGGCTTTTGCGAAATAGCACAAAGCCGCCCACATTGGGCGGCGTTTTTCTTGCTCAGAAATGCAACGGTTTTCTAGAACGGCGTTACTTCCGGCGTGAATCGAGACTCCATGGCCCAGCGCCAAACTGAGTAATAATCAGCGCCCCACCGAGCATGGAAACGTTCTTCATGAAATTAATCATCTGCATCTGCGCCATCATCGGATCGGAGACGCCCCAGAACCTATGCATCATGGGCGTGACTGCCACCAGAAATAGCACGATGAGCCAGGCGCCGATTTTGGTGCGGAAGCCCAGCAAGATGCAGAGCCCGCCGAGAAGCGCCAGCAGCCCTGAAATCGGCACGGCAATTGAAGCCAGCGGAACGCCCTGGGCAGCCGCATAAGCGATCGTCGAACTCATGAAGTGCCGCGTGCCAGACAAGATGAAAATCAGCGCAAACAGGAAGCGGCCCAACAGTACGATGGCCCCCGACGCGGCTGTGGGCGAATTGTACTGCGGTCTGATTGAGGAAGTTGAACTAGCGACCATTTCGGTTTTCTCCTTGGCGTTGAGTTAACTGATAACCGGAACTCTGCGGTTATTTTTGACAAGTATTAGATAGTAGATCGCGCGGATTGGTTACAATAAATAACTGTAGAACTTTACGCAAGCAGGCACTTAATAGTAACTTGGTGAATCGCATGTCTCCGAAACGAATCATCCGCGCTCCATCCCCGTGCGCCATCGGTGGCCTTTTGGAGTTGCTCGCGCGCCCGTGGACCCTTCACATTCTCTGGGCGCTCAGCAACAACGGACCGATGCGATTCGGAGTGCTGCGGCGGCAGGTCGAGGGAATTTCTTCGCGCGTACTCACCGAGAGGCTTCGCACCCTGGAAGAGGCGCGGTTTGTCTATCGCCACTACGAACCTACCATTCCTCCCGCGGTCACTTACGGCATCACCGACCGTATGCAGGATATCCAGAAAGTTCTTCATCAACTCGAGGAGCTGTCGCGAAAATGGCAAGGTGACAATAAAGAAGCGCCTTCGGACCGCGCAACCAGCGGTACATCCCGTGGCGTTTCAAAGCTGGTGGCCAACGCACACTGAAGTCGCTGCCCTGCCGCAGGCCGCGCGGCATTACCTAGGTCATCTTGGGATGGGTGACGATTCGGTCCATCATAGGAAGAGCTTGCGAGGCACAGCGCCTCCGAGGGAAATCCTTCGATGAATATTGATGATCTGCTGCGGATTGCAACCGAACGCAAGGCTTCCGACTTACATTTAAAGGTGGGGAATTACCCTCATCTGCGCATCGATGGCGAGCTTGTGCCGCTGACCGAGCAACCGCGCGTGAGCGCCGAGGACATGCTGACCATGGCGTTCAGCATGATGTCGGCCCGCCAAAAACAAAAGTTCAAAGAGACCACGGAAATCGACATGGCGTATGGCGTCGCCGGCCTGGGACGGTTCCGTGTGAACATTTTCCAGCAGCGCGGCAACGTGGGGCTGGTGCTGCGAGTGATTCCAACTAAGATCCGCGCGCTCGACGAGTTATTCCTGCCGAAGGTCGTGGAGCAGATTTGCGAAATGCCGCGCGGACTGGTGCTGGTAACGGGCGTGACCGGTTCGGGTAAGTCAACTACGCTCGCCGCGATGGTGGATCGCGTCAACTCCAGCCGCGCCGAGCACATTATTACGATTGAAGATCCCATCGAATTTCTGCATCGTGACAAAAAGGGCTATGTAAACCAGCGCGAGATCGGCGTGGATACGCCGACATTTAGCGCGGCTTTGCGCGCTTCCCTTCGACAGGATCCGGACGTGATTCTGGTCGGCGAAATGCGCGATCTGGAAACCATTTCAACCGCGCTGCACGCGGCGGAAACCGGCCACATGGTTTTCTCGACGCTCCACACTCTGGATGCGGTGGAAACCGTAAATCGTATTATTTCGATTTTTCCTCCGCCCGAACAAAAGCAAATTCGTTTACAGTTGGCGGCTGTTCTGCGCGCCATTGTAAGCCAGCGACTGGTGCGCCGATGCGACACCGACGGACGCGTTCCGGCGGTTGAGGTGATGATCAACACTGCATTCATCCGCGAATGCGTGCTGGTGCCGGAAAAGACACGCTCTATTCGCGATGCGATTGCGGCTGGTACGTCACAATACGGAATGCAAACCTTCGATCAATCTTTATGGGACCTGTTCCAGGCCGGCTTGGTGAACTACGATACCGCTCTCGAAAATGCTTCGAACGCGGATGACTTCAAGCTCCGCATGCAGGGTATCGCGTCGACAGCGGACATCTCGCGGCAGTCGATGCAGTCCGCTGGTTTTGGCGGAAGATAGAAATACCTTGGAATTCCGCCCTCGGGTTGTTCTGGAGGTTTCTCCAGGGGCTTAATTCCGAAAGCCGCAGCCCGGAGCCCTCTTTTGCGCTATCGTTAGCGCATGCCATTCTCGCGACCCAAAAAGCGGTCGTATTCCGAAGATGAATTGTATGAATATGCCGTGGCGTCGCTGGCCCGCCGCATGCGCACGGTCGCCGAGTTGAAGCGTATGTTCCGCGCGCGTGTGGAAGACGCCGACTCGGAGTATGGGCGCACGCTGATCGAACTGGTCATCCGGCGGCTTAAGGATCGCGGATATTTGAACGATTCGCAATATGCCGCCTACTTCTCTTCCCTGCGGCGGGATAATCAAAAGTTCGGGCGTATGCGGGTAGTAACGGAATTAAAAATCAAGGGCGTGCATGGCGAAGTGATTGAAAAGGCCGTGGACGCGGCTTTCGACGGCGTCAGCGAAGAGAAGCAAGCTCGAGAATACCTGCGCCGCAAGCGAATGACGAAGCCGAAGGATCAGAAGGCGACGGCACGCATCTTCCGTCAGTTGGCTCGCGCGGGATTCGGTACAAAAACAATTTTCACCATCTTAAAGCGATGGGATATTGACGAAGAAACGTTGAGCGCGCTGGAGAGTGAAAGCGCGTGATGGCTGGGCTCAGCGTTTTCTATAGCAGCAGATTCCTCGCGCCAGAAACAAGGCGCTCGGAATGACAAGGGTTTCCGGGATGACAACCAGTATGCAAGCCGCTTCCGCGTCGCTTCGTCGATAGTTCGTTTAGAATTAACCTTCACTCGAATCATGCTGACAGGCTCTGAAATCCGCCGCAAGTTTCTCGACTTCTTTGTGCAAAAGGGGCATAAGGAGGTGCATTCTTCGTCGTTGGTTCCGGCGAATGATCCCACACTGCTGTTCACCAACGCGGGCATGAACCAGTTCAAAGACGTTTTCCTGGGACTGGAGAAGCGCGACTATTCCCGCGCCACCACTTCGCAGAAATGCGTGCGCGCCGGCGGCAAGCACAACGATTTGGAGAATGTGGGATTCACCAATCGCCATCACACATTTTTTGAGATGTTGGGAAACTTTTCCTTCGGAGATTACTTCAAAAAAGATGCCATCGCTTATGCGTGGGAGCTGATCACTTCACCCGAGTGGTACGGCATTGCCAAGGACAAGCTTTACGTCACGGTTTTTAAAGGCGAAGCTGGTGTATCGCGAGACGCCGAGGCTTACGATCTGTGGGTTGCGCAGGGCATAGAGAAATCGCGTATCTACGAGATGGGGCTGAAAGATAACTTCTGGCAGATGGGCGACACGGGACCGTGCGGGCCATGCAGCGAGATCCATTACGACATGGGAGCAATTGCCTCCGATCAGGGACATACGGATTGCGAGTTTGGGTGCGACTGCGGGCGGTACGTCGAAATTTGGAATCTGGTGTTCATGCAGTTTGACCGCGACGTGAGCGGGAAGCTGAATCCGTTGCCCAAGCCTTCGATCGATACGGGGATGGGTTTGGAGCGGGTGACGGCCGTGCTGCAGGGTGTGATTTCGAATTACGAAACGGATTTGTTTACGCCGCTGATTAAAAGGGCGGCGGAGCTGACCGGCTGGGCGGACGAAGGCGTCCGCCGCTCCACGAGCCATGGAGGGACGGACGCCCTCGTCCGTCCGGCCGAGCAAGGCTCGGCTGGCTCTCCCGGCCACAAATCTGCTGCATCCCTCAGAGTGATCGCCGACCACTCGCGAGCCGCGACGTTCCTGATTTCCGATGGAGTGTTGCCTTCGAATGAAGGGCGTGGCTATGTGCTGCGGAAAATCATCCGGCGCGCCATTACCCATGGAAGGTTGCTGGGGCAGACGAAACCATTCTTGCACGAGATGGTCTTCGCGGTTCGCGACCTGATGCAAGATGCGTACCCGGAGGTGAGAGACTCCGCCGAGCGCATATCAAAGGCAGTTAACGCAGAAGAAACGCGGTTCGGTCACACCATGGCGCTGGGTCTCCAAAAGTTGGAACACGATCTAAGCGAGACTCGGGAAGCATACAACAGCTTTAAGTCCATCGTCGCCGATCCAGCAAAAGCCGTACCAGAAGATGCCTTGGAAATGTTCAAGGTGGAATTGGAACACGATAAAGATTTGATTGAGAAAGAGCTCAAAGCAGGGCCAACCTACAATGGCGCGAAGGCATTCAAGCTCTACGATACGTTTGGCCTACCGCTCGACTTCATGATCGATGCGTGTCGCGATCAAGGCATAAAGTTCGATCAAGCTGCCTTTGATCGCGCGATGCAGGAGCAGCGGTCCTTGGCGCGCGCTTCCTGGAAAGGCGGATCGAAGCAAACGGCGAATCCTGTTTACCAGCAACTTCCGAAATCCATCTTCGAAGGCTATCGCCAGACTCGCTCCGACGGTTGCGAAGTGCTCGCCATCATCCACAACGGGCAAGGGGCGCGGGAACTCAAGGTTGGCGAATCCGGGGAAGTGATTCTCGATCACACCCCCTTCTACGCCGATTCCGGCGGGCAGGTCGGCGATAAGGGATGGTTCTACTCGGACGATCACAATACGATTGTCGCCGAATTGACCGGCTGTTATGCGCCGATTCAGGGAGTGCGAGCACATCAGGTCGTTGCGAAACAATCCATGCGCGTCGGCGATAGAGTGGATGCAGTGGTGAATGCCGACGTTCGCCGCGCCACCATGCGCAATCACACAGCAACGCACCTTCTGCATGCGGGGCTGCGCGAGGTGTTGGGCAAGCATGTGAAGCAGGCGGGGTCGCTAGTGGCGCCGAATCATTTGCGCTTTGATTTTTCGCACTTCACCGCGGTCGAAGACGAAGAGTTGCAGGATATTGAAGACATCATCAACAAAGAAGTGCTGCGTAACCAGATTGTCGAGACTATTACCGACGTGCCAATTGACGAGGCGATCACCCAGTATCACGCGATGGCGCTGTTTGGGGAAAAGTATGGCGACAAGGTGCGCGTGGTGCGGATTGGCGATTTCTCGACCGAGCTTTGCGGCGGCACGCATACGGGAGCAACCGGCGAGATTGGGCTGATCAAGATTTTGAAAGAGGGCAGCGTATCTTCGGGCGTGCGGCGGGTGGAAGCGGTCACGGGCGAGGGTTCTCTCGCGCATTTCAGGATGGATCACGCACTGGAAAACGTTGTATCGGCATTTGTCTCGCCCACCCTTGCGCAAAAAACGCGCAAGGATGGGGCACCCATTGACGAGGTGGTGCACGCTTCGCCCGCCGAGGCATTGAAGGCCGAACTCGAGAAGAAGGATGCCGAGATCAAGCGACTGGTGCGGGAACTCGATCAAGCCCGCATGAAGTCGGCATCGTCCAGTACGGCGAATATTGGGGACAAGGTTAAAGACGTAAAGGGCGTGAAGGTTCTGGCGCATCGCGTGGACAATCTCGAGCGGGCGCAAATGCGTACTTTGATCGATCAATTACGGGAGAAGATTGGCTCGGGCGTGGTGGTGCTGGGTTCGGCGTCGAATGGAAATGTGTCGCTGATCGTGGGCGTCACAAAAGACTTGACCAGCCGGGTTCAAGCGGGCAAAGTGATTGGTGCGGTGGCGCAGAAAGTTGGGGGCAAGGGCGGCGGGCGTCCCGATCTTGCCGAAGCGGGCGGTAAAGATGCCGCTGCTCTGGATGGAGCGCTGGAAAGCGCATACGGAGTGGTGGAATCGCTCCTGGTGTGAGCACAAGGTATGAGCACAAGTGCAAGTTCTATGGAAAATCGGCTCCGCTTCATCAAGCACGACGGGCATGCCATTTACCTGATCGATGTTACGAACTGCACGGCGAAAGAGTTGCTCGTGCTGCTGGAGTTGATCCGCGCCGATATTGCGCGCCACGCGCACGGATCGGTGCTCACGCTGGTGGACGTTACGGGCGCGGAGATCGATAAGATTGTCGCGACACGAATCAAAGAGGTGCTGGTGCTAGACCGTCCCTATGTGAAGCGCTCTGCGTGGGTGGGTACCGATAGTTTGCCGCAAGTGTTTTATGAGCATTTCAAGACTTTCTCGCAGCGGGAGCTGCCCAGCTTCCAGACGCGGGAAGAGGCAATGGACTGGCTGGTAAAAGACGAGTAGACAAATCCAGGGTAAGTGGCTGTATAGTCAGTGGCGGTAGTTAGTACCGTAGTTCGTTGGGCCCCTCCAGGCAGTTATCTCCCGTAGATTCGAATCGGTTGGAAGCTTTTGTTGAATAGCTTTTTCTCAATGTCCCTTGGAGTAAGGTTTTCATTCTCCACACAGGAGGCGTCCGATGGCGCAAGCACTCGATAAGACACAAGCAGTTTATTACGGTCAATTTGTGCTCGCGGCGTACAAGATGTTCGATAGCCCAGGCGCGGATCCGCTTAGGCCTGAACCGGCTGGAATCCCCGATGGGTATGAAGTCGGCGCGTGGATTCATATGTCGGATTTTTGCCTGGGCGCGGAAGTGCCGAAATTCTATGGCATCGTGGCGCATCAAACTGGCGACAAGGATCCGGAGTCGCGCGTGATCGCGATACGCGGAACCGAAGGGGCCATGGAATGGCTGGATGACGGAGATGCTGTTCCCATCCCTTTTCGCCAGGTTCCTTCGGCGGGGCGCGTGGCGTGCGGCTTCGACAGAATCTACAGTACGCTGAAAGTGATTAAACGCAGATTGCCCGCGGAGACTGTCGCGGCACAGGTTGGGACTGCGGCGGCTTTGGAGCCAGAGACGTTCAGCGGATCGTTCGCCGACCAACTCGAGCAACTCGCGCTGAGCCGGGAAGCTGCCCGGGGCGTGGTTCCGAACGCCGCCGACGGTCGCGGACGTCCGGCACGGCCCACGGTAGTGACGGGCCACAGTCTGGGCTCGGCGCTGACGACTCTTTTTGTGCTGGAAAATTCCTCGAAAAATAAATTCGACATCAGCACGACCTGTACCTTCGCTTCGCCGCGCGTTGGCAATATGGAGTTCGTAAGGACTTTCAATCAGCTTCCCGTGAATTCATGGCGCATCGTCAATACGGAAGACATTGTTCCCAAGCTTCCTCCGAAGATTCCGGTGCTGCTCGACTACGACCACGTAGATAACGAGTACTCGTTCTCTTCCGCCGGGCGGGCTAAGAAAACTTTGGCATGCTCGCACGCGATGGAGACTTATTTGAACTGGCTTGATGACACGATTGCGGTGAGGCAGGATTGCAAGCTGTAACTTAGCTTCTCCACTTCAACACAACCGGACCGGACATGGGATGTTTCATCGCCGCGCCGGTGCGTTTGGCTTCCAAATGGGCGGCCTTCAATTGAAAGTACCATTTCGCCGGCCGGTCGGCATCGTCGATTAGCATCAGGTGTGGATTGTGCTTCAGGCCCTCCGCTTGCAGTTCCATGGTGCGGCGGTCTTGCTCGACAAATTTCGAGAAGACGAACTTTAGCAATTCGGGTCCAAACGGCAACCAGCGAAAAAGATTCCAGGCAGCGACCACATCGATGCGGCATTGGCTGCGGGTAATCGGAGTAACCGTGGTGAGCGACGAGAACCAGTACTTCCCCGCCCGTATGGTTTCTCGTCGCAGGTTGGGCAGCTCGAAATCGATAGTGGTGGTAATGGAATCCGCGGCGGCATAGAAGCGCAATAGCTTGTAGGGCGCGGAGTTTGAGCTGGGTGTGTGCGCGCTCATACGAAAGCCATTCGGGATGGGCTCGAAGTTTTTCTTTTTTTCGTGGATACTATGGCGGCTCCGCCACCACCATGCCTGGTGAACGAATGGTCCGTGCGCCGGATCCATCAACCCAATGATTCCGTGATCGATGCTTACGGGCATATCGGCCGTGAGATAGGCGAGTCGGTATTTTCCGCCGGCCGCTTCTCCAAATTTTTCGATCGCGGGAGCTGCTTCGTGCGCTTCTTCCCGTTTCGTGAAACCCGCGCCCGCCGGGCTCGGATCTGCGATGTAGACCCAGACAAAGCCATCCTGTTCTTCACACGGATAGCTGCCCGCGTAGATGCGATCGATCTTTAGATTCTGATCCGAAGTGAGCGAGGGGATGAGTTGGCATTGGCCATTGTGGGCGTCGAACTGCCACCCGTGGTAGGGACATTCCACGTTTTCCCCATCAAAGCGACCGCCGTTCAGCGGCATTCCACGGTGCGGACAAGCGTCCCGCAGCGCGAATGGCCGGTCAGCACGGTCTCGCCCGATCACCAAAGGAATTTCCAACAGCATGGTTTTGTGAAGTTGATTGCGTTGAACGTGATCGGCAGGCAGAGCGCGATACCAGAAGCCGGTGAGCATTAAAGAGTCAGGCGCCTGGCGTTGAGGAGCATCGGGTTCGAGCATGGATTGCAATGATTAATTCTTGATTTCAACTTGCGCACTTATGCTAGCATTCGCAGGACTTTTTACTCTCGATAAACGACACCCAGCATAGGGATGGAATTTTTCGGCCATTTTCGCAGGCTCACGCCGGTACAGCGTAATACTTTCGTAGCCTGCTTTTTAGGATGGTCTTTAGACGCATTCGATTTTTTCATTCTTACTTTTTGCGTCAGCGCCATCGCTACGCAGTTCCAAACCAAAGTCTCGGCTGTCGCCGAAGCTATTTTTATCACGCTAGCCTTTCGTCCCGTCGGCGCGTTTCTATTCGGATTGATGGCCGACCGCTTCGGGCGGCGGGTCACCCTGATGGTCGACATCATTGCCTACTCTGTCTTTGAACTAGCCTCCGCGTTCGCTCCTTCGTTAAAGGTTTTCCTAATTACGCGCGCGTTGTTCGGAATTGCGATGGGAGGCGAATGGGGGGTGGGTGCAGCGTTGGCCTTTGAAACTTTGCCGGCGGAAGGACGTGGATTTTTCTCCGGCCTGCTGCAGGAAGGCTACGCGGTGGGCTATCTGATGGCGGCGCTGGTTTTTGGAACGGTGTTTCGCTTCGTGGGATGGCGTGGGATGTTTGTGATCGGCGCGCTGCCGGCTTTTCTGGTGATCTACATCCGCACCAAGGTGGATGAATCCCCCGCGTGGCTGCGCGGCCAAGTATCGAAAAGCGCTGAGCGGCGTCTTGGCAAAGATATTCTGACCTATCTCGGCACCTTTACGCTGCTCGTGGTTTTGATGTTCGCGTTCAATTCATTCAGTCACGGAACGCAGGATTTGTATCCCACATTTTTGACGAAGGGACATCAGTTCGGGCCGCAAACGGTGATGGTGATTACGGTGACAGCAAATATTGGCGCTCTTCTGGGTGGAGTTCTGTTTGGAACGTGGTCGGAGAAGATCGGACGACGCCGCGCCATCGTGATTGCAGCGCTTCTGGCGATTCCAGTAATCCGCTATGGGCTTACTCGCACACTGTCCCAATGCTGGCCGCTGGCGGTTTCCTGATGCAATTTATGGTGCAAGGAGCCTGGGGCGTAATCCCAGCGCATTTGAACGAGCTTTCTCCACCGGCAGTCCGTGGTACATTCCCCGGTTTTGCTTACCAGTTAGGCAATCTGCTGGCATCACGCAACGTGGTCATTCAAGCCAAACTGGTTGAAAACCGTTATCGCGGGATGTATCCGCCCGTGCTGGCATGGACCGTGGTAATTGCGGCGACGCTCGTGGCAATCGTTACGGCTAGCGGCAAAGAACGCAGGGGCACGGACTTGACTGGAGCAAATTGAGACAAATCAGTGTGCAAAATCTGG
>Ga0182015_10006281_pt1 | contig 11996 bp, 12 predicted proteins | sample 712P3MmetaG_FD_120478 | JGI IMG/M metagenome (GOLD analysis project Ga0182015, IMG submission 120478) | Permafrost microbial communities from Stordalen Mire, Sweden - 712P3M metaG | ecosystem: Environmental > Terrestrial > Soil > Wetlands > Permafrost | place: Sweden: Stordalen | collected...
ACGCTGCAAAAGGTCGAGCGCATCATCCGCGAGGAAATGAACCGGGCCGGGGCCCTCGAACTGTGCATGCCGACCATCCAACCCGCCGAACTGTGGCAGGAGTCGGGCCGCTGGAACAAGTATGGGCCGGAATTACTGCGCTTCAAGGACCGCCACGAACGCGAATTCGCCTATGGGCCCACTCACGAGGAGGTCATCACCGACATCGCGCGCCGGGAATTGCGCAGCTACAAACAACTGCCGGTAAACTTCTACCAGATCCAGTTCAAGTTCCGCGACGAGATTCGACCGCGCTTCGGGGTCATGCGCGCTCGCGAGTTCCTGATGAAGGACGCGTATTCGTTTCACGTAGATGAAGCGAGCCTCGCCCAGGGCTACCGGAAAATGTACGATGCCTATACGCGCATTTTTAGCCGCCTTGGCCTGAAGTTCAGAGCCGTCCAGGCGGACGGCGGCAACATCGGCGGCAGCACATCGCAGGAATTTCACGTCCTCGCGGACTCAGGCGAAGACGCCATCGCGTTTTCCGATGGCGATGAGTACGCCGCGAATGTGGAGACGGCCGCGACGCTGCCACTGCGGGCGCCGCGCCCGGCGCCCATGCGGGCACTGGTCAAAGCCTCCACCCCGCACGTCCGCACGGTCGCCGAGGTGGCCAAGTTCTTCGGTGTCGGTGCTTCGCAATGCGTCAAAATGCTGCTGGTCGACGGGAGCGCGGGCGACGTCGTCGCTCTGGTCCTGCGCGGCGATCACGAACTGAACGCGGTCAAGGCGCAGAAGCTGCCGGGCGTCGCCAGCCCGTTGCGCATGGCCAGCGCGCAGCGGGTGCGGGAAGCCACCGGCTGCGATCCCGGTTCCATCGGCCCGGTCGGCTTCGCGGGCAGGCTGTTTGTGGATCATGCGGCCGCGCATGCGGCGGATTTCGTGTGCGGCGCCAATGAAAAGGACTTTCACTACACGGGCGTGAACTGGGTCCGCGATCTTCCCGAGCCCAGCTCGCACGACATCCGCAACGTGCAAAAAGGCGACCCCAGCCCGAGCGGCCGCGGCACTCTCGATATTGCGCGCGGCATCGAAGTGGGTCACATCTTCCAGCTCGGACAGCTCTACAGCGAAGCCATGAAGGCCACCGTGCTCGACGAACAAAGCAAGGCGCTGACCATGTTCATGGGGTGCTACGGGATCGGAGTCACGCGAGTGGTTGCCGCCGCCATAGAACAAAATAACGATGCCAACGGTATCATCTGGCCCGACGCGCTCGCGCCCTTCCAGGTCGTGCTGGTGCCGATGAACTATCAGAAGTCGGCTCGCGTGGCCGAGGCCGCCGACGCCCTGTATGACCAGTTCAACGCCGCCGGAATCGACGTACTGCTCGACGATCGGGACGCGCGCCCGGGCGTCAAATTCGCCGATGCCGAACTCATCGGCATCCCGCACCGTATCGTCATCGGCGAGCGCGGGCTCATCGCCGGGAATTTGGAATATCGTCATCGGCGCGAGACGGAGTCGACGGACATTCCAGCGACGGATCCCGTAGGCTTCATTCGTCAGAAGTTGACCGGCTGAGGCAACCCCATGTGTCGGCGAATCCTTGGAACGGCGGCCGCAATCCTCGGGACGCTGGCCATGAGCTGCGGTCCCGCGGGGATCGCGCATGCCGATCAACAAAGCGACCCGGAATTGAAGGGCCTTCTCCTCAACATCATCGGAAAGACCGACTGCTTCGCCGACAAATTCGACGCTGCCGTCTGGTACAAGGCGATGGAGCCCCGTCTGAGCCGGTTCGTGTCCACACATGAGGCCCGCATCGAGATCCTGGATCAGGTGTATTGCGAGGCGAAGCGAGATCGGACCCTGCAACTGCCTCCGGACCTCGTGCTCGCCTTGATCGAAGTGGAAAGCCGTTTCGATTCCTGGGCCGTGTCCCCGGCTGGCGCCGTCGGATTGATGCAGGTCATGCCCTTCTGGCCCCGTCAACTGGGCGTACAGAACCAGTTGGTGCGCGTGGCGCCCAACATTCGCATGGGTTGCGAAATTCTGCGCTACTACCTGCGGGTGGAAAATCACGACTGGACGCGCGCGCTCGCCCGCTACAACGGCAGTGTCGGGCGCACTGGCTACCCGGCGCTGGTCATGCAGCGATGGCAGAGGGCGTGGCGCTTCTAGGAGCCTGTCTGAAGTCTCCTGGGGGCGCCGTTACTCGATGGAGAACGCAGGCGGCGCTTCTCCCGCGGAAGCGTCGTCGAACCCATTTGCCGGCGGCTCGAGTTCCACGACCGACGCCACGCGCGCCATGGCCGGCCCGCGATGCAGCCACTGGCGCAGGCTCTCGACCGCCGTCGGCGATCCATGCGCTATCACCTCGACCGAGCCGTCCTGCAAATTGCGCGCAACGCCCCGAATCCCGAGCCGCTCGGCCTCGATCCGCGTGCTATGGCGAAAGTAGACGCCCTGCACCCGGCCGATGACGAGAAAACGCTGCGTGACTCGTTCCAAACGGACTGCCCTGCGGGATGGCGCCGACGGTCCGTTACGGCGGCGGCGTGGTAGCCGGGGTGACGGCGGTCGGGCCAGTGCCGGCGGCGCCATCGCCATGCTGTCTGGCGACCAGGGCCGTCGCCGCGTGCCGTTTGGCTTCCATCGCGGCCAAGCGCGCGCGCGTGTACTCTTGCGCCTGGAGGTGCTGCTCGGCACGGCCGATCGCAGCATTCGCCGCATAAAGATCCGGCGAATTGGCTTCCGTCGCGCCCGCGACTCGCGCGGCCCCGATGGCTTGACGCGCATCGCTCATTTCCTGGACAGGGGGGCTAGCGCAGCCGACGAGGCAGGCGATACCGACAAATACCGCAATGAGGCGCAACATAAGGGTAACGGACACTAACAACAGCGCTCAGGGCCGTCAAACCATCGGCCGCTGTACAAGGCTGCAGGCAACGCGAATAATTCGTTGCGCCGGCGCTGCATGTACAGAAAATCAAGTGTTTTCCCCTTAAGGCATACCGATGAGTGAGATTTTGGTTTTGTATTATTCACGCCAAGGCAGTACCGCGGCGCTGGCGCGACAAATTTGTCGCGGCGTCGAGGGAGTACCGGGCATGCGCGCGCGGCTGCGCACGGTTCCCGCGGTTGCGGCGACTCTCGAGCGTATCGATCCTCCCGTGCCCGACGGAGGGCCGCCCTACGCCACCCACGAGGATTTGACCGAATGCAGCGGCTTGATACTCGGCAGCCCGACCCGCTTCGGGAATATGTCAGCTCCCTTGAAGTTCTTCCTGGATGGAACCAGCGCCCTGTGGCTCTCCGGAGCCTTGGTCGACAAGCCGGCCGCGGTCTTCACGTCCACGCAGACCCTGCACGGGGGGCAGGAGTCGACGCTTTTGTCCATGATGATCCCGCTTCTCCATCACGGGATGGTATTGGTGGGCCTGCCGTTCACCGAGCGCGGGTTGACCGAGACGCGCGGCGGCGGCACGCCGTACGGCGCAAGCCACGCCGCCGAGGTGAGCGGTCACGGCGAATTGTCACAGGCCGAGCGTGACTTGGCGCGCGCGCTCGGAGCGCGCGTAGCGACGTTGGCGAGCCGCCTGGGAACACCCCCGTGAGCGTGGAACACCGTGCGCGGCTCTTGACCGTCTGGCTTTGGCTCGCGGTTGCGCTCTCGCTGTTGGCATGGATCGCCGTCGGCTACGCGCGGCTCTTCTGCGTTCTCGCCGTGGTGCCCCTGCTCGCTCCGCTGCGCGGCCTGCTAAAGGGCAGCCGCCACACCTATGCCTGGGCCACCCTGTTCACGGTTCCCTACATCACGTTCGCCCTGACGGAGTTGTTGGTGAATCCCGCAGCGCGCTGGGTGGCGTCCACCAGCTTGTTGCTGGTGTTCGGATGGTTCTGCACTATGATTTTGTTTCTGCGAGCTTCTCGAGCGCGTCGCGGATGAAAGGTATGGTCAAGCGGCGCTGCGCGATCAATGACGCCTCGTCGAGATGGTCCAACATGTCGAAGAGCGAGGGTAGATCGCGCGGCATGCGGCGCAATAGATAGTCGGCGGTTTCCGGCGGCAACTGCAGGCCTCGCTGCGCGGCGCGCAAACGCAGCGCCTCGATTCGCCCCGCGTCATCCAGTTCGCGCAGTTGATACACCACACAGGCCGCGGCCCGCGAACGCCAGTCGTCGAGGCGCCACCCGGGCGCCCGGGGTGGTGCGCCGGCGGCGAAAATCAGCCGCGTCCGCTGGTCCGCGGCTTCATTGAAGAGCCGGAACAATGTTCGTTCCCACGGCAAATCACCCGCCACGGCATCGGCATCGTCCAGGCACAGCACGCGGCAGCTCTCGAATCCAACCAGAGCTTCGGGCGGCAATGCTGCCGACCGATCCAGCGGAAAATACGCCGCCGTCCCGGCGGCTGCGGCGCACGTCGCCTGCAGCAGGTGGGTCTTTCCGCAGCCCTGCCCGCCCCACAGCCAAAGGGGAGCCGCACCCGGTGCGCGCAGGGCCGCCACGATCTCCGCGTTCAGGCCCGGCGCAAAGCTTTCGAATACCGCATCGGCCCGCAACCGCACTCCGAGGGCGAGTTGCCTCATGCCGGCTTCGATCCGCCGCCGCGGAACGCTGAGCGGTGCGCCCTGGCCCGCGCGACGGCATCCCGGCCGTACACCCACACATAGTCGATGCCGCTGACAGCCACGGTGCAAAACACCAACGCGCCCAGCACCAATGCCCAGACGGGCGGCCAGTTGAACTGCTGTGCACCGATGACGACGAGAACGAAAATGATCTGGCAGACGGTGTTGAGCTTGCTGACGAGCGAGGGCCTTGCAGTCAAGGAGCCGAACACGATCCGGTAGCTGATCGCCCCCAGCACAATGATGCAGTCGCGGGCGATCACCGCGGCCGTCAACCAAACCGGTACGCTGCCGAGGCAGGTCAGCACGACGAACACGGTGGCCAGCATGAGCTTGTCGGCCAGCGGGTCCAATATCCCGCCAAGCAAGGTCTGCCATCCGAATTGCTTGGCGAGAAACCCGTCGAGCGCATCCGACACCGCCGCCGCGCCGAACAGCCAAAGCGTGAGGATGAGCTGATGATGCGCGAGCGCCAACGCGATCGGGACGGCCAGGAGCATCCGCAATGAACTAATGAAGTTCGGAATTTGGCGCAGCCAGAGACCCATCTAGGAGCCTACCTTCGCAGCTGGAAGCGCTGAATTCCGTTGTCGCCCGCAGGCACGGATTGCATCCGACCATTCAACGCTATCGCGTGTTGCAGCGATTCGATGCCGCCGCGCGAGGTCAGGCGAAAGCGCACCGTATCGCCGTTCAGCGATTCGACGCCGACATGCGTGACGAAAGTCAGGGATTCGAGATAACCCTGCGCAGCCGCGTAATCCTTGAGGTCGTCGACGCCGGTGACGTCGATTTCCACCGGCGCAAGGCTGCCGCTGGCGGCATACAACCCGGCATACAGGTCGGCAATGCGGGTGATGCCGTCCAACGCGCCTGAGAACTCGCTGCTATGGTCCTGGAATTGCAGTGTCCAACGGACGCTGGCGTTCGCCGAGGCACTGTTCGCGGTCCCGACCAACACGCCCTCGGCGCCCGAGCGATGCCCGGCGTCGAGCGGGTTGGCGGCATTCGCACCGGCCGACGCCGCGTCCGCCGTCGGCCAAATCAACGGCACGCCGCGCAGTGCGGCCGCGGCATCGATGGCCAGCTTCAATTCCGAGGTGTCGTCCACGCCGAGCACGGCCGCGGGCTGGCCTGGGCGTTGCGCCGACAACCAGACGAACGTGGATGGACGGTCGCGGCCCCATAGGGGTTGGTCGTTTTGCGTCAACCAGCGTTCGATCGCGGCTCCGTCGAATGCCACCCACAATTGATTGTCCGGCGCGCTTCGATATTGCTGGACGTAGCGGCGCGCATTGCCGACGAGGGGAGCGAGAACTGCCTCCTCATCCGCCGTTCGGCGTCCCGTGGCGCGAATCAGAACCACCTTCATCGCCGCCTGGAAGGCCTCCGTTTGTGCCGCCTCGGAACGGTCGGAGAGCGGCACGGTCGCCTGATACACCTCGATGCGCGTCATGCCGACTGAAGTGCCGGCCAAGCCCGCGGCGGCGGCGCACAAAGCGAGAATTGCGCCGAGCCGCCGGTGGAATCCGAAAATTCCGCTGAAATTCAGTGCCATGGAGTTATCACGGAAGCCCTCTGTCCCCTTCAGGTAAAATACCACAGCTTACCGACCCGCCGCGTCGGCCCAACCTTGAGGAAGCGAATGACTGACCGAGCGCCCGTTACCTATCGCGAGGCCGGAGTCGACATCGACGCCGGTGAGGCTTTGGTCGAGCGGATCAAACCGGGGGTGAAGCGCTCCATGCGCCGCGAAGTGCTGGGCGGCATCGGCGGTTTCGGCGCGCTTGTCGAAGTACCCGTGGAACGCTATCGACGGCCCGTGATGGTCTCCGGCACCGACGGAGTAGGCACGAAGCTGCGAGTTGCGATCGATACCGGCCGGCACGATACCGTCGGCATCGATTTGGTGGCGATGTGCGTCAACGACGTCGTGGTGCAGGGCGCCGAGCCGCTGTTCTTTCTCGACTACTTCGCCACCGGAAAGCTCACCGTGGACATTGCTGCGCGCGTCATTGCGGGCATCGTCGAGGGGTGCGTGCAGGCCGGCTGCGCGCTGGTCGGAGGCGAAACGGCCGAAATGCCGGGCATGTATCACGGCGAGGACTACGACCTGGCGGGGTTCTGCGTCGGCATCGTGGAGAAGGACGCGATCATCGACGGTGCCCGCACCAAGCCCGGAGACGTGGTGCTGGGGCTGCCGTCCTCGGGACCGCATTCGAATGGGTTCTCGATGATCCGCAAGATACTACAGGTGACCGGCGCCGATATCGACACCCCGGTCGACGGCGTGCCGCTGCTGGACCGTCTGATGGCCCCGACGCGCATTTACGTGAAACCTCTCCTGGCGCTGATCGGCGCCCTTCCCGTTCACGGGCTTGCGCACATCACGGGCGGCGGCCTTGTCGACAACATACCGCGAATCGTACCGGACGGGTTGGAAGTCGTCCTGGAACGCGCCTCATGGCGCCGCGAGCCCATATTCGAGTGGCTGCAGATGCAGGGTCGCGTCGCCGATCAGGAAATGTACCGGGTGTTCAATTGCGGCATCGGCATGACGGTCCAGGTGGCGGCCACCGATGCGGATAGAGCCATTGCGCTGTTGCACGACGCTGGTCAGGAGGCGCGGGTGATCGGCGAGGTGAAACGCGGCACGCGCGGCGTCGTCATCACTTGAGTGAATCCCCCGTGCCGCCGGCCATCGTGGTCCTGATCTCGGGCCGCGGCAGCAACATGCGAGCGATCGTCGAGCGAAGCCGCGAGCCGCCTCAGCCGTACCGCGTGGCGCTGGTGCTCTGCGACAGGCCCGCGGCATTGGGTCTTCGCATCGCACGGGATCTCGGCGTGGCGAGCCGCGCGCTGCCCGCCGGCCCATCCGAAAGCCGCGCGGTCTACGATCGGGCGCTGGCCGCGGCAATCGACGAATTCGGCCCGTCGTTGATCGTGCTCGCGGGCTTCATGCGTATTCTTTCGCCCGAATTCGTCGCGCACTATGCGGGACGGATCCTGAACATACACCCTTCGCTGCTGCCCAAATATCCGGGCTTGCATACGCATCGGCGGGTGCTCGCCGCCCATGAGCGGGTGCATGGCGCCACGGTGCATTTCGTGACGGAGGAACTCGATGGCGGGCCGCCCATCATTCAGGCACGGGTCAGCGTCGTTCCGGGCGAGGATGAAGCCGCCCTGGCGGCCCGGGTGCAGGCCCAGGAGCACGTTATTTATCCGCTGGCGGTGAGTTGGTACTGCCAGGGACGGCTGCGCTGCCGCGGCGGACGCGCGTGGCTGGACGGCGCTGCGCTCACGGCGCCGGTGTTGTACGGCGATAACCAAGCGCGGGGACAATGATGCTTGCACGCGGATTCACGGCCGTCCTCCTTGCGGTCACCGGCTCGGCAACCGGTTCCGCTGCTGAGCCGGAGCCAGCCCTGGCGCCCTTCGCGGCCCACTACACGGCCGAATGGAGATCCATCAATGTCGGCACGAGCGACGTCGTGCTCACCGATGGCGCTGAGCCCGGCCGGTTCGTCTACACGTGGACCATGACGGCCCGGGGAATCTTCCGCATCGTCTACAGCAACGACGTGATCCAAAAGAGCTGGCTCGGCGTGATTGGCGATCACGTACGGCCGGACAGGTATCACGCCGAGCAGGGTGATGCGGCTGCGGACATCGACTTCGACTGGGAAGGAGGGCATGCGCACGGCGTCATCGAAAACAAGCCCATCGATCTCAAGATCGCGCCAGGCACCCAGGACGTGATGTCCATCCAGATCGAGGTGATGCTGGATCTCAAGAACGGGAATCTGCCGGCCGCATTTCGGATCCTGGACCGGGACGAGATCAAGGACTTCACGTACACGCAGGAGGGATCCGCGAGGATTCGCACCGCGCTGGGTGAGCTCGACACGGTGGTGGTCTCCAGCCATCGCGCCGGCAACAATCGCGTGCTGAGAATGTGGTTCGCGCCGTCGCTGGGCTATGTGCCGGTGCAGGCCGAACGGTCGCGGGACGGCAAGCCCGAGTTCGCAATGCGCATCAAGACTCTGAACCGCTGACGGGCCGCCGGGCGCGTAGCACCCCTCCGATTTCACGCTCGCGCTGCGAGCCCAAGCGGACGGCGTCGCCTCGACGCCGTAGATTCGGCGCAACGCGCCCAGTCAAGTCTTTGGCAAGGTGACCCCGCGCTGCCCCTGGTACTTGCCGCCGCGGTCGCGATAGCTGGTTTCGCAGACCTCGTCGGATTCGAAGAACAGCATCTGGGCCACGCCCTCATTCGCGTAGATCTTCGCCGGCAGCGGCGTGGTGTTCGAGAACTCCAAGGTCACGTGGCCTTCCCACTCCGGTTCCAACGGCGTGACGTTCACGATGATGCCGCAACGCGCGTAGGTGGATTTTCCCAGACAAATCGTGAGGACGCTGCGCGGGATGCGAAAAAACTCCACGGTGCTCGCCAATGCGAACGAGTTCGGCGGAATGATGCACACCGGCCCCTTGAAGTCGACGAAGGATTTCTCATCGAAGCTCTTCGGATCGACGATGGTGGAATTGATGTTGGTGAATATCTTGAATTCCTCGGCGCAGCGCACGTCGTAACCGTAGCTCGATGTGCCGTACGAAACGATCTTATGGCCGTCCGACACCCGGACCTGTTCGGGCGAAAACGGTTCGATCATGTCGTGCGCTTCCGCCATGCGGCGGATCCAACGGTCGCTCTTGATGCTCATCAGGTCGACTCGACCGAGATTTTGGGAAACAGTTTGCTGTAATCCTTGTTGAGCGTCGACAAGCGCGCGGCCGTGCGGCGCGCCATCTGGAAATATGCCAGCGCCCGCGCACTGCCGGGCTCGGCTACGACGGTCGGCACACCGCCGTCGGCGTCCTCGCGGATGCGGATGTCCAGGGGCAGCGCGCCCAGCAGCTGCACACCGTATTGCTCGGCCATGCGCGCGCCGCCGCCGCTGCCGAACACGTGCTCGACGTGTCCGCAATTGCTGCAGACGTGCACGCTCATGTTTTCGACCACGCCGAGCACGCGCACGTCCACCTTCTCGAACATCTTGAGACCCTTGCGGGCGTCGGCGAGCGCAATATCCTGCGGCGTGGTGACGATGACGGCGCCGCTGACCGGAACACGCTGCGCCAGGGTCAGCTGGATATCGCCCGTGCCGGGCGGCATGTCGACCACCATGTAGTCGAGATCACCCCACTGGGTGTCGCCCAGCAGCTGGGTCAACGCCTGGGTCACCATGGGGCCGCGCCAGACCATGGGCTGTTCGGCATCTACCAAGAACCCGATGGACATGACCTGAACACCATGGGCAAGCAGGGGCATCAGGTGCTTGCCGTCGGCGTTCATGGTCGGCTTGGCGCCCGCCAGGCCCATCATGAGCGGTTGGCTCGGGCCATAGATATCCGCATCGAGCAGCCCCACCCGCGCACCCTGCGCCGCCCAAGCCAGGGCGAGATTCGCTGCCGTGGTCGATTTTCCGACACCCCCCTTGCCGGATGCGACCGCGATCACGTTCTTCACGTTGGCGAGCGGCTTCAACGTCTTCTGAACGGCATGCGCGGTGATGCTGGCCGTCAGGATGAGCTCAACCCGCCGTCCCCCGAGTTCCGGCGCCAAATAGGTCTGCAGGGCCGGCTGCAGCTCTCCGGCATAGTCCCCCACCGGGAACCCAAAGGTCAGCTGAACCACCACGGCGTCCGGATGGACGGAGATATCGCCGACCGCTTTGACCTGATTCAAAGTTTGAGCCAGGTAGGGATCGGTGTAAGTACCTAATTTTGCGCGAATCGCGCTGGCCGTCACGGCAGAGTCGGTCATGTATCCTTGATATTCTACCTGAGACGGACAACCCTGTGCGGTGTGGCATAATTGAAGATTGAGCATCGATAATGGGGCGGCGTTGACTCTTGGGTGAGAATGGAACGCTCCCGGGGAATGTGCAACTTCAAGGCACCGAATGAGTTTTTTTGCCAATTATCGTGCCGATCGGCTGATCGCCGAGGTCAAATCCACAGGTAATCCAGGGAGTCCCGAGGCACTGAAGGCCCTGGACAAGCTGGTCGCCTTAGGGTCTAACGCCATTGATCCCATCGTTGGCGCCCTATCGTCGGCCGAAAAACGCGAAACCGTGGCCTATGTCGACGTCCTGTCGCGGCTGATCGACGCCAAATCGCTGCCCCATCTGTTGCGCACCATGGCGGAGACCAACGGCCGGGCCATGTCGGGTATCGCCTGGGCCCTGTCCACCTCCCGCAATTACCCGGCTAGCGCACTGCTCGATGCACTGACCAAGCCTGACATGCCGAAGGCGGCCATCATCGACATCATCGGGGCTCAGAAAACCCGTTTCACGGTGCGGGACCTGTTGAATGCCGCCTACACCCAGGACGCCAGCGAGCGGTCCGGACTGTTCCGGATCGTCGGGGAGATCGCGGACGAATCCTCGCTGGACGACTTGATTGCCAGAATCGAGGGCAAGGATCCGGTCGCCCGCCTCCACATCATCAACGTCCTCGCGCGCTTCAACACACCAAAGGTGCAACAGGCGATTCAGCGGCAGCTGAAAGACAACAGCAAATTCATCCGATCGGCGGCTCTCAGCGCGCTCGCGCGCATGGACGGGCCGTTCGACATGCCGCTGATCTGCGGAATGCTGCGCGATCCCGAGATCGAGGTGCAGAACAAGGCCGTCGATGTCGTCATCAAGGCCAATCACCCGGATACGGTCAAGCACCTGGTCGAAGTGCTCAAGGACGAGAACGAATACGCGCGGCGCGCGGCTGTCGAGGTGCTGAACGCCGTCGGCACCTCCAAGTCGGTCAAATTTCTCCTCGAAGTGATCGCCGACAGCGATTGGTGGGTGCGCACACGGGCCGCCGACGCCCTCGGCAAGATCGGTGGGCCGCGCGTGGTCGACGCCGTGCTCGCGCTCATCAAGGACGAGAATCAGGACATCCGGCGCGCCGCCATCGAAATCCTGAATCAGACCAAGGACGAGCGCGCGGTGGCGCAGTTGATCGAGGCCACCAAGGACCAAGACTGGTGGGTCAGCGAGCGTGCCGTCGATGCATTGGCCGAGATCGGAACCACCAAGGCGCTGCCGCGTTTCCTGGAAATGCTGCAAACCACCGAGCCCAAGTCCCTGCCCAGCGTGATTCGCGGCATCGCGAAGGTCGGCGATCAGAAGGCCGTCGAACAGCTGTATCCCCTATTGCAGCGGCCCGAGAGCGAGGTCAAGTTGGAGGTGATCGCGGCGCTCGCGAAACTGGCCGACGAGAACCGGGCCGACACCATTCGGCAGCGGCTGCAGGCGGCATCGGCCGGCGACGGCACGATCAGCCAAGCCGTCGCACGCGCCATGCAGG
>Ga0182015_10006282_pt1 | contig 11995 bp, 8 predicted proteins | sample 712P3MmetaG_FD_120478 | JGI IMG/M metagenome (GOLD analysis project Ga0182015, IMG submission 120478) | Permafrost microbial communities from Stordalen Mire, Sweden - 712P3M metaG | ecosystem: Environmental > Terrestrial > Soil > Wetlands > Permafrost | place: Sweden: Stordalen | collected...
ACAGCGACGCAGGAAGCCGGCAGCCAGATGCCCAAGCTGGGTACATTCGGCCGCGCGCTTGGCGGCTCCAGTATGGGGGCACTGCTGGGTCATGCTGGGTCGAAGTCAGCGCCGAGCGGCGCCACCAACGTTGACCCAGCCACCGCGGGGGTCCTCATGGAAAACCAAACCGAGACGTCTGGCTTTTCTGTAGCCGCAGTCGATACCAATAGCTTTCAAATTCCGGCGGGATACAAGTTGGTCACGTCTCCGCTGGAGCACAAATAGATGGGTTACTGGCGAGGTGCCGGAATGAATAAGTCCCTTTTGATAAGAGCAGCCGTGGTCGCCGCTTTCTTTCTGCTTGTCAGCGGATGCCAGCAGAGGAATGCCGGCGACAACGTTTCCGGACCTGCTAAAACCGGTCAATGGTCCGGTTTCAGCTCAACGCCCGGGCCGATCCTGATTGGCCACCCCGTCAAGTTCAGCGACATGACCGAGAGCGAACGGAAGTTCGGCATCGCTCCGAAGCGAGGACCTGGCGTTGAGTATCAGGACGACGTTGTTCTGATGGAGCACGGCGACCAGGCGATCCGCTCCGCCTCTTCGAACGGTCTTTCCTGGACCTTCGATGCCAACGCACCGCAAGTCAATGAAATCCAGGTGGGCAAGGTTGTCTTTGCCACCGGGCGCGCGGTCGGCAGAGTCGTCGCCGTTGAACGCAATGGTGACCAGGTGTCTGCCGTTCTCGGGCCGGTGCAGCTCACCGACCTGGTAAAGCGCGGTAAATTCTCTTACCACCAGCCCCTCGATCTCAGCCAGGCGATCGCCTACGTTGCGCCCGACTATCCGGGGGCGGTCAATTCAGACCTCATGCAGTCGACTACCCAAAAAGCCCAGGCTTCCCTGCGCGGGGGCTCCGGCAGCTGGCACGTCGGGGGCTATTACGCCGTCTCCGATTCCGGAACATGGACCCCCATGACGACGGTGAGGCAATCGGGGACAACACACTTCGGCCGGCCACGGTTGCTGCGCAGTGATTTCGATCTCATGCAGGGCGCAGCGGTTCCGAACGTTCCGTCGATCATACCCCCGGTGCTGCACGCTCCGTCGGTTCCGTATCCGGGTAACCTGGGTAACTTCAGGCCTTCCGATATCCCATATCCCTTTCCGAGCTTGCCGATGATTCCAATCAACGGTATGCAGGTGTCTCCGTGCCTGGGTTGCGGCGGCCTGGGCATCACACTGTACCAGGAAAAAGACGGCGTCAAAGTCTCGGTTTCGGTCATCCTGCATATGCAACGCCCGGAGGTCCTTTTCGATGCCGAGATCGCGAGTGGTGGCATCAAAGCCAATCTGCAACTGGTGGGAGCAGGTGGAGTTACGGTAACCCTCGATGCCGGGTCGAAACCGGAATTCCAGGGCAATATCAACGAGATTGGCATGATACCAATTGATATCACCATTCCCATCGGTATCATCGTCCCGCTCTCGATCGACCTGAGCCAATCCATCGATCTGCAAAGTGCCTTCAGCGCCAAGACATCGACTCTTCATGGCGAGGGGGGCATTGACCTCAAGGGCGAAATTGATGCTGAGTACAACAACGGCTGGAACATTACCGCGCCCACGGCGGAGGTGAAACAAAACCTTGCAGGCATGGTCTCGGGAATTTCCGTCGGTATCAACTCGATGGTCTTTGCCGTGAATCAGCGCCTCCTGGTGGGGGTGGGCGCCTTTGGTTTCGCGACCGGTCCCTATGTCAACCTCATTTCCTCAATAACCTCGCTCAAAGGTTCGTCGATCGCTACGACGCTGTTGAGTCGAACGCCCATTTGCACCCAGGGAACCTTCGAGATGACCCTCGGCGCTGGTATTGGCTACAGCATGCCAAGGGTAGTCGCCGCTGTAATCAACACCATCCTGGGCTGGTTTGGCGCAAAGCCCATCAAATCCAGCGGAAGTATCATTGCGCTGCCCCACAACAAGACCTTGATCCAGCACAAGGACGAAATACCCGATCGGTGTTCGGGATAGGAGAGCGCTATGCAACGGTTACGGATCGCATTCTGTTTTGCCGCGGTCACAACACCTGGACGCTATCCCAGGACACAACACCCTGACCGAGCACATCACAGGAGGCAAGCCCGGGGGTGGAATCGCGGCGTACGTCTACATTGTGTGGGGGAGTTGAACCTGGAGGAGAATCTGTCTCAATGCAAGATACACCACTTGCATGACGGCTAGGCCGGTCGTTTTACAGCTTCTAAGCCTCTATTTCCGAGTGCAGTCGCTACCGGTGGCCGTTTGGCGGGTGCTTCGTGGACCCGGTTGGCCATCCATTCTCCTGTCAACTGGCCGCGCATGGTCTGGGTTGTCTTCATGGCTGCAGCGAAATGGCGCTCGACCTCTAGCTTGAGAGCGGCAGCGAGTTCCGGCGCAGGCTGGCCCAGGCCCACCCTGGCGTCCTCCGCAAGGCACTGCCAGTCGTGCCACTCGCCGATCGCATCCTGTACTTGTTTCAGCGCTTTGGCAACGCTACTCAACGTCTGCCCCTCTGCCCCTGCTTCGGCTACGTAGCGCGCCTTCTTTGTCGCCTTGCGAAAGTCATGCAAATTTGCTGCGTCCAGCAAGGGCATGGTGTCGACCGCGCGGACAAAGTCCTCCAGTGCCACGGCGTCGGCCGGACGCGGTGTCCTCACCACAATCAGGGAAGAGTCGCTGATGGACCTAAAGAGCGCGGCCTGCCGTTCCGCGAGCCGCGGCTGCCGCTTCTTTATTTGCTTTCGCATGGTGTGCGTCAGGTGTCTGCGTTCGTCCTTGAGCCATCGGTCCAGGACTACCACCTGGGCCTCGAACCGGCCCGGATCCCGACTCGTCTCGTTGCGGACGTCCGAAATCTCCACTCGTTTTTTCGTCCACTTTTCGAGCAGCTTGCACTGTACATCCAGATCGCGCACAGCTCCGGCTGCCCCCCGCACCCGCTTGAGCTGCCGTAGCCAAGCGCGTGCCGGCTTGTCCAATGCATTGACTGCCGGGCCGTCTTCGCGCAGTGTGACCTCGAGCATTGCCTGCAGGCGCCGCGAGCCGGTTCTCAGGCGATGCACCGACTCCGGGTCCGCATCCTGGACGCATTGGACGACCGCAGTGTTGAAAGCGTCAGCCACCGGGCGCAGCAGGCTCAACGAGTTCCGTACGGGCCTCACGATGCCGGTTCCAGCCGATGAGCGGGATGCAAGACCTGCTGGCCTTTGACGGTGTGGCCGGCTGGTATCCTGCTGCTTACGAACAGTACGTTTAGCAACCATGTCGAATCACTTCGTTCTTTCTCTCGAGGCCCCTCCCGAGAATACCTTCAACCTCTCCCCGGTGCGAGCCTGGACGCTTTTGCTGCTGGTCTTCGCTGCCGTGCACCTGGCCGCGCTGTTCTCGCCGCCCTTGCTCGATGACGCCGACGCCACCCATGCGAGCGCTGCCCAGCAGATGGCCCTCAGCGGCGACTGGGTCACGTTGAAGGTGGATGGCATCCGTTACCTCGAAAAGCCGCCCCTGCCTTACTGGCTGGCCGCCGCAGATTACCACCTCTTCGGATACAACGTCTTCGCCACTCATCTCCCCCTGACCCTGGGGGTGCTTGGCCTTGCCATTCTGGCCTGGGTGTGGGGCCGTCGCGCCTATGGCGAACGCGCGGCCTTTTATGCCGCCCTCGGCGTTCTAACCAGCGTGGGCGTTTTTCTGTTCACGCGCATCTTCATTCCAGAAGTCCTGCTTACCTTTCTGTTGGCCTTCGCCCTTTACAACTTTCTCGTCGGGCTCGAAGACCAGAAACCCTCCCGCCTTTACCTGACCTGGGCAGCGCTGGCGTTGGCGATGTTAGCCAAGGGCTTGGTGGCTCCAGTTTTCTTCTTCATGGCTGTCGTGCCCTATCTGTGGCTCACCGGCGATTGGCGCCGCTGGCGTCAATTGCGCCTGTTCAGCGGTATGCTTCTCTTCCTTGCTATCGCGGCGCCATGGCACATCCTCGCCGGGTTGCGCAATCCGGGCGCGGGCCATCCGGTCGGCAACCTGCCGTCTCCGGGCAACGTTCACGGCTTCTTCTATTTCTACTTCATCAACGAGCAGTTCCTGCGCTTCCTCGGCAAACGCTATCCGGTTGATTACAACAAGCTTCCCTTTGTTCTTTACTGGAGCCTCCACCTGGTCTGGCTCTTTCCCTGGAGCATCTACCTCCCGGCCGTTCTCCGGCGGGCGTGGGTTGCTCGTGGCCAGGGGGTAAGCGGTTTGCGACTGGCCCGCTATTCCTTTACGGCGCGCGCCATGCTTTTCCGCGACCGAACCACCTGGATGCTCGCCATCTACGCGGCGGTCATCCTGATCTTTTTTTCTCTTTCCACCAATCAGGAGTACTACACCTACCCGGTGTATTTCCCGCTCCTGCTGCTCACCGCGTATGCGTTGGCCGGCGAGGAAGGGGAACCAGGGAAGGTGAGCAAATGGCTCATTGGAGCCCAGGCCATGCTGGCTTTCATCGGCATTGCTGCCGCTGTGGCGCTTGGCTGCGGCCTTTGGTCCTCGCGGGCTCTTCCGTCCGGCAGCGATATTGGCGCGCTGCTCGCTCATCGCGATGTGGCTGGTTACACGCTATCGATGTCTCATCTTTTCGATCTCACCGGGCCTTCGTTCGCCGCGCTGCGCTTGCCCGCGGGTCTGGCTGCCGCCGGCCTTCTGCTGGGCCCGACGATGGCCTGGATTTTGCGCCGGCAGCGGCATCACTTCGAGGCTACGGTCAGCGTCGCTTTTACTTCCGCCGTATTTCTGATCGCCGCCCATATTGCCTTAGTGCGCTTTGAACCCATGCTCTCCTCGCGCGCCATGGCCGATACCATCAACCACATCGATAAACGCGGCGACGCCACGCTTATCCTTTACGGCGATGTCGCTGATGGATCTTCGCTGCTTTTCTACACCCGGCGACCGGCCTTATTGGTCAATGGCCGGGTAAGCTCCGTACTGTGGGGCTCCAATTATCCTGATGCTCCGCACGTGCTGATCAGTGATGCCGATTTGCTTGCCTTATGGGGTACCGGGCCCCGCAGATTTCTCTTCGTGCCCGGAGAGGTTCACGCCCACGTAGCCGCCCTGCTGGGGCCCCACGCTTATTTGTTGCAGGAGCTCTCCGACAAGGCACTCTATACCGATCGCCCGCTCTAGAAGTAGTTTCGCAATGATCGCTGACCGAACCCGTTTTTGATGGAAAAAGGGGCTGGGTGGCCCATTCAAGCCGCATTTTGGCTTGAGCGGGAAAACACGAAAGCCTCGGAAGAAAAAGGGGTCAGGCGGTAAGGATCGCTTTGGGCTCGCGTTCGCCAGCCTGGGGATCACTGCGCATGAACCCGTCCTGCAGCAAGTTGTAGACTTGCCCGCGCCACTTCACCTGGTTGCTCACGTAGCTGGCGGCCCAATAACAAAAGCCCAGCAAGTCCCGCAGAGGATAGAGCAGTGCGGTTCGCCAGGGCCTGGGCTCCCCAACCACGACGCGGCTTACCAACCCGCCCAATGCGACCCTTGAGACCCAGCTCCAGAGCAAGAGCAATGCGCCGAGCAGCGGACGATGGAAAGCCACCGCGACCCCGCCGGCTAGCAGCCCGTACGGCACGCTAAAGGTAAGTGCGGTTCCAAAATGTCCCTTTGGACGAGAAAACCGCGTGCTCTTCATCCATCGGATCTGGTGCAGGATGGAGGGGAGAAAGGAAGAATTCAGCACGTGGTGGTCGATCGTATGCGTGGACAAAATCACCTGGTGTCCGCCGGCGGAGATCAGATTTCCCAGCATAAAGTCATCCGCGTGATACGGCCCCAAAGCACGAAAGCCTCCGGCTGCTTCCAGGCAGTCGCGCCGTACCACCATCGTCGGCCCGAGCGCGAATTTCATGCCCTCAAGCATCTCTGCCACCAACACACCGGCGGACATCTCAATGGACATCCCGACGGCCTCAAGGTTCGACCAGAAGCTGTTCCCGGCCACGCCCCGGTAAAGGCAGGTAACTGCGCCGACGCGTTGATCGGCGAACGGCGCCAGCACCGCGCGTAAGTAGCCCGGCGTGACCGAGACATCGCTGTCGCTGACCACAAGAAAACCGTGCGCCGCGGCACTCTGCATGCGCTCGAGTGACCAGACTTTGGCGTTGGCATAGGGGGCGTTGCCACTATAGAGGAACCGCGACCGGATGGCCGGATAACGTGCCGCCACCCGGCGGGCGATCTCCAAACCGGGATCCTGGTCGGTGCGCGCGCAGAAAATGATCTCGAACGACGGATAATCCTGTTCAAAAAAACTTTGCAGATGAGATGCGAGCTCGGGTTCCGATCCGTGCAACGGCTTGAGCAGGCTTACGGGGGGAGCAAAGATGCCGGGTTCCAGCGCACGGCGGCGTGCAGCTAGGCGCATGGCGCCGACCACCACCAGGAGGGCATACACCGTAGAGGTAAGGATGCCGGCGATACTGATTACTAGCAGAAAATTCATCATGCCTTGCAGCCGACCCGGAACTCAGGAGTTATTTCTTGCCGCTGGGCCAAGCCAGCCGAAACCCCGCTGACCGCCCTCTTTAGAGTACACTTTGGCTCAAAAAGCTTCCTGAAGAAGCGTGTTCTCCGATGGGGAGAGCTGCTCTAGCGTCTGCGCGTGACCACTGGTACCACCATGGGCCGCCGCAACGCCACCATGGCGCCTTCGCTGGTGGGCATCCCTTGTTGCATCTTGGTTAGCATCTCGGTGCGCACATATTCCACGAAATCCTGCATCTGGCGATTCATCTCCTCCATGCGCTCCCGCATTTGCAGAATGATCGCGATCCCGGCGATATTCACGCCCAGTTCGCGCGCCAGGTTGAGAATGAACTCGAGCCGCTCCAGGTCTTCGTCGGTGTAGAGACGCGTGTTGCCGACGGTGCGCGAAGGCTGCAGCAGTCCTTCGCGCTCGTAGAGCCGCAGCGTTTGGGGGTGGATCTCGTACATCTCGGCCACCGCCGAGATCATGTATGCGCCTTTTGATTTTCGTTTTGTCGGCATTTTCGTGCGCCTTGCCTACGCTCAGTACGGTCTGCTCGAGCAGGGAATCGGATGCTCTTCCGGCCTCATACTCCTGCGAAGGTCGCCTCTCTGGGGTCTTCCGGATTCAGTTTGGCAAACTCCCGCAGAATCTCCTTCGATCGCTCGTCCCGCAATTGAGGCACAACCATTTCCACGGTGACGATCTGGTCGCCGCGAACCCCTTCGTGGGTGGCAGAAGGTACGCCTTTGCCGCGCATGCGCAGCTTCTGCCCGCTTTGGGTACCCGGCGGAATCTTCAATTGTGCGCGCCCATCGATGGTTGGCACCTCAATCTTGGCGCCAAGGGCTGCCTCTGGTACGGTGACCGGGATCGTTACCTGAATATCATCCCCCGCCCGCGTGAAAACGGGATGACTATCGATCTTGACGATGAGGTATAGGTCCCCTGCGGCTCCGCCGTTGATCCCGGCATTGCCTTTGCCTGCCAGCCGTATCCGCTGGCTGTCGCGCGTCCCGGCCTTGATGCGGACCTCAACCACCTCGGTTCGCGTAACCGTCCCCTCGCCATGACAATTGGCGCATTCACTGTCCAGCTTGCCGCTGCCGCCACAGCGCGGGCAGGCTATTTTGAATTTCATGCGGCCTCCCATCTGGGTAACCTGGCCAGAGCCCTGGCATTCCGGGCAACTGCCACCGGCGCCAGTGGAGGACTTTCCTTTGCAGCTAGGGCAAACTTCCTGCCGCACCACCTGCAGCCGCGCTACGCCGCCGCGAATCGCACTCCAGAAATCCACCGTGATCTGGTACTCCAGATCGGTTCCCGCCTGCGGTCCTTGTTGCCGCTGCCCCTGGGAAAACACGCCGGAGAAGATATCCCGGAAACTACCCCAGCTTGAGCCTGCGGCTCCGGCGCCTGTTTCATTGGTATGGCCGGCTGCGTAGTCGGAGAAGTCGAAGCCTCCAAAGTCGGGAACACCGCGGCCCCCGCCCGGCTGGCGCGCTGAGCTCCCCGGATTTCCTCCGGAAAAGCCCCCATAGCCGCCGCGGGCCGCCGCTTCTGCGGTCGCAGGATCAATCTGGTCGGAGTAGTAGCCGAGCGAATCGTAGACTTTTCGCTTTTTCTCGTCGCTCAAAACATCATTGGCTTCCGAGATCTCCTTAAACTTCTCTTCCGCCTTCTTATCGCCGGGATTGACATCGGGATGGTGCTTGCGGGCGAGTTTGCGGAAGGCTTTGCGGATTTCGTCCGCAGTGGCCGTCTTTTTGATCCCCAGAAGTGCGTAATACTCTTTGGTTGGTGTTGTCGCCATTTTTCTTTGGTTCGTTCGTTCGATCTAAAAAGTCGAAAATGAATCCGGGTCGCCATGCGGCGACCCGGGTTAAATCAGTTCCACCACAACCGGGCTTCCACCGGCTCGATTCGCCAAAAGAGATCGGGTTCTACCCGGTTCATCTGGGCGGCGAAGCTCTCTGCTTCTTCCCGAGTGTTGAACATGACTTGGTTGTAGATCTGTCCTGCTCGGAGTTGTTCATATTTCCACATCGTCTCAGTCATGTCGCCCTGCCTTCCGCCGGTTAACTTCCTGGTTCTTGCTTAAAAGCATGGGACCCTCCTGGCGGTCGAGCGTCCCATGCCATGGTTGACTGAGAGCTGCAACGGACCCTCCGTTGCGTTCCTGCTTACTTCTTGTCCGCGACGTCTACGTACTCGGCGTCGATCACGCCCTCTTCCTTCTTCTCCTCAGCACCAGACGGCGTGCCGGAAGCGGCGCCGTCGCCTGAAGCCGAAGGTGCCGCGGCGTTTGCCTTGTACATGGCCTCGGCCAGCTTATGCGAAGCCGCGGTTACTTTCTCCCGTGCCGTATTCAGCTCGGCCGCGGTCGAGGTTCCTTGCAGCGCAGTCTTTGCCTGTGCCAACGCTGCCTCAACATCGCTCTTTTCGCTGCCGGAAACCTTGTCACCGTTGTCCTTCAGCATCTTTTCGACGTTGTAGACCATGTTGTCGAGCGAATTCCGCGCCTCTACCTCTTCCCGCTTCGTCTGATCTTCTGAGGCATGCGCATCGGCTTCTTTCGCCATGCGATCAACCTCTTCTTTACTAAGACCCGAAGAAGAAGTAATGGTGATCTTCTGATCCTTGCCCGTGGCGTTATCTTTCGCGGTTACGTTCAGAATGCCGTTGGCATCGATGTCAAAAGTCACCTCGATCTGCGGCACGCCACGCGGAGCAGGAGGAATACCGCTCAGCTTGAACTTGCCCAGGGTCCGGTTTTGCGCCGCCATGGGGCGCTCGCCCTGTAACACGTGCACTTCCACTTCCGTCTGGCTGTCGGCAGCGGTCGAGTATGTCTCCGTCTTCTTGGTCGGGATGGTCGTATTGCGCCCAATCATCTTGGTTGCGACCCCACCCAACGTTTCGATCGCCAGGGTCAGCGGCGTCACGTCGAGCAGCAACAAGTCGGTCACTTCGCCGGCCAATACACCTGCCTGCACTGCCGCACCGATCGCCACCACCTCATCCGGGTTCACACCCTTGTGGGGCTCTTTGCCAAAGAGGTCTTTCACCAGTTGCTGGATCCGCGGCATGCGCGTCTGTCCACCTACCAGTACCACTTCGTCGATCTTGCCGGCGTCAATCTGAGCATCGGCCAGGGCCTTCTTGCAGGGCTCGATCGAACGCTGCAACAGGTCTTCCACCAGTTGCTCCAGCTTGGCGCGGGTCAGCTTTTTGACCAGGTGCTTCGGGCCGGTCGCATCTGCCGTGATGAAGGGCAGGTTGATCTCAGTCTCGACGGTCGTCGAGAGCTCGATCTTCGCCTTTTCCGCCGCATCTTTCAGCCGCTGCAAGGCCATTTCATTGCCTTTTGCGCGCAGATCCAGTTGCTCGTCTTTCTTGAACTCGTCAATCAACCAGTCCACGATGCGCTGGTCGAGGTTGTCACCGCCCAGGTGCGTATCGCCATTGGTCGACTTGACCTCGATTACTCCTTCGCCAACTTCCAGCACCGACACATCAAAAGTGCCGCCGCCGAAGTCATAAACAATGATCGTTTCGTCCTTCTTCTTATCCAAGCCGTAGGCCAATGCGGCCGCAGTGGGCTCGTTCACGATGCGCTTTACATCGAGACCGGCGATCCGGCCGGCATCTTTGGTCGCCTGCCGCTGTGCGTCATTGAAATACGCAGGCACAGTGATGACCGCTTCCGTGACCGTCGTACCGAGGTAGTCTTCTGCAGCCTTCTTCAGCTTCTGCAGAATCATCGCCGAGACCTCGGGGGGGGTATAGTCCTTGCCCTGGGCGACGACCACCACATGGTCGCCCTGTCCCTTGACCTTGTAGGGCACCATCTTCATCTCGTCGTTCACTTCGTTCGAACGGCGGCCCATGAACCGCTTGATCGAATAAATTGTGTTTTCCGGGTTGGTAATCGCCTGTCGCTTCGCGACCTGGCCGACCAACCGCTCGCCGCTCTTGGTAAATCCGACGACGGATGGCGTAGTCCGGCCACCCTCTTCGTTGGGGATAACCTTCGGCTCTCCGCCTTCCATCACAGCCACCACAGAGTTCGTAGTGCCCAAATCAATGCCGATAATCTTTGCCATCGCTTCGCTGCTCCCGCATGCACGAAATTCGTGCTGGTTTGTGGACTTAGACTCGCACTTGAGTCTATCGTTGTCAAGCTATCTGATGCCGGAGTTCACCCTTTGGATTCAGGGAGCACAATTTTATTGTCAGCAGTCGAACTCCCTCCGTATTCCCAAGCCGTGTGGCCATATCTCGCTTGTTTCCCGTGGGATGCGGGATATGGCCAACCAATCCGCCGAATATCGGGCAAGGAAAGAGAGGTTTGGAACCAACTTTTCAGAAAGGCACTCGGCATAAGGCGGAAGAATCTGGCATCTCTTTAAGAATAAGAGAGATGCCAGGTTTCCCACAGTCTGCACCACAACAGATACGGCTTCCTTGAGGGCCGCAATACCTTTGGTTAGGCTCCGTGTCACAGGAATCCGATGTTATAGACCAACCAGGGTCTATGCGCGGGCAGAGCTGTCCAAATGAACGGCGCAGAGGATCTGGCCCCGTTGATGTTATTGGTAAACTACTCGAGCCACCCAGGAAACCGGGCCAGCCATCGTCGTCGAGATGTTTTTGCTTTGTATCAGGGCACGACTTCAGTCGTGCCGCTCGAGTTTCTACATTCGCAACACCCGCTTCATCCCGAATACGCCAAAAGTAACCTCCGAAAGGAAACTCCTGGACCTGGAAAGCGGTTCCGGCACTTAAGTCTGCTCCAGCAACGGTATATCCTGTTAGCAGACGATTTGGGCAGGGAGAGGATTCTCGCGTCGCCCCTCCCTGGCCTGCGGTTGCCGGTAGTTTCGGCCTACACACGAGCGAAGGATGGTGTTACCACTGTCCGGTGTCCCACCTGATCCCTGTCACAAATCAGGCAACACAACATCGCGCCCCGGCGGGATTTTTACGGGTTGCCACTATGCTTCCCTGCGCACGCAAGCAGTCTCGCAATCGGTGGAAACCGAAGCGATTGATCTTTTCCTTGTCCCTCTCGAAACCACACCAGGCCGAACCCAGCCCCTATCTTCTCTTGCAACCTCGCCCCGCGGCGGGCAGGATTGCCAACGCTCTAAAACAACCAAAAACGATCGAATTTTATCGAACTTTACCAAAAACCGGCGCCCATCCAGTCCCGAAGGGACGGCTGAAAATCAGACCTGTCCAAATTAGATATTTGCGATGGTCGGAAAAAGACCGGCCAGTCCATGAAGAGACGCTTGGCAAAGCAGGGTGGTGGGCTTTTGCTTTGTATCAGGGCACGACTTTAGTCGAGCCATAAGGGAGGGAGAGAAATTTGGGCTTTACAGGCTGCGGAAAAACTCCGAGAGCCACCACAAGCCCTACCCCCTGGACGGGTGCCCCATGTTCGCCCCAGCGTACATGGGC
>Ga0182015_10006283_pt1 | contig 11995 bp, 8 predicted proteins | sample 712P3MmetaG_FD_120478 | JGI IMG/M metagenome (GOLD analysis project Ga0182015, IMG submission 120478) | Permafrost microbial communities from Stordalen Mire, Sweden - 712P3M metaG | ecosystem: Environmental > Terrestrial > Soil > Wetlands > Permafrost | place: Sweden: Stordalen | collected...
TCACGCTCGAGGCGAAGGTGAAGTATGCACTGACCTGCAAGATCACTGTGTTGCCGGCCCTGCAAAGCTTCCCTAAGACAGTGCCGTGCTCGTCCAACAGCGTGGCCGACAGCGTTACCCTCGGCGCGAATCGTTCCGAGAATCCGATCGCATACACCTTCGCGATAGTCGTCAAGAGCAAGTCCGGAAGGGCCACGTCGCCCAATGTCCTTGTGACCGAGGCTTCCGCGCCACCGCCGATCTCGTTCACGACGCCGAATGGGAGTCCGACGACCCTCGACTTTGCGAATGAAGGTGTCTTTGTGGCCGACGATCCGTTGATCGTCACCGTGCACAACAACAGCCCGAAGACCCAGCTCATCTCCAGCGTCACGATCGGGTCGACCGGTGACCCGAGCGACTTCCTCCTCAACAGGAACAATTGCACCTATGTAACGGCCTACGCGACTTGCTCGTTGGCAGTTCAGTTCCAGCCGACAGGCGCCGGCCACAGGACCGGCATCGTCAATGTTGTCGATGCAAGCTGGGGTAGCGGGGGGGCGTCCGCTTCCCTGAACTTGAGCGGGACGGGCGTTTGGGCGGTAGCGACCTTGATCAATACGAACATCCAAGGCAATGCCCTGGCGTTCCCGACCCAAATCGGCATAGGGACACAGAGCCTCGAGCAGTTCGTGACCCTCGTGAACTCCGGCACAGTGCCGCTCTACGTCGACGGCCTGACCGACACCGGCGGCAATGCCGGTGACTTCATTGTTTCGTCGGGCAACTGCCAGACCCAGGTACCCCAGATCATTAGCATCGGCCAGAACTGTACGTTCGGAGTCACCCTTGAGCCGTCCAGCTCTGGAGTCCGCGCGAGCAACGTCGTCGTCGACGACAACACGCTCGGGACACAGACCCAGCTCCAGGTTCAAGGCACAGGGGCGTACTCTACAGACACCCTCGCGATAGCAGCCAATCCTGCTGCGCCGAGCCCGCTTACCTACGATTTCAGCTCGGCGGTCGAGAACATTCCCACCCTTGAGACCCTGACTATTACCAACACGAGCGACGTGACCCTCGTCTTTGACGGCGTCAGCAATGCGGGTCTCGACCCGAACGAGTTCCAGGTCGTCCCGAGTGCCGCCTGCGCGACCGCGGGCGCCCAGCTGGCCGCCGGCGCCTCGTGCACCGCGCGAGTGGAATTTGACCCTGTGGCCGTTGGCGCACGGTCAGCGATACTCAAGATCGCCGACAACTCGGGTGACGGTGGCGAGACCATCAACGTCAGCGGAACGGGCCTCACGGGGTAATCGTGATGCGATGTGTGCCCCGGCCGGCAAGAAGGCCGGGGCACGACAGGCGGCGCTACCGCCGCCCTTGCTGTGTGCGAAGAGCTACGCCTAGGCGGGGCTTGCCGCCAGGTCAGCGTTCGGTGCCTCGCGGCGCTCATGGCGGACCAAGAAGTCCTTCTTGCGGATCAACAACAACGAGCCAGCCGCCCCGACGAAGGCGACGATGGCCGTCACGATGACGAGGTTGTTGACCCCGCTCGCGAAGCTGGAGCGGATGGCTGCCTCGAGTTGGCCTCTGAGCGCCGGGGGAGTCGCCGCGATGGCCTTGCCGGGCTCGCCCTGGCGGATCTGAGCGACCACGGCCGGAGCGTGCGCAGCGAGCGCAGGTACCGACGAGAGCGCCCGGGTCAAATTGTCGCGAAGCGAGGTGGCGAAGATCGAGCCGAGGGCGGCGATGCTCATGGCAAAGCCGATCTGGCGGAACGTCGCGTTGACCCCAGAGGCCATGCCGGAGCGCTCCGGGGTGACGACGCCGATGGCCGTCGAGGCGAGAGGAGGGTTGACGAGCCCGGCCCCGATGCCCGCCACCAAGAAGCCGGGCAGCAGGTGGGTCCACGAGCTCGCGCCGTTCAGGCCGGACATCAACAACAGCCCGATTCCGACAAGCCCGAGCCCGGGAGCGATGAGGTAGCGGACCGGCACGCGCTCGCTCAGCCGACCGCTCAGGCCGGCCGCGAAGAATGTCCCGCCCGTCGACACCAAAAGCCGCAGGCCGGTGTCAAGCGCCGAGTAGCCCAAGATGTCCTGCAGGTAGAGCACGAGGTAGAGGAACATCGCGAAGAGCGAGCCGTTCATGGTGAACGCCGCCAACAGGCCCCCGACGAAGGTCGGGGTGCGAAACAGCGACATGTCGAACATCGGGTGGTCGATGCGGAACTCGACTGCTACGAAGGACCCCAGCAGCACGACCCCGATGACAATCGCGGCGATGACCTCCGAGTCGCCCCAGGTGGTCTCACTTGCCCGGATGAGCCCGTAGACAAAGCTGACGAGCCCGGTTGTAAGCAGGACGAAGCCTTCCCAGTCCGGCCGTCCCGGATGGTCGGAGCGGGACTCCTGCACCTTCCACAAGGTCACGACGATGGCCGCGATGCCGACGGGGACGTTGACCAAGAAGATGCCCCGCCAGCTGATGCCGGTCGTGATGGCCCCCCCGAGGATCGGGCCGAGCGACACGGCGACGCCCGTGATCGCCCCCCAGATCCCGAACGCGACGCCCCTGTCCTTGCCCCGGAAGCTTTCTGCCAGCAGGGCGAGCGAGGTCGCGAAAACGATCGCGCCGCCGATGCCCTGGCCAGATCGCGAGATGATCAGCATCGGCGCCGACTGCGCCAAACCGCAGGTGAGCGACCCGAGAGTGAATATGGCGAGCCCGATCGCGAACAGCAACCGGCGACCGTAACGATCTGCCAGGACTCCGGTCGTCAACAAAAGCGATGCGAGTGTCAGCGCATAGGCGTCGATCACCCATTGCACGTCGGAGAACGAGGCGTGCAGCGACGTCTGGATCTCCGGCAGGGCGACGATCACGATCGTCACGTCGAGCAGGAGCATGAACGTCCCGGCGCAGACGGCGAGGAGAGTCCACCACTTTTTGTCCATAGAAAGCTCGAGGCTACCGGGCCGAAGAGGCCGTTCTGTCCGCCGCTTTACCTGACGGCGCCGATGACACCGCCGGCAAGGCCGGCGATGAGGATGCCCACGACGGCGACCCTGGCTGCCCGTGTGCCTGGCTTTGGGACCTTGAACACGAAGATGCCGATGCTCGCGTTGACGAGCAGGCTCAGCTGGGCGATCGTGAAGCCGACGCCGGTGCCTAGTCGCGAGACCAGGCCGAGAAGGGCGAGGTTGCCTATGCCGAACAGGACACCGGCGGCCAGCTGCAGCGCGGTGAGCTTCGCGGGCAACCGGATCGGCTCATGAGCGGGAAACACCAGCGCGGCGCCGCCGGCGAGAATCCCGATGGCAAGCGGGAAATCGGCTATCTGAGTCGGCACCTTGGCCCACTGCGCGGGAACGAAGTAGCTGCCCCACAACAATCCTGCCGAGACGGCCCAGAGCAGGCCGGCGCGGTAGGTGCCGGCGGCTTCGAGGCCGGGCTGCTCCGGGTGCACAGAACCGCCAAGAGAAGGCCCAACGGCTGGCTGAGAATCCTGTGAGCCGACGATCAATATGACCCCGACCAGGACGAACACGAGTGCCACGGAGACAATGGCGTAGCGGGCGACGCTGAAGCTGTCGAGCTCGCCGAACAAGATCGCACCCCACACGAAGGCCGTGACGATGTTCAGCGGCGTCCAGCACCCGGCCGCCCTCGCGAGCCCGATCCTCTCCGAGGCGCGAAAGGCCGAGTAGCTGCCAATCGTCCAGACGACCCCTCCGGCTAGTGGCAGCCAGAACTCGCGCCAGCCGAAGGAAAGGTGCCCGCCTCCTATGAGCAGGGCCATTGTCGCAAAGATGGCGTTGCCAACGCTCACATGGAAGGTTCGGGTGCGCTGTGGCACCCCGGGAGCGGCTTGGGCGAGCGGTATCCACGTGCCCCAGGCGACGACAGTGATCAGCGCGAGAAGGGCGGTCACCGGCGCCTCCGGCCCACGGTTCGGGAGGGTTCAGCTGCTCCGAGGGACCCCTTTTGGGTTATAGCTCTCACGCGCCGATCAGCCGTACGGCTCATTTCATGCAGTCTGCCATGGCGCTTTCGGGCTGGTCCCTGCACGCGAGACGCTGTCACCGGTACGATCGCTGCCCATGACCGACAACGATCAGCCAGAAGACCTCGACGGCCCGGTCGCAGACCCGGGCCACCACCGTGTGGTGTTCGAGAATGAGCACGTCAGGGTGATCGAGACGCTGATTAGGCCGGGCGATGCCACCGAGGTGCATACCCACCTCGCCCGTCACTTGACCGTCGTCAGGAGCGGAACGCATTTCATCCGACGGGACAGGACGGGTGCATTGCTGGTCGACACCCGGGACGATCCGGACTTCGTGCTGCCCGGTCAGCTATGGAGCGAAGGGATCCCAGCACACACGCTTGAAAATGCCGGTGAAGAAGACATCGCGCTCACATCGGTCGAGCTGAAGTCGTAAAGCTATATCGCAGTTTGCGATAGTGCCATTCCGTTATGTCCGATTGGATTTCGGCCGGAGCCAGAAATGGGGGAGGGGCGACCCCTTTGACATATCGCTTAGCTGGGAAAACGCCTCGTTTGGCACGCACGGCGGTCGGTGCTAGCCATATGGCTAGTTTCACCATCTGGTTAGAGGCTTTCGGGTCCGAGGCTAGCTGAGCAAGCTAGCCAGATGGCTAGTTTCGGATAACGATTCGAAAAGTCGAGAGGGGCCCTTCTGACCTTCGATCGGCGTGTCGAACTCTGACAACCGCGAAAGCCCGACTATGGCGCCGGCATTCGGCAATCAGTGGCTGGCGGGATCGCCGCCGGCGCCGTTGTCCACCCACTGAACTGAATGACCCACCGATCGGCCATTTCCCTCTCGGAACCCCCCGATCCTCATCCGCCGGCGGGCTGACTCCGTGGGGCTCCAGGCGGTCCGTCACACCTCTTTGCCGCTGCGGAGTATTGGGGCGAGGTCATGTCGAGGCTGGAAGGCGAGACAGCAAAGCCGCCTTGGGGGTTCGGGTCGGGGAAGTTCGTCACGCCGTGAGCTCGCATGCAGGCGGAGATCTTGAGCATCATTGCCTCGTGCGCCTCCTGCTCGGTCTTGGTGGGAGGCGCCATGCCGGCCGCCTCCTCGAGCGACGCGCAGGCCTTTTGGGCAGAGAGGAACTGCGCCGAGTTCTGATCGAGCCCGCTCACGCGGGCATAGCCACCGCCCGGCTGAGGGTCGGGGAAGTTCGCTACGCCATGGGAGCGGATGCACTCGCTGTAGGCGAGCTGGGCCTTTGCCGTCGCTGCAGATATCGGCGGCCCGCTGTTGTCGGCTGGAGAGCTCAAGGTGCTCGAGGTTGTCGAACCGACGCTGGCGACGCCTGAGGGAGCCGAGCCGCCGCACGCTGCCGCGAGCAGCACGATTCCGACGAGTGTGAGCGCCACGAAGCGCGTTCGTGATAGTCGCGACCGGCGCTTAGCGCCTTGAGTGGAGATCACGTCGTCGTTCACGTAGTCCTTCGTCGTGTGTGCGACTCAAAGTGAGCCCTTCCCGAAGGTTCATTATCCGCCACACGAGATAACAGGGGCCTAACAAATCCAGACCAAGCCCGTCGGCCCGTACTCGATCTACGAGGCCGTCAAGGGGGGAGCGACCGAACAGTGGCGGGGGAGGCACAAGTGGCGCAGGTCGTATCGAGCGAGCATGAGTTGGAGCTCAGGAGAAAAAGGCTCGTAGCGACCTAATTCCATCTCGTTCCACCATTAGCATGATCTCGCAGTTCGTTGCAGCTCAAAGGAGGTTGCGCCATGCACCTACCAACATTGTCCACCGGGCGAGTCGCCGCCACGGTCACGATCGCCTGCGCGCTAGCCCTCGTACCGGCACTGGGACGCGCCGCTGCCGGTACCGTGCCGCGGTGCGCGGCCGCTTCGCTCATGACCTGGGTTGGGCGGACCACAGGGGCCGCCGGATCCAACGCCGCCGAGTTCGGTTTCACCAACCACTCTGCCAGCGCCTGTTCACTGCAGGGATACCCAGTCGTGCAGATGCTCAAGAAGTCCGGGACGGACCTATCGACATCCGATCAGAAGGCTCCGGGGGCATTCAAGATCCAAGTCAAAGCGGTCGTCCTTGTCCCGGGAAAGACGGCATATTTCGGTGTCGTATACGCCACCCAGACCGGCTATGCGAACCTGACCTGCCCGACTTCGGCCGCCTTGCGGCTCACGCCACCGCAGGACAGCGGAACACTCACACTGCACGGCTCTCACGGGCAGATCACGCCCTACGGTGGCGGGACTCAGCACCTCAAATGTGGGATCGTCCACATCACTGCTGTCACAGCGATCCGTTTCCAGTAGCACGGTCGGGCACCTAATGGGGGATCGACCACTTCACTTGTTCGACAAGTGAGGCTGGCCAACCGAGCCACCAGCAGGTGAGCACTGCGGTCACCAGAGCCCTCGAGTTCTAGGACTAGATCGTGCCCCTATTGGCGGTGAGGTCTCCGTTGACGGCTGGTGGGATGTCGTGCCTCGAGCACTTATCCAGTAGGAAGCTGCTGGGGTCCTCGGGCTCGACGAAGGTGCCGTTCGAGGAGAGGAGCCAGATGATCTTTGTCGGTGTTGACTGGGCCGAGGCCAATCACGACGTGTATATCGAAGACGAGGAGGGCAAACGCCCCGGGGGTGGACGGCTTCCCGAAGGCGTGGACGGGATCGCGCGCTTCCACGAAATGGTCGGCGTCCACGTCGAGGAACCAAGTGAGGTGGTCATCGGGATCGAGACCGACCGTGGACTGTTCGTCGCCGCGCTCGTAGCTGCCGACTATGCGGTGTTCGCGGTGAACCCGATGTCGACCTCGCGCTATCGAGACCGCCACTCGAGCTCGGGAGCTAAGTCCGATCCAGGCGATGCCAAGGTGCTGGCCGACATGGTCCGCACCGACCGGCACAATCACCGCGAGGTCGCTGGTGACTCCGAGGTGGTCGAGGCCGTGAAGGTGCTCGCCAGAGCGCATCAGTCGATGATCTGGTCGAGAGGTCGTCAGACCAATGCGCTGCGTTCGACGCTTCGCGAGTTCTATCCGGCCGCCCTCGTCGCCTTCGACGACCTGGCCAGCGGTGATGCCACCGAAGTCTTAAAGATCGCACCGACGCCGAGCCTCGGAGCGGGACTCTCGCTCTCGAAGATCGCCTCGGCGCTCCGCCGTGGCGGTCGTCAGCGTCGCATCGACGATCGAGCTCAGGAGATCCAGGCGGCCCTTCGTGCACCACAGCTCCAGGGCTCTGCCGTGGTGGCGAACGCGATGGGTGCGTCGGTCAAGGCCTCGGTGACGGTCATCTCGACGATGACCACCGAGATCGCGAACCTCGCGGAAGCACTCGAAGCGGGTTTTGAGCAGCACCCGGCCGCCAAGGTGGTCCGATCCCTGCCAGGACTAGGGACCATCCTCGGCGCCCGGGTGCTCGGCGAGCTCGGGGATGACCCGGACCGCTACGCCACTGCCAAGTGTCGCAAGAACTACGCCGGCACGTCGCCAATCACGCCCGCGTCGGGCACCAAGCGCGTTGTGCTCGCACGATATGCCCGCAACATGCGACTCGCCGACGCGATCTATCTCTGGGCCTTTGCGAGCCTCAGCGCCTCGCCAGGAGCAAGGACCTACTACGACGCCCGCCGCAAGGCTGGCGACACTCATCACGCCGCGCTTCGGGCGCTCGGGAACCGGCTAGTCGGCATCTTGCACGGTTGTCTCGCGAACGGCAGCTTCTACGACGAGCACACCGGTTGGGCACACCGGTCTGAGAATGAACCTTCGGTGGCCGCTTGACAAGTTAGGGGTGTGGGATATTTAGTGCGGCACGTAGGTGTCTGTCGCTCAGAGGCCAATCAGAACTGAGCTCTGAAGCTCGGCAGCGTCACGCGACAGGGGTTTCCCTGTTCCCTGTTTGGCACGTGAATCAGCTAAGGGACCGTTTCTCTGGGGAGGTCCACTCGTTAATGCGACATAACGGACATAGCCCGCGGTTCTCCCTGTCGCAGCCCGGTAGGCAGCTTGCCGGCAGGCGGGCGAGCAGTATGTAGCGCGCAGGTCAACCAAAGCTGAGCGTTGGCACTCGGGGCAGATCCGTCGCACCTGGGTCGATCGAGCTGCCATGGGGGCACCCTAGCTGTACGGGTCCTGTTACGGGTGTTGCGGTTCACTGCGAAACCGGTAGAGCGTCCCGGGAGCGCCTCGGACAGGCGCCGCTTTGTTCTGAATACATCGTTGCCGTGCCACCGGCCATCGAACCGCCTTAGCTACTGTCTGACCATGAAGCTCAGCAGGATTCGAAACCGAGTCGTCGTTCGACTGAATCCCTTTCACGTCTTTCTTGCGCCTGAGGCATTAGCTATCAATGCCGCCAGGCAGGAGCACCTCGCGAGCCTGGACCTGCCACTCTCGGGCAAGCGCGTGCTCGAAGTCGGGGCGGGGATCGGGCTTCACACCCCCTTCTTTCTGGATCGGGGATGCTCCGTTTTGGTAACCGAGGGGCGAACCGACAACGTCGCTGAGATGAGGCGCCGCTATCCCGATCGCGAAATCTGTCAGCTCGATCTTGAGCAAGCCGAGGACATTAGGGCGATAGGCCAGTTCGACATCGCCTACTGCTATGGCACGCTCTACCACCTTTCGACGCCGACGGAGGCCCTTCAGGCGCTGTCGTCGGTCGCTCCAATCATCCTGCTAGAGACCTGTTGTTCACGAGGTGACGGCGAGGAGCTAAACCTTGTTGGAGAACAAATTGGGGTAATGAACCAGTCGCAGTCCGGGAGTGGTTGCCGACCAACTCGTCAATGGGTCCTTACTCGTCTGCGTGACTACTGGGGACACGGATATGTCAGCGTCACTCAGCCCGACCATCCCGACTTTCCTCTCGACTGGTCGCTAGGACCGTTCGCCAGCAACACGAGGGCCGTCTTCGTCGGGTCACGCCTTCCCATTCAAAGTGAGCATCTAGTCGAACGAGCATTGCAGGTCCAAGTCCCCTCGCGTTCGTCTCAGTCGCTCTAACAGCCGCTGCATCATTGGCTGCCGCGCACGTGTTTCGCCCGTACGACTCAGCGACCCCGTGACCTGTGACCCTCGTTCCTCGGATCTTGCAAGTACAGAACCCGAGCAGCAACCAATTTACCCCCGGGATGCGCGCTGGCGGGGATCCCCACCGGAAGCGGGGGCGCGGCCGGGGCGGCCTGTCGCACATCGCGACGGTCCGACCCGTAACGCGACATAACGGACATTATCGGCGTGCACGACGAGCGTGTAGTTTTTTCGAATCCACCCTCTCCCCGAACTCGGCCGTCGACCGGACTTGACAGCTCGCCGAGCCGTCAACTATAGCCAACCACCTACGACAGCTCAGAAGACATACAGCGCCCACGAACCACCTACGACCGCCCAGAAGACATGCAGCGCACACGCTCGACTCAGTGTCTACGACAGAGGAAGCGCTACCGCTGCTAGTCCACCTAACCGCCTTGCGCATGCAGGTCAAAGCCGCCAGCCACGCCGGCGGCATATGTGGAGGCGGTTGGGTTACTTGTGGGCGGTGCTAGTGCTGCTCGTCGCCCTGGCGCTCATTGCGGGTGCGCTGGTGCTTGCGGGCGAGGCGGGCGCGACGGGACTGCCGGCGGCGACGTGTGCGGTCACGAGTGCGGGCCCGCAGCCTGGCCGATCGCGGCCCGGAGCACACTCCGCGCCTGCCGAGAGCCTTGCGGCCTTCTGTCACTCAAAAAACTCTCAGATTCACGCTCCCAGGCATACCGCTTCCGATCACGCACACGGCGCAGCTCCTTCTGCGTCTGACCCGAGTCAACAGGTCTGTACCAGCCTCTACCAGGGTGCTATTGACCGAGGGGCCTTCTTGGTTCGGTCGCCTCCGACTTCCTAAGGACCTGGCGGACAATGGTCTCCCCACTTAGCGTTGGGTCAGAAGGATCAGCCCTTGCGCGCAAAGTGGCAATCTGACCACCTATCGCGCGAAACAAGAAACGGTCAGCAAGCCGCGGTGGTCGAGTTCGATCGGTGTCGCAGGCTTGATTCCGGCCGGCCTGCCCCACAGCAGCTGACTCGCTGATTCCGAGGCCTTCGCTCCCCGCCGATCGCCCTTGGGGCGCCATGAAGGGACGACCGGACTTGAAGCCTGACTGCCGCCGGTGTGAACTGGCGGCCCGATGTGTGTGCCCCACAACCCCAGAGGAAGGCCGGTGGGCTCGTGACCCATAGGCTCGTGCTCGAGCTTGAAGCCGGTGCCATCGCAGCCGGCGGAGGCTGTGTAGCCAGAGCAGACGACGGTCGTGTCGTCTTCGTGCGCCACTGCCTGCCGGGCGAGCGAGTCATGGCGTCGGTCACCGAGGAGACCAAGTCCTACCTGCGTGCCGACGCCATCGAGATCATTCAGCCCTCGCCCGACCGTGTCTCGCCGCCGTGTCCCTACGCTGGGCCAGGCCGCTGTGGTGGTTGCGACTGGCAGCACATCGAACTTGGATCCCAGCGAGCCCTCAAAGCTGACCTTGTGGCCGAGCAACTTCGCCGCCTAGCCGGTGTCGAGCGCGCCGTCGAGGTCGTCGAGGTGCCCGGGGCGCCCGCTGGCCTCGGCTGGCGCAGCCGGGTGCGATTCGCCGTGGACGATGCCGGCCGCGTCGGGCTCCACAAGCACCGCTCCCACGACCTGCAGCTTGTGGACCGCTGCCTCATTGCCTCGGCCGAGGTGGAGGCCCTTGGGGTCGAAAATCTCGAGTGGCGCGACGTCGAAGACATCGAAGTCTTCGCTTCCCGTTCCGGCGAGTGCATCGTGTCGGCTACGACGTGCGGTCGCCGGCCGGTCCGACTTCCGTCCGTGGAGGCCGGCATGGTCGTGAACGGCCGCGTCGCCCGCGAGCCCGAGCACCTGTCGTTCGAGGTGCTCGGGCGAGGCTACGAGGTCAGTGCCGGCGTCTTCTGGCAGGTGCACCCAGGTGCCGCCCGTGTCCTCGGCGAAGCCGTCCTCGACGCTCTAGGCGCCAGAGCTGGGGACCACGTAGCCGATCTGTTCTCCGGAGCAGGGCTGTTCGCCGCACTCGTCGGTGGCGCCGTCGGCCCTGGTGGATCGGTCCTCGCCATCGAGCGCGACAAATGGGCGTGCGCGGACGCGGCGCGCAACACTGCGGATCAGCCCCAGGTCACGATCCGCAAGGCAGCGGTGACCGCGGCCCTTGTCGCCGAGACGCTCGACGACATGGATCTCGTGGTGCTCGACCCGTCCCGGGACGGCGCCGGCCGCGCCGTAATGGCCTCCCTTGCGGCGCTCAGGCCCGGGCCCAGGCGGATCGTTTATGTCGCCTGCGATCCGGCTTCGTTCGCCCGCGACCTTCGCGTGCTGCTCGACGAGGGCTGGGACCTGGCGTCGTTGCAAGGCTTCGACATGTTCCCGATGACTGAGCACGTTGAGCTAGTTGCGATCATCGAACCGCCGCAAGTCAGAGCCACGAAAGCCCTGTGATTGCAGGGCTATCCCGCTCTCCCCTACTCCACGGGTGTCAAGGGCTGTCCACGGGTTTCTAGCCGTGTTGCGTAGTCGATTGCGTAGATGGTTGCTGGCAACGTTAGAAATAGGAGCACCGATTTCATGCCGGGAGAGGATAGGTGCCCCAGGAGCCGCCCATGCGCTGAGCGGCGAAATGAGAAGCCAATGCGAGGATTCAACGACGAGCAGGAGTTACTGCGCACGGTTTAGGAAGTTGAGGGCGGGTTCGGCCCAAGCCGAAGGAAAGTCAGAGAGATAGTGGGTCGATTCATGTGCCTCTTCAGGCACCCGCCGTCCGGTCCAGGCCGTACGCGATGGTTCGTTGTTGCCCGCCCTCTCCGACAGTGACGAGCACGACACCATCCCCTATTGCCGCGCCCTGCGGAGGTTGCGCTATTCCGTAGGGGTCTGGAGGCACTTCGGGCAGTTTCGTGTCGGCTCCGATCTTGGCTCCAGACACAATGCTCAACGACTCAAGGAACCAGAAGTGCCCGGTGACCA
>Ga0182015_10006284_pt1 | contig 11994 bp, 10 predicted proteins | sample 712P3MmetaG_FD_120478 | JGI IMG/M metagenome (GOLD analysis project Ga0182015, IMG submission 120478) | Permafrost microbial communities from Stordalen Mire, Sweden - 712P3M metaG | ecosystem: Environmental > Terrestrial > Soil > Wetlands > Permafrost | place: Sweden: Stordalen | collected...
ACCGAAAGCATCGTCATGCAGGACATGCACGTGGTGACCAATGCCGAGTTCGCGGCGATGTTGAGACCGCTGAGCGCCAAGACGGACAAGACCATCGTGATGCTCGACTCGTGTCACTCCGGCGGGGTTGCAAATGCCGCCAGCACGCGGTCGGCGATGTTCCCCGTGTCGCAGCGGCCGAAATTCAGCGCAGAGGCGTCGAGCCCGGAGTGTTCGCTGGCGGTGAACTTGGGCAGCTTTTCGCAGGCGCGCGGCGTGGATTTTAGCACCACCGACAATAATCTCGTGATTCTCGCGGCGGCGAGGAACAATGAGGTTGCCTGGGACACGTCCAAGGGAGGCGCGCTGACGTACAACTTCGAACAATGCGTTGGCGGCGGCGCCGACGACACGGATCACAGCGGATCGCTCTCGATGCAGGAACTTGCCAACTGTGTCCAGGCGCGATTGGACAAGACGCAAGAGGAGTCGGCCCGCCAGCATGCCACGTTGGCCGGCAACGCCGCGCTCGTTCCAGCGTTCGGAAACTCACCGCCCGGTCCCGCCGGAGCGAGCGGCCCACCCGCACAGGTCGACCCGTTGGCAATGTTGAACGCCATCTACAATCAGCGGGATGACCGGTGGGGCGTGCAGGCCACGGCGGCCCAGCCCACGTTGAAAATTGGCGCGAATCTGGCGTTGTCGGTGCGATCCGACCGCGACGGATTCGTCTACCTGTTCTACGAGGGCACGCAGCCCGGAAGTTTTTATCTTTTGTTTCCGAATCAGTTGGATTCGAACAATACGATCGCCGCGAATCAAGAATTGCAGCTGCCCCGCCGGGATTGGAACGTGACCGCGCTGGGGCCGAGTGGAACCGATCATCTGTTGGTGATGGTGACCGAGACCACCCGGGATTTCTCGGCACTGGCGCTGCCGGCCGAATACGTGAGTCAGTCCGGCCCATTCGAAAAAATCCACGTCAGCGCGGCGGCGGCTCAGCACGTGAGTCAGATCGCGACATTATCCGCAGCGGCGGGCAAGGATGCGTGCATGCACGCGGGCGCCACGCGGGACCTTGGCGTCGCCAAACAGTGCTCCAACGTCTTTGGCGCGAGCATGTTGAGCGTCGACGAGACGGATTGACCGCCCGGGACCGATCGCGCCCGGCTATTGACCGGCGGCCGAATCCGGGTCGGGGTCCGACCCCGTGAGCGTGACCATCGCCAGCGTGCGTTGTCCGAGCGCGGCGCTGTCGCCGGCTTGGTCGATGACCACATAGAAGCTCCGCGACTGGCGCCTCGCAGGATCCACGACGACGGGAATCGTGAGGTTGACCCAGCTTTGGCCATTGTCGATCTGCGCGACGCGGGTCCTGACGGGGACAAAATCGCGTCCGGGCTTGGCGGTCCCGGATTCGGTCCACCAGCTGAAACTGACGTCGCCGTGCAAATTGCGGCTGCGCTTCACCATGATGTTGGCGGTGGATTCCGTCGGCATGACTTCGAAGTTGTCCGCCGCCAACTCGATGTGGGCCTGCGCTGTGTTGACCGCCAATGGCGGAGCCACTGCACCACGCGGGGCAGTGATCGGGGTTCGCGGCACCGTCGCCGGCGCCGCGTGGACCTCCGCCGGCGCCGCGGCAGCCGGCTTTGCGGCCGCTTGCGCCGCGGCCTGGGGCGCATTGCGCGTCGCAGGCGCCGGCTCACTCGATCTCGCGGGAGCTTCGGTCGGGGAGTCGGCCCTGCGGTCAAGTCCCGGATCCTGGTCGCGTAGCGGGGCGGTGACGCCGCCGACAAATTGCGCAATCTGCGCAAACGCCGTGCTCATGGACTCGCTGACGTGTGCCCGCATCCCCTCCAGGTCGTCGGGGTTGGTCGCAGCCCAGAACCCGCATGCGCCGAGCACGGCAGCCACGGCGGCGGCGATGGGCCACCTACCGCCGCTGCGGTGTCGCGGCTGCCGAACCGACCAGACCGAATGCAGCCCCGGAAGGTGCGGCGCGGCCATGCGCAGGCCGAGCCGGCCGAGCCATGCGTGCACATCCGATGGACGCCGCTCGCGATCGAAATTGAGCGCTGCGCGCAGCGCATGCCATTGCCGGCTCGTCACGCCGCGCGGACGGGAAGGCGATTGGCTAAGACTGCGAGCCTTCAGCGCAGTGTTGTCCTTAAATGGATTGTCTCCGGTAAGAAGCAGGTAGGCGACGCAACCCAGCGCATATACGTCGTCTCGGGCATCCGCAGCCTCGCCCTCGAGAACTTGGCAACTCGCGAACCCGGGCGTCGCCACGGCGATCAGCCGCTGGTTGTCAAACTCCGATATCCAGGGCCCGCGGTGCAGCTGATGCGATGCGCCGAAATCCAAAACCCGAACTTCGCCGTTGTCGGTGATGAAGATGTTTCCAGGGTTCAGATCGCCATGCACCACACCTCGAGCGTGGGCATGCGAAATCGCGGCGCCGACATCGCGAATGATGGCCAATGCGTACGGGCGCTGCAAAGCCGACGACACCTGCGCGGACAGCACGCTGCTCAATAATGCGCCGCTCAAGTACTCCATCGTGAAGAATGCCAAATCGCCGTCGCGGTCGAACTCGTGGACGCGCACGATGTTCGGATGAGAGAGCGACTGCAGGTGCTGAAACTCGCGACGCAACTCGGCGAACAATCGCGGGCGCTTGATGACCTCGGTGTGCAGCACCTTGACGGCCACCTTCTGGTCTACAGCGGATCTATCCAGGCGGAACTGATCGATGGCCGCGTACACGGTTCCCATTCCGCCTTGTCCCAACAGTCCTTGAATGAGATAACGGTTGCGCAGCACGTCGCCGGGCGAGAGCGCACGCTGGGCGGATTCCTTGGTGCGCGCGACGGTGTTTGCCCTGCCGAGCTCGACCGTTGAATCGCCGACGCCCGGGGCGGTGCGTGGCGGCGGGGTCGCCGCGACGCGATCCGTGGGCGCCGAAGGCTTCGCAGGCTTGACGGGCTTGACGGGCTTGACGGGCTTTACCGTCGTTGCCGAATGTTCGGGCGGCGCGAGGCCGGCCGCCACCGCGGGCTCATCCTGCATCCGCGGCAACGGGGAGCTCACTTCATCGCTTATCCCCGTCCCCACCAGCAGTCCCTGCAAGTGCGTCTTGAGCGTCCCAAATGTCTGCGCGCTCAGCTTGCCGCGCCGGAAATATTGATCCGCAAGGCCCAGGAGCTCCCATCCCACATCGGGTGACTTGCGCACCACGTCGCCCACGCCACGGACGAATTGCGGTTGATCGCATTCGCCGCTGGACAATGCGTCGAGCCATTCCTTCGCCGTGCGGGCATGTCCGCTGCGTCTGGACTGGCTGATTACGGGCTCTGTGACTGAATTCATCATGGTAACTGTCGCAGATCCATGGGTATAAGCAAGCTGCGCGAGGGGAACTCCTCGCATCGTTCCGCACGATGATGATCTATGCTTTTGATTTCTAAATCAATGCTCAGCGCGAGATTGTGGGGTCCGCGGCCGGCAAGGGGCGGGGCGCGCCCATTTCGCGCGCCGGAATCTCAAGGAGGCCGGTGGCTCGGCGAGAGCTCGATGAACCAGTCCGGGCCCGACTCTATCTTGTGGGCCGCTGCGTAGCTGCTCTGATTCAGAGCCACCGCGAGGTTGAGCAGACTATTGACGTACAGGACGGGTCTGCCGAGTCCCACGTCGCCGAAGGTGCGCTGGTACGGCACCGCGGTGTCATCGATCAGGCGATTGTCGTGAAAAATGCGAACGCGAACGGATTCGCCGAGGCCGACGTGCAGCTCATCGAACAGCGACTTGGGTATGTTCGTCCAGACGTTTCCGAACTGCACATCCAACACGGGGATGATGCCCTTCACGGTCTGCGCCTCGCGCTCGGGTTTGCGGTAGGCGATCGTGATCAATGATTCGGGCGGCAGCGACGGTCCGACCTGATCGAAGGTGATCGCACCGGCCGCGAGGCGGGCGCCGGTATATGCGAAAACGTCGCGCCCGTGAAACGTGTGTGACTCGTCGGAACCTTTACGGCGGTTCACCTTTTCGTCGATCTGCCGCAATCCTTCGATGCCATCCCGCTCCGCAACAAGCGAGAGCAGTCCATTGTCGGGACCGACGAAGTAATGTCCCGTCCGGGTTTTCAGCACGACCGATCGTCGGAGCGTCCCGACTCCCGGATCCACCACGGCGACAAACACCGTGTCGGCCGGCCAGAATTGCTCGGCTTGATACAACCGGTATGCGCCCACGAAAATGCTTGGATTTTCATGGCTCAAATCCGAAATCAACAGATCCTGCGACACGCTGTAGGCGACGCCCTTCATCGCCGATACGGCGCCATCCTGGGTGCCGAAGTCGCTGAGGAGCACGAGCGGCGCGCGCGCCATGGCGCAAGCCGACCAGACCGTCAGGCAAATGGATAGACAGAAGCGAAAAGCTCGGAATTGCACGTTTGGACACCGCCACCAGCACAACTATTGCTGGTTTTCCAATGGATAAGTTCGCGCGGCATCGGCATTCGGCACAGCGGTGCCCGGCGTCGCCGCCGCCGCGGGCGCGGCCGGCATTTCCGCTTGAGGCGCTGGAGAGCCTCTGACCGAAGTGCGCGTGGCCTGCGCCAGCCGCTCGAGAAAGCGCTGCGCGGTCGCCGGTGGCGTCGGCGCCTGTCCCGAGAAAATCTCGGTGGCGGTAACGCTTCCCTTGCCGTAGTACGCCGCATTCGCCGACTTGTCGATGGCGATGACGCTGCCATCGAGCGCGATTCCCCCGAACAACCCGCGGGTGCGGGCATACGAGTAGATTTCCGCGTTGAAGCTCATGTCGGTGGCCGCTGATCCCTGGCGGCCGACGGGGCCGGTTGCAACCGATGCGTCCGCGCCCAGCGTGATCTTGCCTCCCGCTATACCCTCGATGCCGGTCTTGGTTGTAAACACCAATATGATGTCGGAGGATTGCGCGCCCGCCTGAAAGCCCCAGCTTCCGCCCGTCAACGATACGAACACCGGGTTGCTCCATGGCCCCGTCAGATTGTCACGCACCACCAACACGCCGTTGCCGTGACGTCCGCCGAAGATGAATGCAACCTTGGTCACATCGGGAACGACGGCGATCCCGTAGGCGCGCGATAACAGCGCATCCGGCAACCGCTGATCGGGCATGGCTTGAACCTCTTCCAGCACCTCGGTTGCCACCAGCAGACGGCCTTCTTCGCGCGCACCCGCGGTTGCAGTGGTTACAAAAGCCGGCGCCATGCCAAAGCCCGCGACAAGAAGGAAGGTCGAAACAAGTCTTTTACCGTTGAACATGAAGACTCCTCGTGTAGCGCATTGCACGCTATGTTAACGGGACTGACCGCTCGGCGAGTGCTTAGTTGCGCAAGCTTAACCCTTAGCGAGAATGCGCCGCCTGGTAATCGGCGAGCCGATCGCTGGCCCACCGCGTCGCGGCGTGCGACGCGCCGACGGTGGCGAGGAGCCGGTTCCTGGCCGCGATCAACATGGACTCTCCCTCGACGACCTTGCCGCGCAGGATCAAATCCCAGCCGAGAGTGGACTCTGCGCGCGCGGTGCGCCAACTGTCCGCCCCAGCCAGTGCCGTGTTGATTTCGATCGCAGCGCGCAGTTCGGTTTCAGCCGCCGCCAATTCGCCGCGCTTGACCATGATCTCGCCAAGCAGTTGTCGAGTGGATGCAACATACAGGTGGCGTGCCGGGAGACCCTGTGCATAAACGACCAGGGCCTGGCGCGCGAATTTTTCGGCGGCCGCAAGGTCTCCGGCTTTCAGGTACAGCCCGGCAAGTGCGTCCAAATAGTAGCCCGTCAAATAGTGATTGGGGCCCAATTTATCCGTCGCGACGGCAACCGCGTCCTGCGTGGACTGGATGGCGCGCGCAAGGTCGCCCTGTCGGTCGTACAGCACGCCCAATTGCGACTCGATGGGGGCGAGGCGTTGGTTGTTGGGGCCGAACACGACGCGCACGATGTCCATCGCCTCGCTCAACACCTGCTCGGCTTCCAGGTACTTTCCCCGTTCGGTCAGAATGATACCCAGGGTCTGCAGCGCAGCGGCGTGATCCGGATGATTGCGGCTCACGGTGGCCTGAAAAATCTCTATCGCCTCTCGCTGATACCTTTCGGCCGACGGGTAGTCGCCGGCCCACACGGCCGCGGATGCGAGATTGCTCAGGGTCGATGCCACGGCGAGATTTTGACCGCCCAAGCCGCCGCGATAGATGGTGAGCGCCTCGCTGAACAGCCTGCTGGCAGATTGGGCATCGCTCTTGCCCTCCAGTTCGAATTGTCCGAATTGTTCCAGAATATCGGCCGTCTCTATGGAGGGGGATTCATCACCGTCACGCGACATTTGAAGTGCCTGGTGTAAATACGCCTCGGCGGTGACCAGATGCCCGCCGTCGGTCAGCGCGCGCGCCAGATTGGCAAGCGCCGCCGCCGCGCGATGCTTGTCAAACGGATGTTCCTCGCGGCGGATGGCGACCGCCTGTTCGAATAGCGGAATCGCCCGTTCGCTCAGTCCTTGGCGTCGGTAGGCGAGACCTATGCTCTCCAACAACTGCGCCCGCACTTCAGGTTGCAATGACGTGTTGTTCAGAATTTTTTGTGCACCGCGGTCGAGAAGATCCTTGGCCGTCGGCTCATGACCCTGGGTGTTGAACGGATCGGCTTGGGAAAAAACGTCGACCAGGAAGGACGACACCTGCTGCGCGCGATCGCGCTCCTGCGCCGTGGCCTCGCGCGCCAGCTCGATGCGGTGGTTCTGCCACAGAGTGATACCCGCGATCATGGCGAGACCCAGGATCACCGCCCCGACGCCGACCACAGCCAACGCGTGACGACGGAGGAATTTCGCCGCGTTGTACCGCCAATCCCCCTGGCGGGCCTGCACCGGACGGCCCATGAGATGACGGCTGACGTCGCGGGCGAGTGCTTCCACGGACGGGTAGCGCCGCTCAGGCTCCTTGCGCATGGCCATCGCGATGATGGCGTCCAGGTCGCCGCTGAGTCTCGCCCGCAGCCGCTGCGGCGAAAGCCCGCGGCGGTCGGAGAGCCGGCTGCGATCGTTGTCGCCCTCGGCGCTCAGTTTGGCGACCACCGTCTGGCTTGGCCGTACGGGCTCGTCCATACAGATGGCGCGTTCCAGTTGCAGCTGGCTGTAGCTCAATAACCGATAGGGGGAACGCCCGGTGAGCAACTGGTAGAGCAGCACACCCAGCGAATAAATGTCGGTTGCGGTGGTGATGGGCCGGCCGAGCACCTGTTCGGGAGCAGCATTTTCCGGCGTCAAGATGCGCTCTTGCAGCCTCGTTACGGGCAGCGTATGCGACAGGCTTTCAGGAGCCAGTAATTTCGCGATGCCAAAGTCGAGCAACTTGGGATGGCCGCTTCCGGTGACGAAGATATTGGCGGCCTTGATGTCCCTGTGCACGACCAGGTTGCGATGCGCATATTGCACCGCATCGCACACCTGGATGAACAACTCGAGGCGCTCGCGCACGAACAGGGTGCGACTGTCGCAATACGCATCGATTGCTTCGCCGTCGACGTATTCCATCACCAGATAGGGTGTGCCATCCTCGAGATCGCCGCTGTCGATGAGGCGGGCGATCGAGGGATGATCCAGGGTGGCGAGAATATGCCGCTCGCTGTGCAGCCGGCTGCGCAGCCTCGGATGCAGCGTGGCGAAATGCAGGACCTTGATGGCCACGGTTTGCTGGTACTGCAAGTCGTCGCGCTCTCCGCGGTACACGGTGCTCATGCCGCCGTGTCCGAGAATCGACGCGACGCGAAAGGCGCCGATCCTCGCGCCGATCAGCCGGTCCTGATGCTCTATGAGCAGTGACTCGGCCGCCTCGCCGATGGCGTTCACCAGCGGATCTTCGGTCCTCCGATCGGACGCCAGCAGCGATTCGACGGAACTGCGCAATTCCGTATCGTCGCCGCACGAACTTGCCAGTCGGGCCGCCCGCTCGGCTGCAGGGGAGTCGGCAACCTCGCCGAACAACGATTGAATTTTCTGCCAGCGCGCGCGCGAGATCATACGGGCCGGCTCGAGCCGATCTCGTTGAGCAACCAGGCGCGGGCGAGCCGGATGTCCCGATGAACCGTCGCCGTCGAAGTTGCCGTCGCCTCGGCGATCTGTTCGTAGGTCAGCCCCCCGAAGTAATGCATTTCGATGACCCCTGCGAGGCGAGGTTCGAGCCGCCCGAGACTCTCCAGGGCATCGTCGAGTGCGACGACGTCGACATTGGCGGCCGGCACGGCGTCCATGTCACCAATGCTGAGTTCCCTGTTGCTGGCGTTGCGTTTGATGCGCGAGCGCGACTTGGCGTGATCGACCAACACCCGGCGCATGAGCCTGGAGGCGAGCGCGAAGAAATGCGCACGGTCCTGTAACTCCACGTTGGCCTGAATGAGGCGAAGGAATGCCTCGTGGACCACCGCCGTGGCTTGCAGTGTATGGCTTCCGCGCTCCGTGCGCATGTAGCCATGGGCGAGCCGCCGCAATTCCTCATAGACGAGAGGCGTCAACCGCTCGAGTGCCTGCGGGTGGCCGGAACGCCATTCCGTCAGAAGCTGGGTGAAGTTGGCCGGGACTGGCATCTCGGGACTCAGATGATCAGCCGCACTGCAACACCGCGCAGCGCACTTGGATCGGCATGACGTATCTCCCGATCAAGTTTTCGCTGCGGCGTGAGGGTATTCCGGGCTCCCTGTCGCTAATACCAATGACGATCACCACGTTTTTGGCGGTCCGTTCTTGTGTGTCTCACCCAAATAGGAGCTATATCATGAAGTCTAGACTAATCGCCATGGTGGCGTGCTGCGCCGTAACTGGTTCCGCCTTCGCTATGGCCGACCTGCCGGGGACGAACCCGCCGCACATGGCGATGGCCGACCTGCCGGGGACGAACCCGCCGCACATGGCGATGGCCGACCTGCCAGGGACAAACCCGCCACACGTGGTGATGGCCGACCTGCCCGGGACAAACCCGCCGCATGTCGGCTAACGCGCCGGGGAATGCCTATGAACCGTCGTAGCGTAATTATTGCGGCCGGCGCGGCGTTTGCCATCGGCGTGGCTTTTGCGGCGCAGCCGACCTCTGTCCGGGCCGATCGGCGCAACGGGGAAGCGCAGCAACGCGAACCGTGGGTACCCGGAACTAACATGGTGATGTCGGCTCACGAGGCGAACTTCGCGCCGCCGGCACCCCCGCGTTAGCGTTAGCGAGCGGCTAACCCCATAACCGAGCGCCCGACTTGGGAGCCTCGGCTGGGAGCGTTTGCGCTAAAATACAAAGCTTTGCAGCGAGGTATGTCTTGTCCAATGTCGTCGTGATTGCGCACCGCGGTGCGAGCGGGGAGCGTCCCGAACATACCCTGGAGAGCTACCGGCTCGCCATCGAGCAGGGCGCCGACTACATCGAACCGGATCTGGTGGTGACACGGGACGGGGTGCTCATCGCTCGTCATGAAAATGAGATAGGGGGTACCACCGACGTCGCGGATCATCCGGAGTTTGCCTCGCGACGCCGCACCCAGGTGATCGACGGCGAGACGATGACGGGCTGGTTCACCGAGGACTTCACGCTGGCTGAGATCAAGACCCTGCGTGCGCGCGAGCGTTTGCCGGTGCTGCGCCCACTGAACCGGGTGTTCGATTGCCGGTTCGCGGTTCCATCCTTCGATGAGATCATGCAGTTGGTCACTGACGCGAACCGGCGGCGCGCCGGCGGCCCGCGGATCGGCGTTTATCCGGAAACGAAACATCCGGCGCATTTCGCCGGCATTGGATTGGCGCAGGAGGCAGCCGTACTCGAAAGCCTGGAGAAGTTCGAGTACGGCCGCGAGGGGTCGCCGGTATTCATTCAATCGTTCGACCCGAACAACTTGATGCAACTGCGTGAGATGACGCATCTGCCTCTGGTGCAGCTTCTCGAGCACGAATTGGGAGACATGCGCCGTATTGCCCAGTATGCGGATGCGGTCGGCATCGCCAAATCGCTGGCCACCCCGAAAGGCGTGGCGGAGGCGCATTCCCTGGATTTGGCGGTCCATGTCTGGACCTTTCGCGCGGAGAACGAGTTTCTGCCGGACGACCTCAAATTGGGGTCGTTGCCGGCGGGTCATGGCAACCTGAACGGTGAGATAGAACGTTACCTGGCCCGTGGAATCGATGGTTTCTTCACTGATTTCCCGGCGATCGGCGTTCAAGCGCGCAACGCCGCCGCGGCGGCGTCCGGTGGACGCGGCTAGGAGCCTTGGCTCACATCTCGGCGGTCCAGCCCGAGCACCACCCGCTCACCGCGACCAGCTTGCCTTTGAACAGGGTGCACGGGCGATAGGCGTCGCCCGTCGTTCCCTGAAGTTGCAAACAATTTTCACAGTTGGTCCCTTTCACGAAGGACGGATACTTCTTGACGTCCACTTGGGCGGCATTTTCCACGTAACCCAAGGCAACGGCCGCGGGATCCTTTACGTTCACCTTCTGCGGCTCGGCCGCGAGCGCTTGGCGAGCCGCCAACGCGGCCGCCGTCGCTCCCAGCGTCAGCGCCGTCACCAGCCGGCGGCGTGAGTACGTGCGCTTCATATGCCAATCCTCGAATTACACATGAGCACATATTAGGCCAGGAAAGGGCGCCCGCAAGCCCGGGAAATCTAGGATTCAATGCCCGCGCAGCGGGCATCACAAGAACGGGGTCGCTTCGACCCCGTAGGTCCGGCGCGCAGGCGCCTCAGAAGAACATGGACATATAAAGCTGGTAGACGGTGGCGTCGAAGTGGTACAGGGGTTCGTTGCCCGGCAGGTATTCGGGCACCCCGTAGTCCTTGATGTCGGTAAAGTCCAGGTAATGGAAGTTTATGCGGCTGACGTCCAGTGTCGCCGTGCCGCGCTTGAACATCTTCCACCCGTCGGGCAGGAACGCGTAGGTGACCTTGGCGCCCATGGTCGTGTTTTCCGAGGAGGCCAGATCCTGGTCGCGCGCCATGAAGTTTTGCGAATCGGCATACGGAAACAGGTCGCTGTAGAACGAGGCGTGGGTTTGCTTGTAGTAGCGCAGCCGCCCCTCCAGGATCCATATGTTGGCGAGCGGGTGGGTGTAGTCGAGCTCGTAGGTCTGGCCGGTGATGTCCCAGGTGTCGTGATAAAAACGGTACGAGCCGGTGACCGCCGCCCGCCAGGGCAGGTAGTACTTGGCCTGGGCCTGTATCGCCGTGCTGGTGCGTGTATCGGGGTAGACCTGACTGGCCAATGAGTACCCCTTGGGGTTGGTGGGGTCCAGATACCGGATGGCTCGATACGGGTTGGCGAGATACCCATCGTCGGTTATCACCTCGAAATTCAGCCCGGCTATCAGATTCTTCGTCAATATCTGAGACAGGCCCACGGTGTAGGTTTGACTCTCCGCATGACCAAGCCACACGATCCGGGGGATGAAGGCGGTGCCGTCGTTTTCCCCGACGCCATCCCGGGTGCGTCCCCAGCCGATCGTGAGCGTGGTCAGATCGCCGAACATGTCCTGGCTCAGCGAGGCGTGCGTGGTGTTGGAGATGTAGTCGCGCTCGACGCTGTTGATGAACGACAACGAGTAGGTCGTCTTGTCATGCAGGTATTCGATGGTGCCGCTTTTTTGCTTGCGTTCGTCCTTGATGACGCTCGCGTTGCTCAACACGTCCACCGAGGCGCCGCTGACCTTGTCGACGAAATAATTCGCCTCGACCGCAAAGCTCTCCGTGATTTTCTTGCGGACCAACACCGATTCGCCGGTGATGTCCATGCCGCCGCCGCTGTACTTGCTGTAGAACAGATCCGCGCGATCGTCCGGCAGCACGTCCGCGCTAGTCGCGCGCATCAGCAAAAGCGCTGCGAGCGCTGCGAGTCGGATAGGGCGAAGATACGCTGGAATCATGTACGTCAGTTGCAGCCGCACCCGCCGCCCGCGCTGCCGGTTGCCCCGCGTGAGCCTTCGCGAGTCTCACGGATGTGATCGAG
>Ga0182015_10006286_pt1 | contig 11992 bp, 13 predicted proteins | sample 712P3MmetaG_FD_120478 | JGI IMG/M metagenome (GOLD analysis project Ga0182015, IMG submission 120478) | Permafrost microbial communities from Stordalen Mire, Sweden - 712P3M metaG | ecosystem: Environmental > Terrestrial > Soil > Wetlands > Permafrost | place: Sweden: Stordalen | collected...
GGGCGTCGCAGCCTTAGGACGGAATCTCAACCGAAGGGTGCCCCCATGCACTCAGACCCTCGGTAACCTGATACCGCCCTTTTGGGCTGACCGACTCCTCCCCGTCGAAACGGGCGCTCGCCGCCTTGACGGCCTCGAGCTCTGCCTGCCTTCTTCATGGCCGCACTCGATGCCTACGTGGCCGGGGGTTAGGTTGCCTTGGGTGCCGGCTTGAGTCCCCGGTGCTCCGACAGGGCGGTTGCGACCTCTTCGAGGGACCGCCCGGTACGGTCGGCGGCGGCCCTGGCGTAGGCCAGCAGAGCGTAGAAGGCATACCTCCACATGTCCTCGATGCCCCACCAGTAACCCTCATCGAGCAGGTCCGGGTAGATCCCGGCCCTGATCATGGCCGCTGCCGTCAACGCGTAGTGGCTCTTGTGCTGCTGTGACTTGCCGCGGAACTCGTACTCGGGGAGATAGCGCTCGCGGATCCCCTCGTATTCGATCGGTTCGCCCTTAGTCGCCCCTGACTCACTGATGGCCTCGGCGGCGAGCTCGAGAAGGACTTCTGCCGGAAACGAGTTGTCGCGGGATTGGAACTCAGCGAGCCGCTCCGTGATCGAATCGGGATTCTCGCCCGCAGCCAGGCCGAGCAGGACCAGGCGGACCGTGTTGACGTTATCCTCCTCAGTGGGGCCGGTCTGAGAAGCCATGGACCGAAAGGTTAGACGCGCTACTTCCGTCAGACCAGGAGTCCTCCACGGCGAGATGCCGACGATACCAGGCACCCGCTATTCATTCCCTTCAACCGGATCTCCAAACGCGTGGCCAAAATCCATGCCCCGCGACGCCCTTGCGACGGACACAGCTCACGAACGCTCCGATTACGTCCAACAGTCTTCCCTGATATCAAGATCGCGCCACCCATTTGGCTACCTTTCTTCCTTCATCCGTTTGACCCCATCCCAACTTGAATGGGACAAGGATCGATCGATGTTCGGAAGACACACGATGAGTCGACGACCTCCGTTGTGCTTCCTACTTGCCCGCCCATCCGGGGTGCGCGGGCATCCTTCCTCAGTGTCGAGCTCCCAGGCTGGTGTCGTTGCCGGTAGCGTCAGGGGGTGTCTGTTTCGGTTCGATGCCGACTGATGAACACATACTCCTGACTGTCGTCGGCAAAGGATTCTCGAGAGAATCCGGAGTAGAGCGCCTCGACCTCAAGGCCGGCAACGTCGAGTAGCCCAAGCCACTCGTTCTTCGTTGCCCACCAGAGGCGGCTCTTCGCACCATCCTCGAGAGTCAAGTCGATCCGGTTGTCGCCCACGGAGTAGTTCACTGTGTGCGGTACAGGCGCGTCTTGGCGTTTGCCGTCGTAGCCCGCGGCGACCCTGTGGTTGAAGGCGAAGGCGTTCCAGGCAAAGAGGCCATCTGGGCGGAGCGAAGCCGCGACTCGTTCGAAGGTGCGTCGTCGGTCAGCCCAGGTCGGTAAGTGCAGGAGGGCACGGAACGGGCAGTAGATCAGCGCTGCAGGTTCCTCGAGGGCGAGGTCTCTCATGTCAACCTGTCGAAGGTCGAGCTCCACGCCGGCTTGTATCGAGCGGGTATGAGCCTGTTTAAGCATCCCGGCCGACGTGTCAAGGCCGATGACCCGCCGCCCGGTTGCCTTTGCGACTGGAATCGCGACGCGCCCATTCCCCACGGCTAGTTCGACCAGCGGGCCGTTGGCCTTGAGTGCAAGCTCGACGTAGAAGGCGACGTCTGCCGTCATGTGAGCGGACCATTCCTCGTAACGGTTCCCGAAGGACTCGTCCCAGCTCACGTCCCAATGCTACTCGTGAGTGTGTGGCTGCCCACGGAGCGAGAGGTCTGTCGGGAAGTGTCCGGGCCAAGCGGCGAGAGATGCCCCATAGGTCCGCAATGCCCCATCGTCTCCGGGCGTGTTGAGATACGCACCCCTGTGGATGGGAAGCTGAAGGTGTGGAACACGCTGACTGTCCGATGGACGGTGTCGAGCTTGGTCATTGGACGGAAATGCCGATAATGGAGCGACTTCCTTTGCCCCGGGGCTATCCCCATGGCGCAGAAGTGTCCCAGCCAGCCGGCGAACTGGTGGGTTGGCCTACCCCTCCTCGGGATGAATCGCAGCCGGGAGTGCCCACGGATCTCCCTAATTTTGCATCCGACCAGTAGGTCTTGCGAGGACGGGGAGATAGAAACCTGTTCGGATGCACGCTTGCTTCTTCTACGACAGCTCCTCGTTGCGGCTGACAATCGACATAAGAGTAGTGATCACGTAGTTGTCTCTCCACCGGAAGATGTCGACGGAAGAAGAAGCGCACCAACAGGGGCGGTGACTGCCTTCGTCCTTCCCCACAAGGTCAGGTGAAGCGTGATGCCGTCGATAGTGACCGCAACGGGAAGGTGGTTTCCGCCGAGCGCCACGTCGCAGATGGCAGGCCCCGAGTCGTTTCCTGTATTCGTGTACATAATCGGGATGGCCCGGACCCCATCGACCGAGACAATCCGCCCCTTGTGAAATTTCTTGGCGCTAAATATGTCCGAGATCAGGCTGGGCATTGTGAGATCGGCTGCGGCCAATGCATAGAACGGGTTAGTGGAAGGGATTTGGACCCACCGGTTCGCCGCTGCGGCGGCTTGGGTGTTGGACAACCCAGCGGAGGTAGTCCAAAATTCTGCATCCGCGTCCACGTACACCCTTCCGTCCACAACCACGGTGGAGGCAGCGGGCAGGTTCACTCCGGACCCATCTGTGGAGGTGATTTCCAACTGCTGAGTACCCGATGTAGCCCCTGTGTAGTCACTCTCTCGGATTTCGACCTTGCCTCCACCTGAAGCCGTCCCAAATCCATGGCCGCTTGCGCTGACTGAGCCCGCTTCGGCCATTGCCGCACGCGCGTGCTCGACGATCGTGTTGGCAGATTGTGCATTGAAGTCGGATGAGGTCGCTGATGCAGGTGCGGCCAGGACGAGGGTGGCCAAGGTGGCGGTTGACGCGGCAATGGCCACCTGAACACTCCTTCGTGACAATCTGCGAGCCCTTCTCATTTCATCATCGCCGCGGTTGGCCCCATTTCACAAAGCGAGTGGCTTTAAAACGAGTGTGCACTGCGACAGCACAACTTGGTCCCAATGCAGGCAAAACGTTGACCCAACGCGTTGGGTCCGGTGATCCCGACACGGCACTTGCTCACCGACATTGAGGCGACGAAGCGACGCTTGCCTTCCGTTTCGTCATGGGCTGAGGTGCAAAACCGAGCGCGACTCTAGGCGATCCAGCCCTGCCGAAACTAGAGCTCGCGCCGATTGAGAAGCTCGACCGGATCTTGCATGCGCACCATGCCGAGGTAGCCACCGCCACGAGGGATGCTGTCGTGAACGGCGTAGCCGAGCAGTTCTTGGGCTTGGCGGGGCAGCTCGACTGCGATCGACGGCGGAACCGCCAGATAATTGTTCTCCTCGGTCCGCAACCATCCCAGGCAGTAGCTGAGGTGGGCCCCCCGGCGAGGGATCTCCGTTGTGTTGGACCCTCCAGCGTGGATGGTCCCTCCCGTGTAGACCACAGCAGAGCCAGCTGGCATCTCCGCGCACGCAATCTGCTCCTCTGTCTTTGGCAGGTGCGCGAACTGCTCCGCCGGCGGTAGGTTCCGGTCAGGCCAGCGATGGCTGCCGGGAACGATGCGGGTGCCGCCGTTCTCACGAGTGAAGTCGACGAACGCGATCACGGCCGCCAACTGCAGCTCGGGCGCCGGCTTGGGCACGTCACTCCAGACCGCCTCGTCACGGTGGAGCAACTGCTCCTCCGCACCCGGGCCGCGTTGGAGGAGATGGCCGAGATTGAGTTGGTAGCGCGCGCACGACGGGAGCAGGATACGGTCGCACAGCGCCAAAAGCAGCGGATTGCACATCACCTCAGCGGCGAAGGTCGGTGAAATGGCGCAGGCCCCCGTGACCTGTTTCGTCCGGGGACCGTGGAACGCCTTCATGATCGGATTGAACAGTTCCGCGTCAGGATCAGCTGCATCGAGGACCGCCCCGACCTCGTCGTTTACCCGGGCAACGATTTCGGCGCTGAGTAGGCCTTCGAGGATGACCGCACCGTCACGCTCGATGATGGCGTGGACGGCGTCGGGATCCGCGCTCAGAGCGTGAACGTACTCAATCGTGGCCCTGGCAGTCATGGGAGAAATGCACCCTTCCTTGGTGACGTGGCAACGCTAACGCACCTTAGGTACGGATCTGGAGCGATCCCCTTTGCTCATCCCCGCGAGCCGCAACGATCCACATTGCGACAGTGGCGGCAGGAACCAGGGCGACAAGAGCGAGCCACCGAGCCTTGGTCGCCGCCAGGGCGACGCACATCACCACCGCGGCGAGGTTGTACGCAGCGAAGCGGTACAGGCGGCGAGTACCCGCTTGCGCGCCATCCTGGGTCGTTCTGGGCATGATCCCCGAACGGTTCTGCAATGAAGTCGCGTACCTCGGAGCTAGCGATCAGTACCCGCGGCATGGGGCAACATCCCCGATGGGTCCCGGAGTGAGTTCTAGCCGTACGTCGGATGCTGCGGCCAGCCAGAGGGAGAGTCTTCCCAGTCCTCCTGGCGGCCATAGGGGGCGAGGTCGAGGATATTGTTGACAAACAAGAGCCGATCAACCCCACGGGCAGTCGTTGCATAGGTGCGAAAGACATCCATGCCGTTGCGGAGGAATACGCTGAGCATGAACCCACCATTGGCACCACAATCGTCGGCAAAGGTCGTGCCGTGTGATGAAACGAAGGGCATGGACCAACCCATCTGTGCCTTGTACTTCTCAATCTGATCAAGGGGCATATTGGAGACCGTCGACCAGCTCACGTCGTTGTCGGCAAGCTCAGAGAGGTCGACGACATTGTTGGTGAAGTGGGTGCATCCCGGGCAGAATTCGTCTGGCCCGTTATCCATGAACTGGTACGTGACGAGTTGCGGCCGTCCTTCAAACAGGTCGATCAGCGTTTTCGACCCTTCAGGAGCATCGAAGCGATACCGAGCGTTGTCGAAGGCGACCATCGGCAGACGTCGACGACGAGCGGCGATCTTGTCGAGAAGACCAGTCGCCTCCTTTTCGGCAATGAGCAACTCGTCGCGCTCCTGCTTCCATTTCTCGGCTGACACGATCTCCGGCTGATTGCCCATATCCAACTCCATTCAGATCTGTTCACAATCTCAGACGCTTGAGCGCCACAGTACTCATCGGTAGCAGATTGCAGCCCCGCATCCAGGGACAATCCAACCGGAACCGCACCTATTCCATGGTGCGTCGGGGGGCCTCACGTTGCCGCTCACTCCCGGCTACTGGGCGGGGTCGCACTAAGGTCCGGAGGTGTCCCAAGTTCCAGCAGGATTCCGACTCCCACCAACTGAGATCGCCAAGAGGAAGGTTGGGTGGCGCACTTGGAGTTCCATCATTCTCTCGATCAACGGCATGGAGCTACATCCCGCTACGTGGACCAGTCAGCCCTGAGCAGTCGGGTTCACCCGTTTGAAAAACGAACCACATTCGCCACCATAGCGTCAAAGGATCATGGGATTGCAATCGCGAAGATCCCAGCAACGCCGGGTTGTCCTGGCCGCCGCACTGGGTGGTGTTCTTGCTGCTGCCATGGCCCTCGGTTCGTGGGCCCCGATTGGGAGCGCAACGATGCACCGGAACGGAGCAAACGACGCCAAACGGAGCTCGGTCCTGGTCACGCAGACTTCGATTCCCCTGGGGTCGTGCGCCGCCCACGACATAGAAATGCGAGTGGCAGTCTCGCGATCGCCCTTTACACCCTCCCAATCCGTCGATGTCATTGCCGTGGTACGGAACATCGGTCGGACAGTGTGTTCGTATGGGGGCAATGGAGGTGGCAACCAATACATCGGTCCGTGCGGGGCATTCTCAATGACGGTCCTCGACAGCCATGGATCGACCGTCTGGCCCGGACCTGTTGCGTATTCCTGCCCGATGATCGGTCCAACTCGCTTAGCTCCAGGGACCCAAGTGATTGCGACGGGAACCTGGCCAAAATCCGTCGTCACGCGGAGTGGTTCCCGCGCCGCACCTCCTGGCAGCTACCGGGTCATCATTGCGGGAAGGATCGCTTTGTCTATCCGGCTGAAGTGACAGTGCAGTGCGCCGATCGTGCCGCTCGTTGGCTCCGTTCCGATGCCCGGGGCAGGATCTGGCATCCTGTGTCGATGACGGGCAACGTGCTCTTCGCCGGCGTGGCCACGGCGGACCTCGCGCTGGCGCTGCCCTGGTACGAGCGCTTCATGGGACGGCCCGCCGATGTGCGCGTGCACGCAGGCGAGGTGATGTGGCAGATCTGCGACGGCGGCTGGATCTACCTCGTGGTCGACCCCGGGCGAGCAGGCCGGGCGCTGGTCACCGTGGCCGTGCCGGACCTGGACCGCACCGTCGCGGAGATGGCGGCCCGGGGGGTTGCGCCGCCGGCCATCGAGACGATCGAAGAGGCGGGGCGCAAGGCGACCATCGTCGATCCCGAAGGGAACTCCATCGCGTGCATTGAGGTGCCGGCCCGCGACGACTGACGAAAGCGCACTTCAGAGTGGCGCGTCCCCGTCCTCGTCGTCTGCGTTGGGCTCGGACTGCCACTTCCGGAGCCAGCCTCCCAGCTGCTTGCCCAGGTCCTGGACATTGCCGGCGGTGCGGTCGAGAAACCGCGAGAACCGCTCCCCGTAGTGCGCCACTGCGGCGTTGAACTCCGCCGAGGGAGGGGGCTCGTGACCGCGCCGGGGGTAGTCGCCGTCCCGGATGCGGTCGTACTCCCCGGACTGCACCCACTCAGTGAGCTCACGCACCCGTCGCACCGCGACCGGATGCGTGAGGTTGAGCTCGGCCCAGAACCGGGTGTGGCGGGAGAAGAGGTCGTCCTCGTTGTGATACACCGCCGCCTGCTTGAGGAAGGCCTCGAGGCTCATGCCGGGCACGGCGCCACCGGCCAGGCGCATCAGCACACCGCAGGGTGCCAGCGGGTCCCCCATCACCAGCGCGGCGGCGCGATCGCAGGAGAGCTCGGCCGCCCGCGCCCATTCGAGCAGGGCGTAGTACAAGCCCCGGACGGGCAGTCCGAGCAACAGCGAACGCGGGAGCGCGCCTTCCATGAATTGCTTCAGCAACAAGAGTGCGGTCGTGTAGTAGGTGTGCTCGGAGAGCACGTGGCCGAGCTCGTGCGCGAGAACGGTCTGGGTCTCGACGGGCGTGTACGAGCCGACCAGGGAGGAGTTGACCACGACCATGGGTGTCTTGGCCCCGACGGCCATGGCGTTCACTATCGGGTCGTTCATCATGTAGAGCTCTGGGATCGCGCCGAGATCGAGGATGGAGGTGCACTGTACATAGGCGGCCCAGACGTCCGGCACTTGGTCACCGCCAAGGCGTACCGCGTTGCCCATCACCATCTGGCGGAGCCGCCGCTCGTGGCCGAGGTCGGTCAGGCGCTTGATCACCTTGTCGAGCAACGGGACGGAATGCAGCGCGGACGTGGCGGCCCGGTCGGCGGGATGCTCGTAAGCCTTGGGGCTTATCTGCTCAAACCGCCTGGCCAGTTCAATCGCCATCGCCGTATCCCCTGACGTTCGTTTCCCCCTGAGACTACGCCGAGACCCGCGGCGGCGATCGTCGGACCTTTGCCCCCTCCCCGGGGGCTCGGGCACGAACCCAGATCGGGCCTGTGATCGAATATGGCGATGAGCGAGTACAAGGACCGTTGGATCGAGTGCACCGACACGGCTGTGCAGGTGCGGGGGTACTACTTCCCCTGGGGCACCAAGCGGATCCCCTACAGCGCCATCACATCGTTGGAACGCTTCACCCTGACCGCCCTGCGCGGGAAGGGCCGCATTTGGGGCTCGGGCGACTTCCGGCACTGGGCCAACCTCGACCCGCGCCGCATGCGCAAGTCGGTCGGCTTCTTCGTCAACCTGGGCCGGCGGGTCGTCCCGCTTCTCACCCCGGACGACCCCGACGCCTTCGAGCAGGTCGTCCGTCCGCACCTCCCGGGCGGGACGTCCGCCTGAGCGCATCCGGCGCGCCCCGGTGGCGCGCTCAGAGCGCGGCGAGCACCTCTTCGGCCGAGCTGGCGTTGAGACCGGGACCGGGTTCGACGCCGAGCCAGGTCACGATCCCGTCATTGATGATGGCGGCGTAGCGCTGGGAGCGAGAGCCGAGACCCACGCCGCTCCCGTCGAGGGGGAGACCCATGGCGGCGGTGAACTCCCCGTTGCCGTCGGCCAACATGACCACCGACTGGCCCACCTGCTGATCCCTGCCCCACGCCCCCATGACGAAGGGGTCGTTCACCGACACGCAGACGACCTTGTCCACCCCTTTCGCCTTCAGCTCTTCGGAGCGCATGACGAAGCCCGGCAGGTGGTGGTCCGAGCAGGTCGGCGTGAAGGCTCCCGGTACGGCGAAGAGCACGACCTTGCCCTTCCCCAGCACCTCGGCCGACGTGGTGGCCTCGGGCCCGCTTTCGCCGAATGTGAACACCTTTACGTCGGGTACCGGGTCGCCGATCGCGATCGCCATGCTGTCTCCTCTGCCGTCCGATTTAATGCAGACAAGACTGCCACACTGCGCCGTGTCCCCCGCAATCGACAGCGGGGAGGTAGCCTGCCCCACGTAAGAGCTTGGGTTCGTTCGGAGCCTTTCCTTGGGGGGTCTGACATGCCGCACGCATTTGATCGACGGACGTTTCTCGCCGGAGGCGCCGCGCTGGGGGCGGGAGTGGCCGCCCTGGGCGCAGGTGCCGACTGGGCCAGCGCGTCCTTGACCAATGGGCCGGGACGCAATGGGATCAGTACTGCAAAACCCAAGCGCGGCGGCTCCATCACCTTCGGCATGGACACCGAGGAGGGCGGGTTCGACCCGACTTCGGCGCGCTGGGACGAGGGCGGCTTCCTCTACGGGCGCACGGTCTTCGACCCGTTGGCCATCGTCACGGCCACCGGCCAGGTGGAGCCCTACCTGGCCGAGTCGATCACCGCGAACGCCGACTACACCGTCTACACGATCACGCTGCGATCGGGCATCGTCTTCCACGACGGCACCCCGCTGAACGCCGCCGCCCTCCTCCTCAATCTCCAGAAGCAGAAGGCGTCGATCCTGACCGGGCCGGTGTTCCAAGACGTCGCCTCCATGGCGATCACCGGTCCGCTCACGGTCACCGTCAACATGTCGACGCCGTGGGAGCCCTATCCCTTCTACTTGGCGCAGGCGCAGATCGGCTACATCGCCGCACCGTCGATGCTCAACGCCGCCGACGGGACGACACACCCGGTGGGCACCGGACCGTTCATCTTCCAAGAATGGGTCCCCAACGACCACTTCACCGCTAACGCCAATCCGCACTACTGGCGCAAGGGCTTCCCATATCTGGACTCCATCACGTTCAAGCCGATCATCAGTCCCGACTCCCGCGTCGACGCGCTCGAGACGGGCACCATCGACATCATGCACACCAACACGCCGCAGTCCTTCGGCACGTTCCGGCACAACCGCAAGTGGTCGTACGTGGACAACAGCGGCGACATCTTGGGGCAGCCGGACGTGAACTGCGTGATGCTCAATACCGACGCCGCCCCGTTCAACAACCACGACCTGCGGGTGGCCATGGCCAAGGCCAGCAACTCGGAGCGGTACGCCAAGATCATCGACCTCGGCATCAACGCGCCGATGTCGAGCCTGTTCCTGCCCGGAAGCCCCTACTACACCAAGACGTCCTACCCGAGCTACGACCCCAGCGGTGCGGCGGCGCTGGTCAAGCAGATCCAGAAAGAGACCGGCCAGCCGGTGGCCTTCTCCCTCACGGCGACCAACAATCCCGAGGTGGAGCGGGCCGCCCAGTTCCTCCAGCAGGAATGGCAAGAGGCCGGCATGAAGGTCAGCATCATCATTCAGGAGCAGAACGACCTGATCAACTCCGCCCTGGCCGGCAAGTACCAGGCTGTCACCTGGCGGCAGTTCGGCGCCGTCAACCCGGATCTCAACTACGTGTGGTGGAGCACCACCACGGCGCACAGCACCATCCCGCTCAACATGGCTCGCAATGTCGACCCGCGTATACAAGAGGCGCTCCAGCTCGGCCGCACCTCGACCGATCCGGCCACCCGGATCAAGGCCTACCAGCAGATCAACCAGTACCTCGGTGATGACATCCCCTACCTCTACGGTGACCGCTCGACCTGGGCCGTCATGGCCAAGCCCAACGTCCAGAATTTCAACAATCCCAAGACGCCAAGTGGCGCGACGGCCATCGGCTTCGACGCCGGGGTGATCTGGCCCACGCAGGTGTGGGTGTCGTAGTCCCCGCGGCGCTCAGCGCATCTCGACGTCGTCGAGGTACTCCTCGCGCCAGTGGGTGAACCGCTCCTCGGGCAGCCGCAGGCAGTACGTCGGCCGCAGCGCCTCCACGAAGCCGCGCTCGTGGCTCACGGCGACGATCGTCCCCGGCCACTGGCCGAGCATGGCGCCGACCGCCGTGATGGAGGAGGGGTCCAAGTTGTTGGTGGGCTCGTCGAGGAGGAGAAGGTTGGCCTCGCCGGCCGACAGCATGGCCAGCCCCAGCTTGGCCCGCTCCCCGCCCGACAGCGTGCCCGGCATCTGGTCGGCCGCCTTGGAAGGCAGGCCGAACGAGCCCAACAGAGCTCGCCGCTCGCGCTCGGTGGAAAGCACCGCATCGCTCACATTGGCCAGGGTGGTCAGGTCGGGATCGATCTGCTCGTGTTCCTGGGCGAAGTAGCCCAGGGCGACGTTGGCGCCGAGCTCGATCACCCCGTTCGTCGGCACCTGCACACCGGCCAGGCACCGCAGCAAGCTCGACTTCCCTGCGCCGTTGCGGCCGATGACCACGACGTGATCGCCCCGGCTGACGTGGAAGGTGACGTTGGCAAGCACTTCGTTCGCCCCGTAGTGCACCGCCAATTTGGAGACCTCGAGGGGGATGCCGCCCGAGCGGGGCGGGACGGGAAGGCGGAATTTGCTCGCCTTCTCCCGCTTGTCCACGTGGGTCCGCTGGTCCTCAATGCGCTCGACCCGCCTGTCCAGTGACTTGGCCACCTTGGCCCGCTTGGCCGTCTGCCCCCGCATGGAGTCGGCCAGGGTGGAGAGCCGGGTGATCTCGCGCTGCTCGAGCGCCGAGGCCCGCTCACGCTGGGACTGGTCGGCCTCGTGCTGGGTCTCGAACTTCGAGTAGTTGCCCTTCCACTCGGTGAGGCGCAGGTTGGCGATGTGGAGCACTTTGGAGATGGAGCGGTCCAAGAGCTTGAGGTCGTGGCTCACGACGAGGAGGGCGCCCGGGAAGCGCTCCAGCTCATCGAGCAACCAGCGCTTGGCCGAGCGGTCCAGGTGATTGGTGGGCTCGTCGAGGATCATGAGCTCGGGCTCTTGGAACAGGACGCGCATGAGGTCGACCCGCCGCCGTTGGCCGCCGGAGAGGGATTCGATGTCCTCCAGGAGGAGCTCCTGGCGCAGACCGAGGCCATCCGCCAGGCGCGCCATCACCGACTCCGCCTCGTAGCCGCCGTTGCCCTGGAATTTCTCCTGCAGGTCGGTGAAGAGCTCGATGTTCTCCTCCGACGGGTCGTCGGACATCGCCTGGCGCGCCGCCCCCATGGCCTCGTCGAGCACGTCGAGCCCGCGGGCGGAGAGGATGTGGGAGAAACCGGTGGGCTCCAGACCCAGACCGCCATGTACCGGGGCCTGGGGGAGGAAGCCGAAGGAACCCAGCACCCTGACGTTGCCACGGTGGCGGAGCTGGGGGGTGGGCTCCCCGACGACCACCGAGATGAAGGACGACTTGCCAGTGCCGTTGCGGCCCACCAGCCCGACCTTCTCCCCCGCGCCCACCACGAACGAGGCGTCGGAGACCAGGGTCCGATCGCCTATTTCGATGGTGAGCGAGGAACCAACGATCACATCTCAGTGTACGAGCCGGTACGGACCGTCGGTA
>Ga0182015_10006287_pt1 | contig 11991 bp, 10 predicted proteins | sample 712P3MmetaG_FD_120478 | JGI IMG/M metagenome (GOLD analysis project Ga0182015, IMG submission 120478) | Permafrost microbial communities from Stordalen Mire, Sweden - 712P3M metaG | ecosystem: Environmental > Terrestrial > Soil > Wetlands > Permafrost | place: Sweden: Stordalen | collected...
AGCGACCACTGCCGCATTGCCTGTGCCCAGTCCTTCATCGAACGCCCTTCGTTGCCACATCGACCCACCCGCACGGTGGCCCGCTGCCCGCTCACACACTAGGTGCCGATCCCCAAGCGCCGGTGTCATGCCCCTCAACCATCGAGACGCGTGACACAAGCAAAGGGACAATATAAGCCATCACGGCGCTCATGAGCCCGCCGACCAGGGTGCATGGCCGGCACCAGCGCCGTTCACGTGCGGCGCCGCCGTGGCCTCAGAAAGTCGGTCGGTTGTCCTCGTCGACGTGGACCACGACCGGCTGATGAGCGGCGAGCTCAGGCTCATCGACATCGACGTAGGTCACGATGATCACCAGGTCGCCCACTTGGGCCAGGCGGGCTGCCGCTCCATTGAGGCAGATCTGCCCGTCGGTGCCCTCGATGGCATAGGTCTCGAAGCGGGCGCCGTTCATCAGGTTGTACACGGAGACCTGCTCATTCGGGATGATGTCGGCCGCCTTCATGAGGATCGGGTCGATCGAGATCGAGCCGACATAGTTGAGATCGGCATCGGTGACCCGAGCCCGGTGGATCTTGCCGTTGAGCATCCTTCGTCGCATGGTCACCTCGATTCTCCTCCAACGGCATGGCCGATGCCTGCAGTCCTCACACAAGCGTAACCGGCACCGGTACCCGGGCCGTACCGTCCGAGGCGCCGTGCGGCGGTCACCACCCACTGGGCCAGGCCCAGGAGCGAGGCGACGTTCAAGTAACCCTGGGATTCAGCCGACAAGACACCAAGAGACGGCGCGAAAGCCAGGACCCTGGGATGTCGGACACCAGCACCATTCGAGGAGGAGACAAGCCTGGCAATCCCTGGTCGATCGCGGACCAGACCGGCGGGAGTGACGAACGACGGCCCCGCGCCGCGCTGAACCCGACCCTGTTGGCGTACTTCATGGCGCCGGTGGCCTTGTTGGTGATCCTCCTGCTCATGCGCGCCGGTGTCGTGGTGCGGGTGCCGGCGTGGCAATGGGTCCTGGTGTTCGTGGCCATATTGGCATCCTCTCGTGCCATCGACCATCTCTATAGCAAGCACCCGTCCCAGCTGTTGATCCACGCCCGGATCGGCGCCGCCGCCGCCGGGGTGACCACGGTCATCTACCTCACCGGGTGGGGGCCGGCCCTGCTGGAGGCCTACGGCCTGCTGGCACTCGAGAACGTCGCCCATGGAGGCTCCCGATCCTGGAGGATCACCGCCTTTTGGAGCATGTTGGGGATCATCGCCGGCCAGGTGGCTATCTGGCAGGGCGTGGCCCCGTCGAAGCTCTCGATATGGGATGCAAACGCCATGGCGGTGATGGGGGCCTTCGTCCTCTTCTTCATCATCCGCATGGCGGGGGCGACCATGGAACAGAAGGAGGAGGCTGAGTCCTCCACGCGGCTCAGCGAAGACCGCTTCCGTTCCCTCATCCAGAACTCCTCGGACGCCACGATCGTGGTCGACGATGTCGGTCTGTGCACGTACGCCAGCCCGGCCGTGAGCCAGCTGCTTGGAATCGAGCCGACCGAGGTCGTCGGGAAGCACGCCACCGACTTCATCCATCCCGACGACCGCGACCGCATCGCCGATCGGTTCAGAACCCAGTTCGAGCAGTCCCATGACACCGTGCTCGCCCAGTTCCGGATGGCACGGAGTGACGGCGGTTGGCGCGACGTCGAAGCCGTCGTGACCAACCAACGGGACCGGCCATCGGTCGCCGGCTTCGTCGCCAACGTTCGCGACATCACCGAGCGGAAGGAGTTCGAGGCCCTCCTCGCCCACCGGGCGCTCCATGACCCGCTCACCGGGCTGGCCAATCGTCAGCTGATCCTCGATCGGGCCGAGCAGATGCTGGTGCGGTCGCGCCGGAGCTGCGATCCCATCGCCGTCCTGTTCATCGACCTCGACAACTTCAAGGATGCCAACGACTCGCTGGGGCACGAGGCGGGAGACAAGCTGCTCCAGGGCGTCGCCGCCCGCTTCTCGACGATGCTGCGGGCCAGTGACACGGTCGGTCGACTGGGTGGTGACGAGTTCGTCATCCTCACCGAGGGGGTGTCGCTGGCGGCCGGGCCGGGTATGGTCGCCGAGCGTATCCGCGAGGTGCTGCGCAAGCCGTTCCAGGTCGAAGGCTTCGAGGGCCTGCCCATCACCGTCACGGCGAGCATCGGGATCGCCAATGGGGATCGGGCGTCCGCCCAGGAACTGCTCCGCGACGCCGACATCGCTCTCTACCGGGCCAAGGCCACCGGCAAGGACTGCTACGTCGTGTTCGAGCCGGCCATGCAGTCCGCCGCACTCGATCGACTGGAGCTCAAGTCAGATCTCGATTCGGCGCTGGCCAACAATCAGTTCTTCCTCCTCTACCAACCGATATTCGACCTCGAGAGCGTGCGCATCCGCGGGGTCGAGGCTCTGATCCGCTGGCAACATCCGATCCGAGGGGTCATCTCGCCGGACAACTTCATTCCGGTCCTCGAGGACAGCGGCCTCATCGTCGAGGTAGGCCGTTGGGTGCTCGACCAGGCGTGCGCGCAGGCCGCCGCCTGGCACCGGCAGGGGTACCGGGCGACCATGTCGGTCAACGTGTCCATGCGCCAGCTCGAAACGGACACGCTGGTCGACCACGTGAAGGCGGCATTGGAGAAGAGCGGTTTTGCGCCGAGCTCCCTGATCATCGAAGTGACCGAGTCGACGCTGATGCGAGACGCCAACGCCACCGTCTCCCGGCTCCGCAAGCTCAAGGAGATCGGGGTGATGATCGCCATCGACGACTTCGGTACCGGCTACTCGTCGTTGGCCTACCTGCGCCAGTTCCCCGTTGATGTGCTCAAGATCGACCGGTCATTCGTTGCCGAGATGGACGGCAGCACCGATTCGGCCGCCCTCATCCACACCCTGGTCGAATTGGGCCGAACCCTGGGCCTGGTGACGTTGGCCGAGGGCATCGAGGAGGCGTCGCAGCTCGACATCCTTCGTGGGGAGCAGTGCGACAGCGGACAAGGGTTCATCTTCAGCCGGCCGGTGGAGCCGGCGGCCATCGTGGACCTCCTTGCCAGGGCCGTCATCGATCTGGACATCACTCCCTCACCGGCGGGCTGACCTGGCGCACCCGCCTCACCGGGTCGGACGGAGACGTATGTAGACGTGCTGTGGCCCCTCGTCGCTCGGGTCGTCGGACTGGATCGTTCCCGACCAGTCCCGTCGAAACCCGGCCTTCTCGAGGGCGCGCCACGACCGGTAGTTGGCCTGATGGACGTCCACCACGAAGGCACCGATGTCGGGGGACCGATCCCAGGTGCCGTCGACGAATTCGGCGATGATCGGCCCACCAAGGCCCTTACCGGTGCGGTCCTCCACGCCGATGAGATAGTCGAGTCCCATGGCCGGCCGTGGAGCGCTACCCACCGCCATCACCCGGTTCCACTCGGGATCGTCGTCGAAGCGGTATCGCTGGATGATGCCTATTCCCTGACCATCCTCCTCGATGACGAAGACCTCTGTGGGGTCGGTGCCGTCCACGACGGGGCCGAAATCGGCCTCGACGTCGGCCATCGACGTCCGGTGGCGCCACCAGACGGCCACGTGCGGCGCCGCCAGCCAGGCTGCGAGCACCGGGAAGTCGGACCGCTCGAGCCTTCGGAAGCCAATCGACACGACACCAGGATGCCAAACCCCCGCCCGAGCCGGGGCCGGGCGGGCGGTGCGGGCGGTCACTGGCCGGATGGCGACGACCGCGACACGGCGGCGATGGCGGCATCGGCGGCCTGCTCGGTCGCCCGCTTGGCATGCTTGGCCATCCGGGCCATGGCCGGAACACGGCCCGGGTGCCGGAGGACATAGGAGGCCACCGCCTTGGCATTGGGCGTACCGTCCTGATTGCTCAACCGGAACACCTCTTCGTTGACGCTGCCATCGGTAGCCCGGTCACTGATCGCCCGGAAGACCGACCAGGGGAGGCTTCGGCGATCACAGACTGCGGCGATGGCCGCCGTCTCCATGTCCAAGGAGACCACTCCGTCGGCACGCAGTCCGGCGATGACGTCGAGGTCCACGATGAGCTCGTCGGTCGTCCACATCCTCCCGTTGGGGACGCCCGGGCCGAGCCGCTCGGGCCGGTACTCCGCTCCGGTGCCGCTGTGGACGACCACCTCGGGAAGGATGAGCGTCCCGATCGGTATCTCGTCATCAACGGCGCCGGTGATGCCGACGACGACGACCCGCTCTACTTCCATCGCCTCGAGCAGTCGCTCGACGCCGGCGGCAGCCAGTTCCGTGCCCATACCAGTGACAATGGCCACGACCGGTCGACCCGCCAGCGAGCCGGTGTGGGCGTCGAGCGATCCGACGCTGGCCTTGTCGAGGGAGAGCTTCTTCTTGAGCGGGGTCAGCTCCATCGGCATGGCGCAGACGAAGGCGACTCGTCCTGGCATCGGAGCCCCCATTCTCACTGCCCGCAGCGACGCCGCCGCCGGCCCGATCCTCCGTTGGTGACAGGTGCACGCTAACTCGTGGGCTGCGCCCGCGCCCGAGAGGACCGCCGGTGGGCCGGTACCAGCGTGGGTCGGTCGGCGTTTCGACAGGGTACGGCGACAGTGATTGAATCAGGCCCCGACCATCGAGCCCTCTATCCCTTCGTACAACCGAAAGCGTAGGAGCCAGTGCCGGACGCAGCCGCAGGGCCGGTCCAGAAGAAACCAGTCTCGGTAGCCGACGCCTCGACCCATCAGCTTCGGCCGGACGTCGTCTCGCTCCCGCAAAGCGTGGTCATCGGTGTGGCCACGTCGGCGCCGGGCCAGTCGACGGCGGTGGCGCTGGCTGGCATGGTTGCCGTGGCGGCCTATGCAACCGGGCCGGCAATTCTGCTGAGCATGCTCCCGATGCTGGCGATCGCCCTCTGTTACCAACGGCTCAATCTGTGGGATCAGAACTGCGGCGGTCCCTACGTGTGGGTCGCACGGGCCATCAGTCCGTATGTGGGCTACCTGGTGGGGTGGTCAATGTTGGTCGGGTTCGTGTTGGGATCGGTGAGCAACATCCTTCCACTCGGCCCAGCGCTCCTGTCGTTCACCGGGCTCGACGTGTCGGGCACCGTCGGCAATGTGTTGACCGCAACCGTATTCGGTGTCACCCTCACCGCCATCGCCGCCGTCGGCATCAGGGCCACCGCGCGTTTCCAACTGGCCATCGCCTCGGTCGAGTATGTGACGCTGCTGGTCTTCAGTGGTATCGCCTTCTGGGCGGTCTTCATCGAACACCGGGCCGGGACAGTCCACCCGAGCCTGAGTTGGTTGCACGTGAGCGGTGTCGGCGGCAAGGGGAGCTTGGCGGGGGCCATGCTCATCGCCATATTCCTCTTCACCGGCTGGGACGCCTCGATCTACATCAACGAAGAGACCACCCACAAGCGGACCAATCCGGGCAAGGCGGCGATCATCTCGGTGGCGATACTCGGCCCGGTCTTTGCCTGGCTCTTCGTGAGCTTCCAGGGCGTCGTCCCCCAGGACCGGTTGCAGGCACACGGGACGGACGCGCTTCCCTACATCGCCCAGGTGCTGGTGGGCAACGGGTGGGCGAAGTTCATGGTCCTCGCCGTCGTTCTCTCGGTGCTCGGGACGACCCAAGCGACCATCGTGTCGACCAGCCGGGTGACCTACTCGATGGGCACCGACCGCCTCCTCCCGGCCCGGTTCGCCCGGGTGCACCCCCGATTCCGCACCCCGATGTTCGCCACCGCTTTCTGGGGGCTGGTAATGGTGGCGGTCGCCGATCTCTACGTGGTCTCGTCCTCACTGGCCAGCGCCTTCGACGACGTGGTGAATGCCGAGGCGATTGCCTTCACCGTCTTCTACATCTTCACCGCACTGGCGACGACCTGGTACTACCGGAGACTGCTCCGGCGCAGTCTGGTCGACCTGGCCCTGGTCGGAATCTTTCCCTTGGTCGGGGCGGGCACCCTCGCCTGGGTGCTGGATCGATCGCTGCCGACGCTCAGCCCCACCGCCCGATGGACGGTTGCCGGTGTGGGGATCCTCGGGGTGGTGCTGATGGCAACCAGCGCGTTGATCCTGCGCTCACCGTTCTTCAGGATTCGTCGCTCGAGTTACACGGCCGATTCGCCGGCGTCCCCGGGGTGACGCCGGGCAGCAGCGCTCGACGGCATCCATCGGGTCACCGGTAGACGAGGGCGTCCCCCCTCCCGTCGACCGCGATGCAGATGGCGGGCGACGGGCACGACACCGAGGTGAGCGACGCATGGGGATCGACGGTCTCTGACGACCAGTCGGTCCCGTTCCACAGCGAGGCGGCACCGTTGCCGGCCACGGCCATGCAGAAGGCGGCGGCGACGCACGAGACGCCGGTCAGGTCGACTCCCCCGGCGCCGGTGCCGCTGGTCGACCCAGCTGGCACGGGGACCTGGGTGGGACCGGTCCAGGTCGTCCCGTTCCAGGCGTCCGCCTGGCCGGTGTTGTCGACAACCTGGCAGAAGCTGACCGAGGGGCACGACACACTGGTGAGATTGGAGGTGAGCCCGAACGACTGGGGCTCGGTCCACGAGTTGCCGTCCCACATGGAGATCCCGCCACCGACCGAGACGCAGAAGCTGGTCGTCGGGCACGAGATGGCCGAGACGCTCCCCCAGTCGTTGGCTCCGTTCGACCAGGTGGAACCGTCGAAGTAGTAGGCGTCCCCGACGCCATCGATGGTCACGCAGAACGAGGTGGTGGCACAACCGACGGCCCCGAGACCCTGGGCCGGGAGGGTGTCGGGCCCAGCGAACGCCGTTCCGTTCCAGGTGGCCGCTTGGTCGGCACCCTGGACGATGGAGCTGCAGAAGGCGGTGCTCGCGCACGAGAGCGACGGGGTGCCCGAGGCGGTGATCCCGGTCGCAGCCGCCTGCGACCAGGCCGAGCCGCCGAAACGGAAGGCGTCGCCGTGGTCGTCGAGGGCCAGGCAGAGGGTGGTGGAAGGACAGCCCACGGCGCCCAGCGAGGAGTCGTGGGCGACGGCCGTCGGTGATGACCAGCCCGTGGTCACGGTGGTGGTCGTGGTGGTCGACGGCCCGGTGGTCCGTGTCGGGAGTGAGGTGGTGCGCGCCGGGCTCGCCGCCGACGTGCACCCGGCCACCAGGAGAGCCAGCACCACCACCGTGACCGGAGCGCGGCTCCGAATCCCCCACCCCGGTGGTCGATGTGATCGGCTCACCGTCGTCGGCCCAGCCGTGATCAACGGAGGCGGGGGGCGGCCCGCCCCGAGTAGGGGGGAAGGTCCAGATAGCTCTTGATCCCGGGCTCGGCGGCCACCACGACGGGAACGGCGCTGACACAGTGGGTGGCGGTGGCGACGACCCCGGGATTGCGGACGAGGCCGGCTCCGACCGACGCGGGGTGCCAACCCCGGAAGGTGACCAGGGACGACGGATCACCGACCACCTCGACCTCGAAGCGCTCGCCCTCGGGCCCGAATGTCCAGGCCGGATCGAGGTACTCCTGTCCCATGAACCAATTGGTCCGGACGGTGATGACCGGCTCCCCTCGCACCGTGGCCTCCCAGCAGAATTTCTGTGCTGCGATGCGACCCGGTTGGATGGGTCCGATCGGCGAGTCGATGGGTGCGGTGGCCAGTGCCACCTCGTGGCTCACGACCAATTCGGCATCGAGAGCGAACCCCAGGGCATGGCCGACCATGGCGATCGACTGTCCGAACCCGTCGCCCAGGATGCCCGGCATCATGCTGGAGGCCGCCTCCTCGGGAGTCTTGCCGAAGAGCATGATGTCCCCCACCACCCCGGGTGCCCCGTAGGAGCGGATGTCCGAGTACTCCTCGGCGCGGACGTGGGTGATCGACTGGGAGAGAGCCGACACCATCAGTGGAAAGCGCTCGGTGATCCCACCCGGATGGATGCCGGTTCCGTGGATCGACGCCCCTCCCTCGGCGCATGCCGCCTCGATGCGAGACTCATCCCGGCCACCGGGATAGAACCAGTTCAATGGGGTGACCACGTTCGTTCCCGACGTCAGAATCCGGCGCACCACCCTGGGATCGGCCATGAAGGGCGAGTAGATGACGCAGTCGGCGTCGAGCCCGAGCAATTCGTCGATGTCGTCGGTGGCCTCGATGCCAAGCGGTCCCACACCGCACAGCTCGCCGACGTCGCCACCGACCTTGTCAGCGTTGTGGACCCAGCAGCCCACCAACTCGAGGTCCGGATGGGCGATGACCCCGGCGACCGCGGCCCGGCCCACGCCGCCGGTCGCCCACTGGATCACTCGGATGGCCATGCCTCTCCCAACGGTGCGTCGGTGTGCCTGCGCCGAACGTACACCAGCGGAACTCAGATGGCGGTGGTAGCCGGTGGCAAGCACGGGGCACCCTCTGGCCCAGGGGTGCCGCCGACCGACGGAGGGCGCGGAGGGACGACGGGTGCAGGCCATTCAAGGTCGGGGCCGAAGTGGCCGATGAATATCCCATGAGTGCGCATCCGCAGGATCTGACCTGGACCCAATCCGATGAGCCCATTCAGGTGCTCCTGGATGGTGATAGCGACTACACCTCGTTCGGTAACGAGGAACTGAGCATCGAACGGGACCGGCAGCGCCAGCAACTGGATGAGCTCACCCTGCATCCTGATAGTTCTCCTGCTGTCACCCAGCTGCGCGCCAGCATCGAACGAGAGGTGGGTCGGATGGAGGGCGAGCTGCGGCGCCGCGCTCGGTCCCGACACCCCTCGTCGCGCGGCATGACCGGCCGTCTCCGGTCTGTGCGGTCCCTGTCGTGGCCACCCCACACCGACACCGCCGAGGGGCGTCGCCCAGGCACGACGTAAACGGGAAGCGATCGCCACCGGCACTCGGTGGGCTCCGGCTCGGTCACCTCTGCACTCGTCCGGCGAGCGTCGAGCCGGCGGTGCACGGTGGAGAACGCTCCTCCCAGCATCACCGGCGTCTTGCCACTCGGAGCAGGCGACGAGGTGGAATGATCATGCGGTGACGACGACGCCCACGCCGCTGCTCGGGAACGCTTCCGACTCGGTGGGAGCGATGCCTCGACCGACCACGTCGACCAGGGGCGAAACCGATGCGTCACTGAGCCAACCGGGGATGACGCTCGTCTGGCGTGCGGCCGCGGCGGTGTTCGGGCTGCAATTCGTCGGGCTGCTGGTATGGAGTTGGCACCTGTGGACCCGCTTCGACCTGAGCAGCGACATGGCCACCTTCTCCCAGGCGTGGCAACAGATCGGCTCCGGCCATCTGAGCCCCTACGAGACCACCTTCCCGTGGTACTACCCCCACTACGGCTACCCCTTCTACCAGAGCCACCTCGAGTTGATGATGTGGCCACTGGCCCTCCTGCACGCGGTAGGAGCAAGTGCGTTCAGCCTGTTGGTGGTCCAGGATCTGGTGCTGGCCGGATCCGGACTGGTGGCCCTTCGTTGGGGGCTCGAGCTCCTCGATCGTCATTGGCCGGCCGCGCAACGGGGCGCGGCGTGGCTCGGTGCGGGACTCATCGTGCTGCTGGTGATCGATCCGTGGACGTACTGGACCGCTTCCTTCGACTTCCACCTCCAGCCCATCGGGACGTTCTTCGCCCTGCTGGCCGGACGCGACATCTGGCTGGGTAGGAAACGCGCCTGGGTGTGGGTGGTGGCGGTCCTCATGTGCGGCGATGTCGCTGCCACCTACCTGGTGGCGCTGGGCCTCGCCGCCCTGGTGACCAGCCCGCGCACCCGCCGCAGCGGACTCGTTCTGGTCATCGTCGGCGTCGCCTGGCTGGGTGTGGTGGGACTGCTCCACTCCGGAAAGGGATCGAGCCTGTCGGCGGGGTACGGCTACCTCACCGGCCACACCATCGGAAACGGACTCGGAGGGGTGGCTGCGGTCGTCGCTGCCATGCTCGTCCACCCCAGCGAGCCTCTTCGCATCCTGTGGCAACGCATGTCCAACATGTACCAGTACGTCGCCGGGGCCGGGGTGCTGGGCATCGCCTCACCTCTCGGCTTGGCCGCCGTGCTGGTGGTTCTGCTACCGAACGCCCTGAACCAACCAGGGATCTACGTCTCCCATATCGGAGGATTCCAGAACTTCTTCGTGGCGATGTTCGTCGCCGTCGGTTCCGTCCAGCTGGTGACCTGGCTGGCCCATCGGACGCGGTTCGGACTATTGCTGAGCGGGGCGATCGCCGCATGCGCACTGATTCTGGCCGTGGTCACCAGCGTGCAGGTCACCACCGGGGACCCCATCGGGATCCGCCAGCAGTTCCCGGCCGTCAACACCTCGACTGCCCACGAGCTGTCCGAGGTGGCTGCCCAAATCCCCGCTCAAGCCGAAGTCATCGTGTCGGGCCCGGTGGCCGGCCGCTTCGGCGCCCGCCGCTGGGTGTACTTCTTCTTCTCCGACTCGACCGGTCAGGTGGTGCCGGTCTTCGGCTCCACGGTGTACGTGGTGGTGGTCCCGCTCAAAGGGACGGAGCCGGCTGCATGGGTCACCTCATCCATGGCCGCGGCGGCGTTCATGCGCAGCCTGGGTGCCCACCAGATCGCCGACCAGGACGGGGTGGTGGCGTTCGCCTGGCACCGGCCCCGCACGACGGGGATGCTCACCTTCCCGTAGCGCCTGGACAGTGGGACTCAACGAGGTCCAGTCCATCGCGGCTCTCTGCCATGTGATGAGTCGATGTTGCGGGATGCGTGGGAGACCCATGCAAACCAATGGATCACGTGGGCTCGTGCTCCCGGCCACGACAGCTACTGGCGCTTCCACCGTGACGCGTTCCTTCCGCTCGTTCCACCTCCAGGGCAGCTGACTCGACGGCTCGATGACGTTGGCCCGGGCGGCACATGCCCATCCTGAATCTGGTGGCTCGTGCGACCGTCAGCATCGAGGGTGCAATGTCGATTCCGACAGCGGCTCCTCCGGGCGACACCCTTCGGGCCAATTCGATAGTTGTGGGCCTTCCCAACGAAGTGCCATGCCCTGACAGGCGACCATTGCAACTGCCCCCACCAGAACCGTCAACATCGACCACTGTGAGCTAGCACTCTCGGCTCTACCTCGGGCCAGAGCGATAACCACCGTTGACCCGGTGTCCAGGGACACGCAAGCTTGGACTAACCGTCGAGGAAAGTAGAGTCGGACCAACTACGGAGAAGGAGACCATCGTGGACGAAGGTGAACCGATCTCATACCTCGCTCTAGCAACGGACACTCCCGTTCTGAGCGCATCTGGATCCGAAATCGGCAGCGTGGCCCATGTGCTGCAAATACCTGAGTTGGACGAATTCGATGGAATCGTTGTCTCCACGAAGGCCGGCCATCGATTCGTCGATCGGGACCAGATCGCTGAAATCACCACCACGTGCGTCCGGTGCGATCTTTCAGATGAGCAGGCAGCGTCATTGCCGGCACCCAATGGCCAGCCAGTTCTTCATCTCGACGCCACCTACGACGAGGGGCCATCCCTCAATGCCAGATTCGCCCGACTATTCAAACGACCGCATTGGAAAGAACTTGAATAGCCGACCGCTTGCGCCGTGATCCCATGATCCCGTGATCTGGGGCAGGGCGTCCGGCTGGAACCATGGAGCAACACTCTGGTCCACGCCGAGGCGAGGATGGGGCGTGAGCATGGCTGATGGATCGAGCGTCCGAGCAGTACCACGGCAACCGGCGAAGCGCGTGCGTATTGGCCAGGCGATTGCGATCTTCCTTCTCGGTCTGATATTGGCCGTTGCAGCGATGGCGCTGTTCGTGCACGGCGAGGCCATCAATCATCCGCCCGTGACCGATCGGTCGTCCGTGACCACTGCGCCACCGCCGAGCGCACTCCCACGCAATCCATAACCACCCCGCTCGAGGCTGTCGCACGAATCTCGACCATCCTGCTCGCGTTTCGCGGCGCGCGGGATCATGAACTATGCCTGTCAACGTGCGTCCGACGGACGGTGACCAACAGTTCTTGATGCCTCCC
>Ga0182015_10006289_pt1 | contig 11990 bp, 9 predicted proteins | sample 712P3MmetaG_FD_120478 | JGI IMG/M metagenome (GOLD analysis project Ga0182015, IMG submission 120478) | Permafrost microbial communities from Stordalen Mire, Sweden - 712P3M metaG | ecosystem: Environmental > Terrestrial > Soil > Wetlands > Permafrost | place: Sweden: Stordalen | collected...
GCAGTACACGACGAGCTCGTCGAAGCTCTCATACGTGGTGCCCGCGAGATCCATGCGCACGCCCTCGATCAGCTCGCCGAGCACGCCCGGCGCGATCGGGAAGCGGTGCTGCGCGTCCGCGAGCGCGACCATCACCGGATCCACGGGCGTGTGCCGGCGCTCACCCTCCGCGTCTGCGCCCGGCAACGGCGCGGCGGGCAGGGCGTCGCTCTCGCCGCCGGCGAGCGCCGCGAGCGCGCGATCCTCCGCGTCGAGCAGCCGCAGCTTCGCCGGCGGCGCGAGCGTGCCGTCGCCGATGTCGTCGACCCGGCGCGCGAACGCGTACACCGCGCACATCGCCCGCCGGCGCTCGGCGGGCAGCAGCCGGATCCCGTAGAAGAAGTTGGCGGCCTGCGAGCGCGTCACCGCTTCGCAACGGGCGTAGGCCTCCGCGACCTCGAGCTGCGAGCTCACCGCGACTCGCTCCGCGGAGCCTCTGCCCGCGCGGCGCGCAGCGCCGGCCAGAGCGCCGCGAGCCGCCGCAGGCTCCCCGCGCTCGGCGGGCCGGCCAGCACGTCATAGCGCGCGCGCTCGATCGCGTCGAGCGCGGCGAGCCCGCCGGCGGCGAACGCGGCGACGGCGAGCCGGGGGCGTCCGCGCAGCTGGGCGAGCAGCGGCGCGCCGTCGGCGAGCAGGGCCCGCGCCCGCGCGACCTCGAAGGCGAGCACCTCGCGCAGGGGCCCGCCCGCGTGCGCCTGCGCGAGCTCGGACTCCTCGCAGCCGAAGCGGCGCAGGTCCTCGGCGGGCAGGTAGACGCGTCCGCGCGCCAGATCCTCGGCGACGTCCTGGCAGTGCTCGGTGAGTTGCAGCGCGGCGCATATCGAGTCCGACAGCGCGATCCGCTCGGGCGTTGCGAGTCCGAAGACGCCGAGCACGATCTCGCCGACGGGGTCGGCCGACAGCGCGCAGTAGTCGCGCAGCTGCGCCCACGTCTCGTAGCGGTTGACGCGCTGGTCCACACGATTGGCCTCGATCAGGCGCACGAACGGCTCGCGCGCGAGCCCGCATTCGCGCACCGTCGCGCCCAGGCCCACGAGCAGCGGGTGCTCGGCCTCCCCCGCGAACGCCCGCTCGAGCTCCCATTCGAGCCAGTCGAGCGCCGCGAGCCGCTGCTCGGCGGCAAGCGCCGCCGCGTCCTCAGTGCCGGCAGCGGCGCCCGGACGCTCGCCGGCGGTCGAGTCGCCGAGCTCGTCGACGAGTCGCGCGAAGCCATAGACGGCGAGCAGGTGCCGGCGCTCGCTTCGCGGCAGCACCCGGCTTGAGACGGGGAAGTTCTCCGTCCGCGCCCGCGCCATCACCGCCGCGGCGGCGGGGGCATCGATCGGCGCGTCGGCCGTGAGCATCACCCCCGTCGCTCAGCACGCTCGCCGCGGGCGTCCTGCTGGGCGCCCTCGTAGGCGTCCGTCTCCAGACAGCGCCCGAGCGCCATGATCGGGAACGTGAGCCGGTATAGGTGATAGTTGATGTAGTAGTCCGACGGGAAGCCCGTGCCCGTGTACTGCGGCTCGTCCCAGCCGCCATCCTCGCGCTGGGTGGCCACCAGCCACGTGATGCCGCGCGCTACCGCCGCCGAGCGCTCGCCGGCGGCATGCAGCGCGAGCAGCGCCCAGGCCGTCTGCGAGGCGGTGCTCGGGCCGTGGCCGATCCACCTGTGGTCGTCGTAGGAGCGCGGGTCCTCGCCCCATCCACCGTCTTCGTTCTGATGGCTCTCCAGCCACGCGACGGCGCGCCGTATGCACGGCTCGGCCGGGTCGACCCCGGCCGCGACGAGGCCCGGCAGCGCCGCGCCGGTGCCGTACACGTGGTTGATGCCCCAGCGCCCGAACCACGAGCCGTCGGCCTCCTGGTGCTCGATCAGCCAGCGCGCCCCGCGGCGCGCCGCCGGCGTGTGGCCGAGGCCGAGCACGCCGAGCATCTCGAGCGCGTGGGCGGTGACGTCCGCGCTCGGCTCGTCGATCACCTCGCCGAAGTCCAGGAACGGGAGCTCGCGCACGAGCGCGAGCGTGTTGTCGGTGTCGAACGCGGCCCAGCCGCCGTCGGAGCTCTGCATGCCCTCGACCCAGCGCAGCGCCCGTCCGATCGCGCCGTCGATCGGCGCCCGCAGCGGCTGGCGCCCGGCGAGGCGGGCCAGCGCGAGGATCACCTCGACCGTGTCGTCCACGTCCGGGTAGTTGACGTTGGCGAACTCGAACGCCCAGCCACCGGGCTCGAGATCTCCTCGCCGCACGGACCAGTCTCCGCGCTTGGTGACCTCCTCCCCGAGCAGCCAGCGCGCGGCGCTGAGCATCGCCGGGTCATCCTCGGCGACGCCGCCGTCGCTGAGCGCGACCATCGCAAGCGCCGTGTCCCACACCGGCGACTGGCACGCTTCCAGGCGCCGGCTCGCTCGCGCGGGCGCGCCGGGCGGGCGCGAAGAATGGTCTTCGCCCGGGTCCTCGACCATGAAGCGCTCGAGCCCCTCCAGGCCGCGCCTGATCACGGGGTGCTCGAGCGGGTAGCCGGCGAGGTGCAGCGCCATCAGCGAGTAGACCCACGGCGGCTGGATGCCGCCCCAGGAGCCGTCGGCCTCCTGGCGGCGCACGACCCAGCGCTCCGCCCTGGCGAGCGCGATCCGGCGCAGGGGCTGTAGCGGCCGGCGTTCGTAGGCGCGCAGCAGGCGGTCCAGGCGCGAGAGCCAGACCCTGCGCAGGGAGACGCCACCCGGGGGCTGTGAGGGGTGACCAGCTCCGGCGGCGCCGGCGGCTCGATCCGCTTGCAGCTCCTCCAGCTCGAACGGCAGCGGACGCGTCGGGCGATGGGCTTTGACGATCGACAGCGCGACGATCGTCTGCCGCGCCCAGCAGGCGAAGTCATAGACGTTGAGCGGCACCGCCGGCGGCAGCAGGATCACCTCCGGCGGCAGCGCGGGCACGCGGTCCCAGGACCACAGGCCGAACAGCGCGAGCCACACGTGCGTGAACACGCGCGCGCGCTCGAGACCGCCTTCGCGGCGGATGAACTCGGATGCGGCGCGCATGTGATCGTCCTCGATCGAGTCCCCGGCGAGCTTCAGCGCCCAGTAGGCCTCGATCGTCGTCGACAGCTCGCCGGGGCCGCCGTGGAAGTTCGCCCAGGTGCCATCGTCGCGCTGCTGAGAGCGGATCCAAGCCGCCGTGCGCTCGGTCTCATCGGCGCGGCGGATACCGAGGAACTCTCGCAGGAGCATGTCCTCGGCGTCCATCGTGACGTTCGTCTGCAGCTCGCCGCGCCACCAGCCGGCCTCGCTCTGCCGCGACAGCAGGTGCTCGCGGGCGTTCTCCAACGCCACCTTCGCCTCAGTGTGAGCCTCGATGGTCAGCTGCGGCATGGTGACAACCTAAATCTTTTTGATCCAAAACGACAGTTGCGCACACAAGTTCCCATCTGCACCCCTCAAGATGACACCTGCGAGCCCGCGGGCACGAGCACGTCTGGGGTCGCGAGCGTGATCACGTGGCGGCGCAGTGTGGCCTCCGACACCCGCCGCGGAACCGCTGAGACGAAGCGATAGACGATCAGCCCGTCGATGTCCAGGCGAGCGCGCAGGCGAAAGCCCGGCGCGGGCGGCTCGCCGGCCGACACCCGCAGCGGCGCGTAGCCGGTCTCGTCGATCTCGCTGACGCGCACGACGCTGCCCTCGCGCAGCCCGTGCAGGCCGTGCAGGTAGTACTCGAGCGGCGCGGAGCCGAGCTCGACGGTCGTGATCGCGTGCGCGGGCGCCGCCCCGCGCAGCGCCTTCGCGAGATCGCGCCAGTCTCCCCGCTGCAGGCGCGGGCTCACGTCCACGTCGAGCGAGATCGCGAGGAACGCCAGCGCGATCGCCGCCGCGATCGCGATACCCGGGAGCGGCGAGGAGCCGCCGCGGCCGGGCCACAGCACCAGCACCGCGATCACCGCCGTGACGGGGATCATCGCTCCGACGAGGTTGCGTGGCGCGAGATAGTCCGCGCCGAAGGCCACGAGCGCGATCGGGATCAGGACCCCGCAAGCGGCGATCGAGCAGGCGATGAGCAGCGCGCGCTGCCTGTCCTTCGCGCGCTCGCGCGCGGGCTCGGTCATGCGCCACAGCCCGAGCCCGATGCCCGCGAGGATCGGCAGCGCGACCAGCACCTCGACGCCGTGGCCGAGCGGCGAGCCGGAGTAGCCGGTGAGGTAGTACTGCGGGATCGCCTCGAGCCGTTCCGACAGCGGCCAGTGCCCGATCCACTGCGTGCCGTGCCCGCCCTGAGCGGAGATCAGTGGCAGCAGCGCCGCTCCCACGAGCGCGAGCGGCGCGAGCGTCGGTAGCGCCGCTCGCCGCGTGCGCGGCTCATACACGAGCCACAGCGCCATCGGAACGAGCAGGAACACGGCGAAGTAGTGCGTCAGCAGCGCGAGCGCGCCGGCGAGCGCGAAGGCCGCCATGCGGCGCGCCGTCGGCTCGCGCCGCGCGCGCAGGAAGCACAGCATCGCCAGCGCGCCCATCAGCACGAACAGCCCGTACGCCCGCGCCTCCTGGGAGTACCACACGAACAGCGGGTTGACGGCAACGAGCGCGGCGCATACCACGGCCGCGCCGCGGCGCGTCGTGCCCTCGAGCTCGCCACCGATCGCCCATGCGACCGGCACGGTCGCGATCCCCGCAAGCGCCGACGGCAGCCGCAGCGCGAGCTCGCCGGTTCCGAGCACGCGCGCATCCGCCCACGCGATCACGTACCAGAGCGGCGGCGTGTTCTCGGTGTGCGCGACCGATCGCAGCGTCGCCCACAGGCTCGGGTGCAGCACGTGCAGGGGCGTGAACGCCTCGTCGTACCAGAAGCTCTGGAGGTCGAGCGTCGACAGGCGCAGCGCCGCGGCCACCAGCGTCAGCGCGGCCAGCGGCCACCAGGGCGCCAGGCTCGATGCGGCCCCCGCCGGGCTCGTCCGAGGCCCGCTCGCGGCGACTGGCGCCGACGGCTCGCGCCCGGCGGTCGTGCTCACCGCGAGCACCGTCGGAGCCCGCCGATCCCGAAGCATCCGTAACGCTCGTCGGGCAAGTCGTTTTCGACGTACGCGGGCAGGTACCAACCGCCGTGGACCGTGCGCATGCCGTCCACGACCGGACCCCAGATCGCCAGGCAGATCTGCGTGCGGCTTTTCGGGGCGCCGGGGCTGGTGTTCCCGCAGAGCACCTCGCGGTGCTTGTCGACGCCGAGCGTTTCCTGGTCGATCGAGATGTTGTGGTAGTCGTGGCCGGTGTAGTGGCGCCACGTCGCGAGGTCGGCGACGAGGCGGTGGTTGATGCCGGCCTGGCGCGCGAGGTCGTTGATCGTGGCTGTCGCGAGCACGACCCCGACGAGCACCAGCACGAGCGTCTCGAGCAACCGCAGCTCGCCCCTGCCCTTCAGCTCCTCCGCGCGCGGGCGCAGCCGCGGCGGCAAGAGCCGCCAGCGCCGCTCCTCCGCGGCGACCGCCGCGCTCTCTGCCGGGACGCTGCTCACTGCACAGGCACCAGCAGGGGCGAGATCTGGTGGAGGATGAACAGCGCCTGTACCGCGAGCGTGGCCACGAGCAGGCGCCGGTCGCGCGCGATCACCGCGAGCGGCAGCGGCCACAGGATGTACCAGGCCAACAGCCAGGTGCTCGTGACGGAGATCGCCAAGAGCGCCCAGCCCGAGGCGGCGACCCAGTCATAGCCGCGCCACGTCCGCCACGACAGGTGCACGAGGATCAGCACGAGCCCGGCCTTGAGCAGGTCGTGGTCGACGGGGAACACGCCCGGCTTGCCGAACAGATGCGCGATCTCGACGGCGAAGCTGTCGGTGGAGACGAACGCGGCGTCGCGGTTGAGCGCCGCCACGACGTCGATCCCGTGGATGCCGAAGGCCACGTAGCCGATCAGCGCGCCGAGCGCGAGCGCCGCCGCGGTGCCGAGGATCGGCGCGAGGCGCCTGCGCGAGAGGATCATGAAGGGCAGCAGCACGGCGACGGTCGCCTTCGTCAGCGCGCCGGCCACGACCCACGCCGCCGCGCCCGCTTCGCGGCGGCCCGTGGGCGTGCCGGCGATCGTGAGGCTGACCGCGGCCATCATCGCGAGCATCATGATCAGGTCGTTGTGCGCGCCGCCGAGCCCGTAGATCACGAACAGCGGGTTGGCTCCCACGATCAGGATCGCCGCGACCGGATCGAACCCGCGCGCCCGCGCGCAGCGCCACGTGAGCGCGAGCGTGCCGGCGCTCGCGAGCAGCGCCTCGAGCTTCATCCCCCACAGCGCGCCGACGACGCCGAGCGAGGCGAGCGGATAGGACAGCAGCGTGTAGATCGGTCCGTAGGCGGTGGCGACGCGCAGCCAGTCGTGGCCGACGTACTTGAACACCGGGTCGCACCCTGAAGGGCACAGGCCGGCGATCGCGACGGGTCCGTGCGTATATGGGTTGAGGCCGTGCTCGACGCCCATGCGCGCGTAGGCGATGTAGCTGAAGACGTCGGTCGACAGCAGGATCGGCCCGGCGAACACGATCAGCTGCAGCGCGGCGATCAGCACGATCGCGAAGCGTTTGGAGACGACGCCGGCGCCGGCGCCGCTCGCGGCATCCTCGCTCGCCGCGCGCGCGCGCGCGGCGAGCGCGATCAGCCCACCGTAGGCGGCGCTCGAGACCAGAAGCGCGATCAGGAACACCCGGTAGCCGAGGCGCTCGCCGACCCCTTCGAGCCAGCCGGCGATCTGCGGCGATTTGGGGATCAGCGGCGAGATCCCGGCCGCGCCGTCGAGGACGATCTCCGCGGCGGCGGCTACGAGCAGCAGCCCGAGCAGCGTGGCGAGCGCCGGCGCCCACCGCTCGGAGCGGATGTGGGCGGCGCGACGCTCGCTCGAGACGGCGACGCTCACGAAGCGGCGATGCTCACAAGGCCGTCCACACCGTCTTCGTCTCCAGATACGCGTCGAGCCCGTCGTGGCCGTGCTCGCGCCCGATGCCCGACGCCTTGAAGCCGCCGAACGGCGCGGACGGGTCGACCACGCCCCAGGTGTTGATGTAGACCATGCCCGCGTGCAGCAGCGCGGCAAGGCGGTGCGCGCTCGATACGTCGCGCGTCCACACGCCGGCGGCTAGGCCGTACTCGCCCGCGTTCGCGCGCTCGGCGACCTCCTCGAGCGAGTCATACGGAGAGGCGACGAGCACGGGGCCGAAGATCTCCTCGCGAGAGATTCGCAGCTCGTCGGAGGTCGTCGCGAACAGCGTCGGCTCCACGAAGTAGCCGCCGCTGTCGCTCAGCGCGGCCTCGCCGCCGGCGAGCACCTCGGCGCCCTCCGCGCGACCGGCGTCGATGTAGCCGAGCACGCGCTCGTGCTGCTCGGCGGAGACGAGCGGGCCGAGCTGGGTGCCCGACTCGAGGCCCGGCCCGAGGCGCGCCGACTTGGCCGCGGCGGCGAGCCCGCTCATGACCTCGTCGAAGCGCTCCGCCGGCACGAACAGCCGCGAGCCGGCGTTGCACGCCTGCCCGGAGTTGAAGTAGATCGCCTGGAAGGAGCCCTTGACGGCGGCGTCGATGTCGGCGTCCGGCAGGATGATGTTCGGCGACTTGCCGCCGAGCTCGAGCGTGACGCGCTTGAGCGCTTTGCCCGCCTTCGCGCCGATCTCGCGCCCGACGGCGGTCGAGCCGGTGAAGGCGACCTTGTCGACGCCGGGGTGGTCGACGAGCGCGGCGCCGGTGCTGCCGTCGCCGGTGAGCACGTTCAGGACGCCGGGCGGGAAGCCGACCTCGAGCGCGAGCTCGCCGACGCGCAGCGCCGACAGCGGCGTCTGCTCCGCCGGCTTGAGCACGACCGTGCAGCCTGCGGCGAGCGCCGGGCCGAGCTTCCACGCGGCCATCAGCAGCGGGAAGTTCCACGGGATGATCTGCGCGCACACGCCGACCGGCTCGCGGCGCGTGTAGCAGTGCATGTTGGGCGCGGTCACGGGCAGCACGCCGCCCTCGATCTTCGTCGGCCAGCCGGCGAAGTAGCGCAGGTGCCCGACGGCGCCGTTGACGTCGACGTACTGGGCGAGCCCGACCGGCTTGCCGTTGTCGAGCGACTCGATCTGGGCGATCTCCTCGGCGCGCGCCTCGATCGCGTCGGCGAGCGCGTGCATCAGGCGCTCGCGCCCGGCGGCGGGCATGCTCGCCCACGGGCCATCCTCGAACGCCGCGCGCGCGGCGACGACCGCCAGCTCGACGTCCTCCGCTCCGCCGAGGGCGACCTCTGCGATCTCCCTCCCGGTGGCCGGGTCGAGCGTGGCGAACGTGCGCCCGTCGGCGGCGTCGAGGCGCTCGGCGCCGATCAGCAGGCGGTGCGACTGGGAGATGAACTCGCGCGCCGGGGCTCCCAGCGCGTCCGGTAGGGAGTCTGCGGAGATAGTGGTCATGTCAGGAGCCTACCTCGCCCAGCGCTTATGCTGCGCGCATGGCCGAGCCCTCGAAGGCGGTGCTGGTGACGGGCTGCTCCTCCGGCATCGGCCGCGCGAGCGCGCTGCGCCTGGCGCGCTCGGGCTGGACGGTGTACGCGAGCGCGCGCCGGCCAGAGACGCTCGCGGAGCTCGCCGACGCGGGCTGCCACACGCTGGCGCTCGACGTCACCGACGAGGACTCGATGCGCGCGGCCGTCGCGGCCGTCGAGGAGGCCGAGGGCGCGGTCGGCGTGCTCGTCAACAATGCCGGCTACAGCCAGAGCGGCGCGATCGAGACGGTGCCGATCGACGCGGTGCGCCGGCAGTTCGAGACGAACGTGCTCGGGCTCGTGCGACTCACGCAGCTGGTGCTGCCACGGATGCGCGCGCAGCGCTGGGGCAAGATCGTCAACATCGGCTCGATGGGCGGGCGCCTGACGTTCCCCGGCGGCGGCTGCTACCACGCGAGCAAGTACGCGCTCGAGGCGATCTCCGACGCGCTGCGCTTCGAGCTGCGCGGCTTCGGCATCGACGTCGTACTGCTCGAGCCGGGGCTGATCACGACCGAGTTCGGCCACGCCGCGACCGCGAGCATGGCCGACGTGGCCGGCTCCGGAGACGGCGCGCCAGCCAGCGGCGGCGGCTCAGGCGAGGATCCCTACGCCCACTTCAACGCGACCGTCGGCGCGGTCACCGCGGGCGCCTACAAGGGCCCGATGCGCCATTTCGGCGCCGGACCAGAGCGTGTCGCGAAGGTGATCGAGCGCGCGATCACGCGCCGCCGGCCGCCCGCGCGGATCACGATCACGCCGTCGGCGAAGGTGCTGCTCGCGACGCGCCGTCTGATGAGCGACCGCGCGTGGGACGCGGCGATGCGCGCGCAGTTCCCTCAGCCTGAGTAGGCGACGAGCGTCGGCTGCGGCCGCCCGACCGCAAAGCCCTGCGCGAAGTCGACGCCGTAGCTGCGCAGCATCTCGATCGTCGTCTCGTCGCCGACGAACTCGGCGATCGTCTGCGCGCCCATGCCTCGCACGACCCCCGCGAGCGCCCTCACGACCAGCTGGTCGGTGCGCGAGACGGGCAGGCGGCGGATGAAGTCGCCGTCGATCTTCAGATAGGTGAACGGCAGGTGCTTGAGGTATTGGAAGGAGCCAAAGCCGGCGCCGAAGTCGTCGAGCGCGACCTCGCAGCCCAGCGCGAGCGCTCCGGCACAGAAGATCCTGGCGCTGTCCATGTCGGAGATCGCGGCCGTCTCGGTGATCTCGATCACGAGCTGCGCCGGCTCGACGCCGTGCCATCGCAGGCGCTGCTCGATGTAGGCGAGCATCGTGGCGTCGGTCACAGACAGCGCGGACAGGTTGACGGCGATGCGCGCGCGCTCCTCGCCGCCCGCCGCGAGCAGCGCGGCGACCTCGTCGATCACCATGCGGTCGATGCCCGTGACGAGCCCGTAGCGCTCGGCCGCCGGCAGAAAACGCCCGGGCGCGACGAGCTGTCCGTCGGGCTCGTCGGCGAGCCGCAGCAGCGCCTCGTGGTGGGAGAGGCTGCGATCGCTGAGCGCCACTATCGGCTGGAAGTGCAGCACGAACAGCCCGCCCTCGAGCGCGCGACGCAGCCGCTCGAGCCACGGACGCCGGTGTAGCCCCGCCGGCGAGCAAAAGCCTTCGCTGAGCGCGCGCGCATCGACCAGGCCGCGCCCGCGGGCGCGGCCGGCCGGCGGGCGGTCGAGGAACATGCGCGGCGTCGCACCCTGAGTGGTCGAGCTCAGCATCTGCGCCAATGTCTTCGACGGCGCAGCAGGCTCACCTGCCTGTCACTCGCGGGCGCGGCCCACATATGGCCGCCGCGCGCGATCGGAGACGACGAGCAGCAGCGCGACGAGCACGAAGTTCATCACCACCGAGGAGCCGCCGTAGGCGACGAACGGCAGCGTCACGCCGGTCAGCGGGATCACGCGGGTGACGCCGCCGACGATCACGAACACCTGCATCGCGACCACGAACGAGAGCCCCGTGGCGAGCAGCTTGGAGAACGAGTCGCGCGCGAGCACCGCGGTCTTCAGCCCGCGCGCGATGAACAGCAGGTACACCCCCAGGAGCGCGGCGCCGCCCACGAGGCCGAGCTCGTTGACGATGACGGCGTAGATCATGTCGCTTTCGGGGACCGGCAGGATCGAGGCGCCGTGCGGGCCGACGCGCAGCAGCGAGCGGTCGAAGCCGGTGCCGAGCAGGCCGCCGTCGGCCTGGGCGAACAGCGACTGCGCGAGCTGGTAGCTGCCGCCTTCGACTTTTTCGTAGAGCGCGGCGTTGAACGGGTGTTCCCACGCGAGCACGCGCGCGTGCACGTGGCTGACGTGGCTCGCGAGATACCACGCGCCGATCGCGAACAGCACGAGCCCGATCAGCGGAAACGACAGACGCCCGGTGGCGACGTACAGCAGCGCCAGGAAGGCGCCGTAGTACATCAGCGAGGTGCCGAGCTCGCGCGTCAACAGCAGCGTCGCCATCGCCGCCCCCCACACGATCAAGAGCGGCCCGAACTGCTTCATCGGCGGGATCGTCAGCCCCAGCACGCGCCGCCCGGCCGTGACCAGGATCTGGCGGTTGTCGCGCAGATAGCTGGCGAGGAAGATCACGATCGCGACCTTGCCGAGCTCGGCCGGCTGGAAGGAGACGCTGCCGACGTGGATGTCGAGGTAGGCGCCGTTGACCTGCTCGCCGATCCCGGGCAACCGCGGCAGCACGGTCATGACGATGCCGACGAGCGCGATCGTGTAGCGGTAGCGCTCGAGCACGCTCACGCCCTGCTTGCGCAGCGCGAGGATCGTCGCCGCGAACAGCACCAGCCCGAGCACCATCCACTGCGCCTGCTGACGCGCGAGCGTCGGTTCGATGCGGTAGACCATCACGATCCCGACGCTCGCGAGCACGGCGACGAGCGGGAACAGGTAGGGGTCGGCGTCCGGCAGCGCGAAGCGGATCACCAGATGCGCCGCGAGGCACAGGCCGAGGAACAGGGCGCCGTAGGTGAGCGACACGCTCGATGCGTGGTTGAGCGTCAGGCTGGTCGACGCCCCCGGCGAGCTGCGCTGCGTCTGGATGAAGATCGCCGTGAAGCCAGCGGTCACGAGCAGTGCGGAGGGCACGAGGCCCAACAGCTCTCGGTTGCGAGGACTGAACACCGACCCGAGCGTACCCGCGATCGCGGCGCGTGCGCTCCGATCCGACCGCTACGCTCGCTGCGAGCCGCCCGCTACCCTTGCGACTGGAGCGTGTCGTACCCTCACGTGCACAGGCTGGGGGGAGGCGGAAGCACGACCGCAGGCCCTATGAGCTTCCACTTCGCGATACACCCATGAATGACGAGCGCCCGCCTTCGCTGTGGTGGGGCATGTGGAAGCGGTTCCTCATCGCCGGCGTGCTGATCGTCGCGCTGAGCGGCGCCGCCACGGCAACCGTCGCGCTGAACAAGCTGACCACGCTCGCCGACGAGGTGTTCCCGCATCTCAGCCACATCACCGCGCCGAAGGGGCTGATCACGCCCGAATAC
>Ga0182015_10006290_pt1 | contig 11990 bp, 10 predicted proteins | sample 712P3MmetaG_FD_120478 | JGI IMG/M metagenome (GOLD analysis project Ga0182015, IMG submission 120478) | Permafrost microbial communities from Stordalen Mire, Sweden - 712P3M metaG | ecosystem: Environmental > Terrestrial > Soil > Wetlands > Permafrost | place: Sweden: Stordalen | collected...
ACGGCACCGGGACGCGCAGCTGCACCTGCTGGGGGGTGATCGCCTCGAACGGCACGCTGATCCTGGCTTCGTCGGCGAAGATCTTGGCGTACTCCTCGAACTCGTTCCACAGCACGGGGCCCTGCCCGGCGAAGCGCTTGCCGACCTGGCGGATCGCTTCGATGCGCGGCGTCGGCGCGACCCGGTCGTGGCCATAGGCGAACCCGTCAGAGGCGAAGATCGCGAGCGCCAGCGCGCCACCGAGCGCGAGCGCAGGCCGCGCGAGCCGTCCGCGCGCGCCGGCGAGCACGAGCAGCGCGACGAACACCACACCCGGACCGCCGATCGCCAGCAGCTTGCCTTGCGCGTAGGGGCTCGCACGTGGGAAGACGATCAGCATCACGAGCCCGATCACGCCCACGATCAGCAGCACGCCCACATCCTTCGCGCGCAGCGCCCACACGAGCGAGACGACGAGCAACACCAGGATCGCCGCGCTCGCGAGCGCCGTCAGCTTTGCATCGATGCCGCCGGCGACCGGAAGCCTGTATTCGCCGGCGAGCCACACGCCGCTGAGCTGGCTGAGCGGCAGTTTGCGAAGGAGCTGGCCGAACTGCGTCGCGCCGAGCCCGGTCGCGCCCTGACCCGACTGCGCCACGCTCAGGAACGCGCCGAGCGACGTCAGCGAGGGAATCGAGAGCAGGACCGTCAGGCCGCCCCCGGCCGCCAGCGGCAGAATCCAGCGCGGACGCGGCCAGCTGCGCCGCACCAACACCAGGCCGAGACCGAGGAACAGCACGAGCGCGCCGAGATACGGCAGCGCCACGACGTTGTAGGTCGCGAGCGCCGCCGCCGCCGCGACGGACACGAGCGCGGCCCCCGCATACGAACGCTCCAGCGACACCGCCGCGCACGCGAGCGCCATCACAGCGCACAGCACGGCCAGCAGGCCGATCTCCTTGATCGCGCCCTGAAGCGCGTACTGGTAGGTGAGGTTCGCGCAGATCGCCGCGAGCGCGACGGCCGCCGCGCGCCAGCCCGCGACGCGGCGCTCGGCAATGCTGCACAACGCGACCGCGCCGAGGGCCGCGAGGCTCGAGATGTAGCCCTGGTAGAGCACCGCCACGGGGGCCGCGAGCACGCCGCTGAGGGTGCCGAGCAGCGCCTGCGTGCCGAGCGGGTAGCCGTTGTTCAGGTACTGGACGAGGAACTGGCGCTCGCTCGATTCGGAGATGTGCCCGAGCGTCGTGCCGAAGCCCTTGGCGTGGTTGGCGAGCAGCATCTCGAACGACGAGTCGTTGACGAAGTCATAGCCCGACCACGTCCAGTGCCCGTAGACGATCACCGGCAGCATGAAGATCACATACGTGCCCAGGCCCGCGACGCCCGCCCAGCCGGGGTTCACGCGTGCACGCAACCCATCGCGGGCGAACACCATGCCGGCCAGCGCCACGACCGCCAGCAGCGCGATCGCGAGCGCGTCGCCGGCGCCCGCCGTGTACCCCGGCATGATCAGCACATAGGACACGCACAGCCCCAGCGCGAGGACCAACCCATTCGACAGGCGCACGCGCAGCAGCCGCTCGAGCGCGAGGCCACAGCCGAGGCACATCACCCAGACGAGCACCGGCGTGCCGACCACGCCGACCAGGTAGTCAGGAATTGCGCCGCAGCCCGAGGATCGACAGCAGGAACGAGGAGAAGAAGATCTGGATGCCGACGATGATCGCCGACGCCGCGACCACTGCGAGACGTTCGTCAGCGAGCGAGCCAAAGCCGTGCGAGATCCAGGTGGCGAGGATCAAGCCGCCGACCGCCAGCCCCGCCGCCACGAACAGCCCGCCGAGCGCCAGGCCGTGCTCGAGGCGGAAGCGAGCACGCATCCGGTCGAACCAGGGGTCGCGCGCGCCCATGAAATAGGTGCCGTAGGCATGTGCGCACAAGCCCAGCGCGAGGATCTGGGTGCCAACGATCATCAGCAGCGAGCCGCCGATGATCGCATGCACCCCCCATGCGCGCCCGAACAGCTCGAGCCCCGACTCCACCAGCACCAGGAACAGCCCGCCGAGCGTCGCCGCGACGGCGCCCGGCAGGATGAACAGGTACGTCGGGCTGTGCACGAGCAGGAAGCGCAGATGGCGCCAGCCGTCGCGGAAGCTCGAGAGCTTCGACTCGCCGCCGCGCGGGTGGTATTCGATCGGGAACTCGGCGATCTTGAGGTTCTCCTTGGAGGCGCGAATGACCATCTCGGAGGCAAACTCCATGCCGGTCGTGCGCAGGTCCAGGCGCGGGAGCACGTCGCGGCGCAGCGCGCGCATGCCGCAGTGGGCGTCGTTGATGCCGGTGCGGAAGAGCAGGTTCAGCAGTCCCGTGAGGATCGGGTTGCCGACGTACTGGTGAAGCCACGGCATCGCGCCCGGCTGGATGTTGTCCATGCGGTCGCCCATCACGAGCTCCGCGCCGGCCTCGAGCTCGGCGACGAAGCGCGGGATCTCCTTGAAGTCATATGTGAGGTCGGCGTCCGCCATCACGATGTAGCGGCCCCGCGACGCGGCGAAGCCCGCGAGGTAGGCGCTGCCATAGCCGCGCCTGGATTCGACGACGACGCGCGCGCCCGCGTCTTGCGCCAGGCGTGCTGAGTCGTCCTCGGAGTTGTTGTCGGCGACCACGACCTCGCCGTGCACCCCCATGCGCACGATCGCCTCGAGCGCGGCCGTCACGCAAGCCTCGATGTTCTCCGCCTCGTTCAGGCACGGGATCACGACCGATACGAGCGGCAGCTCTGAATCCCCGGCGTCGGGCATCGCGGGAGGGGCGCTTGTCGGGGCGAGTGTGCTCATCGGATGAAGGTCGCTGCCACCAGTTCGGACGGTCGGCGTGCTGGCATTGCGGTTATAACGCCCGAGCGGGCGGAAAGTGGCGCACACAGGTGGCGGCGCCGGGGAGATGGAATGCTAGCGGCATGCGCGTATGCCTTGTGTATGACTGCCTGTACCCGCACACCGTCGGCGGCGCCGAGCGCTGGTACCGCGATCTCGCCGAGCGCCTCGCGGCGGAGGGACACGAGGTCACCTACCTAACGCTGCGCCAGTGGGAGCGCGGCGAGCGCGCGCAGATCGACGCGCGCGTGCGGGTCCACACCGCCGGGCCGCGCATGGCGCTCTACACCGCCGGCGGGCGCAGGCGCATCCTGCCGCCGCTCGTGTTCGGACTCGGCGTGCTCGCGCACCTGCTGCGCCACGGCCGCCGCTACGAGGTCGTGCATACGTGCGCCTTCCCGTACTTCTCGCTGCTCGCTGCCGCACTCGCGCGCCCGCTCGGCCGCTTCGCGCTGGTCGTCGACTGGTTCGAGGTCTGGAGCCGCTCCTACTGGCTCGGCTATCTCGGCGGGCCCGGGGGGATCGTCGGCGCGCTCATACAGCGCCTCTGCGCGCTCGTGCCCCAGCGCGCGTTCTGCTTCTCCGAGCTGCACGCCGAGCGGCTGCGCGAGGAGGGGCTGCGCGGACCCGTGACCGTGCTGCGCGGGCTCTACGCCGGCAGCAGCGTGCCGGCCGCGCCGAGGGCCGCCGAGCCGGTCGTGCTATTCGCCGGACGCCTGATCCCGGAGAAGCAGGTCACGCTCGCTGTCGCCGCGATGGCGCTGGCGCACGCGCGCATCGAGGGGCTGCGGGGAGAGTTCCTCGGCGACGGGCCCGAGCGCGCGGCGCTCGAGGAGGCGATCACCGCACACGGGCTGCAGGGGATCGTCGAGGCGCGCGGCTTCGCGCCGACGGAGACCGTCGACACGGAGATGCGTCGCGCCCTGTGCATGCTCGCGACCTCGCGTCGCGAGGGCTACGGCCTGGTCGTCGTTGAGGCCGCCGCGAGAGCCACGCCGAGCGTCGTCGTCGCCGGCGAGGACAACGCCGCGACCGAGCTGATCGAGGAGGGCGTCAACGGCTTCGTCGCGCCGAGCGCCGAGCCCGAGCAGATCGCCGCGGCGATCGTGCGCGTCCACGAGGCGGGGATCGCGCTGCGCGAGAGCACCGCGCGGTGGTTCGCCGAGAACGCCGAGCAGCTGTCGCTGGAGTCCTCGCTGCGGGCGGTGCTGGAGAGCTACGCCCGCGCGTAGCTCTCCAGCGTCAGCTGCGCCGTTTGCTCCCACGTGAACTGCCGCGCCTGCGCGAGCCCGAGCGTCCTCAGCCGCTCGCGGAGCGGCTCGTCGTCGAGCAGTCGCTGCAGCGAGACCGCGATCGCGGGCTCCTCGCGCGGGTCGAACAGCAGCGCCGCGTCGCCCGCGACCTCGGGTAGCGATGAGCTGTTCGAGCAGGCGACGGGCACCCCGCGCGCCATCGCCTCGAGCACGGGCAGGCCGAAGCCCTCGTACAGCGACGGGTACACGAACGCGCGCGCGAGCGACCACAGCCCCTCGAGCTCGGCGCTCGAGACCCACGCCGGGAAGCGCACGTCGCCGGCCACGCCGAGCGCCTCGGCGCGCGCGCGCAGCTCGAGCTCGTGCGCGGTGGGATAGCCGGGGATGACGAGCACCGGGCGCCGCTCGAGCGCGATGCGCGCGAGCGCGCCGATCAGCGCGAGCAGGTTCTTGTGCGGCCGCTTCGCCGACAGGCTCAGCACGACGCTGCGCTCGCCGAGGTCGAAGCGCGCACGCACGTCGCGCTCGGGCGGCGCCGGCTCGCGCCGCACCGTCCCGAGGCCGAGCGGCACGACGTCGATGCGCCGCGGGTCCGCTCCCACGAGCTCGACGAGGTCGTCGCGCGTGCTCCGCGAATCGGCCATGACACGGTCCGAGCGGCGCACCGCACCGGGCACGAGCACGCGCATGCCCTTGTCGCGCAGGCCCGCGTGCGCGTCGGGGAAGCGCGCGTAGATCAGGTCGTGCACCGTCACGACGCGGCGAAAGCGCCCCCACAGCGGCGCCGTGCTCGCGAGGCTGTGCATCAGATCGACGCCGGCGCGGGCGGCCAGAACGGGAAGCAGCGTCTGCTCGCCGAGCACCCACTGCACGCGATCGCGCGCCTTCACCGGGACGGTCACCATCGGCAACAGCTCACCCCACGGTCCGTCGCCGGCCGCCGCGGCCTCGCGGTTGACGAACGCCGTGAAGCGCATCCCGGCGGGCGCCGCCGCGATCAGCGCCGGGGTCAGCTCGCGCGCGACGACCTCCATGCCGCCGGTCTCGCCGGGGACGAGGAAGACGAGATTCAGGCCGACGTGCCGCGCGGCGGCGCTCATCGCACGCCGCGGGCGAGCGCGCGCTCGTAGACCTCGTGGGTCTCCCGCGCGGCTTTGCTCCATGTGAACTGCGCCGCGCGCGCCGGGCCGAGGCGGGCGGCGTCGGTGTCGAGCAGGGCCGCGCGGATCGCTTGCGCGGCGTCGGCCGGGTCGCGCGGGTCGAAGTAGTGCGGCAGCTCGCCGCCGACCTCGCGCAGCACCGGGATGTCCGAGGCGGCGACGGGCACGCCGTGCGCGAGCGCCTCGATCACGGGCAGCCCGAAGCCCTCGCCGAGCGTGGGGAACGCGGCACACGCGGCCGTCTGCCAGAGGCCCTCGAGGTCGGCGTCGGACTCGTAGCCGAGGAAGCGAACGCGAGCGTCCAGCCCGAGCGAGCGAGCGAGCGCGCGTAGCTCGCGCTCGTAGGGCTCCGCGTGCCCGGCGAGCACGATCACCGTGTCCTGGTCGAGGCTCTGGGCAGCCCGGATCAGCAGCTCCTGGTTCTTGTGCGGTCGCTTCGCGGCGACGCACAGGATCACGCGCTCGCCGTTCAGCGCGTAGCGCTCGCGCAGGCTCGCGGCGGGCGTCGGGGCAAGCGCGTGCGCGGTCTCGTGGCCGTTGTGCACGATCGTGACTCGGGACGGATCGACATCCAGCACCGTGCAGATCTCATCGCGCGCAGCGCCCGAGACCGTGATCAGCGCATCCGCGCGCCGCGCGGCGGCTTTCACCAGTAAATTCATCCCCAGCGTTGTGACCCGGCCGAATGTGGGTGTCACAAGGAACGTCACGTCGTGAAGTGTCACCACCGCGCGGGCTCCGGGCACCACGGGCGCGAGGTTGGCGAGGCTGTGGACGAGATCTGCGCGCACGCTGCGTACGGTCCTCGGCAGCAGCACCTGTTCGGCCCACTGGCGCCTGACGCGCTGCCCGTCCTCGCACGGCAGCGCGAGCAGCGTCGCGAAGCGCTCCCAGCCGCTGGCTCGCAGCGCGGCGACTCCCGACGTGCTGCTGAGCACGGTCAGACGCAGGCTCGGGAACTCCTCGGCGAGCGCGGGGGCGAGGCCGCGCAGATAGGTCTCCGTCCCGCCCGAGACGCCCGGGGCGAGATACAGCGCGTTGAGCAGCACGTGCCGCGGAGTGGGCATCGCCGCGATGCTAGTGCAGATGCTACGGTGCCCTCGCCCGTGAGCCGATCCGACGCCGAGCAGCCCGCCGTCGCTCACACGCTCGGCCCCGCCGGCGAGGAGAAGCCGCCCGGCTACTACGCCAACCGGCGCCCCGATCTGGTGGCGGCGCTGCCGCGCCCGCTCGGGCGCGTGCTGGACGTCGGCTGCGGCGAAGGCGGCGTCGCGCGCGAGCTGCGCGCCGCGGGCGCCGAGACGGTCGCGGGCATCGAGATCGATCCGGCCGCCGCCGCGATCGCGGCCGAGGTGCTGGACGAGGTGCAGGTGGGGCCCGTCGAGCAGTGCCTCGCGAGCCTGTCGGGGGGACCTTGGGACACGATCTGCTGCTACGACGTGCTCGAGCACCTCGTCGATCCTTACGCGGTGCTGGCCGAGCTGCGCGCCGCTGCGGCGCCGGGCGGGCGCCTGCACGTGTCGGTGCCGAACGCGCGGCATTTCTCGCTGCTCGCCGACCTCGTGCTTCGTGGCAGCTTCGGCTACACCGAGTGGGGGCACCGCGACTCGACACATCTGCGCTGGTTCACGCGCAAGGACATCGTCGCCGCGATCGAAGGCGCCGGCTGGCGCGTGCTCGAGACCTCACACCCGGCGCTGCACCGCTCGCGCCTGGCCGACACGCTCACGGGCGGGCGCTCCACGGAGTTCCTCGTGGCTCAGTTGTATGTGCTCGCGGACACCGGCCGCGGCGGCTCGGACGCCGGATCGTCGTCCAGCCCCAGGTAGAGGTATTTGGCGACGTACAGCTGCGTCATGCCTGCCAGCAGGCCGTGGTAGGCGGAGATCTTGAGGTTCACGCGCAGGCTGTAGGTGTCGCGCGAGTTGATCAGGTTCTGCAGGAACGCGCCCGGGACGTAGACGGGGAAGAGCAGCGGCGAGAGCCGGTTGAGCACGCGCCGGCGCGCCGGCCACGCGGGCGTGCCCTCCCAGTTGAAGCGCGGCAGCTCGTCCAGATCGCGCAGGTACTCGCGCGCCTGGATGCGCGCCCAGCGGCGCCACTTGGTGAAGACGAGCGCCAGCGTGAAGTTGTTGTAGAGCGGGCGGTGCTCGAGGTGCAGCTCGGTGCGCACGACGGGCGGGTCGACCTGCTCGACGGCGTGCACCATGCCGAGCACGTGCACGCGCGAGCGGCGGAACAGCGCGAGCTTATGCGGACCCCGCTCGCTGATGTAGCGCCTGCCGTCCCACATCTTCCACACGAGCTCATAACCGTTCACGGCGGGATCGGCGAGCAGCCGCGGCAGCTGCCGGCGCAGCTCCTCGGAGAGGAACTCGTCGGCGTCGAGCGACAGGATCCACTCGCTCCGTGCCTGCTCGAACGCGAACACCGTCGCGGCCTCCGCGTGGCCGACGAGCGGGCGCACGAACACGCGCGCGCCGTGGCGCTCAGCGATCTCCAGCGTCCGGTCCTCGCACTCGCCGTCGTGCACGAGCACGATCTCCTGGACCACCCCCGCGAGGCTTGCCAGGCAGCGATCGATCACCGCTTCCTCGTTGCGCACGACGACGCACGCCGTCACGGACGCCTGGGGAGGATCCGACGCGGGCTGCAGCGAGCCTGTAGGAGTGGAGGACGCTGGGGTCACGGGCGCTCGATGCTACGGTGCGCGTCGCCATGGCGCACAACCAGGCCACGGGCATTCGAGCATGAGCGCCCGCATCGTGCTCCTGCGCGGCCACAGCGTCGCGCCATGGGATCTGCGCCCGCACGAGCGGCTCGCGCCGGACTACACGGTGGAGGTACTCGTGGGTTCGGGCAACCTGTACGACACCGGCGGGCTCGAGCTCGAGCGGCGGCCGGTGCGCGCGCTCAGCGACGTGCTGCCGGGCGGGCCGTTGGGCCGCCTCGCGACGCGCGCCGCCGGGGAGCGCTTCCTCGACCTCGAGGCGAAGCTGCGCGGCGCCGACATCGTGCACGCGGCCGAGCTCGGCAACTGGTACAGCGCGCAGGCGGCGAAGCTGAAGCCGCGGCTCGGCTTCCGGCTCGTTGTCACGTGCTGGGAGACGCTGCCGCTGCGCGACGCCTACCGCAACGTGCGCACACGCCCGTATGCACGCCGCGTGCTGGCGGGCGCCGACCGCTTCCTGGCGACGACGACCCGCGCGCGCGACGCGCTGGCGCTGGAAGGCGCGGCGAGCGAGCGCATCGTCGTGTGCCCGCCGGGCATCGATGTCGAGGCATTCGCGGCCGCGCGCGCGCCGAAGCCGCCGGCGGACGGCTCGCACCTGGTGCTGTCCGCCGGGCGGCTCGTATGGGAGAAGGGACATCAGGACCTGCTGAGGGCGCTGGCGCTGCTGCGCCTGCGCGGACGCGCCGACGTGCGCGCGCTGATCGTCGGCGACGGTCCCGAGGCGGGGCGCCTGCGGGCGCTCGCGAGCGAGCTGGACCTCGCGGGCGTCGTCGAGTTCCGGGCGGCGGTGCCCTACGAGCAGATGCCGGCGCTGTACGCGCAGGCGTCGTGCCTGGTGCTCGCGAGCCTGCCGATTCGCTTCTGGGAGGAGCAGTTCGGGATGGTGCTCGCGGAGGCGATGGCCGGCCATCTGCCGATCGTCGCGAGCGCGAGCGGCGCGATCCCCGAGGTCGCGGGGCCGAGCGCGCGCTATGTGTCGCCGGGAGACTGGGTCGGCCTCGCCGACACGCTCGAGCAGGGACCGCTCGCGGCGGCGCCTGGCACGCGTTCGACGCCCGGGGAGGACCGCCTGGAGCGCTTCTCCGCCGCCGCCGCCGCCGCGCGGCTGCGCGCGATCTACGACGAGCTGTTGTCGGGATGACCGCGGACGTGGTGGTGGTGACGTGGCGATCGGGCGAGCGCGTGCTGCGCTGCCTGGAGCGCCTCGCGGACGAGCACCCGGCACAGCGCACGGTGATCGTCGACAACGCATCCGACGACGGCACCATTGCCGGCGTGCGCGAGCGCTTTCCCGGCGTGCGCGTGCTCGAGCTGGATGACAACCGCGGCTTTGGCGCGGCCGTCAACGCCGGCGCGGCGGCTGGCGACGGCGAGGCGATCGTGCTGGTCAACGACGACGTGCTCGTGGCAGACGGGTGCATGGAGGCGCTGCTCGCGCCCCTGCAAGCGAATCCGCGATGCGGGATGGTGGCTGGCATGACGACGATCCCGGGGACAGACCTCGTGGACGCGTTCGGGATCGAGCTCGACGTCACGCTCGCCGCGTACAACCGCCTGCGCCACCAGACGCCGGGCGAGCGCCCGGGACTGCTCGCGGCGCCGAGCGGCGGCCTGGCGGCGTACCGGCGGAGCGCCTTCGAGCAGGTCGATGGCTTCGACGAGCGGCTGTTCGCCTACGGAGAGGACGTCGACCTCGGCCTGCGCCTGCGCCTCGCGAGCTGGACCGCGGCCGAGGCGCCGGCGGCGCGCGGCGTGCACGAGGGCGGAGCGAGCATCGGCGTCGGCTCGCCGCGCCAGCGCGAGCTGTTCGGGTTCGCGCGCGGCTTCCTGCTGGCGCGCTACGGCGTGCTGCGCGGACGCGCGGCCGTGCGCGCGCTGATCTTCGAGGCGCTCGTCGTCGGCTTCGGCGTGGCGCGGCATCGCACGCTCGTGCCACTACGCGCGAGGGTGTCCGGCTACCGCTGCGCGCGCGGCCAGCGCCTGCGCGCGCCGCGCGAGGCGATCGACACGACGATCGGGTGGGGGAAGGCGCTGGGCAGGCTGCGAGCGGGTTGACGATGACCGACCTGCAACCGGACCACATACCACCTGTCGACATGCTCGACGCCGGCGCCGCCGGACAGCGCTTCATCCGCGGCGGCTCGATGCGCGTCGTCGCCTACGGCGCGGGCGTGCTCGCAAGCCTCGTGTCGGTCCCGTTCGTCGTGCGCCACCTGGGCAAGGTCGGCTGGGGTCACTATCTGATCGTCACGTCGCTGCTGTTCATCGTGCAGGCGCTGACGGAGGGCGGCGTGGCGAACGTGGGCGTACGCGAGTTCACGAACAGCACCGAGCCCGAGCAGCGCCGGCTGATGAGCGACCTGCTGGGGTTGCGCATCGTGTTGACGCTTGTGGGCGTGATCGGGGCAGTGGCGTTCGCGCTGGCGGCGGGCTATGAACGCACGCTCGTGGAGGGCACCGCGCTCGCCGGCTTCGGCCTGTTCCTGCTGAACCTGCAGTACACGCTGACGGTGCCGCTGATGGCGCACATGCGTCTGGAATGGCAGGCGCTCAACGACTTCCTCGGACAGTTCGTCACGGCGATCGGGATGATCACGCTCGTCGTAGCCCGCGCGAGCCTGCTGCCGTTCTTCGCGGTGTCCTCGCTCGCGGCACTCGCGACGTTGGCGCTGACGGTGAGCCTCGTGCGCCGGCAGACGCCGCTGATCCCGTCCTTCCACGCTTCGCGCTGGCGCGTGCTGATGTCCGAATCGCTGGTATACGCGGCAGCGACCGCGCTCGGCGCAGTGTACTTCCGCATCGTCGTGGTCGCGATGTCGCTGCTGTCGAACAAGGTGCAGACGGGCTACTTCAGCCTGTCGTTCCGCGTGCTCGACGTGGTCAACGCGGTGCCATGGCTGCTCGTCACCTCGGCCTTCCCGATCCTCGCGCGAGCGGCGCGCGATGACGAGGACCGGCTGCGCTACTCGTTGCAGCGGCTGTTCGAGGGCGCGCTCGTGCTCGGCGGCTGGCTGTCGCTGTGCCTGGTGATCGGCGCCCCGTTCGCGGTGTCCGTTTTGGGGGGCGCCGAATTCGCGCCGTCGGTGGGGGTGCTGCGCGTGCTCGGCGCGGGTGTGCCCGCGACGTTCCTCGTCGCCACGTATTCCTTTGCGCTGCTGTCGCTGCGGCTGTATCGTCAGCTGATCGTGGTCAACGGGTTGATACTGCTGACAGCGATACTCCTGAGCGTGCTGCTGATCCCGGGCGGCGGCTCGCACGGCGCGGCGCTCGTGACGGTCTCGCTCGAGGTGCTGCTGTCGGCCGGCTACATCGTCTGCCTGACGCGCCTGCGCAGCGAGCTGCGGCCCTCGCTGAGCAGGCTGCCGCGAATCGTGGCGGCGTTCGCGGTCGCGTTCGCGGTCGGGATCGTGCTGCACCGCCACGCGGTCGTGGCGACGGCCGCGAGCTCGGCGGCGCTGCTCGTCGCGCTGCTGTCGCTCGGGGCGATGCCCGAGGAGCTGCTGCTCGCCGTGCGGCGGAGGGGAGCGGCATCGTGAGGGGCCGCGCGGTCGCCCTCGCGGTGTCGAGTAGAAAGCAGCTGCTGTGGTGGGGAACGAGCGGCGTGTCACTGAGCGGAGCCGCGGGGACGCAACTGATCGTGCCCGATGCCGAATCCTCCACGGTGCTGCTACTAGAGGACGGGTGGACCGTCGCCGCCGAGCGGACGACGCTCGAGCTCGGCCGGACCGGAGGGGGCTCGCGCCCGCGGGCGTTGCGGCGCTGCAGGGTGGGGGACCACTGAAAGCTGGTTGGAGACAGGCGGGTTCCCATGCGTGTCGCAGGTATCGGTCGTCCCCCAGTTATGCCAAAAAGCCCCGCAAATGCGTAACTGTTCAGGTTTGCGGGTCAGGGTCCGGCGGTGGCGGGGAGCCATGGCTGGTGTTTGGCGAGTCGGGCGAGGGTGTCGATGGTGTCGCGGCCTTGCTTTCGGCTGGTGCTGATGTAG
>Ga0182015_10006291_pt1 | contig 11990 bp, 11 predicted proteins | sample 712P3MmetaG_FD_120478 | JGI IMG/M metagenome (GOLD analysis project Ga0182015, IMG submission 120478) | Permafrost microbial communities from Stordalen Mire, Sweden - 712P3M metaG | ecosystem: Environmental > Terrestrial > Soil > Wetlands > Permafrost | place: Sweden: Stordalen | collected...
CTCGGTGTACGCGCTCTCGGGCGGCATGGCGCAGCGCCTGATGATGGCGCGCGCGATCTTCCATCGCCCCGCCGTGCTGTTCCTCGACGAGCCGACCGCAGGGCTCGACCCGCAGAGCCGTCTCGCGCTCTGGGAGATCCTCGGCGAGCTCAACCGCGAAGGCCAGACGGTGCTGCTCACGACCCACTACATGGAGGAGGCGGACGAGCTGTGCGGTCGCGTGGCGATCATGGACCGCGGCAGGATCCTCGCGCTGGACACGCCCGAGGCGCTCAAGCGCTCGGTCGGAGCCGACACGATCGTCACCGTCAAGGCGGACGGGGACGCCGACGCGCTCGCGGCGCACATGTTGCAGCAGCTGAGCGAGGTCACGAACACGCGGCCGGTGGACGGCGGCGTCGAGCTGCACGTCAAGGGCGCGGAGCGGCTCGTGCCGCGGGTGGTCGCCGCGGCCGAGGGCGGCGGCTTTGACGTGATCGACCTGTCGGTCTCCGAGCCGAGCCTCGAAACGGTCTTCATCAGCCTCACCGGCAAGGAGCTGCGCGAGTGATGGCCGCCACCGCCGGCGCACGCATCCCAACCCCAGCAGCTGGTCGCGATCACATCGAGATCAAGCCGATCCGCTCGGTCGGGGCAGCGAGCCGCATCGCCCTGTGGGCGCTGATCCTGCGCGACCTGGTGGTCCTGCGCAAGCACTTCGTCGAGTTCGTGATCCGCACGCTGATACAGCCGTTCCTGCTCGTGTTCGTGTTCCTGTACGTGTTCCCGAGCATCGGGCAGGGCATCGGCGGAGGCGGCGGCCACGCCTCCGAGTCGGCTTTCGCCAACGTGCTGGTGCCGGGCGTCGTCGGGATCTCGATCATGTTCCAGGGCATCCAGGCCGTCGCGATGCAGCTCGCCACCGAGTTCGGCTACACCCGCGAGATCGAGGATCGCGTCCAGGCACCCTGCCCGATCTGGCTCGTCGCCGCCTCGAAGGTCCTGTCGGGCGCCGCACAGGGGCTCGTGGCCGCCGTGATCGTCTTCCCGATCGCCGCCGTTGTGCACGCGTCGGGCATCCACGCCCACCTGACGGTCGACTGGGCCGTGGTGCTCACGATGATCCCCCTCGCGTGTGTGACCATGACCTCGCTGGGGCTGCTGCTGGGCACGACCTTCGAAGCGCGCAACATGAGCCTGATGTTCGGCTTCGTGGTGCTGCCGCTGACGTTCCTGGGCGGCACGTACTACCAGTGGACGCGATTGTCGCCGGTGCAGGCCGACGGCATCCACTGGCTGCAGATCATCGTGCTCGTCAACCCGTTGATCTACGTCAACGAGGGGCTCCGCGCGGGCCTCACGCACGCGTCGCACATGCACCTGTACATCGTCTATCCGGTGCTGATCGGCTTCTGCGCCACGTTCCTGACGCTCGGGCTCAGGCGCTTCCGCGGGCGGGTGCTAGCGTGACCCCCGCGCTGATGCTCCCGCGACTCCTGATCATCATCGCCAGCACGCGCCCGGGCCGCATGGGCCTGCCGGTCGGTCGCTGGTTCGAGGGACAGGCCCGCGCGCACGCCGCCTTCGAGGTCGAGCTCGCAGATCTGCTCGAGATCGACCTGCCGTTCATGGACGAGCCCAACCATCCGCGCCTGGCCCAGTACACCCACCAGCACACGAAGGACTGGAGCGCCACGGTGAAAGCGGCCGACGCGTTCGTGTTCGTGATGCCCGAGTACAACTTCGGCCTGAACGCGCCGCTGAAGAACGCAATCGACTTCCTGCACAACGAGTGGCAGTACAAGCCCGTCGGCTTCGTGTCCTACGGCGGTGTCTCCGGCGGCCTGCGCGCCGTGCAGATGGTCAAGCAGGTGGTGACGACCCTGAAGATGACGCCGCTGACGGAGGCGGTCGCGATCCCATTCGCCGCGAAGTTCGTCGACGACGAGGGCGACTTCGTGCCCGACGAGATCGCCGAGCAGGCGGCGCAGGCGATGCTCGGCGAGCTCGTGCGGGTCAGCGCGGCGCTGGCTGTGCTGCGCGGCGACTGAGGCTCAGCTCGGGGAAAGCACCGTGATGTCGTGCTCGCGCGCGCCGTCGGCGAGGCGCTTGTCGTAGGTCATCAGCGCGTCGAGTTTGCCGGCCTTTGCGAGGCGGAGGGCAGTGGCGAGGTGAATCGCATCGAGGGTGCCGACGTTGGTTGGCGAGATCGTCTCGGCGCTAGTAAGCACGCCGTCGTCCATCGGGATCAGCTGGACGTCATCCAGGACGCGATCGGCTTCCTCGAGCGCGTCCTCCCGCCGTGCGAGCCGACGCAGCTCCACACGCAGCAGACGGCTTGCCACGCGCCGGTCGAATTTGGCCAGGTCGCGGCGGATCGCGTCCTTGTCGGGCTCGTCTAGGAGCACGCGCCCGAAGACACTCGTGTCGACGTAGACGCTCGAGGGCGTCGTCTCAGAATCGGTCACGACGATCTTCGGCCAGGATCGCGTCCGTCGTGCCTGCAGGCGCCGGGTTGCGTCGCGGCGGCAGGCTTGCGATCGTCTCGAGGAGGTCGCCCTTGGGGATCGTCGCGCCGTATTTCTCGGCGAGCTCCAAGTAGTAGGGGTCGACGTCGGGCCTGGAGGGCACGAGCCGCGCGACCTCTTGACCGCGCTCGGTGACCGTAAGCGTCTCCCCGGCCTTGACGCGCTCGAGATAGCGGCTCAGGTTCTGGCGTAGCTCGCGGACGCCGACGGTCTTCGCGGGCTGTGACTGAGGCGCAACAGCCATTGTGCGTCACAATGTAGCACATGGCCGTCTGCTGGCGGGCGCACCCGAGATTGATCTATTCGGGATACATCTTCGCTTCGCCACACTCCTCGCCGATGCGCCCGTAGGCGACTTCTCCTGCCTTCTCGGGTTCCATCGAGGTTACGGAAGCGCGCACCGCAGGGTGGGTGCGGCCGGCATCGTCGGTGACTATCACTTCGACGGCGATATGGGTTCCCAGTCGCGCTCGCGGGACGACGAAGTCCGGAAGAGCTGGTCCTGTGGTTTGCCACGCCGACCACGAGGCTCTGCCGACGCGGTACCGATACGCGTACCTCGCGACCCCGGAGCCCTCGAAGTTGAGTTCTGTCTTCGGTAGCGGGGGGTAGACGGGGCCTTCCCAACTGACCGTCGTCGCCTCGACTGGCGCTTCGTATGTCGCTTCGATGTGGTTTGGCTCGGTGCGCGTTCTCGCAAATCCCCTTATGCAGTTCGCGACCGCACGCGCGCTTGCAGCGCCCTGGCCTTGGCCGCACCCGCTCAAGGTGATCACGCAGGCGATGGCCGTTATCGCTCCCCGCCGCACAGCGGCGATGATAGGAGCAAACCTATGGGCCTATGTCTCCGCAATCCTCGGCTGCTCGATGATCTCGATCCGGTAGCCGTCGGGATCTCTGACGAACACGAGCCGCGAGCCGCCCTCGCGCACGGAGTACGGGGGCTTCTCCGGCAGGATGCCGAGGTCTGCCAGGCTCGCGAGCGTCGCGTCCAGGTCGTCGGCCGTGATTGCGATGTGCCCGTAGCCGCTGCCGATCTCGTATGAGTCGATGCCGTGGTTGTACGTCAGCTCCAAGCGCGGCATGTCGCCGTCGCCCGGCTGGTTCATAAAGACGTTGACCGCCTCGTCTTTGATCGGCAGGCGGCCAACCTCTTGGAAGCCGAGCGCCTCGTAGAACGCGACCGAGCGGTCGATGTCGGTGATGCGGTAGCACGTGTGGATGAGGGCCATGCGCCGAGTTTACGTGCCGGTGCCCGGCGGCGGGTTCGCGCCGGGCCTGCGCGCCGGCCGCGCTCTAGACTTGCGCGCGTGCGGACCCTGATCGTTGGCCACGGCGGCCGTGAGAGCGCGCTCGCGCGGGCGATGGCCGAGCACAGCGAGCTGCACGCGTTCGTCGGCCACGAGAACCCGTCGATCCTCAGCGCCGCAGCCGGCTCGGGCGGTAGCCATGAGCGCGGCGACGTGTGCGACCCGCAGGCCGTCGCCGCGTTCGCGCGTGAGTGCGAGATCGACATCGCGATGGTCAGCTCTGATGAGCCGCTCGCTGCCGGCGTCGTCGACGCGCTGCTCGCACAGGGCACGCGCGCCGTCGGCCCGAGCGCCGCCGGCGCCGAGATCGAGTGGAACAAGACGTTCGCGCGTTCGGTGCTCGCCGAGGTCGCCCCCGATGCCTCGCCGCTGCTGCGCGTTGTCCACGACGCACGCGAGCTCGACGACGCGCTCGCGTTCTTCGGCTCCGCGCCCGTCGCCGTCAAGCCCCCCGGCCTCACCGGCGGCAAGGGCGTGAAGGTGATGGGGCCGCATCTCGCAAGCCACGAGGACGCGCGCGACTACGCGCTCGAGCTGCTCGGCCGCGGCGGCGAGCGCGAGGGCGTGCACATCGAGGAGAAGGTCATCGGCGCCGAGTTCACGATCCAGGCGATCAGCGACGGGCGCACCGTCGTGTTCCCGCCGTCCACCTACGACTACCCCTACCGCTACGACGGCGACGAGGGTCCGGGAACGGGGGGCATGGGCTCGCTGTCGATGGCCAGCCCGACGCTGCCGTTCATGACCGCCGCCCACTACCAGCAGGCGTGCTCGATCATCGAGCGCGTGATCGAGCGCCTCGCGCTGCAGGGGCGTCACTTCAACGGCATCATGAACAGCGGCTTCTTCGCCACCGCCGACGGCGTCAAGGCGATCGAGTTCAACGCGCGCTTCGGCGATCCCGAGTGCATGAACATCATGGGCCTGTTCGACGGCAGCTGGCCACACGTCATGGAGCAGATCTGCTCCACCGGCCTCACTCCCGACGATGTGCCGCTGCGCGACGAGGCCTCCGTCGTCCTGTACCTCGTCTCGCCCGACTACGCGCTGCGGCCCGGACCCGCGTACGAGTTCGCGCTCGAGCGCGAGCGCATCGAAGCGGACGGCTGCATCGTGCACTTCTCCTCCGCCGTCGAGGTCGGCGAGAACGCCTACCGCACCGTCGGCACCTCCAGGGCGGTCGCGCTCACGACCACCGCGCCCACACTCGAGCAGGCCCGCGCGCGCGTCGCCGCGAGCGCCGCCACCGTGCCCGTGCTCGAGTGGCGCGAGGACGTCGGCGACGAGCGCTACCTCGAGGACCTCGCCCGGCTCGTCGAGCCGCAGGCCGTCGAGCTGCCGGGCACCGCCGGCTGAGGGCGAGCGATCTCCCCAGACAAAGGCAGCAACGGAAGGCGCGGCCCCGCCTCAGCCGACTGGATTCGTGCAAGGATGGGCGCGCGATGATCGTCGAGCGCTCGCTGCACCCGCAGTTCCTGTCCAACACGTTCCTCGTCGCCGACGGCGAGGGCGGGCCGGCGTTCTTCGTCGACGCCGGCGGGCCCGTCGCGCCGCTGATCGAGACCGCCGAGCGGCTCGGTCTGGAGCCCACGCACGTGCTGCTCACCCACCACCACTTCGACCACGTCTCAGACGTCGGCGAGCTGCTCGCGCGCTGGCCCAAGCTCGAGGTGCTGATCTCAGACCGCGAGCGCGCGCTGCTCGCGGACGCCGCGACTGCCGCCGCCGGGGGTGGGGGTCTTCCGGACGCGGCCGCGATGGGCCCGATCGAGGCTGGCCAGACGCTCGCCTTCGGTGCGCTCGACGTGCGCGCGCTGCACACGCCCGGGCACACCGCCGGGATGCTCTCGCTGCTCGTCGCAGAGCGCGGGCAGCCTGCCGCGGCAAAGGCCGTGTTCACCGGCGACACGCTCTTCAAGGACTCCGTCGGCGGTGTCAGGGCGCCCGGGCACAGCACCTACGCCGACCTGCGCGACTCGATCATGGGCACGCTCATGGAGCTCCCGCCCGACACCATCATCTACCCCGGCCACTCCGAGTACACCACCGTCGCGCGCGAGTGGGACGCAAACGCCTTCATCCGTGTCTGGCGCGGGCTCGATCCGCAGGGCTCGCAGCCCTGCACCGCGCTCGGCGAGCCCGCCACGCTCGTGCTGCTCGGAGCTGACTACGACGGCGGCACCAAGGCGTGGGTGCGCTGGCAGGACGGCTCTGACGACATCGTCCCCGGCTCGCGCGTAGACGACCGATAGGCGGCGCAAGGCGGCGTCCTCGTTCGCTCGCGTGCGCAGCACGCCACGCTCTCTGCGTCCTTGCCTCGCTTGCCTCTCGGCCGTCTACGGGCATCCATGCTGACTAGCATGATGGCCATGGCGCGTGAGAACGAGAAGATCCCGACCTCGCGCGCGCGCCGCACCGCGACCGTCGCGACGCTCGCCGCCAGCGAGGCCGTCAAGCAGTTCGGCACGCGCGCCGCCAACGTCACGCGCGGCGAGGAGGCCTCCGAAGCGGCCATGGCGCGCCGCCAGCTCGAGACCGCTAAGCAGATCGTCGCCGTGCTCGGCACGATGAAGGGCGCCGCGATGAAGCTCGGGCAGGTGATGTCGTTCCTCGACGTCGGCCTCGTCGCCGAGGAGCACCGCGAGGAGTTCCAGCGCGAGCTCGCGAAGCTGCGCGACGCCGCGCCCACAGTGTCGTTCAAGCAGATGAAGCGCGTGATCGAGGAGGACCTCGAAGACCCGATCTCCGACGTGTTCGCGTCCTGCCAGGAGGAGCCGATCGCCGCGGCCTCGATCGGGCAGGTCTACCGCGCGACGCTCATCGACGGGCGCGAGGTCGCGGTCAAGGTCCAGTATCCCGGCGTCGCCAGCGCCGTCAGGGCCGACATGCAGAATCTGGACATGATCCTGCGCCTGCTCAAGCGCATGACCCCCGCGCTCGACGTCAAGGCGATCGCCGAGGAGATCAAGGAGCGGATCGTCGAGGAGCTCGACTACGAGCTAGAGGCCCAGAACCAGCGCTCGCTGGCGCGCATCTTCGCCGGCCACCCGTTCATCGTCGTGCCCGACGTGATCACCTCGCTCTCGCGTGAGCGCGTGCTCGTCAGCGAGTACGTCGATGGCATCGGCTTCGAGGAGCTCAAGGGACGCCCCCAGGCCGAGCGCGACCGTATCGGCGAGATCATCTTCCGCTTCTTCCTGGGCTGCCTCTACCGCCACCGCCAGTTCTCCGGCGATCCCCACCCCGGCAACTTCCTGCTGCTCGCTGACGGGCGCGTCGCGTTCCTCGACTTCGGCCTGTTCAAGCGCCTCGACGCCGAGCCAGTCGAGCTCGAGCTCGCCGCCCAGCGGGCGGTGACCGAGGGCGACGCGGCGAAGCTGCACGAGCTGCTCGCCAGCTCCGGCTTCCTGCCCGAACCCGAGCGCGTCGACCCCGAGACGCTGCTCGCGTTCATCAAGGACGCGATCTGGTGGTACACCACCGACGAAGATGTCCTCCTGTCACCCGAGATCGCCACGCAGGTGATGATCGAGAGCTCCGACCCGCGCTCCAGTCACTTCCGCGAGATGCGCCACCAGACGATCCGCCCAGAGCATCTGTTCGGGCGGCGCATGGAGATGCTCACGCTCGCCGTGCTCTCGCAGCTGCGCGCGAAAGCCAACTGGCACCGGATTGCGCGCGAGTGGATGTACGGCGACGAGCCTGTCACCGAGCTCGGTCGCGAGGAGGCCGAGTTCTACGGCCGCAGCGGCGTCGCGGCGCGCGGCTGAGTCCTCAGACGCCCGACTCGACGGTGATGCGCCCCGACTCGGCCGCCGCCCTGAGGGCCCGGTAGTCGCGCTCGTTCTGCTCGGCGTATTCGCGGGAGAATCCCACCATCGCACGATCGAAATGCGTGCCTTTGCCGAGGTAGGCAGCGATCGCGATACGGTCGCCGCTGCGGGCGTGCGCGCGGGCCAGCGTCCAGCCGCAGAGGCGTCCGTAGCTGGCCATGCCCTTGGCGGTCATCTGCTCGATTTCCGCCGAGCCCTTCCAGTCGCGCAGCTGTCGGGCATAGAAGTCGTGGGCGCGGTCGTCCGGCCCCGCCTCGACGTGCAGCCAGCCGAGGAAGATGTCGCTGCTGGCCTGCATCAGGCGCTGCCCGGCGACAACCCGCTGACCGTGATTGTGGAACTCGCTGGCGCTCAGGAACTGCTCGAGCACCGACGCCTCGGCCTCCTTCAGCTGCAGGAACAGCGGGTCATCGTCGTCGCGGCCAAGCAGCAGCGCGATCCAGGCGCTCGTGCCGACGCTGCCCACGCCGACGACCTTGCGCGCAAAGTCGACGACGCGGAAGCGCTCGAGCAGCACACGACGGTCGGACTCCAGCGTCTTGCGGTACGAGCGCAGGTGCCCGTGCAAGACGTCGAACATCTCCTCGCGTTCCTCTCCGCGCGCGAGGTCTTCGATCGGCACGATCAGCGGCGGGTTGGCACGGATGCGCGCCTGGCCGTCGACTATGTGCGTCAGCTTCGAGAGCGCTGAGGTGCTGTCGCGCGTGCGCGCCTTCGCGAGCGCCTGCTCGGTGGCCTTGGCCATCTTCGGCGTCAGCTGCGAGCCGAGCTGCTTGAAGGTCGCGTCGATGTCCAGGTGCGTGTACCAGACGTCGAGGTCGCCGATCGCGGCGAAGCGCGCCATCGCCGTGCGGTACTCCTTGACGGTGTCGAGCACGATGCGGTCCTGGTGCTTGAGCGGAAAGTCGTTGTTGCGCGCGGCGATCAGCATGCTCGTCGCCAGGCGCTTGACGTCCCACTCCCACGGTCCCGGCAACGTCTCGTCGAAGTCGTTGACGTCGAACACCAGCCGGCGCTCGGGCGAGCCGAACACGCCGAAGTTCGAGAGGTGCGCGTCGCCGCAGCACTGCACCGTCAGCCCCGAGCGCGGCGTCGGGGCGAGGTCGCTGGCCATGATCAGCGCTGCTCCGCGGTAGAAGTTGAACGGCGAGACGAGCATGCGTCCGTAGCGGATCGGCACCAGCTCGGGCACGCGCGTGGAGGACTGGCGCTCGAGCAGCTCGACCGGATCGGCACGCGCGGCCGCGGGCTCGAAGCCGGCGTGGCTGGAGCGCGGCGCCCGCTCCCGCGCCGCCTTCCCGAGCGCGCGGCGCTCCGCCACGCTTTGGTGGGCTGCTCGTTCCGCCACCCCGCTTGCCCGTGTCATCGGCGCGCTCAGAAGCCCGTGTTCGTCTTCACGCGCTTGCGCTCCTGCGGGTGCATGTGACCCTTCGCCTCCAGCGCCTTGCACGCCTCCGCAAGGTCGTTGCCGAGGCACACCGTCAGCGACTGGCCGAGCGTCTCCTTGACGAGGACGCGCATGATCTTCACGTGTTCCGCGTTCGGCGGCAGCGTGTACGCCGGCACCATCCAGCCGCGCTGCGCCGCCAGCTGCGCCGCCACGTCGAACTCGTCGTAGGCGTGTTCGCCCTTCAGTTTGAACGCGACCAGCGGCAGCTGCTCGTCCTGCTCTGAGCCGACCACCTCGAACTCGCCCGCCGCCGTGATCTCCTTCGCGAGCGTGCGCGCGTTGTACTTCATCGTCTCCATCACGTAGCGGTAGCCCGAGTGGCCGAAACGCGCGAAGTTGTAGTACTGCGCGAGCACCATCGCCGAGCCCGTCGAGAAGTTCAGCGTGAACGTCGCGTCGCGCTTGCCCAGGTAGTTCTCGTAGAACACGAGGTCCTCCGGCAGGTCCGCCTTCTCGCGGAACACCAGCCAGCCGATCCCCGGATACACGAGACCGAACTTGTGGCCCGACACGTTGATCGAGCGCACCTGCTCGAGACGGAAGTCCCACTCCGACTTCGGGTACAGGAACGGCCACACGAAGCCGCCGCTCGCCGCATCCACGTGCAGCGGTACGTCCAGCCCCTGCTCGTGCTTGAGCCCCACCAGGTAGTCGTTGATGCCGCGGATGTCGTCCGCGTGTCCCGTGAACGTCGTCCCCAGCACCGTCGCCACACCGATCGTGTTCTCGTCGATGTGCGGCTCCACGTCCTCCGCCCCGATCGTGTACTTGTCCGGCTTCAGCGGCACGATCCGCGGCTCGACGTCGAAGTAGCGGCAGAACTTCTCCCACACCACGTGCACGTCGCCGCCGAACACCAGGTTCGGCTTGTCCGTCGCCTTGCCCGCCGCCTGCCTGCGCGCACGCCACTTCCACTTCAGCGACAGCGCGCCCAGCATGATCGCCTCCGAGGATCCCTGCGTGCGCGCACCCGTCGTCTCGCCCGGCGCGTTGAACAGGTCCGCCAGCATGCGTATGCAGCGCTGCTCGATCTCCGCCGACTGCGGGTACTCGGCATGATCGATGAAGTTCACGCGCAGCGAGTCGCGGATCAGCTCGTCTGCCTCCGGCTCCATCCACGTCGTCACGAAAGTCGCCAGGTTGCGCGCCGGCAGGCCGTCCAGCACCGTCTCCTGTTCCACCAGGCCCTTCGCTTCCCGCGCCGACATGCCGTGGCGCGGCAGCTTGTGATCGGGCGCCGCTTCGAGCAGGTAGCGGTTGCCGTAGATGCTCTCCAGCCGCTCGATCTGCTCGCGCGTCAGCTCCGGCGGCGAGGTGGTGGCGCGCGCGTGGGCGTGCAGGTCCTCGGACAGGGCGCTCGCGGGGCGCTCGGCGGCGCCCTCGTGCTCAGTTGACAAGGTGATCCTCCAGTCGTCGCAGTACTGTGCCCGTCGAGCATGACCGATCGCGCGCTCGAGACGCTGCACCTGCGTGACCAGGACGCCGCGCTCGAGGCCGCGTTCGTCCCCGGCGCCGGCATGCTTTGCTGCTCGCTGCGCCACCGCGGCCAGGAGCTGCTCGCCCAGAACGCCGGCGTCGCCGCCTACGCCGAGCACGGCAAGACGATGGGCATCCCGTTGCTGTATCCGTGGGCCAACCGGCTCGCCGGCTTCGACTACACCGCCGCCGGGCGCCACGTGCAGGTCCCGCACGACACCGGCCGCGTGCGGCTCGACGCCGGCGGCCTGCCGATCCACGGCGTCGTCGGCGGACGGCTCGCGTGGGAGGCGCCGCGCGCCGGCGACGTGGACCCCGGCGCGCTCGTGGCCACGCTCAGCTGGAGCGACGCGCGGCCCGAGCTGTTCGAGATCTTCCCCTTCCGGCACGAGCTGCGCTACGAGGCGCGGCTCGCTGGCGGGCGCCTGCAGATCGAGGTCAGCGTGCACGCGTGCGGCGACGACGCGGTGCCGCTTGCGTTCGGGTTTCACCCGTATCTGGTGCCGTCGGGTGGGGCGTCGCCGTCGGGCGCCGCGCCGGGGATGGCCGCCGCGCCGGATATTGCCGCCGCGCGCGAGGGCTGGCTCGTCGAGCTGCCGGCGATGCGCGCGCTGGAGCTTGGCGCCGCGCAGATCCCCGTCGGCCCCGGACGCGAGCTCGCGGCGGAGCGCTTCGAGCTGGGCGACAGGGTGCTCGACGATGGCTTCGAGTCCGTTGCCGAGCCCGCGAGCTTCAGCGTCGCCGCCGGCGGGCGGCGGATCGAGGTGACGTTCGCGCGCGGCTACCCGTGCGCGCAGGTGTTCGCGCCCGCCGGCGAGCAGTTCATATGCTTCGAGCCGATGACCGCTCCCGCCAACGCACTGCGCAGCGGCGACGGGCTGCGGCTGCTCGCGCCGGGGGAGCGGTTCGCGGCGAGCTTCACGGTCGCCGTCGGCGACTCAGGCTGAGCGCAAGCGCGTCACGGCACCCACGGGCCGTGCCACTCGCCGAATCCCGCCAGCAGCTTGTCCGCCTCGGACGGGCCCCACGAGCCGGGCGCGTACGCATGTACGGGCGGTGGCTCGCGCAGCAGCGGTTCGAAGATCCGCCAGGTCTCTTCGACGCCGTCCTGGCGCGTGAAGCGCGAGCGGTCGCCGCTGATCGCGTCGAGCAGCAACACCTCGTACGGCGTCGGCGCCTCACCGCCCTGCTCGGCGAACTCGACGTCGAGGTGGACCGCCTCCGGACCGGCGAGATCCGCGCGGTGGGCGTCGAGGATCACGCGCGTTCCGGTCGCGGGATCGAGCTTGACGACGAACTGGTTGGGCTCGGGGCGACGATGTCCGTGCTCCATGAAGCCCAGGCGCGGCGGGTCGCGGAACACCGCCCGCAGCTCGGTCTGGGTGAGCGGCAGCTTCTTGCCGGTGCGGATGAA